>Ga0307516_10007877_pt1 | contig 12136 bp, 13 predicted proteins | sample 19_EM_MG_FD_203310 | JGI IMG/M metagenome (GOLD analysis project Ga0307516, IMG submission 203310) | Populus trichocarpa ectomycorrhiza microbial communities from riparian zone in the Pacific Northwest, United States - 19_EM | ecosystem: Host-associated > Plants > Roots > Unclassified | place...
AAAAAAAAAAAAAAAATTAAAATAATTTTTTTTTTTTTTTTTTTTTTTTTTTTTTTTTTATTTTTTTTTTTTTTTTTTGGGGGGGGGGGGGGGGGGGGTGGGGGTTTTACTTGTTTGCCCCCCCCCCCATCATCGTCATCGAATCTTGCTTTCCCCCCGTTGAGTACGTACTCCCCTGCTCTCCTTATGGACCACGGAAACGACGGGGCAGTGCGCACGGAGATTTTTCTGATTTCTCTATTTTTCCCTTTGGGGCGGGCGGGCGTGGAAGTCCGGAATATTTGATGGCTGGATTCAAGGAAGGAGAGAGAGACTGTTTTGCGATTTCGATTTTTATTTTTTTCCAGAGGGGCGGGGGGTGCGCCAGCCACCACCGGCCGACGCCAGCCAGACGAATGGCATCCACGGTTACGTTCCTGGCTCTCCAGGATATCTAGCTTCCCATGGTCAGCCCGGGCCAGGTCCGAGCTTGTGCGCCGCGAAACCCTCGAGCGGTGACTTCCTGTTGGAGCGGGGGTGGGGACTTAACCCACAACATCTTCGGCATGCATCGGCGGAGCTCGGAGGGGGGAGCCATGCACTCCGCTGCGCCTGTAGCTGAGCATCGTCACAGCGGAGTCCCCGCGCGGACGAATGCCAGCTGCAGAGCGAGCGAGGTCGGGAGGGAGGAGCGGTGCACGGCCATCGAGTCCCCGCCCCGCCCAACATGTGTCGAACATCGGATACGGTGTATGGCGGAGGTTTCAGCCAGCCCGGCCGTGCTCGAGTGTGCGGACCCTCCCGCTCCCCCACCCCATCCCTGGACCGCGGCCCTGCGAGGGGGAGCGGACGGCGTTGGGCGTGGTGTCGCCTCGATGCGATGCAGTCGCCGGGGAAGCTGGATTCGTGCCTGCGGACTGTGCCGCGGACATGCGGAAACGCCGGTGATCGATCCCAAGTCCTGCTCCTCCTCCTCCTCCTCCTCCTCCTCCTCTCCTCCTCCTGCTCTCCTCCTCCCTTTCCCCCGCACTGCTATTCCGAGCTGCGAATATGGCCGAGATGAGACTATCTCCTCAGCGCCGAGCTCGCAGTCCTGTCAAGAACCGCCGGGCGGCGGCGACTGCATGCGCCGCCGAGCACCTTCCATCGTAGTCGCACTGACTGTGTCCTGGGAGTTATTCTTGGACGAAGCCACGGTCCATGGCGGCAAGACTGAGCCCACCGCGTCCCCCTCGAGGAAAGACCAGCGCTGACGGAAAGTAGGACGCCATTGCATGCTACGGAGGACCGTTGCCGTGTTTCCCCGCGGGGGCTGTGGGGACTGCAATCCCCACTCCCTCCGCCGGGTTCTCGTTGCCCTGCGAGCAGAGCGCAGGAGCGTCTGTTCTCGCAGAGCGGCTACGGCTCTGGCCCCCTTCCTCTCACGGGCGCCAAATACAATCACCGCTTTTTTTTCCCCACTACCAGCCATAGTGCGCTTCCAGCAGCCCGCCCGAATGCGGCGAACAGACAAGCATGCCCAAACGCCTCAAACCAAACGCCTCGTCCTCCTGCGGCGCAGTGTCTCAGTTCCACCCGACAATCCCCTCCCCGAGCACCACTCCCTTCCTGACCACCGACACCGACCTCCCGATGATGCCGTCCCCTCCGACGTCCAGATCCAAGCGTCTGTCCAGCGCCAGCCCTTCCGCCTTCGCCACGACCAGCACGACCGAAAACAACACCTTCCCAGCCGTCTCAACGCCTCCGGTGAGATCCCCCAGGTTACTATCCGCTCTCGTCAGTCGGGGGGGACGGAGCAACACTGGACTGGCCACTGACTGGATCCGGATCTCGCAATCGGGCAGCGCGAGCGTGGACGACAGCTCCGTGGGCAGCGAGCTCGGGACGGGATTGCGGAAATGCAGCTGGCAGCCGGCGAAGCCAGTGCCACCGGTGGGCCGGAGGTTCGCGACTGTGAGAAAGAATGAGCCCCGACAACACCCAAGCACGAGGCCGGGGGGGAAGGAGAGGAGAGGGAACCAGTCCGCACCTGCGCCGCCGAGAGAGGTTCTAGTCGAGAATCCGTTGCACATATCGCTCGAATTAAGCTTTTGGGTTCGCTGTCTTCGGAACCGATATCGTCGGGACAAGAATCGGAGCGGAGCAGAGCAGAGCTTGGACCCGAGTCATGGCTTGTGCTGTCCTGTCTGTCCGCTAGCTATTTATACAGAGCTCGACGCGAAAACACGCGCTCATTCACGAAAAGGGGGACGTGAACGAGCATGTTTTCCCCTTGCGGCGCACGTTGTACGTATTTCATCCTCCGCCTCTTTTCCTCGGCCTTTCGTGGCGTTGAGCGAGTTCTTTTTTTTTTTTCTCTTTTCCTTCGTGCGCTGGTTTCTCTTCTCGGTTCGGTTCCGAGGATCGGTCGGAAACGGGACGTGCGTGTTTTTTTTTTGTTTTTTTCTCTTCGAGATCGATTCCGACCTGCTCGGGAGCGAACTGCGGAGTTGCGCACTGGCTGCGGGAACCCTAACCCACCGTGCGCCGCGAGCGAGCCGTGGACAAGACAAGACAAGAGCGGTGAATAGGCTCGTATGGGAAAAAAAAGAGAGAAAAAAAGTCGTCGATTCGGTTCGAGAAAAAAACAAAACCACTCGGACAACAGAGACCAAGAGACTGGGGTGAGGGTTGCTGGGCTGGGTTGAGTGTTTATAACGCACGCTACGTATACCTACGTCGAGCGCACAGGTTTCTCTCTCTCACTCATCTTCACTTCTTTTGGAGGATCGGCCAGGTGGTGGTGGTAGTGGGTTATGTGGTCAGCACTGCTTGTCAGGTAGAAAAAACCGAGTGATCTGTTTGGACGACTCATGGAGACCGTTGGGCATCGCTAGTTCACTTCCGCTGCGATCCAGGCCAACCAATTGCCCTCCCCCCGGATGCGCCTGCACGTCGGAGAGATGTTTACGGGGGAGGAGGGGTTCCGGATTTATTTCTGCTACTGTGTGCTACGTGTAGTATTCCCGTTGGAGCCGGGAGGGGGGGGTGTATGGCCAGACAAGGCTGAACAAGGCTGAACGGGACCGCGCAGGGCTGACGGATCCCGTGACATGCAAGGCTGTGGGGGGGGGGGGGGGCCGTCGAGGAGCATCGTCCGGGTTGAGACCAAGAGGCTCGCCGAGCGCCGGGAGGGGGGGGAGGGGGGGGCGGGGATAAGCCGCAGCCGGCACGACGGACCGACGGGCGGGCGGTTGTATGTATGTATGTAAGCTCTGATCGTGGTAGCAGGATGTTTGCGCGCACAGTGCCTACCCACGCACGCAAAAGCAAGGAGTGCACCAGGGAGGGGAGTGTCCGCGCAAGCGGTCCGTAAGTACGTTTCTGTGTTTCTGTGTTTCTGTGTTTCTGTGTTTCTGTGGGGGGGGGGGGCAGGATGTGATAGCATAGGCGCCCGTCACTGACAGGTGGGCAGGACGGACAAACAAAAACGGAAACAAACACAAGATAGGATGAACCTGGGGGCGTGGGCGTGGGGGGGGAGACAGACGGCGCCAGTGCCAGGTCAAGTGCCGAAGGCAGGGGACGGAGGGGAAAGGAGAAGATGTCTGTCTCCCGTCCGCCTGGAGGACGGAGGATGCAGCCGCTACTGGTGCGGATGGCTATCGATATCCACGCCTCGCCACAGCCCACGGCGACAGCTCGCTCCCCTGGCCGGCAGAAACAGCGTTTCAGCGCCGCGCCAGCCGTCTTGGAAGGGCCGTCCGCTCCGTTGGATGCAGATGCAGCGGGGAAGACGGACCAACACCCACGCACGCACGCCAGCTGGGGGGAAACAGGACCTGATCGATCGTCGCTGGCCAGCGGAAGCAAACCTGCTCCCCCGCCGCCGCCGCTCGCTCGCTCGCACCACCTGCCGGGCGCGGAGCCCGAGCTAGCGAGGATCCCCCCCCTCCCCAGCCTGGCTGCGGCGAGTGGTGCCTCCGCCGTCCAGTCCGCGGCGGCGCACTCCACGTGTGGTGGTGGTGTGGGCTGCGCACTGCTGGTTGGGCGGCACTGCTGCTCCGCTCCCAGCTCGATCGAGGCCCATCCGGCGGCCGGAGGGGGTGGCGGGGGCGATGGTGGGCGCCCTCGCCTGCTACTGGCTGCCCGCCGCTCCCGTATCTCCTCAGCTGCTCCCCTGGCCCTCCCCGCCAATCGAAGGGGCCTGCTCCGGCGGCCTCCCTGGTCCTGGTGCCTGGCCTGCTCGTCCTCGCCGTCCTCCTCGTGCCCCTCTCCAACATGTGACCGGCGCACGACGGCGCCCGGATTGGCACGCAGAACCCGCCGCCGCCGCCGCCGCCGGATGTTTTCTTCTTCCGTCGTCTCCCTGGGCGTTTCAGCTTCTTGCGGGTTTGCGCTCCTCCCCCTCCTCCCCTCCTCCTCCTTCTCCTTCCCCCTCCTCCCCCTCCTCCTCCTCCTCCTCCCCGGCGCCGCCTCGGCGCAGAAGGGCGAATGTTGATATTGGCTCCGGATGCGATGTGACTGGAGGCAACTGGTAGTAAGCCGCCGCCCTCATCGCAGCATGCAGGCCGCCCATCACGTCCGTCCAGGCACTGCTGCGCGCGGAATGGCCTGGGATGGGATGGAAGCATGGGAGCGGATGGATGGGATGGGGTGATGGCACGGAGGCCGCGTCACAGACTCACAGCTTCTCCGCTCGCCGAGCCCGGACCCGGCTCGCTCGCGCACACCCTTGCGAAAGAGAGAGAGAGAAAAAAAAAGGGGGCGCAGAGAGGAGCGAGGAATGGCACGGCGTGATTGGGTCTCCTCCCCTTTCCCTCCCCTCTCGCTCCCTTTAGAGTTTCCTGTCTGTGGGTCCGCGGGTTCGCAGAGCGCTCCCAGCTCGAGGGGCTCCAGCAACCACCAGTCGAAGCCCGCAGGGGCCCTGGTGTGATCGGAAGGACCGGTTGGTGGCTTCTCACGGGCAAGGGCGTGTGGGTGAGATGGCAGTGCGTCCGGATGCCACCGAGGGCTTGCCCTCCTCCGAAGCTTTTTATATACATATCCACTGACGCTCTGCCGCCTCTTTCTTTCCCAAAAGGAAAGAACGGAAGAAGAAGAAGAAGAAGAAAAAAAAAAAAGTTGAGGCTGTGACGGGTATGCAGAGATAGGCACGTATGTATGTATGTATGTACGTCCGTATGTACGTACGTTTTGTTCGTGCATGCGCATGCAGACGAGCTGTCCAGTCCTGTGATGTGCCAACTGCCAGAGGGCATCGATCGCGGACCGCGGCCTCAGAGCATACATAGAGCACATTCACAGTCCTTCCGTCCAGCTGGAGAAGCTGCAGGTGTTGTCATGCACACCGCATGCCCTAGAGTCGGACCGGACTGCGGTGTTGCTGGCTGGCTGGCTGACGGGCTGGCTGGCTGGCTGGCTTGCTTGCTGGCAGCGAACCAGTAACGATGAAGCTCCTGCAGTACATGCGTATCTACATAGAGTACAGTCAGTAACTACTCTACATACGTACATATGTATGTAGTCTATTGCGCCACCAGCGCCGCTAGCGTGCTGGGGTAAGCGTGCGTGGAGTAGCTAGTCAGCAGGAGCGATAGAATCACGCCACGCAGCTGCTTACATAAGTACTTAAGTACGTACCTACCCACTTACCCAAGATGCAGCTAATCTCGCACGTGCACCGAATCATCGCTGCAGTCGTCACGAGAGAAGGGTGGGGAAAAAGAAAAGAAACCATCGCCGAACGGAGCGAAATGAAAGGCGGACGGACAAGGACGGGTCCCGTATCCGTCGTGCGACCGCAATGTCCGGGGGGGGGAACGGATATTGTATTAACTAGGTAGGTAAGGTACGTATGTACATGCGTTTCCCCCCGACGTCGTGCCGACCGGCCGAGTTGACCGATCGTCGTCGTATCGGTTCCGTCGGCACGCACTTGTTGTTCTATGCACATACACATCCTGGCGACCAAATTTCGCGGGGAGGCGGGCTATCTACATAAGTAGATACATACATTCTATGGTACCACGTGCGGAGGAGATTATCTGCGGATTTACCGGCCGCGGTCGGCGCGAGTGCGCGCTTGTGATGCGGCTTTGCGGCAAGGCCAGAGTCGCCACCGGTCCGACAGCTGGGAAAAACGTCAACTGCTGGAAGCGGGGGCGGAAGATGACAAACCTAAGCTCTACCATTTTACGGAGGTTCGGATGCATTGCGTACAGGCGCACTTCCAACGGATCAAAGGATCGATACCAAGATGCGAGCGCGTATTCCAAGCCAGTGCGTGATGCTGGGCTGCGTCCACGATCGATAACTAACCGCAAAGATTTGGAGAATATGGGATCCAGTGCATCGGAAAGTCACAAACTGCTCAGATGTCGAGTCCGACAAGGATCAAACGGCTCATACACCATGCATTGATATATGAGAATGACGCGCTCGGTCTTCCGGAGAAGGAGCCGATTGTATGCTGAAGAGCAGGTCATTCCGAGGTTGCAAGTGCCTCTGGAGCACTACAGCCAGCCAAGCGCTGAGAGGGCGGACCACCAGACGCCTGACGAGGTAGTCGATCCTGCACCAAGCTGTACCGTCGTAACGTACAGATGCACGTACCGGTCAAGTCGTACCCAGAGAGCTTGTTGCCTTGGTGGCGAGCCCGGACTCGGATCTGCGGTCACTACACCATGAAGAGCCAGTTCCACGGCCATATCGTGAGGTGCTAGGTAGCCCTCTATACGAGTATTGGAAGTCTGCTATGCACGAAGAACATGCATCTCATGGAGAACGACGCTTTTACGCTTGTCAAGCATATAAGCAGCGAGCCTATTGGCTGCAGATGGGTTTACAAATCTAAGAATTATCCCCGATGGGACGCTTGGGGGTAAGGTCAGACTCGTTGTCATGAAATACGAGTAGGTGAAGGGTCGACTCCAACGAAACCCATACTCCAGTGGCGGTCCATACGCACCCACCCGGATATATCGACGGCTTGTCCGAACCGACCGTGGCCGGGTCGAATATGCCTAAGACAGGCGTTATACGGAGTCGGGCAAGCGTTGCGCAATCTCCGCCAAAGCTAGGGCAACGGATGTCAAGGAGTCCCTGCTGCGTCGGTGTAAACAGACAGTCCCTAGGTCCTATGAGCAACTAGGTTTCTACCCGACGGCTCCATTACAGTTGGCCAACGGTCTTGTGTCGATTCAATCGTATACCGATACGGCATGGAAAACCCGGGTCCTGTCAATACACCGTTGGACCACAAGACCAGACCGAACAACGTCTCAAACGACAGGGCCGACGCCGAAGAGGATCAAATTTCAAACGATACCGAAGATGCCAAAGATAGGGTCAAACGCTATACCAGTCGTTGGTCGGAAGTCTCACGAACCCACCACTCAATGAACTCGGTCCGGCTTAGCCAACATCTCATCAGGCCGTACAAGACGACGGCCAAACGAGTTCTCCGATATTCCAAGCGTACAGCGGATGCAAGGCTTGTCCTTTTCCGGCCCCAGCAGCTCAGGATATGTACATACTCGGAAAGGACGGAATGCTCGGCAGGGCTTGTCGGTTATGCAGACCCGTACGCGGCTAGCGTTGGCAACAAGTATGATCAAAAGCCCTAAGACGGCGTTGCAAGATCGACTACATACCGGAGCCGAATACCTAGTGCTTGCTCGGAAGCAACACGCGGCAGTCAGTAGGGGCTCCAGGTAAGTGAATCGCACGAGGACAGGCAAGACGAGCGAGCGGCTGAGCGAATGCGCGATGGAACCGGCAGGCGAGCGAGCAGGATGAGACTGGGCAAGATGCGAACTGCAGTGACCTGAGATAGACGGTTGCTAAGACTCAATGAGACGAAAACTGCAGTTCCACTTGTTTCGCTCCACGGTTACGAGCGACAAGGCCAAGCACACTGACGTGCCCTTCCATAACTCTCGTCGCCTAAACGCTACCGGCGCTGTCAGACCCACAGAGACCGCCACTCTCGAGAGCCTCGCGGATGTTGTGGCGAAGGCACTTCCCTCGGAGAAGCGTCAGTACCTTACCTAGGGCATCGGCCTGCGCTCGCATCGATAAGCGGCTCCCACATTCACCCCGACGGAAGTTTCCATCAAGTGGTTTCACGGCTCCATCGCGTTATGTTTTACACACGGTTTCTTTAGTTCTCCCGTTGTTTGGCACTCTTTCCTACCGCGGGGGGTTCTCCCACAGGGTTTACCACAGAGGTTCTAACGGAGGCCATTGGGACCTTGTGTTTTCACTTTCATCCTTTATGGCGTTCGGTCTTGCTTGCTTGCTGCTGCTGCTGCGGAGCGCGGAAAGAGGGGAAGTGTTGCAGTATCTCACTCGTTCTGCTTCGTCATGTGTAGAATCACGTCGTATACGTGTATTCAGACTCTTCACTTTTCAGTCTTTCTCTCCAAGACAATACGACACATCAAGACCCCTTCGCTTCCATCCATTATTCTGACAGGGATGCTGACAATGACGATGAGGTAGGCAATCTGCTTACCGGTGCGGAGGGTCCGGTCATATGCGCAATGACTGCGGGTTGAAGGTAAAGAGAAAGGCCGGAAGAGTGGAAGGTCTGAATACACGTATATGACGTGATTCTACACATGACAATGCAGACCGAGTGAGATATTGCAACAGCTTGTCCGCTTTGGCTGGGATGAAATCTGGCTTCTGTCGCGCCTTCCGGCTGTACATACTGGCCACCCGACTCCGTCTTGTACGGACTGGACTATATGCAGAGCACTGGTCTCAACGGCCGCGCCACCAATCCCGGCCTCCGCTGGATAGCAGCTGTAGCGAGCCGATGCATCGAGAGGAGGGAAGGGAGGGAGAGGAGACAAGGCTGGGTAGCTGGGTGCTGAGGATGAGGAAGGCCTGCTCCTCTTCCCGCCCGTCCGTCCTGGGCCTCAGCCGGGACTGAATAGAGCCCACCTCGTCCGTCCAATCTCTGGACTGGCACTGATCCCGCGCGGATTGTCCTCAAGCGGGACGGACTGTGCCAGGGCGCCCCCAAAAATAGTGACCACGCGGAGGGGGGGGGGGAACCGGACTGGTCTGGACTGGGTCGGCCGGCGGGCAGGGCAAACGAGAGAGATCTCATGATCCACTAGCGTCTTCGCATTTCTTGGGCGTGGACTACAACTACTAGGAGCTTTCGTCCACCACCACAACCACAGACAGAAAATCGTACACACGCAGAAGAGCACCGGAGAGAGAAGGAGACGCCTGATTGCATTTTTCCTCCGAAGGTTATTACTGTACGAATATCCGGAGTTTCCGGCTTCTACACATCGGCACCAGATACAGGGCTTACATCTCTTACATCGCCAGCTCATTCTTCCATACTCCGTGTACACCTCTTCCCCATTAATCGGCTGCCACACAAAGCTCCTCCTATTGCGGCTTAAAGCAGAGGTGGCCAAACCCCCAAACGAAGGTTCCACCACGGGTGTAATATCAGTGAACTGGCTGCTTTCACCCAAATAATTCACCTCTAGCTCCGGGAAGGGAGACAACTGCTGCGAGGCAGAATCGTGTGGGAAAAGGTGTAATATAGTCAGGGAGCTCGGGTGGCGCGCAAGCGGGCCGGCCGGGCTGCTACTGAGACCCCTGGGTGGGCTTGATGGAGTATTTAGGTAACGGGAAACGGAACTACATACCTATTGTAGCTCTTTCACTAGGCAGTGATGCCTATTGAGCATCACCTGGTTTTGTGAGGGCAAAGCCAGACCGCCCCGACGTCTGCAGACATCGGGGCGGTCCGCCGTCGGGTCGATCTGCTTCCATTCAGTCCCAGAAACTCCGAGGTCTGGTCTGCGACTTGGCAGACCGTCCAGACAAGTCTGCAGACCGATCCGGTCTATGGAAAACACTGTCTTCGGCACTCAGGGGCGCGCTCACACGTTCGCTCGGCAAGCCCGCAAAACGCCAGTCGCTCTTGCGGCCGCCATTCGCTCGAGCTCCAATAGGACCCGCAAAGCTCCGGGCACACGGTATCACTCGGCCACTGCAGGAACCGGTGGCACAGTGACTGCGCCATGGTGACGACGTCTCGCCTGCGGGGCGTCGCCGAAAGCGGGCGGGAGCAGATGCATGATTACACCATGCAGCCTGCGCGGATCGAGTTTGTATCTATTGGAGTGCGATCGAGTTTGTATCTATTGGAGTGCGAGCGACAACTGGCAACAGATTGCGTGGCGGCCCGGCTTGCGTCGCTCCGCCCCCGCTTTCCCCTCTTTTTCTCCCTTCCGCACCTCGCCCCTTCCATTGCCCTATTTCTTCCTTCCGCACCTCGTCCCCACGCTCCTCTCTTCTCTCCTTCCTTCTGCACCTCACCCTTCGCTTTTGGTTCACACTTTCCACGCCCATACCGCATCGAAACCAACCCACCTCCATTCTGCTCCGCGCTCCAGTCGACATGCCTTACGACAACTTCAACATGTTCTTTGAGTGCGTTGCATCGGGCACCAACGCCCAGGGTACCCTTCTTCCCGACCCCCTTCGATGGTAGCCACGATCCTAACGTGGGAGGGGCGGGTCGCCAGGCAACCGCTTCAATACACGCGACTACGGACCCAATGTCCGCGTTAGGTACTGCTACAACTACACCAGCTCGTGAGTGGCCCATCCGCCGAGTGAGGCTCACTGAAGAAGTGCTGACGGACGGGGGGGAGGATAGTGATGGTAGCTATTACTACACAAACCCCGATGGTGAGTTCCGTTTCCAGTAGTGCACCCAGCGAGTACTAAGCGGTGTCTAGGCTCCACCTACTACAAAGACAAGAATGGAAACGCTACTTACACCCCTCCGGCGTCCGGCAACACTAAGGCCATGGCCGAATACCAACGGGTGTCCCACGAAGTTGAAACCACCCTCTTGGACGTCATCGAAACGCTCCGCGACGACGACACCGTGTTGTCCAGGCGCCGGTTGATTCAGTCATTGACCGATGCGGCGGAGTCGCTGGGTCGGCTTGCCATCGACGCTGGAAAGACCAAAGACACTGCCGGTTCCCCTTGGCCTGCGAGTCAGCCAGATGGCACCGAGAGCAAGGGGGCCAAGGGCAATGGTGAAGGTATTACGCCGGAATCGTTCGGCTACTTTCGGGTGTTAACCAACGCAGTTGAATCGGAGCTCTCTCAGCCTGGCGTGGGCGCCGGCAAGACCAAAGACACCCCTCGGACTGCGAGTCCGCTGGATGACGCTGAGGCCAGGGACCGCCGGCTGATCCAGATATTGACCGATGCGGCCGATTCTCTGGGTCGGCTTGGCGTGGACACCGGAAGGACCAAAGGCGCTGCGGGTTCCCCTCGGGCTGCGAGCGCACCAAATGGCGCCGAGGGCAGGGCTTCCAGGGTCAATAGCGAAGGTATTACCCCAGAATCATTTTTACTTTCGGGTGTTGACCGACACAGTTGAATCGTTGCTCGCTATGTTCAACGTAGGGGGCGCCGATACGGATGCCGGAGAGCGCCCAAATGCCCAGCCTACCAACACGTGGCCGGTGGGGCTGTCGAGGTCGACGAATGCAACAGCGTAGAGGCCAGCCGGAGTCCTCTGCTGATGCTGGTCGGATAGATTTTGTATAACCAATATTGTGTATGTATTGTATGTAGTAGTTTGGTCAGAGGGTGGAGCCTGGCTGGGGACGTGAGTTGCGGAGCGGGGGCGTGCTGGCCAACTACTACTGTAGTCGAAGGGAGCAGCTGGGGGCTGACGCTGGTCCGGAGAGTATGTTGGGGGGGGGGACGAGGAGGGGAGGAATGTTACCATGTGCTGGAGAAGCGTTTCCCGGTGCGGTGCCAAATCGATCCCATGAGCCTCGGGACACCCCGCACGGTTGCATTCGGAGAAAGCTGGGAAGCTCGTCCGTGTTGATCCTGCCAGTCGAGGGGATTACTCGACTCCAGGACGTCACCGATGGCACCAGCTCCGTGCGACTGGGCACTTCCAGTGCTACAACCCCCCCACTGCGCACTTCCCCTTCGCTAAAGACCTCGATGCGGTGCGGTAACTCGTGCGACTGCAAGCGCAAGGCACACTAGGCAGTGCACGGGCAGGGAAGGTTTCCTGTTTTTTTTTTTGTTTCCCGTTTTTTTTTTCTTCCCCGTGGGGCGTGGGGGGGGGGGGGGGGGGGGGGCCGTGGGGTGGCGG
>Ga0307516_10007878_pt1 | contig 12136 bp, 12 predicted proteins | sample 19_EM_MG_FD_203310 | JGI IMG/M metagenome (GOLD analysis project Ga0307516, IMG submission 203310) | Populus trichocarpa ectomycorrhiza microbial communities from riparian zone in the Pacific Northwest, United States - 19_EM | ecosystem: Host-associated > Plants > Roots > Unclassified | place...
AGAACGGCCACTACGTCAAGCTGAATGACTTCTTCGCCAAGGAAGGCATCAAGATGACCGACTTCGCGCCCGCCACCGTGACGGGGTATGCCGAATGGCCCAAGCACACGCCAAACTACTGGGCGCTGCCGGCAATGGCCGACGCGGTGGGTTGGACCTACCGCAAGGATTGGTTCGCCAAGCCCGAGATCCAGGCTGACTTCAAGAAGAAGTACAACCGCGACCTGAGCGCTCCGAAAACCTGGGCCGAGTTCAAGCAGGTGTCCGAGTTTTTCCAGGGTCGCACGATCGACGGCAAGAAGGTCTACGGCGCCTACATCTACACAGAGCGCGGCAGTGAAGGCATCACCATGGGGGTGACCAACGTGCTGTACCCGATGGGCTTCAAGTACGAAGACCCGAAGACGCCGTATGCGATGGATGGCTTCGTCAACTCGACCGACGCGGTGAAGGCGCTGGAGTTCTACAAATCCATCTACAAGGGCAGCACGCCGCCGGGGCTGACCAACGCCTACATGAGCGAGGGCCTGGACGCGTTCAAGTCGGGGCAGGTGGCAATGGCCATGAACTTCTTCGCTTTCTTCCCGGGCCTGTACAAGGACCCGAACGTCGGCGGCGACAAGATCGGCTTCTTCGCCAACCCGTCGGACAAGGGCAAGGGCGTGCAGCTCGGCGGCCAGGGCATCTCGGTGGTGTCGTACTCGTCGAACAAGAACGAGGCGCTGCAATACATCAAGTGGTTCGCCAACCCCGAGATCCAGAAGAAGTGGCAGGCCGTCGGCGGCGCCTCCGCCGCGAACGCGGTGTTGCAGGACCCGAGCTACCCGAAGAGCGCGCCCTACGCGCAGCCCTTCCTCGATTCGATGGGCATGGTCGTCGACTTCTGGGCCGAGCCCTCGTATGCGCAGCTGCTGCTGGCGATGCAGAAGCGCGTGCACGACTACGTCGTCGCCGACAAGGGCACCGCGAAGGAAGCGCTCGACGCCTTGGTCGTCGACTGGAAGAAGGTGTTCAAGGAAGACGGCAAGATGAAGTGAGCACCAGACAGCCATGATGCGAGAACCCGGCAACCTGGCGCAGACGGTGGCGGCGGCAACACCGCCCCGGCTGGCACAACGCATGCGCGGCCTGTCCGACCGCAGCATCGCTTGGCTGTTCGTCGGCCCGACGATGCTGCTGCTGCTGGCGATCAACATCTTTCCGCTGATCTGGACGGTGCGGCTGTCATTCACGAACTTCCGCGCCAATCGCCCGAACGCGCAGGTGCTCGGGGTGGGGCTGGACAACTACATCTCGGTGCTGACCGACCCCGACATCTGGGCCGCGATGCAGACGACGGCGCACTTCCTCTTCTGGACCATCACGCTGCAGGTGCTCATCGGCTTCACCCTGGCCTGGTTGATCGACCGCAAGTTCCGCGGCCATGGTTTCTGGACGACGCTGATCCTGATCCCGATGATGCTGTCGCCGGCGGTGGTCGGCAACTTTTGGGCCTTCCTGTACCAGCCGCAGATGGGCCTGTTCAACTACGCCGTCGCGGCGCTGACCGGCGTGCCGGCCTCGAGCTTCGAGATGCTGGGCTCGGTCAGCTTGGCGCCCTGGGCCATCATCATCGTCGACACCTGGATGTGGACGCCCTACGTGATGCTCATCTGCCTGGCCGGTCTGCGCTCGATACCCGACTACATCTACGAGGCCGCGGAGGTCGACCGCGCGTCGCCGTGGCGGCAGTTCTGGCACATCACCTTGCCGATGGTGCTGCCCTTCGTGATGCTGGCGGTGCTGTTCCGCGGCATTGAAAACTTCAAGATGTTCGACATGGTCAACCTGCTCACCTCGGGTGGGCCGGGCTCGGCCACCGAGCTGGCGTCGATCACGCTGAAGCGCGAGGCCTTCGAGAAGTGGCGCACCGGCTACTCGTCGGCGTTCGCGGTGATCCTGTTCGTGTCGGTGTTCGGGCTCGCCAACATCTACGTCAAGGCCCTCAACGCGGTAAAGAACAGATGAAGCTCGCCAGCCATCGCCTGGGGATCAGCACAGCCCATAGCGTCGTCGAGCCCACTGCGGCGACCCGCGGCATCGCGGGCTTCCTGGTCGTGTTCTATGCAGTGGTCACGCTGGTACCGCTGCTGTGGATCATTCTCACTGGCTTCAAGACGCCGCCCGATGCGATCAGCTACCCGCCGAAGGTGACGTTCAGCCCGTCGATCCAGGGCTACTGCAACCTGTTCACCACGCGCTCGCGGCAGACGCCCGAGTACATCGCTTCGCTGCCTGCAGCCGATGGCGCCTGTGAACAGGCCGCGCGCAGCGTCAACATGGTGGTGGCAGGCCCCTCGAATTACGTGCCGCGCTTCGTCAACTCGCTGATCATCGCCTTCGGCTCGACCCTCCTGTCGGTCGGCTTCGGCGTGATGGCGGCCTACGCCTTCTCGCGCTTCAAGGTGCCAGCAAAGGACGACCTGCTGTTCTTCATTCTCTCGACGCGCATGATGCCGCCGATTGCGGTGGCTATCCCGATCTACCTGATGTACCGCGAGCTCGGCCTCTCCGACACGCGGCTAGGCATGATCCTGCTGTACAGCGCCGTCAACGTGTCGCTCGCAGTATGGTTGCTGAAGGGTTTCATCGACGAGATTCCGCGCGAATATGAAGAGGCAGCGATGGTCGACGGCTACACACGGCTGCAGGCCTTTCGCAAGGTGGTGCTGCCGCAGGCCGTCACGGGCATCGTCGCGACCGCGATCTTCTGCCTGATCTTCGCGTGGAACGAGTACGCCTTCGCGGTGCTGCTCACCTCAGGCACCGCACAGACCGCGCCGCCGTTCATCCCCATCATCATCGGCGAGGGCGGGCAGGACTGGCCGGCGGTGGCGGCTGGCACCACGCTGTTCCTGGTGCCCATCCTTGTCTTCACGGTCCTGCTGCGCCGGCACCTGCTGCGCGGCATCACGTTTGGAGCCATTCGCAAATGAAGCAACTGATGCAAATGAGCTGGCCAAGAGCACTGCGCCGCGGGCCGATGGAAATGGCGGCCTGCATCGTCATCGCCGCCGGCATCTTCATGTTGCTGCAGCCCATCGCGATGGTCCTGTACACATGGTCGTTCGTCACCACGCTGTTCGGTACGCTGATGTTCATCGTCGTCTCCAAGTTTCCAAGGTAGCGCGATGGCACAGATCCGGGTTCACCAATTGCACAAGGCATTCGCCGACTTCACCGCGGTGAAGGACTCGAGCTTCACCGTCAAGGACGGCGAGTTCTTCTGCCTGCTCGGACCCTCGGGTTGCGGCAAGACGACGACGCTGCGCATGATCGCCGGCCTCGAGCTGCCGACCTCGGGGCAAATCTTCCTCGGCGACGAAGACGTGAGTTTCAAGCGCGCATCGGCACGCGACATCGCATTCGTGTTCCAGATGTTCGCGCTGTACCCGCACATGAAGGTGCGCCAGAACATCGCGTTTCCGTTGCTTGCACAAGGGCTGCCGAAGGCCGAGATCGAGCGCCGTGTGATGGAGGCGGCGCGCACGCTGCGCATCACCGAGCTGCTGGACTCATCCGTGTCGGGTCTCTCCAGCGGCGACCGCCAGCGCGTCGCACTCGGCCGTGCCATCGTGCGCCAGCCGATGGCCTTCCTGATGGACGAGCCGCTGGGTGCGCTGGACGCCGAGTTTCGCGAGGTGATGTGCCACGAGCTGCGCGCGCTGCACGACCGGCTGCATGCGACAACGGTCTACGTCACGCACGACCAGACCGAGGCGATGGCCATGGCCGACACGATCGCGGTGATGAACGGCGGCGTCATCGAACAGCTCGGCGCGCCGCGCGAGGTCTACGAACGGCCGGCGAGCGTGTTCGTCGCCGACTTCATAGGCTCGCCGGCGATGAACTTCATGCCGGTCGACCCCTCGCTGGCCAGCGTCGGCTTGCCGGCGCTTCGCGAGGACACGCCGTCGGAGCGGCTGCTGTGCGGCGTGCGCCCCGAGCACCTGCGCTTCGCCGATGACTCGCCGTTGCGCGCCGAGGTGCTGGGCACCGAGTACCTGGGCGCGAGCCAGATCGTCACGCTGGCCACCGCGAGCGGCAGCACGGTGCGCGCCAAGCTGCATGTCGACGCACCCGCCGCGCGCGGCGACCTCGTTGGCCTGTGCTTCGATGCCGCCAACGTGTCGCTGTTCGACCCGGCCAGCGGTCGCGCGCTGCGCACCGCATCGCACAACACGCGCGACGAGGGGGGCCGCCATGGCTGAGCTGCAGCTGGTGGCGGTCGACAAGGCCTTCGGCGCCGTGCAGGCCGTGCGTGGCATGGACCTGAACATCGCCAGTGGCGAGTTCGTTGTGCTGCTCGGCCCCAGCGGCGCCGGCAAGACGACGACGCTGCGGCTGGTGGCCGGCCTGGAGAAACCCGACGCCGGCAGCGTGCACATCGGTGGCCGTGACGTCACGACCCTGGCACCCGCGCTGCGCGACCTGACCTTCGTCTTCCAGCAATATTCGCTGTACCCGCACCTGAACGTCTTCGACAACCTCGCCTTCCCGCTGCGCTCGCCGCTGCACCCGACGCCCGAAGCGGAGATCAAGCGCAAGGTGGGCGAGGTCGCGGCGCTGCTGCGCATCGAAGACAAGTTGATGAACCCGGCGACGAAGCTCTCCGGCGGCCAGATGCAGCGGGTGGCGATCGGCCGCGCGCTGGTGCGCGACCCGGCGGTGACCCTGATGGATGAACCGCTGTCCTCGCTGGACGCGAAGCTGCGCAACGACTTGCGCCTGGAGCTGAAGCGCATCCAGCAAGACCTGGGTGCGACGATGCTGTACGTCACGCATGACCAGACCGAGGCCATGACGCTGGCCACGCGTGTCGGCGTGCTGGAGCAGGGCCGGCTCGTGCAACTGGGCACGCCGCGGCAGATCTACGAAGACCCGGCCAGCAGCTATGTTGCCTCGCGGCTGGGCGCGCCGCGCATCAACCTCGTGCCGCGGGCGGCGCTCGGCGAGCTGCCGGCGCCGGCGCAGGCGGTGACGGCGGGCATCCGTGCCGAGCATCTTCAGCTCGCCAGCTCCGGTTGCGCCGCGCATGTCCGACGCATCGAACGCCTGAGCGACCAGCACCTCGTGCACCTGGCGCTCGACGGCAGCGAACACGAACTCGTCAGTGCCGCGCCGGCCGGCACCAGCGTCGAACCAGGCGCTGCCGTGCATCTGAACATCGGTCGCCCGCTGTGGTTCGACGCGGCAGGCCAACGCATCACTTCCTGAGGCCTTTCATCATGAACCACGCTGATCTCATCCGCGCTGCCACGCAGACGTTGATCGACCACGTCGACGAACTCACCGCGCTCGACCAGGCCATCGGCGATGGCGACCACGGCCTGAACATGCGCCGCGGCGCGCTGGCCATTCAAGCCAGGCTGGACGAACTGGCCGCGCAGAGCTTCAATGACGCGATGAAGACGATGGGCATGACCTGCATGTCGACGATCGGCGGCTCATCGGGCCCGGTCTTCGGAACGCTACTCGTGACGCTGGGCAAGACCTTGCCAGCAGTACCCGGCCCAGCCGACATCGCGTCGGCACTCGATGCCGGCATCAAGGCGCTCACCAGGCTCGGCAAGGCAGAGGTCGGCCAGAAGACGCTGCTCGACGTGCTGGATCCGGTGCAAAAGCTGTTGCAGGCCGGAGGTGACGACATCCTCGCCCGCACGCGTCAGTGCGCCATCGACAGCGCGCAGGCCACCGCCCACATCGATGCCACGCGCGGCCGCGCGTCTTTCCTCGGCGACCGTGCGCTCGGCCATGTCGACCCCGGTTCACGGTCGATGGCGCTGATCATCGGTGCGGTGTGCGACCAGCTCTGAATCCAGGAGACAGACCATGAAGAAACTCATCAACGACGTGGAAACCGCACTCGCCGAATCGCTCGACGGCTTTGTCGCTGCGCATGCAGGCATCGTGACGCTCGGTGCGGGCCGCCAGTTCGTGCGCCGCAAGACCTTGAAGCCCGGCAAGGTGGCGCTGATCTCCGGCGGTGGGTCGGGCCACGAGCCGCTGCACGCCGGCTTCGTTGGCCACGGCATGCTCGATGCCGCCTGCCCCGGACAGATCTTCACGTCGCCCACGCCCGACCAGATGCTCGCGGCTGCCGAAGCCGTGGACACAGGCGCCGGGGTGCTGTTCATCGTCAAGAACTACTCCGGCGACATGATGAACTTCCAGATGGCCGCCGAGATGCTGAGCCACGAGAACGCGACCGTGATCATCAATGACGACGTCGCAGTCGAGAACTCGACCTACACGACCGGCCGGCGTGGCGTGGCCGGCACGCTCATCGTCGAGCGCATCGTCGGCGCCGCGGCCGAGCGGGGCGAGGGCCTGGCCGACCTCAAGGCGCTGGGCGACGCCGTCAACAAGGGCACGGCGAGCATGGGCGTCGCGTTGAGTTCGTGCACGGTGCCCGCCGCGGGCCAGCCGACGTTTCAGATTGGGCCCGACGAGATGGAGATGGGCGTGGGCATCCACGGCGAACCGGGCCGCCGTCGCGTCAAGCTCGGCAGCGCCGACGACATTGCGGGCGAACTTGCCGGCGCGGTACTGAAGGACTTGTCCTTGAAACGCGGTCAGGAGGTTGTGCTGCTCGTCAACGGCTTCGGGGGCACACCGCTGATGGAGCTGTACCTGATGGTCAACGCCGCGCAGAAGGTGCTCGCCGGCGCCGGCGTGAAGGCCGTGCGTCATCTGACCGGCTCCTACGTCACCTCGCTGGAAATGGCCGGCTGCTCGATCACCGTCAGTGCCGCCGACAGTGCGATGCTGGAGCTGTGGGACGCGCCCCTGCACACCCCGGCGTTGCGCTGGGGCATGTAGAAGCTCAAATGGGTTCCGGCGACCCTATTCGTACATTGGCCCGTCGATGCGTTCTTTCTTGACCAGGATGGTCCGGTTGAACGAGTTGAGCATCAGGTGGTCCTTGAACTCGACCTTGCGCCCGTCGGGGAACTGCACGAAGCCGTCGCACACGCAGATCTGGTAGCAGTACATGCGCACGCCGGCGTCGCAGTTCCAGTACTCGTAGGCGCGGCCGTGGCAGCGGATGTCGAAGTCGACCACGCATTCGGCCGAGCTCATGTTCAGGTGCCAGCGCACGGGCAGGTTGTAGCCGCTGCGCGGGTCTTCCCAGTGCGCGAGCGCGTGGTAGCTGATGCTTCCCTTGCCGGCGGCCGGGTTGAACTTGATCTCGCGCTCGCCCACGTAGACCGTGCCGATGTCGACGATGCCCGGCCGGAAGAAATTGATGCCGATGTCGCCCTTGGTCGCATACAGCCACCACATCACGCGCGGTGCGGGCAGGTTGCGGATCGGATCGGCGGCCTGGCCGACGAGGATGTGCTCGCGTACCCCCTGGCCGTTCTCGACGACGAAGGTCCGGTCACCGGCCTTGATGGTTCCGTCGACCTTGGCGAACACGTCGTAGCCACCGCGCTCGGTCTGTGCGGCTGAGGCGAACGAACCCCAGTTCCAGATCGGCTTGCCCATCTGGCGGTAGGCAAGGTCTAGTTCCAACCCGGCGACCTTTCCCTTGGCCTGCCAGAGCGGCGGCTGGGCGTTCGGTTGCGAGATGAACTGCTGTTCCTCGAACTGCCATGACACCCGGTCGCTGCTGCGTTCGACCTTCACGTCGTCGAAGCCCAGGCGCTCGGTGCGGTGCCAGCCGCTGCGGGCGAAGGGGTTGTCGGTCATGGTGCCGCGGTTCGCGCGAGGCACGGCGATGAACATCATGTCGTGCTCGGCCGCCTGCTTGTCGATCCAGACACCGCGGCCGTTGCCCTTGAGCAGGTAGCCCGCCGTCCACATCAGCACGTCGTGGTCACCGCATTCGGCCACCAGCGCGAAGGCGGTTTCTTCCCACAGGTCGGTCTTCTCGTGCTGGAGCACCTCGAAGCGGGGCACCTCGTCGTCGAGCGTGATCGGCGGCGTGTGAACCTCGGCATGCGCCGCGATGTACTGCTTGTCGTAGCTGTCGTGGTCTGTGCTCATGTTGTCTCCTGCTTGATTCAGAGCGTGGCGGCCGTGCCGAGGATTGCGGTGGCCTGGCTGGAAAGTACACCACCGTTCGCATGCGCGAGCGCCAATTCGGCGCCGTGCACCTGCCGGTCGCCAGCCTCGCCGCGCAGCTGCCGCACCGACTCCACCAGTGTGAACAAGCCGAACATGCCCGGGTGACAGTACGACAGCCCACCGCCGCTGGTGTTGACCGGCAGCGCTCCGCCGGGGGCGATGCGTCCGCCCGAGACGAAAGCGCCGCCTTCGCCCTTGGCACAAAAGCCCAGGTCTTCGAGGAACAGGATCGTGTTGATCGTGAAGGCGTCGTAGACCTGCACCGCGTCGATGTCGGCCGCCGTCACGCCGGCCTGCGCGTAGGCGCGTGCCCCGGACTCGACGGCACCGGTCTCGGTGAGGTCAGGCATGGCCGAGATGTCGGCGTGCGTCACCGCCGCGGCGGCGGCGAGCACGTGGATGGGCCGCACATGCAGGTCACGCGCGCGGTCGCTGCGCGTCAGCACGATCGCAGCCGCGCCGTCGGTGACGAGGCAGCAGTCGCGCACGCCGAGCGGGTCGCTCACCATGCGGGCGTTGACCACCGTGTCGATGCTCAGATCGTCGCGCGCCGTCGCTTCGGGGTTCAGCTGCGCCCAGCGCCGCGCGGCCACGGCCACCTCGGCGAGTTGCTGCTTGGTGGTGCCATACCGGTGCATGTGGCGCGCCGCAGCCAGCGCGTACGACGTGATCGGCCGCAGCGGCCTGTACGGCGCTTCATGCGGAGACGAGCGGCTGGTCTGAACCAGCGCGCCGCTGGCGGTGGCCTGGTTGCTGCCGTAGGCGATGAGTGCCACGTCGCACAGGCCGGCGTCGAGCGCCAGCGCGGCGTGTTCAAGCTGCAGCAGAAAGGCCGAACCGCCGCTGCGGTTGTTGTCGGTGATCTTCGGCCGGATGCCGAGGTACTCGCTGAAGGTCAGCCCGGCCAGCGTGTCTTGCGGTTGCGCAATGAAGAGTGCGTCGACATCGGCCGGGCGCAGGCCCGCATCGGCCAATGCGCGCAGCGCGGCGTGTGCAGCCAGGTCGATGGCCTCGAAGCCGGGCGACTTGCCGACTCCGAAGGTGGCCGCGCCGACGATCGCGGTCTTGCCGCGTGGGAAACCATGCATCGCCCTGTTCCTGTCAGGCTGGGTAAAACTCGACCACTGACACGTCGTTCTCGACCACGATGCGCGAGCGCACCGGCATGCCGATCGTTACCGCGCCAGGGCTCACGCCGACCACGCGGCTCATCATGCGCGGGCCTTCGGCCAGGTCGATCAGCGCGACGTTGTAGTCGGTTGCGGGTGGCTTTTGCCGCACCGTCGTCGACGAATACACCGTGCCCAGGCCCGAGGCCTCGACCCATTCCAGGTCGGTGGCGCCGCTGCCGGGCTGGGCCACGCGCGGGGGAAACACGAAGCCGCCGTTGCTGCGGCTGCGCTGCAGCATGAAGCGGCCAGCCGCGAGGTGGTCGCGGTACTCCGCTTCGGGGTGGGTCGTTGCTTCCATCATGGGTGCGCTCGCACGGTCAGTGGCCGCTGAACCGCGCAGCGCGCTTGTCCTTGAAGGCCTGCGTGCCTTCCTTGAAATCGTCGGCCTGCACGGCCAACGGCAGCATGCTGCCTTCCAGGTCCATGAACTGGTCGAGGGTCAGCGTCGCGGCCACGTCGAACATGCGCTTGGCCAGGCCGAGTGCGATGGTCGGCGCGGTGGCGTATTCATGCGCCAGCGCCAGTGCCGTGTCCATCAGCTGCGCATCTGGCACGACACGCTGCACCAGGCCGAGCTGCAGCGCCTCCTCGGCGCCGACCATGCGGGCCGAGAACGCGAGGTCTTTGGCGCGCGACACGCCGAGCGCGCGCGTCAGGAACCAGGCGCCGCCGGCATCGGGCGGCAGCGCGATCTTTTTCTGGATCTGCGAGAAGCGGGTGGTCTCGGAGGCAATGATCACGTCGCAGGCCAGTGCCATCGAGAAACCCATGCCCACCGCCACGCCGCGGGTGGCGCACACCATCGGCTTCTGCACGCGTGCCAGTGAGCGAATCACCTTGTGCATGTGGCGAGCGCGCAGGAACGAACCGTTCAGCCCGCCCATGCCCATCTCGCCGATGTCGGCGCCGGCGCAGAAGTCGGTGCCGGCGCCGGTGAGCACGACGGCGCGGATCTCGGGCCTGTCGTTGAGCTGTTCGCAGACATCGGCCAGCGCATCACGCATGGCCAGCAGCATCGCGTTCTTCTTTTCGGGGCGGTTCAGGGTGACCGTGGCGACGGCTCCATCGGTATGCAGGTCGATTGACACGCTGTGCCTTACATGGTGATCTAAGTGCTCTCAGTTTAGTGATTAAGGTTTCAAGCAGGGACGAAATCCGCTCAGGGATGACCCGCATATAGGCAACCTAGTTAACTATGTTAGCCTCGCTGAACTGATTCTGTTTTTACCCTTGCGCAGCCCACCGATGCCGACTCCTGGCCAGATCATCCAACGCAACGCGCGCCACTTCCCGCACGGTGTGGCGCTGGTGTTCGGCGAGCAGCGCCTGACCCATGTGCAGTACGCGGATCGCGTCGCACGCCTCGCGGGCGCCCTGCACGAGCGCGGCCTGCGGCGCGGCGAGCGGGTCGCCATCCTCGCGATGAACGGCATCGAGTACCTGGAGGTCTACGGTGCCGCGGAGTGGTCGGGCGTGGTGCTGATGACGGTGAACTGGCGCCTGGCGCCCGCCGAAATCGAATGGATTCTTGGCGACGCGCAGCCGCGCGCACTGCTGTTCGAGGCGCAGTACGCCGCGCTCGTCGAGGCGCTGCGTCCGCGCCTGCGCGGCATCGAATGCTGGGTGTGCATCGGCACGCCGGCCGAGTGCCCGGCCTGGGCCGAGCCGTACGAGGCGCTGATCGCCGACGACCGTGCTGCCTTGCCCGTGCTGCAGGCGCAGCCTGACGATCCGCTGTGCATCATCTACACCAGCGGCACGACCGGGCGCCCCAAGGGCGTCGTGCAGAGCCACCGCGCGCAGGCTTGCCTGGCCGAGACGTTGTCCAGCGAGCTCAGGCTCGGTGGCGACGACCGGCTGCTGGCCATCGCGCCGCTGTTCCACATCGGCGCGCGCAGCCTCGCCGCGGGCGCGCAGTGGCGAGGCGGCACGATCGTGCTGCAACGAGGCTTCGATGCGCAGGCCGTGCTGCAATGCATTGCGCGTGAGCGCGTCACCGCCATGCACCTGGTGCCGACGATGCTGCAGGCGCTGCTCGATGCGTCGGGGTTCGCCGACCACGACCTGTCGAGCCTGCGCATGCTGATGTACGCCGCCGCGCCGATGCCGGTGCCGCTGCTGCGCAGGGCGCTGGCCGCTTTCGGGCCCATCCTCGTCAACGGCTATGGCCAGACCGAGATCAACCTGCCGACGCTGTTGCACGCGTGGCAGCACTTTCCCGATGGAACACCCGAGCAGCGGCGCAGGCTCGCGTCGGTTGGGCAGGCGCATCCGCGCAGCGAGCTGCGCATCCTGGCCGACGATGGCAGCGACTGCGCAGCGGGCGTTCCCGGCGAGGTGCTCGCGCGGTCCGACACCGCGATGAGCGGCTATTGGAACAACCCCGAGGCCACACGCGAGACCATGCGCGACGGCTGGGTGCACACCGGCGACGTGGGCTATCTAGACGACGAGGGCTACCTGTTCCTCGTCGACCGCAAGAAAGACATGATCATCACCGGCGGCGAGAACGTCTACAGCCGCGAGGTCGAACAGGCCCTGCTAGAGCACGCCGATGTGCAAGACGTGGCAGTGATCGGCGTGCCCGACGCCCACTGGGGCGAAGCCGTCAAGGCGGTGGTCGTGCGGCGCAGCGGCGCCAGCGCCGACGAGGCAGCGCTGATTGCCCACGCACGCAGCCTAATCGCCTCGTACAAATGCCCGAAGTCGGTGGTCTTCGTCGAGGCCTTGCCGGTGCTCGCCACTGGCAAGGTCAGCAAGCGCGAGTTGCGCGAGCGCTTCGCGAGCGTGAGCCAGTAGCCATGCAGACCTTCGCCTTCGACCCGGTCGAGATGCCTGCGGGCACAAGTGAA
>Ga0307516_10007879_pt1 | contig 12135 bp, 9 predicted proteins | sample 19_EM_MG_FD_203310 | JGI IMG/M metagenome (GOLD analysis project Ga0307516, IMG submission 203310) | Populus trichocarpa ectomycorrhiza microbial communities from riparian zone in the Pacific Northwest, United States - 19_EM | ecosystem: Host-associated > Plants > Roots > Unclassified | place...
CCGTATCCACGTCCCCGACCCCTGGCACGAAGGTACTTTCCTAGGCCGCCGCGCGAGTTACCCCTTCCCCGCCCCCGACCACGAGATGCACCATCGGTTGTGGATGTGCCGTCATCTGCCATCTATCGTGGGTTATGGTGAACGGTGCTGAGGGTGGAGGTCAAAAGCCCATGTCACACGTGACTGGAGACCGCAGTCGGAGAACTGTTTCATTTGATTGGAGACCAGGGTATTGGCACAGTATTAGCTACTGTAATGAGACAAACCACCCTAATAATGGATCTTAATAAAGAGTAATTGCAGTGAATATACGAGATTGAACCCAAACAGACCACTCCATAGTCCCGTTAGTGTGACCGCAGAAGCCCACGAGTGAAAACATTATACAACAAGAAGAGGAATATACACGTGTAGATGACGAGTCCTATGCACAGTACCGCAACGGCGTTTTCGAGCTCGTCCACGATGCACTGCTGCAGCCGTTGGAGACGAGAGCGGGGTGGAGAAATGATAACTGCTGGCGGTGGATCAGCCATGGCGGGTAATGGCGGTCGCTCGAACGTTTCGGTTGGAGGATGGGTGCGACTGGGCCACGGGAGCAGGGAAGGATGCTCGAATACGAGCTTTTGGGGCCCCATCATTTCTTCTCTTTGCTTGTCCAGGTACTTTGCTAGACAATATTGTCCATACGCTGGTCCATCGAATGCTTCGTACAAGAAGGTCAAGCGAGAGTCTGGGGAATTCAACCGCTGGATGAGCCGTCCGTGCTCGGGTGGGACAAGGTCCGCATGTGAACAGGTAGCGTCACATACACAGTCTTCATAGATGGACGACGAATCGTTGTTGGCTGCATCTTCGGACGTCGGCGTAGAAAGCTCGCTGTATCTCTGTTCGCGAAATGTCAGTCAGCGGGTCCGAAAACGAGCGAAGCACATACGCGCACAAGACATGGTCGCTCTGGAAGCTTAAGTGACGATCGCTGCGGTGTTCTGATATGCGAACTTCGGAAGAAGATAGCTGGCTCGTCGTCGAAGCGAACTGTCTGGACACGGTGTCAAAGATCACACCCGTATGTGAATCATGAGGTCGACTCGCCTTTCTCCGTGATAGATCGGATGATGTTTCCGTACTGTCGTCAACGGGCGTCTCCGTGTCGCATGAACATGGAGAAACAAGTGTTTCTGTCACAGTCGTAGTAGAACCCGTGTTTCGAAGGCGGCAAAATACTCGTTTCCAGGAGGGACGGAGTAAGAAAGCGATAAAGCTCTTCGCTTCTCTGCTAATCTTTGCGCACTTGAGCTTTGGGGCGAGCTGGAAACGCGAGAGATGTTGTCGACAGGGAGGGATGTTGAGAACGGGCAGAGCCCCCGCGAACATGAGGGAAACAGGTTTTTTGATGTATATGAGAGTTCAACAAACGCAATGATCCACTCGGGGAGCCGGGGAGCCAAAGTAGGAGGTAGGCAAGTTAACCTTGCTCGGTTTGTTAAGATGTACCGAAGATTATTAAATAGAGGAAGCCAACACCCTCGAGAGGGACACGAGCAGCTGGACAGGGATCTTCTGGTGGTATAGGGTTTGTGGTATACTGACATGGCGTGCTAGCATATTTATCTGCCGTCCTCCGCGGAGGCTTTGATGCTTTGACAAGACCATGCTCGATGTAGTGTCTCACCAGAAGGGGTTTCCATGAACTTGCATTGTCCTCGTCCACCGTGGTTCAGAAATTCTCGGGGCTTCGGGATCCTGCGACATCAAGAACGGTGTATTACACTTACCAGATAAAGGAATCTTCTGAGTAGACGTGCGCACGATAAAACGTGGACGCGGCAATTTCCTTGTCCACGTTGCAGGTTGAATGGTTGGTATGGCTATCGGGGACAGTCGGGTCTGCCAAAGCGATCAACTGGTCACAGCAAAGGGACCGTCGAGGTACAGCTTTGTCCTTTTCCAAGCTCAGTGTGGGATACACAAACCTCCAAACCCACCTTGATCAGTAAATCGGCAAGATGAAGCGTTGACGCTCACATGCCTCCAATGTGATCGATCCACACTGCGGTGATGGCTCCTAACATGGACTTTTGGGGTGCGCCCGTACTGCCATTGTGCCAATCGCCATCCTGTCATGCCTGAAGGAGCCTCAGCCAACGTCAACGGTGTCAAGGTCGACGACATTGACGTAGCTGAGTTCAGCTGTTCATCAGCACGTGACATACTCACTAACTTTAACTGTTTAACTTGGTTCCCGGGTTCCCCCGATCATCGACATTCGCAGGCCAGGGTGCGTTCTTCTGTACACTGGGTCAATTAAGTTTAAGAGCCACGCCTTTGTGTGCAGGTCTCCAGCCTCATGCAGTTGTACCATCGGTCCAGAACTAATAGTACGCGTGGAGCACTAGTTTGGTGAAGGCGCTGAAACATAAAAATGAAGGTGAGATTGATCATCCTCAACCATGCCGAGTCAGAGGACAAGCGGGTGCTATTTCACCGACTCCAAACCCCTAGGCTCTGTCTATTGAACAGGAAAGGCTTTGCAAGCAGCCTCTTACTCAGCTCCTGCCGGTGAACTACCTCATCCCCGGCAAGTTGTCTCGTGTGTCAGCTGGTCACCTGTGCGGTTTACGCAGCCCTCGTCCTTCGCAAAGTTAACATGAAGACACCCCCGCAGTCCACGAGATGATGTGGAGACCGTCCGTGACTGTCGGGTCGAGCATGCCGGTGGACCTTGCGTGGCCTTCTAATATGCAAATACTAAGCTCCCCAGCGCTGTATATAAATCCACAGCAGATCAAGGCATTATCTCTCTCATCGCTCTTCAAACGTCATGGACACTGTCGACGCGCTTTTCCCTGCTCCCACCCTTCCACCTTCTGTTTTGTGCCCTCAGAGGTTTCCAGGGGCCAGCACCGACTCACTTTCTGCCCTTCAGTATGTCCTAAAGGATAACCACAAGCGGTGGCACATTTTTTTGAACGACCTTAAATTTCACAAGTATGCGCACTCCGCTGACCGTGACATTCATTGTTGACCGACTTTGGTAGCCATATCACTCACAGAGCTCTGGCATTGTATGCCCTTGGCTCCAGCGGAGCGCCTATCAGGACCTTCTACGAGAAAGACACTCAGATACAGCGTTCTCCGATCGAACCCCCTGAGGCTATCACACCAGTCAACTTCGTCAAGCAACTTGCAGACGAGAGGTGAATTATGCGTTACTTAATTTTCGGGGATATATTGACAATTTTATTGAGCAAGATACTATCAAGCATACGTTGCCTTTTTCTCCAAGGAGATTGATGACCAAGGCACAGCGAGAGTCTTGGAAGAGTACATCTTTTCCGAGACATCTCAGAGCCAGGGGACTGAGATGCTGACCTCTTCATGTCCTCCCTGTTGCATGCATTGATCCATGTTGGTCACGGCCTGGAGTTTGGCCTAAAGGGTATGGTTGTTGAAGGTACCACATGGAATTCCGAAAGAGACCTTGTCTGACGGCTTTCTTTACAGGCCTAGCATTGGCAGCAGTACAAGACCCAGATGGCAAGGACATCTTTTCCCCTTCCTTCTTTAACTCCGGCACGCAAGCAGCAGAAGAGCAAGTTACGCAGCTGCTTTCCTCCCTTGCGCTGAACAGGAAGGAAGTTGATGGTGCTGTCCTCACGGCTAAATATACCTATGTCTTCGACGTCATCGCACGTATCTTGAAGGATGATCGTCTACGTGTAGAATGTGTACAACACGCCGGAAAAGAGTACAAGCAAGCTGTCGATGATTACGGACCTGCTATCCGCGAGTACGCAGCTCAATGGACCATCGACATGACCAAGCCTGGCGAAGTCGAGAGAAAGTTGGAAGAGCTATCTTGGGCGTGCTCCGTACTGTATGCCGTTGGGGGCTTTGACGAGACGAAAGGCTTTACTGCTGAGTTTGTCCTGTGAGTATTAATTTTCTCCTCACACTTCCACGTTAACTAGTGTCGCGTAGAATGCACTTGGTCACATCAAGCCTGTTTTTGCCTTCCTTGATCCCATACTTGGCCCCGCGCTCCCAGGCACTTTTGCTGCGTGGCTACCTATCGACAGTTTTGACTTGGTGGGTCGGACGTGGTCGGCCCGCTTTGAATATCAAATCGTTCATGAACTCGACGCCCACTCAACCCGCCGTCCCTGCTCATGATGGGAAGACGAACACGAAAGAGATTAATAATCCCTTCCTTCCCATCATCCAGTCGGCCATCTTGCATCCCAATGATCATCTTCCCAAGATCCAACGCTCGTTTGCGCACTTTAGCGCCTTATATGGCAATAGACCAGCTGGGTACTTCAAGGGCACGGAACTGGAGGGTGCTGAGTTGCTTGATGGGTCACTGTTTGTTCGTGCGGCCGTTTTGACTATGGACTACGTGGGTTGGGTACGGGAGGGCCAGTTGGCGAAGTTCTGGCATATAGGTGGCTTCTTTTGAAAGAAGTCTTTCGAATGTGAGTCCTTGGTTATTGTAACTTTGTACAATCTTTCTTCTTCCCAATCAGCTCGTGTTTAAGTTTAAAGGGGGTCCCTCTTGAATTATAACGTTGTAAGTCTAATAAAACAGAGTACTGATTAGACGTAAGCGTTCTAAGCAATCGCCCCCCTCAGACATCGTGCATCTCTGATGTAAGATGCAAATCATCTAACCAAATGCCACCATTCTCAGTCGTTGCGTCATCTTCACCGAAACCGTATTCCAAAGGGTCGTCAAGCATATCCGCTAGTAATTGATGCGGTAAGAAGAGGAGCAGCGCCGCCCCTTAGTTGGTCAATCCGGATTCGGTGGTCTGCTCCTGCAGCAGCTCGTTCCAAGTTTTCAAGCGGTCTTCATCTCCTTTTCAGATCCGGCATATACAACTATGATCGCAGAATTAAATGTGAGTTGTGCATCGAGAAACGATACTGTGTGGAAGGTGGGCGGAAGGGCGGAGACTCCCATTGGCGAGCAGGAGAGTAAGTGGAGGTCCGAGAACATACGGACATAGTTGTAGGGAAAGAGGGCCACGCCGTCTCTCCATCACACGGTGAGTGCGAACACCGCTGCCAGAACGTTCCTTCCACTCCGTCAACGTCACCATCCTATGCACGTGTTCTCATCCTCCTTCGTAATTTGCCGTATAGCGCGTTCGACGCGAGATGACGATGAGCCTGCCACCCGTTCATATCACCCCTGCTACTACCCCCTCACTTTCAGTCTTGCGGCCGCGGCGCGCCGCAATTGTAACCTCACTGTTCGGAAGAAGAGTATTAGATCTTCAAGGCCAGGGCAGATTTGTGTATTTGAATGTGCACACCTCGCATATTATGAAGAGAGGTGTCTATCATTGCAGATCTGCTCTATAGTTCGCCTCCATTCCCGCCCGTGTACTTTTCCCCGTTATAACAGTGTCCCGACGAATGGAAAGAAGATGTGTGGTCCGTTGATAGCAGCTCTCAGCAGCTTGAGGCCAACCAGCAATCTATAGCCCAATGTCATGTAGGTCGCTATCGCTGTCGCCCGACCTTCCATTGACCTTATGTGCATAGTTCTTTCTTCCGTCTACGGGTGTTCTCGGTCTCGGAAAGCATACCATTTTACTTTTTACTCCGCTGTTCTCCCTCGCTTCGGACAGGGCTACAGATCAAGAAGGCTGTGATAATCCTATAATCTACATGGTAAGTAAAACAATCGTGCGCAGGGATGAAGGCACAGTGGTACACGAGGAAATCCTCGGCTAACGGCCAGCGAAATGACGGTGCTGGATGGGTCCCTTCTGGAAGACACTGTCTGCAAAAGTTGGAACGGCCAACTGCAGTGCGAGAAGTTCATCTCATGTAGCGGCTTCACCACCCCCGGTCTTGGAAATCAAGGTTAGTTGACGTTTTGCTATGCGTCTCTGAGAGTCGCAAACTCGGTGGTCCTTTCCCCACTAACACGTAGAACTTGATTGTATTGTCTTTGGTCCGCCCGCTCGGCTCGACCAAGTCGCTAAATGCTAGCTTTCACCACGATGTCCCGATACGCATCGTTACCTACCCCTACCTGGACCGATTGTAAATCCAGGCCTCTGTTAGGTACCCTGGATAATCAGTTAAAATGCAGTATAACGATGCTCTAATCAGCCCTCTTTTCAGTGGTTTCGTACGACGTCACTATGTTGCAATGATGGGGTACCGGGAAGGCGGACAACACCTGTGTCATGGTCGTGATCAAAACTGGCGAATGCAGAATGGAGCATCAGTAAACATGTGCTAACCAACTTCTAAAAGCCTGATCATATTTGCCCCAAAGTACACTCATGTAAGTAGTACTTACAGGGTACCAGAAACACTGACTGATGCTGTGGGCTGCTGTAAAGCATATTCTCACCAACAGTGACTGACACCCTCTTCAAAATGACTGGAACTGAACAATTGTTCTTTGTTGTCATGTCTTTTGAACATTTTATATCCTGACATCTTCTGTAGTAGTGTGTCCTTGAAATTCCAGTTGCCTTGAATGGACTTTGTATTTGCTAGTAGTACTACTACTCCACAGGTGAGGTGATTGGTTGGCAGAAACCTTACCATATGTATCATGTAGGTGAATCTTATTCTCTACAAGGAGAGACAAAAACAGGCTGATGGGCAGAATTTTGATAGGGAATATTGTGAAGATGACATCTGTAATATTTTTACTAGTAGTACACCATCAAGTTTCAACAAGCTCCAGGAAGGGTGCATGTGGAAGAGGATACATGATTTCAACTGGTAAGCTGGACTAACTATTTATCAAATTTTACTTCAGTCTGCATACTATGTGAAACAGAAACACTGAGAAGACAAAAAAATTGGGTGTGGTACAAGATTAAACCATGGGCATCTCAGTATCTACTAAGTGGCCTCAGGAACAGATAAGTAACACTTCTGCCAAGAAGGGCCATGAGCCATCCTACTCAAATCAAGTTCAGGACAACCCCTTGGGATTACCAGATTTGTCCTTGGAGTATAAAAAAAGGATGTATGGTATGAGGGAGGTATCCACAACAGCAGTTGCCTACTGGGGCCCACAATCCAGCCATCTTTCTGCTGCAAATAAACCAGATCTTGAGAGCCTCCCTTGACATCATTGGATATGTCACTAAAAAGACTCTGAGCATCCTTTAGTGCATGTGCAGCTGAAGAGGAGAAGCGGATTGGTGAGGGTATATTTGAATTGAATTTAGTAGTTTGCCTTTTATCCTCAAAACCTATCTGTGCATCCCAAAGTTGGATTGTCTTATCATCTGAACTTGATACAATGTGCCTTCCATCCTGTGAGAATGCAACTGAGCGGACTGTGTTTGTGTGCCCTTGGAGGGGGTGGCGTACCTGGCCACTTGTCTGTGCATCCCAAATTCGGATTGTCTTATCATAGGAGCCTGACACAATGTACCTTCCATCTGGTGAAAATGCAACTGAGTGGACTGAGTAGATGTGCCCTTGGAGGGGGTTGCCCACCTGGCCACCTGTCTGTGCATCCCAAAGTCTGATTGTCTTGTCATAGGAGCCTGATACAATGTGCCTTCCATCTTGTGAGAATGCAACTGAAAAAACTTGGGAGGTGTGCCCTTGGAGGGGGTTGCCCACCTGGCCACCTGTCTGTACATCCCAAAGTCGGATTGTCATATCATAGGAGCCTGACACAATGTGCCTTCCATCTGGTGAGAATGCAACTGACAAAACTTGGGAAGTGTGCCCTTGGAGGGGGTTGCCCACCTGGCCCCCTGTCTGTGCATCCCAAAGTCGGATTGTCATATCATAGGAGCCTGACACAATGTGCCTTCCATCTGGTGAGAATGCAACTGAAAAAACTTGGGAGGTGTGCCCTTGGAGGGGGTTGCCCACCTGGCTACCTGTCTGTGCATCCCAAAGTCGGATTGTCATATCATAGGAGCCTGACACAATGTGCCTTCCATCTGGTGAGAATGCAACTGACAAAACTTGGGAGGTGTGCCCTTGGAGGGGGTTGCCCACCTGGCCACCTGTCTGCACATCCCAAAGTTGAACTGTCTTATCCCCTAAGCATGACACAATGTGCCTTGCATCTGGTGAGAATGCAACTGACAAAACTGGGGTGTGCCCTTGGAGGGGGTTGGCCACCTGGCCACCTGTTTGTGCATCCCAAAGTCGGATTCTCTTATCATGGGAGCCTGAGACAATATGCCCTCCATCCAGTGGTGAGAATGCAACTGAGCGGACTGGGCGGGTGTGCTCTTGGAGGGGGTTGCCCACCTGGTCACCTGTCTGTGCATCCCAAAGTCGGATTGTCTTATCCACTGAGCCTGATACAATATGCCTTCCATCTGGTGAGAATGCCACTGACAGGACTGAGTCTGTGTGCCCTTGGAAGGGGTTTCCCACCTGACTACCTGTCTGTGCATCCCAAAGTCGGATTGTATTATCATAGGAGCCTGACACAATGTGCCTTCCATCTGGTGAGAATGAAACTGAGTTGACTGAGAAGGTGTGCCCTTGGAGCAGGTTTCCCACCTGGCCACCTGCCTGTGCATCCAAAAGTTGGATTGTCTTATCAGAGGTGCCTGATACAATGAGCCTTCCATCTGGTGAGAATGCAACTGACAAAACTGGGGTGTGCCCTTGGAGGGGGTTGCCCACCTGGTCACCTGTCTGTGCATCCCAAAGTCGGATTGTCTTATCATGGGAGCCTGACACAATGTGCCTTCCATCTGGTGAGAATGCAACTGAACTAATTGAGGAGGTGTGCCCTTGGAGGGGGTTGCCCACCTGGCCCCCTGTCTGTGCATCCCAAAGTCGGATTGTCTTGTCAGAGGAGCCTGACACAATGTGCCTTCCATCTGGTGAGAATGCAACTGACAAGACTGGGGAGGTGTGCCCTTGGAGGGGGTTGCCCACCTGGTCACCTGTCTGTGCATCCCAAAGTCGGATTGTATCATCACGGGAGCCTGACACAATGTGCCTTCCATCTGGTGAGAATGCAACTGACCAGACTTGGTTAGTATGGCCTTGAAGAACATGTTGATTCCTGGGCCAGTCCTCATGTTGTCCAACAGCAACTTGTGCAATTCCTAAAAATCTTTTGACCAGACCTCTTGCCAATATTGACTTGGATGGTGAAAATGGCAATGCTGATAAGTACAAGTGTGGTGTGCTCTTGTCAATGATCCCAGCAAAGTTTTGCACAAACTTGATCCCATCCTTGATCAACATCAAAACCTCTTTGTACTCCATTTGTCCCTGTTGATTTGTCATTGGCATGACATACATCAATAGTTATATATAACCTTACCTGCAACCATCTCTCAGCAGAGACCAGAGCCCAATAGGCCTCCTTAATCAACTTTGATACACCCAAAACCTCCAACCAGAATAGCATCTGCTCTCCAGTGACAAGCCAACTCACTGATTTTGCCAGCTCTGCATCAAATCCAGCCTCTTTGAGGTGGGTTGCCCAGAATTGGCAGGCATACAATAGATGTGGTGGGATGTTTTCTTCAACCCTCTTTCCCAGGTCTGCAACCTCCGAGTTGGGTACATATGATGTTTCCAGTCCACAGATGTTAAACCGAAGACCAGCTTGCATAACAGAGAGCGAGGCAACAGCAACATCACGATGGATGTCGCCTTGCTGAACAAAGAACTCTCCACTTCGCTGTTCATCCAGCAAAAAGTCATAGAATGAAGCATGGAGGGGACGGACAGGAGTATATGCCTCGTTGGTACCAGAAAATAGTGACGCCATCCACTGAAGGGTATCTCCAACAGGATAACGGTCATCTTCCTGAGGAAACCTGGCACGCATGAAGTCTAACGCGCTAATAGGCAGTGGTTTCTTCAACCACAGCAGCTGTCGCATGACCGAACAAAACACAACGAGTACATCCGATGATCCCTTTGTGAGTTCCTTCAAAAAAGTGATATACATTGCATCCAGGAGGGTTCTTCCATCACCGGGGGCATGAGACATGATCTTCCGCAACTGCTTCTGCACAATGACCCTGACTGGGTGGGAAATGAAGTCGCATGCGAGACGTGCCCATTCGAACACGCCATCTGATTTCGCAGCCAGTCGTTGTAAGTTCTTGTCGGAAAAAGTGACACCGATGGTCCTCAACCGCGTAGAAATATAGAGACGTATGTCGCGTATGGTCGACTCAGCATCGATGTCATCGAGTGACCTGGCTTGGACATGCTGAGCAGTCTTCAACACTTTTCCAATGTCCACGAGGGGCCGAGAAGTCAAAAGAATCCGGATGCTTGTGGGAAGTTTTGCATCGTATGCAGCAAGGACCTCAAGAAAAGCCGCCCTGGTAGCCTCTGCACCACTCTCGTCCAAAGCATCAATGACCACCACGACATTTCCAGTCGAGGAAACTTCCAAATGAGAAAGAGGTTCAACGACGAACTTCTGCCACTGCTCCGCGATGTCTGCCGTGTCCCTCAACGAGCGGGTGGTAACCACTTTAGCCAGAAGTGGTCGGAGGCGAAGGTCACGATCAGCCAGGTCACGTGCGATAGTCGGGAATAGCTTCGTATGAAGTCCTTCGTGTTGTCTATCACGACTGAAACAGAAGCACGACCCCAGCATACCAAGATTCTGAGCCTGGAGAGCAATCGTATGGGCAATGGCAGATTTGCCCTTGCCAGCTTGTCCGTAAAGCCAGTAGATGCGTGGTGTAGCAGTGTCTGTGTTATTGACCCAGTCAACGACTTCATTCAGGATGTCCGTTCTCGTGCCCTCTAGGCACTTCTTGGCCCTGATCAATCCGACCCCGCCCGCATAAGCCAGGAAGTCCAAACTAAGGTTTTCCTGGGTCTGTTGCACGTCATATTGGACATGGAGAAGTGCCTGATCTCGGAGCTCTTGCATCAACTTATCGAGCTTCGAGTTGTAGTTGGCGATCTGGCTGGTCGTCTCAGAGAAAACATTCTTGCCGAGTCGACGCCCTATGAAAAAGATGAGGCTGTCGTGAGAGTATGAGAGCACATAAGTAATTGACCTACAGAAGTTTTTGGTTTCTGAGTACTTCACGATGAACTGCGCACACTCTTGTACGACCTGGGCGATCTCTACCAGCACCCTTTTCGTTGCGTTAATCTTCGACGGAGACGTGTTTTCCAAGATGAGCTCGTAGGTGTATTTGATTCTAGTAATGAGATCCCGAATGGACTCATCCAGGTTCGCTTGCGACAGGATCAACTGTCCGGAGTCGTGTTAGTGAAGAACATCGAGGATGATGAATGCATACATTTGAGGCGGTAGTCAATGCACCCAACGCCATCTGAGCGTATGGATGGATCTATGTATGATCATCCATCAAAACTTGACCGTCATCAATTAGGAAGACAAACGTTAGCAATGCCGGTAACGACCGCATTGAAAGTGCTAAGAGGTTGGAGATATGTAGCGTTGATGGTATCTAACTGGGCCATCGCAGTGTTTGCAGGTTCAATTGCATTATCTTTCCCCCCCGATGCGTTACAAGGACCAGTCCCGACAGTGGAAGGGTGGGGCACGACGGCATCGACGTCTTCAGGGCCCGTCGCTGTGGACTGATTGTGGTTCGTTGCGTGTGGTTCCTTCAGATCCAGCTCGCGAATGGGAAGATAATCATCATACCTCTTCGCTTTTGTGTTGTCCGACGTTTCCAGTAGGTTTCTTAGAATGGTCAGATACACGATCCTTTGAGCTGACAGGCAGGATCAACATACCTCCTTATCAACACCGTGGCGAAGCATGTGCTTGAATACGCCTTTTCCTTTCGTCGGGACCCTCTCTGGCCCAGAGGAAGGGGCGGCTGCTTGAGGAGAAAGCTGGAACGACATCAGATCATACCCTCATCACCATCACGTACGTCGATCTGCCTACCGTGCCTTCCCCGGACGACATAGCTGCGGTTTTGCGGTTTTTCTTGGGCATTATGAGTATGTGAGGAGATTCACGGAGGGAAGCGAACAGCCTGCTCCTGTGGCTGAGGCTGAGGAATTCAGAGTCCGATACACACCATTCCATTACATAATGCAACCGCGAAGAAGAGAAAGGCTCTCTGTCATTTATGTCATTTGGTTCCGTGTCGCGCTGGGTCCACTCTGGCACGATCGACGGCGCCGCAGGTCGCTGTGGCTGGG
>Ga0307516_10007880_pt1 | contig 12135 bp, 7 predicted proteins | sample 19_EM_MG_FD_203310 | JGI IMG/M metagenome (GOLD analysis project Ga0307516, IMG submission 203310) | Populus trichocarpa ectomycorrhiza microbial communities from riparian zone in the Pacific Northwest, United States - 19_EM | ecosystem: Host-associated > Plants > Roots > Unclassified | place...
TACTAGTTCTTTATATTGTTTCCCTACTTAATTAATAGTTTGGATGAAATTGAGACTCGTTTTCATGAGCACTTCTATAAAACAGAACCAAAGATAACATTGGATGGCTTAGCCAAGATGGTCCTAGATTCATGAGATTTTATAGAAAGCTATGCTTTCGATTCAGAACTCTAAAAATCAAGTGCAATGCAAATATACTAGAGTAAAAGTACATTAAACTTCTTTGGAAGGAATGTAGTGGAATATCAAGAAGAGATTTATGGGAACCAAGTACCTGGACATCTACACCTTTACAAATGATACATCTTGATTTGAAAAATTGTTAGCAAAATGAAAAAAAAGTCACTACGGGGAACATGCCTCGTTAACTATTTGAATGATGTTACAATTGCTCAGTTAAACCTGGTAGTAAAGATGTAAAAACTACCAAAGTAGTTCATGAAAATTGTCATAACCTAATTTTAGATTTTCCTAAAATACAAATGAACAATAAACTTGATTGGCAAGAACAAGCTGAAGAAAGATCTACATGGATAAATAAAAGTTGGAATGATCAAATTGAATCTATGGCGACTTTAGAAATTCAAATCCACCTTTGAAAGACCCAAATGCTAAATACAATGCAAGTTCAAGATGAATTTTAGACGAAGTTGCATAAAAATTAAGTTAAGGAACTTAATTGGATTTTTAATGGGGTAATTTGATTTAATCATAGGCTTAATTAAGAATTTAGTTACGTCCATAAATTATTTTAGGTAAAAATTGAAATAATTAATTAAGTGCAAGGACTTAATTAGACTTTAAATTGGTCAAATTAATTTTATTTTGGAATTAATTGTTGAAAAATTAAATTTGAAAGCCTAATTTGAACTTAATTGATAAGATTGGAATTTTGGAGAACCATATTTTAGTTTTACAATCTTATTTGGATGAAATCCGGGGTTAAATTGCAAGAAAATCAAATATCAGGATTTAATTAAAGGTCAAATTGAAGAATCTCAAAACCAAGGACCAAAGTGAAAAAGACGTGTAAGTTTAAGGACTAATATGAATCAAAATCAGGGGTCAAAGAACTTAAAAGTTTTATGGTTGATAGGGGTCAAATTGAACAAATTAGAAACCAATGATCAATTTGAAAAATGTGCTCAAATCAGAGGATTCAAATCACAATTTTTTAGGGTGTGATTGTAAAAATTAAGAAGTTTCCGGGTAAATTGAGGATGTTTGTGCCAGAATTGAAACAACAAGGATCAAAATGAAATTTGAAAAATCTCAATTAGAAAACCCTAATTTCTAGGGTTTAATCAGAATGGCATGTCATTCATCTTTAATGAAGAGAACGAGTGACATGTCATCCAATCCTTGTCATCTTTTTCAGCATAAAAGATTAATAGGGTTGTTATTTTCAGGCGAATGAACGTGGCCTCTTCGATCACCTTAGAGACTCAAACCACCACTGATGGACTGAGAAACATCTCCTCTTTAAGGATCAACTAATCTTCATCGCATGTCTATACCTACTTTGGCTCAATGAACTCAATAGCATCTTGTCACTGAACAACTTCCCCTGCATTTGATAATTTTAAGCTGATCGAGAGCTCACTTTCTAATAAATGAATGTGGAGTTTTGGACCTCTAAATCAAATAAGATTTGATGCCCATGGTAGATATATATTCTCTTTACAAAGATCAGCTACTTGATTTGTCATGATGATCTCTCTAAAGTAGCTCACTCGGTCACCTATGACTCAAGAAGAAAACCATCATGATTGTTTAAACTTCATGGCTACCGTCTCTTGACAGGTTTAAGCTCACAAAATGACAAAGAGAACCAAAATGCATCTTTCTAGAGAGGTTAGAGGAGAGAATGAGCAAGAGTCTTCTCTAACAAACTCTTGGCATAACCACTATGGTTTTGCCATTTCTTAAGAACACCAAAAGGAGGGGATCTGGAAAATAAGAGAAAATCACAAAAAAGAAAAGGAGAAAGAAAATAAAAAAAAAAGTCAATAGAATACTTAGAATGTAAGGGAAAGAAAAGTAACAAATTTGAGATTAAAAAGAAGCTGGAAATCAAGAGGAAAGAAGCAAGGAATCCAGAGAAAGAATCAACTTTTTCATTGCTAGGTAAGCCTTCAAACTTTAATAAGGGGGTGGAGCTCAATGAGCACACCCTTTTGTCCTTTGAAATCATTTTATTAATTTGGAGGCCATGATTATTGTTTTGGAATGTTTAAACATGCTTTGAATATAGTTTGTATATATAAACCCCTAGATAAAATATTTGAAGTATATTTTATGTCAAGGCAGTAAATTGAATATTTGAATGAAAAGGATGACTTTGGATTTTGGGAACTTGAAATAAAATGTTCAAGTGTTAATTTAAAAATGAAAATATGAAAAATGGTTGAAACAAAATATAAAAACACAAATAAAAATTAAATGGAAGTGATGTATGAGGAAATAAAGGTACTGGAATATAATTCAATGAAATTCAAAATAACCCAACTTAAATTTGATATAAATAGGTGATGGAATCTAGAAATATTACTTGGTGAACATAAAAGGTACAATGTAAACCCCTAGTTAAGAAATTGATAAACTTGTTCTAAATATGTAAAATGTATGGTTTTACGCGTGAATGACCTTGACTATCGGTATAAGCCCTGCGTACAATCGCACAATTTTTAACTCGAAAGGGGAAAAAGTTAAGGAGAATTTGTAGTCTAGATAGGAATGAAAGTTTTTGATGAATTATTTGGAAATATTGCTAATTTAAGTAGATAAAACAATACAAAAATTTTGTATTTTTGGCGTAAAAATAACATACTGACCAATTTTACATTATCAAGCATAACTCTTAATCTAACTATTGGATTGAGCTAAAATTTACATGGAGTTTCCTGACACATAGTCCTACCTAGGGTTAAAATTTCAGGGCAATCGAAATTTGGGAAGGCCTTGCGAGAATAACAACATATTGTACAAATTCATGGGTTCATTAAGGGTAAAATGATCATTTGGCCTCAAAACCTAGCTCTCCTTTCCTTTAAACTGATAAGAAGCTACTAGGAAAAAAATAAAGAAAATAAGAGAGCAAGGCTTAGTGAAAACCAAAATCCAAGGAGAAATCATAGGAATTGAGAGATTAAAGTGAGAGTAGGCAAATCCAATAAGAGGAGCATCATTTGGAGGGTTTGGGAGAGGAAGATAAGAGAGAGAAAGTGATGACAAGAGAGAGAAAGAAGGGATTGGTGAAGGAAGAAAAAGAAGAGTGAAGAAAATTCGATAAGCTAACGTTTGAAGTTCATTTTATCATTTGGTAAGGGTTTCAAACCTATTTATATAAGTTTTAATGAAAATAAATGATGTTAATGCATGATTCTTTGATTTTTGGTTAGGGTTCTTAGAAGTAAAATTGGAGAAAATAAGATTTTATTGTTAATTAATGAAGTTAGGATGTATTAGGTTATGGGTAATATATAATAATGGTTAGATTGGATCAATTGTTGGAAGAATTGAAAAACCCACCATTCTTTAACCTTAGGGTTCATGGGATAATTAAAGAAAATGTCTCGAGATATAATTTTTTTTGTGTTTAATGATTATGAGGAAGATTTAAAGTTAGTTATAAATATTGTGATGCAAATTACCCAAATTATACTATTGATGTTCCGTATGGGAATGTGGAAATTATTAAAAAAAAATGGATGAAATTATATTGGTTTTGTTACAAATGTGATGATGGAATTGTGTTCAATCATGGTTGTGATTTTGATTATTGGATATTGAATTGTGTTTATTAATTATATGTGAAAGATAAGTATAGAAAGAGTGACACTGTATAAACATTAGTTTTTTTAATTGATATTGCACGCTTGGAAAGCGATCTAGGAGCTTGTAATTTGATGGTTATGTATATTAAGTGTTGGGTTGACAAGTTAGTGTAATGAGAAAAAAAAATGTTGGATGTATATGGAAAGTAGAAACGTGAAATGGTATGCTAAATGCAAGTTAGAACTTGGAGTAAATTCTAAACCTTGGATACCTTTTTTTAATATGAATATTTTGGTTGTGATGTTAGTGATTGATTGATTAAGTTGATTGTGATAATTGTAAATGAGTTGTTGTGTGTTTGAGTTACTATTGAAATGGATTGGTAAGGGTAGGTATGTCCAAATTTCAAGTATTAGAGGGTTTGAATCCAATGCCTACCATATGTTTCATATAATAATAGGACTTTTAGACATTGAGAAATCAGTGATGAAAAGTGATGTCTCTAAACATTGAAAATTCAGTGACAAAAAGTATGTCTTGGGGTATTCAAATTCATCGACGAAAAATATATACACTTAGACATTAAGTATTAGTTGACGGAATTTGTGGATATTAAAAATCAAACTAAGTAACGGATTGATGAAAGTATTAAATGTCAAAATACATGAAGTTTCAATATTGGATGAATAGTGATTTTTACTACTAGATGAATATTAAATTTTTTTGCTGTATAAATAGTGCTCATTTTATGTTTTTTATTATCTTGAATTTTATGACCATTTTTGTTTTGTGCATACCTATAGGCAATTGCATTGTGTTTATATCATGGTAATTAAGCAAAGTAGTAGACATAAAAGGATATTACAAAAATGGGTAACAATATGTTTGGACAATGAATGCATTATGGAAAGGGGTGCTCATGTGAATGTGTTGATGTTAATAAAATGACTAAAGGAAACTACCAATCATGGGATGAGATCCTACGTTTAATGGATGGTTTGATAATTATTTGTCTTCCATTGTTGTAGGTGAAGCACGGGGAGTTAAAATGCTAACTGGAGGTGCAGGATCCTCAACAGGAACGGGTAGGCGCTGGACACCCTAACATAACTAATTATGTGTTTGAATTAAGTAGTCAATTGTAACTTTTTTTTATTTAGGTTGTGTTAATAATAATAAGTGTGAGTTAGTTTTCTTGGATTAGGGACTAGCGCCTGATTTGGGCAATGTGAGTTAATTGCCCTAGTTTAGGGACTAGCACCAAGTTTGGATAGTGTGAGCTAGTTGCCTTGGTTTAGGCACTAAGGCTCACTTTGGGCACTGTGACCTAGTTTCCCTAGTTAAGGGACTAGCGCTCGGTATAAACAACATAATTTGTGTACCACGGTTAAGGGTTTAGGCCTAGTTTTGGGCAAAGAGAGAAATTTTACCATAGATATGAGATGGATGTCCGAGGAAGGATTCAAGTTAACTTTGTCAAGTTAAATCAAAGAAATGTATTTAATAAATTTATAACTGTTGTGATTGAAGTGTATGGTTAATTTTTATGTTGAATTTAATTTTCAAGTACTTCGCAGTAGTGTGTTGACCCATAGAGAATTAAATAACTAATTGAGTTTTGTTGATAAGGATATTAAGCGAATTGTTGAGTATGGATTCCATGGAAAGTGGTGTGTTGAAGATTTTTTTTAATTATAGGTATGTAAATTGGAATGGAGCATTGAGAAGTTTATGATAAAAATAAAATATCTTTCACTCGATGAGAAATGAAATAACCAGCATTGGAATATTGTTGTAACGAATTCAGGAAAACAAATTTATGATAGTTGATCAAGAAAGAAATTGCATAAAGTGTATGCCTCATTAAAGAATGATAAAATAACTCATTCAATAATATAATGCACTAAAGGTTAAGGTATTAGGTCTTGGATATTTAAGGATATGATCCATGTGAAATTTGTTATGAATAAATGACATTAAGATAGGTACTATTAAGGAGCGGGAGATAATGGATGAGAGACTACAAATATATTTTTGACGGCTAATTGAATAAACAACAATAAGAAGAATTAGCAATACAATTCTCATTAGTGACTTGCAAGAGATCCTAATAATGGTTGAACTCGCAGGATTACAAATAAATGAGATTATTATCATCTTTGATTATTAATAAGATTTTGTGTAGTAGATAATTTAAAGGAACTATAGAAAAATATTAGCATCAAGGTTAGGGGGAAAACGCTCAAATGGTTATGTGATAAACCAAGGAGTTTGATCTACAAAAGTAAAAGTACACAGTGTATTGCTTATCAATTTAAAATAATCACATGAATCATGATTAAACTATGTACTTTTATATATATATATATATATATATATATATATATATATATGTTATGTAATTAATTGAATTGTTGAATTCTTATATTATGAATTGATTTAATTTTCAGGTTCTTTTTATATCGGAGCATACCAATAGACTTCTATAGAGATACCTTTTGATATAGATATAAATATTTATAATTTGTAGATGTTAATTTGATATGTATTATAATTTTGGTTTTTAATTTTGGGTTTGTATTTTTGTTTATAGAATTATGAATATCATTATTATGTATTTCTTGTTAATTAGGTGAACCAATACAATAATATATATTATTTTAGGATTAAACCCTAAAGGATGTTCATATTCTAAGTTTTAATATTTCTTAGAATTGTTTAATTATGCAAGTTATGCAAATCTTAAATTATTTATTTATTTTATTTTTATTGATTGCTTTATTATTATTGTCAATACATGCATATCATTTTGAGATGTCTTGATGTGGAAAAAAGGTCCAAGATGATTAGACCATGATTAGATGTTGAATTGTGATAGAAATGAAGATGTCGATAACTTGGTATGGTCTCATTACAGGGAAAATTCTACCAAATTTTTGGTAGAATTGAAGAAAAAAATTACCCAAATTTTTACGTACTAGATCATTAGAAATTAACTATAAATGCATATGAAAATGTAGGGCATTACAATATATGCTCAAGTTTTGTTTATAGCTTTGTTTTGATGTGTTAAAATATGATTATGGAATAACATATGTTAATATAGAATATTGTTTTTGCATGCTTTGATATTAAGCTAATCTTGTTTGAAGTTATACAATATGTTTTAGGTTTAGATTTTTGTCATGGTTTAGTTTGGTCTACTGGTGTTGCTGAATTTATAATCATGTTGTTTAAGCTTCAAGGCATTGTTTATGATTAATGGAACAATGTTTATACATAGGGAGGGGTTTTTTTGCTTACTGTCATTATAGTATTTTCTTGTTGTTTTTTCTTTTAATCTTTTGTTTCTTATTGTTTTGATGATTCCAACAATTTGTAAAAAAACATGTTTAAGCTTGGGTTACTAGATTTAAGTTTCTTTTCTGAGTTTTATTGCTTTTTTCTAGGTTTAGACCTTTCATTGGGCTTCTAGGTTTGCTGACTTTTCTGTGTTGACATTCACCTGTTGAACTTGCCTTAAGTCGTTATTTTTTCGAGTCATTTTGATTGATTGATGGTTCTTATATGTGCATGCATGTCTGTTGATCTTTAATCTAAGATTTTTATAGCTTAAAAACATTGATTAAGAGTTTTTTTTATCTTCGTTTCTTTTGTTTTATTTTTTGTATAAAATCAAATAATTATGACATTGCTTGATTATCATGATGCTTTTATATTTGAATAATGTGTTTACATGTCTTTATTTTGATTTGATTTGGTCTATTTTTGAATCTTTGTTTCTGGTTTTCTTTGTATGTTCTTGGTGTTATTAAGCAAATTCAAATGTTTTTTCTCCTTTCATCTTTTTTTTTTCTTTTTGGTTTTGGGTCATGTTTTGGCAAACACGCCCTAATGACTTTCCAACATTGTTTATATTCTCATTTTTTATGCTTTTGTCAAACAAACCTACAAATAATTTCTAAAAATTGTAAAACAATTCAGAGACTATTTTAAAATTATTTGTGGGTCCCTTACATATTTTTTCAATCTTTTCACTTAATATTGAGGTTGTAGGCTTATATTATAAGATACTAACTCGGTATTAAAAATACTCACTTTTCTCTAAAACTTCAAATAACAATTCTAAAAAGTTTTCTCATTTCAAAAATACAAAAATATATTTTGTGCATATGGCCAAATTATATATATATATAATCATGTATATTTCTAATAAAAAAACAAAAAAATGCATTTTTATCATGTTTTAAAAATATAAAATAAATATCATAACCGGTTTATAATTATCCATTAGAATTTGATCAAAATTTCAAAAATATCATGAAAATTAATTTGTTTAATTAATATTCGGGGTATACTTTTACAACGTAATGCATACTTCTGATATTAAATTAAATGAATTAATAGCAAAAACATTAGGATTTAGTTGTAAACTTTAATATTTGGGGGTATAAAATTACATTGTAAAGTATACCCTCAGATATTAAAGATACATAATAGAAAATAAATGTGATGTTAAAATTAGGGCTTTAGAATGGTTAGGATTTAACCTAATAAGATAGAGACTTCCTCACGAAAAGAGATCTGTCTTGAACCTTAGATGAGACCAATGGATATAAATATGATTTAGATTAACAATCAATCAACAATGCAACTTACCATAGATAGGGCGCACTGGGAGTGATAAGTATTTTTCTTGCACAACCAGACCCCTTACCTAGCAGACTATAGGTTTCTTAGTAACCATGATACTAGGTGGCGACTCCTTCAAATCATAAATTTATGATTAAACTCAAAACCCCCTTTATTCCAAGAGGCAGACCTGTCATTTGACAAAGTGCATGTCATGACAAAAATAAGGAGTACTCTTTTGACATAAAAAAAAAAAGTTGATTTTTTTTAACTAATTAATATATGAGAGGAAAATCAAGCTCCTTTACAACCATATAATCCCTGTTGTAGATCAAAACAAGGGAAAGAAGTACTACAAGTGGTATGACTCATAGAGACATGATACTAATAGTTTTTTTATTTATTTTCAAGAACCATATTCAAAAGGCATTAGTGTCTGGTCACATTCATTTTCTAGAAAAGAATATGAAAATGGATAGCAACTCATTCCTCAAAGTGCAACAATAATGACTAAACCTAAGTTAAAAGGACTCGTAGTAAAGGGAAATTATAAAAAGTAAGGCTTGGTCAAACATGATAAATGCTTGAATTATTCACGGACACTACTACTATAAAAAGGTACACTAATCATGGTAAGTCTAAAGAGTTGGCACTAGAACTTTAGGAAATACATGTATGTAAGGTATACAAATGTTTTACATATCATACCATTCTTCATAAGAATGAAAACTTAAGGGGAAAACTAAACAAGTCACAACTTAGCGATAGGTTAAGACTCTTAGACCTTAAAAAACAACTAACACTAAGTGACATAAACAACATTCACAATAGAAATCACCTAAACCTAGTCATGAAGATGACAATTTGATTACAAACCACCAATATCTCCTGGACCTAGAAAGTGTTGGGATTGGAATGATTAAGTAAAAGACAATTAAAAAAATAGAAATTAAGTGCATGCAACACCCAATTTACATGGTTCAACGAATATGCCTACATTTATAAGGTTGTGGAGATTTCGCTATTATAAAGAATATTTATAACAACTTTTATGGCAACACATTAACTCTTTTTTGTTTGACACACACACACAAACTAACTAACGTTAATGTCATAAGGATATAAATATATCAATCTTTGTGTCAGACAGTATGCCTAGAATAATAAAAGAGTCCAAGCTCAACAATTCTCCCACTTGAAGATAGGTTTAACCACTAGCAAAAACCCATATGTCTCCAACACAATACCTATCTCTAAAACTCATGGTGTAAAAGTCTTCAAGTTAGTTCAACTAATATGTTTGCTAGATTCTTAATTCCATAAATCTTTTCTAGCATCAATTACTCATCATTAAATATATATTAGATAAAGTGATATATGATTTGAATATGTTTAGTTTTGGAATGAAATGTTGGATTTTTAGCAAGAATGCACTCTAACTATTAAGCTATAAAGTACCCTTATTGTTAGCAATGATATTTTGTAAAATTGAACTCTAAGAGACAATAGTACCACCTAAAGTGATACAAGCCCTATAATACTCTCTCTGCTCATAACTCATTTTATTGTCTCTCATTGTTGCATTTTTTGGATGCATACTTATATGATCATAACTCCAACTTTCTTAACATGAAAGATTTGTCATTCTTTATGAAGTTAAGTTTTTTTAGATTTTCTAAAAATACAACTCTCACACATGTTAGATAAATTGACTTAAGCTCTAGTAGCTTTCTTTTTTACAAAAGTAGCTTTATACTTCTTTGACATATATGATCGAGTCTGCAGTGGTATAGTTCTGCATAAGTTTTAGCTTTGGTAAAAACAATGGTATCTTTTGGTCCTAAGGTCATATTCAAGATACTAATTTTCTTACCATGATTAAAGATATTTTTTCTCTTTGTGACAATTATGTGCCTCTCAAAAATTTTATTGAATGGCCACAATTAGCAAGTTATCTTGAAAAAAATCAGATTCTTCTACAATTTAGTATCATGTATCACCCATTACAAATTCTATATAAAACTAATTTGCAACTTAATTTGCTAATCTTCTACACCTACGACATTCAATGGTTCTCCATAAACCAAGCGCTTCATTTTATATCATTGGTAACATAATTTTGTATGATTTTTTAATGTTTAGTATGAAATAAAGCACCTAACTCGAGAACTCAATCATCAGTTGGAATATAAACAACAAGAATCATAGTGTCATGTACCACTTTAGTAGAAACATTTGCAAAATCAATCTTAGCTTTTTCTTAAAGGGTAAAAACCCTTGAATTCACACATAAGAAAAACAAATACTAAGGCACCAAATTTATTGGATAAAAAAGACCACAACTCTATGATTATAATGAATCACAAATTGGAAGCATAGGATGAACACCATAGAGATAGTTGATCTTTGATAAGTTCAAGAAACATTCAGCGAAAAACATAAAATTTGAGCAACCTTTTACACATAAAATATTATTCTAAAATCAAAGTCTATAAAAAATCTAAATATGAGCTCAATAACCCTATTTATACTACGTAAAAACATCCTAAACATGGCACACAAAAATAACCAAAGAGTTCTAAAAAAATAGAAAAACATTCCTACATCAAATAGGAAAATAAACATATTAACTTCTTAATCTTATCACAAGGCCTTACCGATGTTTGATCGCTATAAAATTTTGATTATACATAAAAAAGGCATCTAGCATCTTCTGGAAATATTTTAGCCCAATCCAGTGGTCGAATTAAAATTTATGTTTGTTAACATAAAATTGTTAATAAAAAAAATAAATCCAAAACCACCTTAATGTCATTGAATAATAAGGAAAACCTTGTCAAGAGAGAATCCACAAAACAAAAGAAAACACAAGTTGTTGCCTAATTGATCTTCTTGGAAAGTAAGGAATCCTTTCAAAATAAGGATTCCACATGTAATTAAATCCTTGCCTTGTAGGAATCCACAAGTCATATGGAAAATAGTCTTTGACCGATTTTCTTTGTTTTTTGGCATATTTCAAGTCTGACTTGAAACACATCATTCTCTCTTACCTGAATGAGTTATTGGTCCTACCATATATGAATAGAAAGCTTGAGATGTCTAGTTTCCATCATGTCTAAAATTATAGTAAAATTCTACTTATAGCTTTATATATGGCCCAAACAGTACATAAAGATCTAGTGTAGCATATTTACAACTTGTTAACCTTAACATCCAGAATCAGCCCAATGATTTTTTCTTGGATCATTTTAGTTTTAGACCTTATAATAAACCCAATTAATACCTCTAATGGATCCTTTGGTGATGCTCATTGATTTGTATAAGCAATTCCTTATGAAGTGACTAGATTTACCATAATTATAACATAAATATTGCTTGGGTTTCAATATGTCCTTATTTAAGTTTTTATATCATCATATTTCTTAAATATCAATATTAAAGGTTGAATTAAAACTCGAACCTTTATATCAATCTTTTTTATGCACTTTTTAAGCCGTGATCAAGCCACATATATCATCATATTTCAATTTAGACTTTATAGTAGAGTTTCTTACAACCATCTTCATAACCTTCCTACTATTTAGAAGTAAAGGAAACAAAATCAATTCATGAATCTTATCATCAAACTCATTTTCAACATATGATAATTGATTTGTAATGGTATTGAATTTATTTAGGTGTGTGCAACAAACATACCTCATTTCATCTTTAGGTTGAACAACTTCT
>Ga0307516_10007881_pt1 | contig 12133 bp, 16 predicted proteins | sample 19_EM_MG_FD_203310 | JGI IMG/M metagenome (GOLD analysis project Ga0307516, IMG submission 203310) | Populus trichocarpa ectomycorrhiza microbial communities from riparian zone in the Pacific Northwest, United States - 19_EM | ecosystem: Host-associated > Plants > Roots > Unclassified | place...
TGCAACCAGTCTTTTTCATCATTCTCAAAAGTAGGCAACTGGCAACTGCAGTCCAGTTGCAACTGGTCCAGTCCAGTCCGGTTTCCAGTCTTTTTGCGGTCCTATGGACTGGACTTTAAAACTCTACATGGTACTGTCGTTTCCCGCACTGAGGCAATTTCCAGAAGGCCATGGGTTCAAACAGTGGACCAGGGACAATTTGAAGGCGCTCATGAAGGTGAGCAAGTCACACATCAACCAACTCTGTCTCTTATGTCTTTGTGAATGGGGAGGTTTACTTGCCCGCCATAGCTGGCCATGTTCCCCCGGGCATGGTGCGCGCTCTATCCGCTTTTCTGGATTTCTGTTATTTAGTCCGGCGGTCTGTCCTTAACGAAGCGACTCTGGATGCAATCAACGCAGCCATAGATCGCTTCCATCAAGAACGCACTGTATTTATTACATCCAGCATGCATGCCCATCTATCCCTCCCACGTCAACATGCAATGGTACATTATTGCGAACTTATTGAATTATTTGGTGCGCCAAATGGGTTGTGCTCCTCAATTACCGAGTTGAAGCACATCAGAGCTGTAAAAGAACCCTGGCGACACTCCAACAGGTTCAATGCACTCGGACAGATGCTCGTCACAAATCAATGCCTTGACAAACTAGCTGCAGCATGAAGATGGTTTACAGAGCGGGGAATGTTGGACAGACCACTTCTTCTGGTTGGAATGGAGGCTGTGAGGGTGGGTGTAGAAGATGAGGAAGGTGGGGCGGTGGATGATGACCCAGCAACTTATACGGTCAAACTGGCATCTCAACCAGGTGTGTCTATCGTTTTGTTTGATTGTTAATGCCATTGACACACTTGGTACAGTGTATGGTGTGTCTGGTTTGGTCTCGCATGTTGCGGAGTGTCTCGGTCTCCAAGGACTGCAAGACATGATCCGATGTTTCCTTTACAACCAGCTCAACCCTGATGCTGAGATACCAGGGGATCGTGCAGACCTCCATGCCTGCCCTGTCTTTCATGGAAAAGTACAAGTGTTTCACTCTGCTACAGCAACATTCTGTGCACCAAGCGATCAGTCAGGCGTAGGGGGAATGCGCTGCGAAATAATCCATGCAACCCTCTCTTGGCAAGGAGGTCATCCACGTTATGACTGTATATTTGTGGCTAAGGGAGGGACAGATACAGAGGGCTTCCGCAGTGTAATGGTAGGAAGGGTACACCTCTTCTTCTCTTGTGTGCATGCAGGACACTGCTACTCGTGCACATTAGTCGACTGGTTTGTCCCAATTGCTGAAGAGCCAGACGAGTTGACAGGCATGTGGGTCGTGGCACCAGAGGTGGACAATGATGGACATTGTGTTCAATCAGTCATTTCTCTGGATTCAGTGGTCCGAGGTGCACACCTTATAGGAGTTTATGGGAATGGACTTCTTCCTGTTGACCTCCACTTCTTGGAGTCTTTGGATGCCTTTAAGGCTTATTATGTTAATAAGTACATTGATCACCATGCAAACACACTTGTATTTTAGTTGCATTGTTTGGACAACATGCACATCTTGCACTGGTAGTCTGATCAGTCTGATAGTGCCTGAATGGTCTGATAGTGTCTGAACATGACCTGAAACCATCTGTAAAGATGTCTGTTGTCTTGCCTGTCAAGTGGGCCTGAATTCTGTCTGATGGGCCTGGCCCCAGAGTGTGGTCTGACCCCAGACATTGCCCAGGCTTTGTCATGCACCCAGGTTGCTCAGACAGATTCCAGGACATTCAGACACATGTCAAAATGCTGATGTAGAGTATGTTCATACATTTAAAGTATCATTTTGTGTGATACTGAAGGTGTAGATACAATTTTATTGTTGCCTATAGCTGAGTTGCCTATTTTGAGTGCAAAACACTGTAGTCTCCCCAGTCCCTGGGAGCTCTGCCAGACCTCCAGAAGCCCCTGGGTCGAGCATGCCTCAGATGAGGCTGCAGCAACACCCAACCCCCCCTACAACTGGAGCCCACCACGAGGGGTTTCTGTGTCTTGGCACTCCCTATCCTCTTTCTAGGTCCCTCTTAACCAACTACAGTCACTCCTTTGAAGTTTCCCATCATTTTCCATGAGTTTTCAGCATCATCTCCTCCTGCCCCCCTCGAGTTTGGCGCATATCTCGCTCCCCTTTGCGCCGGATCTTTCGCTTTTCTGGAATCAAGATCTACTCGTCGAGGGCTTTCGAACGGTGCATGGGTCATCGCGATTGGTCCAGCGGTTGCGGAGGTTTTCGCATTTTCGCATTTGTGTGGAGTTTGGGACTGATAGGTCGATATCTCGGGATCTAAGGCTTGTCCTGCTTCGTCCTTTCGTGTCCTAACCCTATATACCATGGCAACACCACCCTATCGCGCTTTATCCATCGGTCCAGCTGTTCCATTGCTATGCTGCACTTCTCCTCCTCCCCCCCTCTTTCTGAGATTTGTCCATTGTGCCTCTGTTTCTCGACCGGCCCTTTCGTCTTTTTAGTCTCTAGTTCCGTCGTATTTGTCGATCTCGAATCCGTTTTTACATCACACGTTTCCCTTGCCGTTCCAGAGATATTCGCATTTTGGAGTCCAGAGAGGAGGGAGAAAGATCTGCTTGTATGTCGACAGTTTCTGCGCTGGTCCCTTATCGCTTCTAGGGCCAAGTACTACTCGATGAGGGCGTTCTAACGCCACCTTGATCGCCCAAATCGCCCCAGCCGTTCCGGAGGTATCTCCAATTCTTCGCCCTTGTCCTCCTCCCCCTCTGCTTTTTGCCTTTTTTGGGTGCTCTCTCCTATCTTCCTGCCTCAGGACTGCTTCTCCTGCCATTCCCCATCCTTATTAGTCAACCTCTTGCTGTCCTTAGGTCTGGGGGCCACTCTGATGACGTGCAGGTCCCCAGGGTTATGTGAGTCTGTGCATTTTTGATGGACTGTTTGGTGTTTTGGAAGGGTTTAGTGGGTCTTTGGTTGTGGTTTGGTGTGGTTGGTGAGTGCCTGACTGGGGACAGTCAGTGTTTCAAGTTCCTGGGAGGTGTAGAGACAGTCCTGTCTCTAGGTGTGTAGCATTGGTAGTATTGATACTGAACTCTCTACCTTAGCTATGTAGGCTTGTACTTAGCTTACTAAGAAATCTCCCTCTTTCCAGTGTACATCTTTGAGCTCAGTCATGGAGTGACTGAACCACCCTTCCACTCTCTAGTTCTTCTAGTCTCCCCAGTCCCTGGGAGCTCTGCCAGACCTCCAGAAGCCCCTGGGTCAAGCATGCCTCACCTGAGGCAGCAGCAACACCCAACCCCCCCCTACACTGCGTGATGCCTCATGACTCCACAAGGCCTCTAGTCTATTGTAGCATCAAGTCTGATCGTAATTGCACACCTCCGATGCTATGTATCCATCTCCACTCCAACAATTGACGCTCTGTCTCCTTTTAGTAAATAGTTCTGTGCCTATGCCTCCAGTTATTGTATGCTTCTGTTCCATTTCTGTTCCTGTTTCCTTTGTTCCTGTTTTAGATTAGCTGTGATCCGTTAACCTTTTGATCTGTTACGCTTATCACTGATCTCCGTTCCATGTATGTTACTCATCTGTTTGTCATCCACAGACTCTTACCTACGTCTCCGCTATGTCTCTCTCCGCTTCTCTGCTATGTCTCTCTCTGCTTCTTGGTTACTGTACATTCTCGATGTAAAGTATAAGTACTCCGCATGCTGAGGGGATTGTCCCTCAGTTTGAATATCAGCTTGAATACCTCCCACAAACTCTCCTCTGTCCTCCTCTGTCCTCCTCTGTCTCCTCTGCCTTCTGGCAACTCCGACCTTCATCAGACCTCTGTCTCTCTGTCCCTTAGTCCTCCAAAATACGAGGACACAGGTATCGCAAGGGCGCAGCACATACGCTGAAGCCAAGTCCTCAAACCCCTCTGTACCTCCTCTGCCTGTTGTTGATATCCCTTCGCACTTATCTCCGCTTGCATCAGAGTTCATTGGAGGAAACAGTTCTGACAGTATATTTGAACTCACTCTTGCACACCTGCTAATTACTCCCAACCATGACTAGTTGCTCAATAATCACTACCTGTGCTCAGTCTCATGCGCTCGAAGAGTGCCAGGAGGTGCTCAATGCGCCCTCCACTTCCCAAAACGATTTGGTCGAAGAAGGGGAGTTCCTCTCCTTCTCCAATCACAATACTCCACCTGGGGGCCTGTCAAGTCCGGGTCTACTCCGGTAGGGGGTCCGGTCAAGTCTGGACGAAGTCGGACGAAGGAAGGGAGCAGAGGGTTGGACAAGAGATTAGTCCGGCCGGAGTTGGTGACCGCTTGGATTCAACGACTAAGGATAACGAGCGTTGATCCCTTGCGTAGGTTCCGGTCAAGAGGGGAAGACAGAGACAGAGACAGAGACAGACAAGAACAGGAGTAGATGACTATGGTTGATTTCAGACTGAAGAATACAGGATAATCTACAGAGTACTTATACTAAGTAAGAACTAGGGACGAGTACTTACAGTGACAAGTAAACAGACTAAAAAGCGGACAAGGGATAACCGGAGAAAGTACTAAGTCAGGTCCGGGTAAAATAAAGTCAGGTCCGGTGAAAATGATACAAGGTAGGAGATATATTGAGCACATGGAGAACTCACGTCAAGCCAGGGTAGACAGCAAGGTGTAGTAAGGACTGTGTAGGGATTAGACCAAGGGTCGTACATAGCGGAGGTATATCTGTGCGACCGTGACCAGAGGAAGTGATGCATGACCGGAGTTGAGCTGTAGAGCTGCGATGTGACTGGAGTAACTGGATAAGGCCCGGAGTTAGACATGGTCGTAACAGGGCCCCACCCCCGACCCCACTACTCTGACCCCCGCTGCACACCGCCCCAATGAGTCTGGAGTTTACTCCATGTGTCGTTTTGACAACACCCTAGACATCTACAGCAATGGCTATCCTGATGGTGACGGTGGAGACAGCAGGGGTAGTAACCCGCCATCCCCAACCTGCCAGACATCCCGCTACCAGACTCCCCTATTCCTTCTGCCTCAACTCTGACCCCAGACCCCTTGCTCCTGTTTGCACAAGCGGTCCAAGCGCTGACCAAGGTTGCTATGGCATCTGCCAACCGTGACTCCTCTTCTGGTTGCACCAAAGTCTGCAAACCTGACATGTTTGATGGAACTGATCTGCACAAGCTCCATGCATTCCTTGTTCAGTGCAAACTGAACTTTCAGGATCGCCCCAAGGCTTTCGCCTCTGACTGCGCAAGGGTCACCTTCACGCAGTCTTACCTAAAGGGCATGGCCCTTGAATGGTTCGAACCAGACCTGCTCAACTCTGCCAACCCCCGCGCCCATCCACTATGGATGGACAACTATGCCCAGTTCATCTCTGAACTGAAGTCCAACTTCGGCCTGCACAACCCCGTCAGAGATGCCGAACATCAGTTGGACAATCTGTCCATGAAAGAAGGACAGAAGATCAACAAGTACGTGGTTGAGTTCAACTGCCTCACTGGCCAAGTCCACAGCTACAGCGACGGCGCCCTCCACCACATTTTCTACAGTGGTCTCCCCAACCGCATCAAGGACAAAATCTCTCATGTTGGCAAGCCCCACACCCTCGATGGTTACCGCACTCTCACGCAGACCATCAATGCCAGGTACTGGGAGTGCAAATCTGAAGTTGTGCGCCAAACCAAGACCTCCACCTCCACCTCGTCCAACTCTGCCTCCAAAGGCAACTCCTCTGCCTTGTCCAACTCCAAGGGTAAAACCAAGGAAAAGGACAACAAGAACAAGAGCTCCGACAAGTCAAAGAGCTCCTCCAGCACCAAGCCTGCCTCCTCCAAAACCCCTGCCCATCTTGGAAAGGATGGCAAGTTGACCAATGAAGAGTGCCAGCAGTGCATCAAGGACAAGCTCTGCATGTTCTGTGGTGTAGAGACAGGACTGTCTCTAGGTATGTAGATTGGTAGTACTGATACTGGACTCTTACATTAGCTATGTAGGCTTGTACTTAGCTTACTGAGCAACAACTCTCTCTTCACTGTACATCTTTGAGCTCAGTCATGGAGTGACTGAACCAGCCTTCCACTCTCTAGTTCTCCTAGTCTCCTTAGTCCTTGGGAGCCTTGCCAGACCTCCAGAAGCCCCTGGGTCGAATGCACCTCATCTGAGGGAGCAGCCACCCAAACACTTTGTTATCTTTTCAGCGGACAGCCAGGCCACATGACCAGGGACTGTCCAAAGTCCACCTCCAAGAGCTCTAAAGCCAAGGCCCACACTGCCAAGGCTGTGACTCCCACTGCTGTGGAGTCAAAAAATTAGACAGCAGCTCCCAGAACTCCACACAAGCTGGGGGTTGCATTGACTCCAACTGTGCACCTACAGAGTTATGCCTCAATGTGTCTGCTCTCTCCGATCCCAACTCCCTTATGCCCTCTGTCACAATTACATCCCCTGTCACTATTCCTCCTGTTTCCACTCTTGTTGACTCTGGCTCTAGCCACTGTTTCATAGATAGCAAATTTGTTAATAAACACTCTCTTGAAACCTACACAATCACTCCGCTTGAACTCTGCCTCCTAGACAGTTCTACGAACACCTTCATTACCAAAGCCATCAAACTTGACATTCAGTTTTCCACAGGCGAAGTCAACTCTGAAATGTTCTATGTAACTCCACTGGATTCCTCCTGTGTGCTGGTCCTCGGACATAGCTGACTCACCCACTACAATCCATTGATTGACTGGGTCTTGGGTCACATCAAATTCTGTAAAGGCACATTGCAAATGCCTGCATCCCTGGTACCTCCTCCTGTCGAGTCCACCTCTGTGTCTGCCTCTATGCCTCCGCCACCTGAGGACTCATCTCCACCCTCTGACTCCAACTCGCCTCAGTTGACTGCTCCCTACATTTCGCTGATAGGCGCTGCTGCATTCACACGTGCTTGCAAACTCATGGGATCTACCAACTTTACGCTGTACATCTGCCCAGAAGATGCAAAGCTCTGCTCCGCCTCCACTGACACTCCTGTCAATTCTCCCAATCTCTCCACTGTGCCAGAAGTCTACCATGACTTCGCTGATGTCTTCAGCAAGGCAAAAGCTACCACGCTCGCTCTGCATTGTGAGTACAATCTCTGAATTGATTTGGAGGAGGGCACAAGCCCTCCACTGGGTACTGTGTACTCCCTTTCACAGACTGAATTAGGGGCACTCCACACCTTCATTGACGAGCACCTCTCCTATGGCTTCATTTGACAGTTGACCTCCGCTCATGGAGCTCTTGTCTTGTTCGTCCGCAAAAAGGATGGATCACTCCACCTTTGCGTTGACTACAGAGGACTGAACAAAATATCAAAGAAAGACCACTACCCACTCCCTCTCATCTCCAACCTCCTCAATTCCCCTAGCAAGGCAAAGATCTACTCAAAGATTGATCTCTGCCATGTGTATCACTTGGTCCACATCACTGAAGGGGATGAATAACAGCATCCTTTCCGACATGCTCGATGTCTGCATGGTCGTCTACCTAGATGACATACTCATCTACTCCAAAGACATGGAGTCGCATCAACAGCATGTCTGCGAAGTCCTCCGATGCCTCCACAAGCATAATCACTTTGCTAAGCCAGAGAAGTGCGAATTCCATATCACCTTTACAGAATACCTGGGTTTCTGCCTCTCCCCCAATGGCCTCTCTATGTCTGCTGACAAGGTCAAAGCCATCTCCAACTGGCCAGAACCCTGCAAGGTGAAGGACATCCAGTCCTTCCTTGGTTTTGCAAATTTCTACCGTCGCTTCATCTTCAACTACTCTGACATCGTTGTACCTCTCACACGGCTTACCCACAAAAACATTCCTTGGAATTTTGGTGAGGATTGTCGCTCTGCCTTTAACCTCCTGAAGAAGGCCTTCACTTCTGCTCCTATCCTTACCCACTGGGTCCCTGACGCTCCACTGACTGTGGAAACCAATGCTTTGGATTATGCCATTGCTGGAATCCTTTCCATCACTGGCTCTGACGAGGTCCTCCGCCCTGTCACATACTATTTGTGGACCCTGTCCACCCCTGAGCTCAACTATGACACCAATGACAAGGAGCTTTTGGCTATCTTCAAGGCCTTCAAGCACTGACGATATTACCTAGAGGGCTCTGCCACTCCGGTCAACATGGTCACTGACCACAAGAATTTGGAGTACTTCTCCAGCTCCAAGGTCTTGACTCGCTGTCAAGCCCACTGGTCGGAGTACCTCTCCCAGTTCAACCTCACCATCTGCTTCTGCCCTGGACACCTCAGAGCTAAACCTGATGCCCTCACTCAACGCTGGGACATCTACCCAAAAGAGGGGGATAGGGACTATGCTTGGGTCAACCCACACAACCTCCGGCCCATGTTCACCCAAGAACAACTCACATCCTCCCTTAGGGAAATCATTCTCCTCACTCTGGCAATCCACACTGCCATCCTTGTTGACGTGGAACAACTCCACAAAGACATCCTCGCAGCTCTTCCCTCTGATCCTGTTGCATGCAGCCACATGTCCAACTCATTTGATTCTCAGTGGTTAACAGACTCCACTGGCCTACTCTGCCTTGATGATAGGATCTACGTGCCAGATGCCAATGATCTCTGCCTTAGAGTCCTCTGCTACAAGCACGACCATCCACTCTCTGGCCACTTTGGCCAGAACTGCACCTTGGAACTAGTCTGCCGGGAATATACCTGGCCAGGTGTCTGCACCTTTGTAAAAGACTATGTAAGTTCCTGCACATCTTGCGGACATGCTAAGGTCCCTAGGCACAGGCCCTATGGCCTACTAAAACAACTTCTGATCCCCACTTGCCCATGGCATTCCATATCCATGGACTTCATCGAGCAACTACCCTCCTCCGATGGTTTCACCTCCATCCTAGTTGTCGTGGACCGCCTCTCAAAGCAAGGAATATTTATTCCGACCTATGACACCATCACCTCCCCTGAGCTTGCAAAGCTCTTTGTCACGCATGCGTTTTCCAAACATGGAGTACCCACCCATGTCACCTCTGATAGAGGTTCGGAGTTTGTCTCCCACTTCTTCCGCTCGCTCGGAAAGGCTCTCGGAATGACCCTACATTTCACCTCTGGCTATCACCCAGAAGGAGATGGTCAAACCGAGCGGACGAATCAAACACTCGAACAGTATCTCCGAATCTACTGTAACTACCAACAAGACAACTGGGCCGAACTCCTCCCACTTGCAGAGTTCGTGTTTAACAACTCTCCTAGCGCAACCACAGGTGTCTCCCCCTTCTTTGCCAATAAAGGCTACCACCCCGACATCACAGTCAACTCCGACTTGGGCCTCAGTTCCTCCTGCACTCAAGAATATACCTCCGACCTCAAGGAACTTCATGAGTTCCTCGGCTCTGAGATGGCCCTTGCGCAACAGTGCTACCAAGGCCCCGCAGATGTGAAAAGATCAACTCCACCAGATTTCAAGATAGGTGGAGAAGTCTGTGAAAGCAAAGTATTTCAGGTCTACACACCCCTCCAAGAAGCTCTCTGACAAGAATTTCAGACCCTTCGAAATAATAGCCAAACCAGGATCGCTCTCCTTCACACTCTGACTCCCCGACACCATGAAATCCATGCACCCTGTATTCCATGTGTCTCAACTCGAGACCTCCCACCAAAGCAGTATTCCCAACTGTGTCCAATCTCTGCCACCTCCAATCGAAGTCGACAGAGAAGTTGAATACGAAGTTGAAGAAATCCTAGACTCCAAGATCGACTGCAGAAGATGCCATTGTCAACTCCTCTACCTAGTCTGCTTGGCTGGTTATGCCGGTACAGATGAAGAAACATTGTGGCTCCTTGCCACTGAGCTCGACCATGCATCAGAGCTCGTCAAAGATTTCCATCACAAGTACCCAGGCAAGCCTGGTCTGCACAAGTCTGCCTAAATCATTCTGCCACCTCTGAACTCACTCCAAGTCCGCAAAAACAATCCATTCAAGTAAAATTGTAGTACAAAAATAAAAGAAACAAACAAACAAAGAAATATGTAGTTAGTCCATCAGTCATCCTCTCCCTCTGCATCCATCATACCATCCTCATCATCTGCCTCCACTCCCTTCTCGACATTGGTCGCCTTTGCCACTTCTAATTCCCTCCATGTCGACCCTGTTGATGACCCTTGGAGGAAGGGCGCCCACACCAATGTGCCAAGATGCCACATGTCCTCCACATGCTGTTGCTCAATTTCCAATCAAGCCCTCTCCATCTCTATCCTCTTGTCCTCTCTCACTGACTGCCTCCTTTCGAGTGCCAAGTGCTCCCACTCGATTTCAAGCCGCTCAACCTCCCACACCTCGGAGGCTGCCAACCACTCCGAAAGCTGCACTAGTGACTGGGTAAGCATACCCAGTGCATTGCGCTGCTCCTCCACCATCACCTTCGGCACCCCAAACATCTCCTCCTCTTCCTTGCCTTCCTCTGTCATCGTATGGGTCTTCTTGTGCTTTTCACTGCCCCTCAGTGACATGTTCGTTGCGGTCCTCGACCTCTTTGTTGCATGCTTCTCCACCGGCTTCCCGCTTCCCTCTGTTGCGCTCCCCACTGATGTTGACACTTCTGCTGCCTTCCCTGCCATGCTCCACGAGCATGATTTGTGTGCAGCCTGGCAGTGTGTGCAGGCTGTCACCTTCGAGCTTGCCTGAACCACACACCCCACTGGATTGTTGAGGTGTTCCCGACACCTCATGCAGGTGGAATGCCTCACTACAGTCGCCACCGTTGGTGCTGCCATCGTCGCCTGCCCACTACCTTGTGTAGTTGTGATGGACTCTGCTCGCGCCTGCAACCACTGCTGCTGCTCCAGTGCCTTTCATGCCTCGAACTCCCACCTCTGTCACTCTATATGCGCCTCCTGCAGCACCTCGATCTGCTTCTTGCGATCTCTCTCCTCCTCTGCCTTCCGTTCCTCCTCCGCTTTATGCACTGCTTCCGCCTTCGCCTCTTCTTCTGCCTTGTGCACTGCCTCCACTCTCGCCTCCTCCGCTTTGCAAGCCTCTTCAGCTCTGCATGCCTGTCATGTCGCCTTCGCGTCAGTACTACATAGTGAACAGTGCATTCGCCACACGCCTCTTTCCTCCTCTGCACCTCCACTTGTGCCTCCTCTACCTTTCGTCACTGCTCTGCTTCTGCTGCCTTCCTTGCAACTTCTCTCCACTCGCACTCTACAAACTTTGCCATTGTGTTGGCCTCGTGGTCTTCAGAGTCGGTGACCAGCTCGTGGTCTTCTGCTTCCTTCCAGTTGTGTTGCTGGTTCTCAGTGGGGGTGGGTGTGTCGTGTTGGGAAGTCATGTTGAAGTAAAAAGACAATGTGTTTGAACAATGTGGACAACATGTGTCGCACTCTTATACACACCCACGGTAAATTCCAAACTCCAATCAAAATGCTCATCTCAGCAGGACAATGCCAAAATTGTGAAGTCCACATGCACAAAGGCCCTCAAGGGTTCAGGCCCTAAAGGGGGGATACTGTCATGACCACATGACACCTCGTGACTCCACAAGGCCTCTAGTCTATTGTAGCATCAAGTCCAATTGCAATTGTGCACCTCCAACGCTACATATCCATCTCCGCTCCAACAATTGACACTCTGTCTCCTTTTAGTAAATAGTTCCACGCCTATGCCTCCAGTTATTGTATGCTTCTGTTCCATTTCTGTTCCTGTTTCCTTTGTTCCCGTTTTAGATTAGCTGTGATCCATTAACCTTTTGATCTGTTACGCTTATCTGTCATATCCATACTTTTCCCAGTCGCAACTCCGGTCTAACCTTGGCCTGCCTGACCTCTCCTTAGGCATAGATGCAACTCCGGATCTAGTCCGGCCATCTCCAGCCCCATAGCTGCACTCCAGCTCAACTCCGGTCACTACGTTTATCTCCGCCTCAGGACTAACCCCTGTCTTCCTACAGACAGATCCACGGTCTAACTCCTCCGTGTCGGACCTGTACCTACCATTAGTTGCTACTCCGGTTTCAGTCCAGCCACTCCCTTTGTCTGGTCTGCGACGTAGCCCAACTCCGGCTGGTATATCCAACTCTGGCTCAGTTCTGCTCCTGCTCCTGCTCCGCTTCCTCTGT
>Ga0307516_10007882_pt1 | contig 12133 bp, 13 predicted proteins | sample 19_EM_MG_FD_203310 | JGI IMG/M metagenome (GOLD analysis project Ga0307516, IMG submission 203310) | Populus trichocarpa ectomycorrhiza microbial communities from riparian zone in the Pacific Northwest, United States - 19_EM | ecosystem: Host-associated > Plants > Roots > Unclassified | place...
GGTGACATCATGGGGAAACCAGCAGGGAAAATTCTGAAAATATTTGTGATGTACCAGGTGGGCACATGCATGGTACACTGTCCATTTCCTTGCAATGTACTTGTGATGTACCAGCCCGGTACACTGGTCCTTGCCCCCAGTGTATGTAACATCTTGTGGAGAACATTTTCGTCCAACTTGTGCCTGTTCTCACATAAGACTTCTGTGGATTTAATGGACCATCCCCAGATACAATCGTGGGCAGAACACTCAGCAAGTTCGTCTCCATGCCAACAAGTAAGGGTTTGACCTGCCGTACTCATCTGGACTCAGCTCTTGATCATGCGATTGATGATCTATTCCAAACACGGATTAGCCCAACTCAAAGAGAACCTGTTCAACCGACATACTTGCTGGCTGGTTGGATACAGCCCCAAACCAGCAAAAGAGGAACTCCAAACCCAATTATCATACTGGGTTATTGTTCCAGTAACGTCGTCAGAAAGCACATAGGTGGTACACTGACGAGTGCTGGTATAAATGGGAACCCAAACTGGGGAATTGAAGTTGGGATCAATACGAGGAGCCATTGCAGTAAGAGTTAGGATGGTATGATGGGAATTCTGATGGAGGACCCCTCATCTCCTTGGTTTCCTCTTAACCATTCCCTCTGTAGCCAATCAGACAAAACACCACCCTCCATCACCACTCACCCCTATCGCCCCACTGCCAAGTCCGATGAAGCCCCACATCAAGTCCAAACTCTCTCACATCTTGTAACTCAAAGTTTATTGTCACTGAGTGATCATTTTCACATTGACATTTTCATGATTATGCTCATTCATTTTCGGCCTTCAGCCTTTCTATTGTTATCATTCCACTTTATATTTCTGACACATTCATTATGACCCTGGACCTACTTTTCCACAGCCTGACAGGCTCTGCCACTTATTATTTCCCATTCTGTTATCACCATCCGACCCTCGTTGTTTGCTCCTTATCACAGTTCGTTTTGGTCCGTATGTTACGATTTTCATGTTTTATTTTTAGACATACCTAATTCTTCTCACAACATTCATTTCTTATTGTTTCACCTTACGCTTGGCATTCTAGCATTAGTGGACACCTTTAGTCATGCCTCAAGCGAAAACCATTGCATGTAGTACTTGAAGACTGGCTTTCCTACTGTAGGAACCCAAGCTTGATATTGCAGTTTTATTCTCCTCAGCCTGAGTCCCTTCTAAAGGCTTCTTGGCCAAGATCTGAGGAGTCCAGCAAACCCTAGTGTTTAGCGTTTGATCTCAACTCCCTCCTAACAACTCCCCTTCAAAACCTGAACAAATCTCTTATAACCGACTTTACCTCTTTGAGGATATAGTAAGTGTTATCATTATAGATCTCCTCCATTAGTTGTTAGGACGAAGATAGCCTTGCTATCCTTCTGTCTAGTCAGTTGCCTAGTGCTGGGACAGATAAACTGTATAGAGTTGCTTGTTTGGAGTTGTGATTAAGCTCAGGCCAGAGTGGCCCTGACAGTGGTGTCAAAAAGATCTGCTTACCAGTAGTGCCACTTGTCCAGAACATTGAGCCCTGAGTCCTGAGCCACAGCAATGTCAACAGACTCGCTGCTGCTCAAAGATGTGTTCACTGGGACTAACTGAGGCTGGCCTGAGATTTTTTTTTTTTTTTTTCTCCGGAAATGTTGGCATGGCCAACTATTTCCAAAATGGCAATAAACTTGGTAGTACCACCTCCATGTCAACATTCCATTTACAAACCAAGCTTCCCGTAGAAATCGGAATGGCCTCCCAGATCCTGCTGTTGACTGTCACGCTACTGCTCATCACCATCTGGTGTGGAAGGTGTGGAGCACCCCCATCCAGCAGGCCCTGCGAACCTAGGCTGGAATCCAATCCAAATCCAACCACAAGTTCAGAGGGGATGTGAACTTCCCGACCCCTTTGTCAGTGATCTCCCGGTTAACTGGACCATTTGATCAGTTGCTCAACGCCCCTGAGGATACTGCCCATGGTCCAGATGACTCCAGGCTGGCCCCCAAAACCCCATCAAGGAGTATTTCTCAAGTTTCTCAAGGTTCTCTTTTGAAGAACGACATGGATCCAACTCTGCTGATATCATCAAACCTGAGGCTCAAGAGTACAGGCCTCAGGCAACTCGCCATGCCACTTGCCCACCCTCAGCCCTGGGCCATCATCCACACTCAAAACTGGGAATACCTCGTCCAGAGGTTTGGACACCAGAAGGCAAAGATGATACAGTACTAAACTACTTTCTCTTCAACTTGGCCACTCCTTTTGTCTTGTTGAGTGAACAAATGTATTTGCCTTGTGTATAGCAATTCCAAACTCAGGGGCTGGTCTTTGTTTTACTTCTCCACACTACTTAGTCAAATTCTCACTCACATCCGGTTGGTACAGGTATACTATGGGCACAAATCACAATTTTTCATTCGGCCTCACCTTCATGGATAGGACAACACAGTGACACTACAATCACCAATGGCGGTTGTAACACCGAACATCTGCCCTAATAGAGCTTCTGCACCCTGATCTATCGCACTGACGACGGTGCGGAGAACATAGGGTGCATCCTACCTACTTGAGGCCTGGTCAAGATCATGAACGAGGGTGATGGGTCAAACAGTGATGGTTGATATGTTGAACAGTAGAATGGGGTGAAATACAGTTTCCTTTCATTAAAACACCCTCTCAACTTCCAAAATGCTGTGACTACAGTTTCCAGTTAACTAATTCATCCCACATAAACTGCCCCAAAGACTGTATGGGTCAGAAGATGGTGCCAAGACGATTGGGTAATGATAGACAAGAAAGTCTGCAGGAAAAACATCACCTGCACCCAACTTCCGCTTTCTGTGCTTGCTCTTCAGATATTCCACTTTCACAGGTCCAATCTGTGGTGTCAACCCCTTGGGAGTTAGCACAACCAGCCACCTCACAGTGTTTGTGGGAATGTTCAGCTGATCCATGAAATCCAAACCCTCCTGTTTTACATTGTGGTTGGATTTATTGATTGTGATTTGGAACATAATGAAGATGGGGTCCTTCAAAAATGTGGGCTGAATGAGAACCCATGAGTTGATTGAGGGGAAGTTTCTTTGTTTGGGGTGGTAATAGGTATTGAACTTGACCTCCATTTTGGATTTGTTGATGATGACAAATTCCTCCAACTTGGGCAAATTGACCCGTGTCTGATTCTTTGCTTTTCTCATGGCCTTGTAATTGTCATAGATGATGTGTTTGCCAGAGTTTGGGCCACTCGTCAGGACACGGCCGAGGATAGGGAAGAGAGTGATAGTCTTCTCCTTCTGAAGGAACTGATGAACACAACGTTCAAAGACCATCCAAGCAGCAGTGGAAGTGGTCTGGTCATTATGCAACACATTGTAGGGCCTCTTAACAGCATCAGCCTTGTTGTCAAGTAGTAATCACAGCATTTCTTCATACTGGGGGCAAGGACCAGTGTACCATGCATGTGCCCACTCAGTACATCACAAATATTTTCAGAATTTTCCCTGCTGGTTTCCCCATGATGTCCCCAGCCAGGAAACAGCCAGTACATTCACAGTGTTCCAGGTCATGTGACCACGATGTCCCCATTAGGTAATACATAGGGTAAACTCCAAGTTTGTCAAAGAAAGTAACTGTGATATTCCCAAGTGGCTCATTCAAAGAGTATTTTGCAGTGTCCCCAGTGGTGCAACCATGGTGTTCCCAGCCAGTAAAACCCAAAATGCACCAGAACAGTGTACTGGAGATGAACCAAAGTGGCACATTCAGAATGTACCCATCATTACCTCCACAGTGTACCACCTTTGGCAAAATTCAGGTAAACTTTGGGAAAATGCTGGGAACATTTTGAATGTCCTGGGTTTTCCAGTTTCCCAGACATTTCCCTGCAGTGTTCCCAAAGTTTACCCAAATTTCGCTGATGGTGGTACACTGTGGAGGTAATAATGGGTACATTCTAAATGTGCCACTTTGGTTCATCTCCAGTACACTGTTCTGGCGCATTTTGGGTTTTACTGGCTGGGAACACCATGGTTGCACCACTGGGGACACTGCAAAATACTCTTTGAATGAGCCACTTGGGAATATCACAGTTACTTTCTTTGACAAACTTGGAGTTTACCCTATGTATTACCTAATGGGGACATCGTGGTCACATGACCTGGAACACTGTGAATGTACTGGCTGTTTCCTGGCTGGGGACATCATGGGGAAACCAGCAGGGAAAATTCTGAAAATATTTGTGATGTACTGAGTGGGCACATGCATGGTACACTGTCCATTTCCTTGCAATGTACTTGCAATGTACCAGCCTGGTACACTGGTCCTTGCCCCCAGTGTCTCATACCCACCTACCTTTTTCTATCAACACATCGTTCGCTTAGCGCTCACTCACAAGGCTGCCCTCAGTCAGTGGCTCTGAATCCTATTGTCTAGGACTGGTTAAAACAAAACTATGAACCCCCCATTGCAATCTCACTCACACTTGGAGTCCTAACCTCAAGGCCTCCTGAGTTTTGAGCAGATTAGTGTATGGTGAGGCGAAGGTCCAAGATGATTTGAAGCGATTTTCCAGCAATGGTCCTATGGTGATTGTATGGTGGGAGCACTTTGTGACCTTGTCGGGAGACCAGAGCAGTCTTTGTAAACTGATGGGCGACAGCAGGCTGATTTGATTCTCAATAATTTCCCTATACCTGTCCAGTTCATGGGCAAACATGAACAAGCTCCTGGGAGATGCACCATAGTTGGAGTAAAGCCTCCACAGATCCTCCTCTTTCCATGGTGGGAGTCACTGGAGCATGCAGCTGTGGAAGTGTAAGCATCGTGAACTCCCAGGGATAGGTTGACCTACACCTGTAACACCTCTGAGAAGGACCATGGTTTCATGTAGAAGAACTTGAGCATGGCCCTCTGGACCCACGGCTAGTGTTTGTGACAAGGAGACACCACATGGACGATGAAGAGGCAACCATCACAGAAGACATCAAAGGGTTCTACCAACTCAGAGCTGGAGTCCACAAGGACCCAAATCCTGTCGGGGGTACCATCTGCAAGGCCCAAACCACACAATTGTTGGTAGTAGGCCCCACAGTTGGGATTTTTAAACTCCACCACACCTGTGTTGTGGAAAAGTACAGCACTGTTTGGTTCAATTTGCAGTGCAGTGGGGAGCTTGAGGGTGAGACACTGCAAGAGGAGGTAAAGAAGAAGGGCAGATTCCCTGACAAGAAACTCTAAGATCACACATAGATGACAAAGTGGAAAATGAACAAACCAATGCCCAGCTGACCAGAGATCTGGAGCCCATCCCATGACTCCAGTTAAGAGGCAACCAAAGCAGCTTTCTTGGCTTCCTCATACTGGGCTGGATAAAAATATTCTAGCACCTAATCTTCCAGAATTCTTCAACAGCCTCCAGCAAGACTATCATGCCAAACTTGTCAGGCACAATGCCATCGATAAGAGAGTCATTGACCCTATCAGGAATGGGGTCTCTCTTGACTTCCCCCACCATGTCCAAAAGAAGGTCTGTTTTGCCCCAGGCACTGCACTGGAGTGCAATTGATCATTTGTGTTCTCCAAGAGGCTGGAAGAATGTCAGTGTATTTTGAGAGAGAGTCAAGTGTGACAGAGCTCTGGTCAGTTGGCAGGGTAGAATTAGGGCTGGATGGTGTGGTGGGGTCCAGGTGGGACGACATGGTGGTTGACAAGGTTGGGGCAACTCAGGACCCAATTTGGAGTTCCCAAAAATTGCACATCAAAAATCCACACATAGAACATCACCTGCATCCATGAAATCACATCAGAGCCGCAAATAATTGCCCCCAGGTTGTCCTGAGTGCAACAGTTCAAAATTCCTAAAGATTTCTAAAAATATAGTATCTTCATTTTGTGGATCACCACTCGCCAGTGTTGTCATCCTCCTCCTTGACAGTCTTCCAACCATGCTTCCCACAGATTCTGTCATACGCATGACGATGCTCAGTACCAAGCTCTGAAGTAATTCCAAGGTTCCACCATCAAGGGTGTTGATGGCGAAGCTGTACGCAGGAAATACCATGGTGGGATTGCCTTGAACTAGCACATCCCTGAGGAACTGAGCAAGGGTGAGGTGCACAATCCCTCAGAACCCATAAATAGACAGGTGTAAGCCCCAGCCTATAACCTTGAAATGGGTGCCTTCATCTTCCTGATATGTAACCTAGGAATACTTTACCCACAGGAAGGCCTGTGTCCACTGGTCCTGGGAGTCAATGGGCGGGGAAACCTTGTCCCAGATAGTGAGAACCTGGAGGAGCAACAGCTCCTCATGGTTGGTAAAGTTACGACTGGATCAGGCATGGCCCCCAAAGCCAGTGTGATTGTTTACATTTGTTTGGCACCCCTGGCTTTGGTAGATTTTACTGTACCAATCCGGCTGCCGTAATTCATAGGATATTTAGGACGTTGGGCCCACCTATTAGGCAGGGTTTGGGGTTGTACAGATGGGCCAAGCATACCTGGAACAGGACCTTTATGCTCCATCTCCCCCTTCACCGTGGTGGCCAGAGGAGCTAGCCTCCATGGTAGCTTGTGTTTTTAACATAAACAGTACTAATGCCCACTACTGGGAGTTCAGACAACCTGTTAGTAACGCTGGTTGTTCAACCCTCGGTGCAGCTCACAACACATTAACCAAGAGCATGGTATCACAGGTGATAACGAGGGATTCAAATAGCGTATGGCCAACAGCCCAATGATTTCCGAACTTAAGTTATCTTGGATCATCTGTCACAGAGTGGCCCAACCACAACCAGAGTTTCAGCTGTCTAGTCCAGACACCCAGTCAGCAAATTGGAGTAGACAGTTTGAACATACCCAGTACCTGCTGGGGAATCTCACAAGGGCCACGACCTTGGGTCAACGGCCATCAATTTTCACGGGTTTGACAGTGGGATTGGGCCACATGCAGTGAACCCCGTTAACACATCAACAGGCAAACAGCATTGATGAACTGAATAAGACCTCTCTTTTGTTCAGCCGGAACAAACCTGCACTATCTCACCACCACAGATCCATGTCCAACTCCCAACCTCAACCTCACAAGTGACATGTGTTAACTTACACACTTGTCCATTCATGAGAACATTCTACATAAATCTCATCTTATCCATACCCCCTCATAGCCAGCTATAGGTTTTCCCCGCATGAGGTTGCATGATGAGCACTGCATGAGGGTCTTCCTTTTCACACCCTGGCTGGGCATCAGGGGTAACACATACTATTATGGAGGTCCCACAGCCGCAAAACTTCACCACATTGTTGGCATTTTAGCCATGTCGAGTTGGGAGTCATAATTGGAGGAACGGGCAGATGGGTGGAAGCTGGAGCTTGCAAATTGGAAGATGAAGCAACATTATTGATGGTGGGAGGTGTCAGGAAACGACCCACAGTACCCCATTTTTTGGCTGTTTCCACCGCTCCCTACAACCTCCCTACGGCCTCTCTATCCGAACCTCCCTATTCGACACGCACTCTCCCTATTTTCATCTCCCTATTTCCCTTTACTTCCCTATAGGCTGCGCCTTACTTTATTATATCTACCAACCATCTACCGCTCATTTCCTGTGTCCAGAACCACGACGCTAGACGTCTTCTCATTACATTGATACCCCATCACTTTCACCTTCCTGATCGGGCAATGCCTGAGTGCCAGCCACATTTACTTTCACACGATCTTGATGATAGTTGATTTCCTATCACGTTCTTTGTTGGGTCATAGTTGGGAACCAAACATGGTCCGTGCGCAGGGTGCTTTTAGTATATATAGTCGCTGTTCCCCTGGGGATTCTCTTTAGCCTAAAGTCTTAGAGTTTCCTCAGGTACGTCTTTCCCTCTTCTCCCTATGCCCCCTATGCCCCTATGCAATATACTTAGAGTTTCCTCAGCGGTTTATTAACGCAGCTGTACACGGTCCTGAGACCTTTTGAGGAGTTCTTCAACATCCTCTCTACGGCGAACACATCCTTCTATGAGGAGTCCATTGACATCCTTGGCCCCTGGTGATCCCAGTTCTTTTCCCTTTCGTCGTCACTCCCTATGCGGAGTCCCTATTTCACCTACCCCTTTTCCTTTACCCCAGGTGCCAAGGTCTGAAGTTCTTCCTTTCAAGACAAGAGCCCCTAGCCCTAGCACAATCTGCGTAGGCCGTTGGGTGGTTCTAACAGTTGGGGCGAGTGATTTAAACACATCACATCTGTCAGGGCCACAAGGTCGACCACCAACAGTAGTACACGAACGAGACGTGGACCACGAGAGTTGGGCAAGTTGGTACTGATCAGCACCACAAAACACAAGGGAACTAGCTGAAGGGATCTTACTGTAGGCAGAGCTTCACAGCGTCGTGCTCAGAGGATACCTGACAGTAGATATGAGGAAGGAGGAAGACAGGGGAGGAAAGGAGCTTTGGGGTCTCACAAGAGACTAGGTGATTAACCTTGGAGAATCCTGTGATATCAAATCTGAGGAGTTACAGCGCTGTCTACCTGGGTATATATACTAGTAAGGGTCTAGGGCAGGGCTGTACACAAGTCAGATTAGGGAATAAAGAAAGACCGAAGGGATGGGAAAGTATACTACTATAAAGGGAAACATATACTGAAAGGGGATAGCATATAGGGGCTTGGGTATAGGGTATCAAGGGAAGCATGTGGGTCATAAGTGGGTCGTGAGAGAGTTTTAGTCATAAGAACAATAAGAATGATCGGAATAATCGGAATACCGTGTGGGGCGGGCTGTGCATGGCTGTGACTCTATTGTGCTGCGCACGGCTGTGCATGCTGCGCATGAGTCAGATCGGATCAAATGGTGGGGCGTGTACTGGTTTGCACAGTAAGCACAGGACTGGAGTGGGGCCGGGTCGGTTATGGAATGGGTCCGGGTCCTGGGATATAAGGGGGAAGGTTCGATGGTGTTGATCCCCATCAAATCGCTTCTTCCCTCCACCAATCATCATGCCAGCTATCCGCTCAGCCGCTTCTACCTCCGCTCTCGTTGATGCTAATGCTCAACGTCTTCTCATGGCTCAGTACCGCGCTGGTTTGGCTCAGGCCTCCATCAACTTCAACCCTACCGCCCAACGTCACTCGAGGGGATCTTGTGGAGCCATCCCTTATCCATCGTCGGAGGATGTGTTCCTTCGATCCAACCATTCTGTCAACGAGGACGACGACTTCGCCGACCTTTCCCTTCCTGACTTCATCCATGTTCAAGACCGTATTGCTCGTCATCGATTCCGTCGGTATAGGAATCGTATGAATTCTGGGGAACGTGGTTTGTTTGGAAGGCGGTTGGAGGATATGGAAGTCGTGAGCGAAATTCATGACACTCCGATAGAGGTGGCGACTTCCTTTGCTGCTTCTTTGGGCATGGCCCTTTATCAGAATGACGTCGAGATGGAGGATAGGGTGAGGATCTCTCGTTTGGTGATTCTTCTTTCATTAACGAGTTCCTTTCAGGTCAACAACATTGACGAGCGTATAGGCGAGGCGGTGGATCTCCTGAACGATAATACCAATCGTCAGGCTGCTGCCACGGCGGAGTTGATCGTAGGGCAGAACGCCATGATAGCGGCTCTTCAACAACGTGTTGGCTTCCTGGAGGATCAGCTTAACCAGATGGAGGTTAGGCTTAATCGTGTTGATCCTCCACCCTATGTTCCAGAGGTCATTGACTTGACCAGCAACGAGGATGATGAGGTCAGAGAGCATGAACGTATCGTGTTTGATATGATCTAACGTTCATGCTTTCTAGAGTCGGGATAGTGAGAGTAGTGAGGAGTTGGTGGGCGGTCCCATCAACGTTTGGTTTGACGATTCCGCAGATGACGCGTTGGGATCTGTTGAACCAGAGACTCCTCCTCCACAAGAGGTTTTGGTAGTGGTGCGGGAGACACCTGTTCATGATGATGAACAGCATGAGGCTGGGCATGTGGCGGATTTGATGATCCGTCGCAATGATGTTCCGCCTCCTTATCGTAGAACTAGGTCTCCTGAGTTGTAGAATGAGGGTTTCCCGAATGAGATCTTCTTTTGTTGTTCTTGTTTGTCGTGAATGAGGAAAGCATGAGGGGAAGAAAAGGAAAAGATAAGAGAAAATGTAACGAATGAGCGTTGGTGGCGTGGGAATAAGGTCTTCGTCAAGAAGAAAAGTGAAAGAAAAGACGCGAATCGTGACAACATCCTACACAATGAAAGAAGGAGATAGAAACGATGCCAGGCATGGCAGTGTTGATGTGATGTAACCCCCCACGGTCAACCAGAGGATAGCCTACAATGTGTAGCTCCCTCATGTTCTTGATGTGGGGTGACTGGGAGAATAGTATCCCTCTTGGACCAAAAAGGGCTGATTGGATACTTTCATGGGTCGTTGGATGGGTAGTTATTTTGAGGGAGGCTCCCAGTCCCTCAAAATGAATGAGGAGTTCAAAATCCCCCTGACGGGAACAACAGAGTCGCTGATGAACAGGGTTTCCAACTGGGGGCTGTCACAGAGCGTGTCCAAAATGGATTGGATTGTAACACTCCGGCGATGTCTGTATGCTTCCAGAACCAGGTGTACAAGGTTCAGGGCAGCTGACTGATGGGGGTGGAATACTGGGAAACAAATAATTGGCAAAGATATGGCAGGTCTCACCAAATTTTATGCACTGTTTGCTTGCCAGGTCTCCATCCACTGTACCCATGACAACAGGTGTGTAGCTGTGTTAACATTTGCATATACTACTCGTAAATAGCGTCACGTGATCATTTGACATACCGCTCGTTAGCCACGCTTCTTTTCTTTTTCCTCAGTTGATTGCCACGTCGACTGAGGTCAGTAGTATTCATTTGTTCCCTCACTCCCTTTCATTCATTCTAACCATCACTACAGTCCGTTTATCAGGTAGTTATACTAATAAAGTTGATTGCCACGTCGACTGAGTCCGTTTATCAGGTTATGAGCCCGGAGCTTTGACGCTCCGCTGTTGATGAGCGATCCCGGCGATTCTCTCTCGACCGGTGAACTTCCCGCTCTCGCTCCACTCTCTGGCATCTCTGGCAACCTCTCGATATCAACTCAACAACCTCCATCCACTTCCACTCGCTCGTCCCGATCGCTCTCGTCACCGCCGTCGCCTCGCGTCTCGATCACCGGCCGCGCGATGGCTGATTCTCCCGATTATCCAGCCCTCGTCAAATCCCTCTCCAGCAATGGTCTAATCAAAGTCTCACTCGGTCAAATCCCTAAGCTCACAGGACGAGATAACTATATCGTCTGGGACGACCAGCTTATGACCTTCCTCGATCTCTGCGGTATCAAGAATATCTTGACTGGTGACTGGGCAAAACCTCAGCCTAACAGTGCCGACAAGAATTCTGTGGAGAAAATTCAAAGCTGGACCACGCTCGACAGCTGGATCTCGCTCAACCTCTGCGTTGAGGACGACATTCGCGCGCAAATCCGCCACCTCACAACGTCTCACGAGAAATGGAAAGAGTTGAAGAACCTGTTCAAACCCGCATCAGCCACAAACATCACGCTCCATCTAACGTCCATCGTCAATGCCCGCTTCAACGAGTCAATGTCCTTCGAGAAATTCGTCGCCGATAAGTGCAACCACAACCGCCTACTCAAAGAGCTTGGGGGATCGAGTCTGCCTGACAATTACCTCGCGGTATTGATCCGTGCCGGCCTCCCTGACGATCTCCGCCAAACGGTCGCGCACTTTCCGGACGACACCATCACAACTCAAGATCTGGTCAACCTCATCACCGCTCATGACAAGCAGGCAATAATCCGCAACATGCAAGCTTCCACCTCCGACTCGGCTCTCCTCGGTCGTCATCGAAACAGACCGGGAGACAAACCGAAGTTCGATCCATGCAAGACGGCCGGCTGTCCCAGACCAAAGACGCACCCCACTGAACGGTGTTGGGCGCCTGGGGGACCTAAGCACGATCCTAACCGTCAGAAGTCAAAGAGAAGAGGCAAGGATAAGGCACACAAGGTTGATGATGATGATGATGAAGACGACGATGGCGCTACAAGTATGAAGATACGTCTCGATAGAAGTTTCGTTGCAA
>Ga0307516_10007883_pt1 | contig 12132 bp, 15 predicted proteins | sample 19_EM_MG_FD_203310 | JGI IMG/M metagenome (GOLD analysis project Ga0307516, IMG submission 203310) | Populus trichocarpa ectomycorrhiza microbial communities from riparian zone in the Pacific Northwest, United States - 19_EM | ecosystem: Host-associated > Plants > Roots > Unclassified | place...
GGCGTGGGCGAGCTACTCCATGGTAGAGGCTGGGGGTGTGGCCCTTCGACTTTTCCTTCCAGCTTGCGGAGGATGCGTTGGGTATTTGTAGAACCAGGGGGGTGTTTAGTTTGGGGGTGTGTGGGGAGTCTTAGCGCCGTTCGATGCCACTGCCACTAGGTGAGCAGCGTCCTTCTTATTGCCTACGGGACTGGCGTGGGCGAGCTACTAGGCTGGGGATATATCCCTTCGACTCTTCCTTCCAGCTCACGGAGGATGCGCTGGGTATTGGTAGAACTGGCGCGTTTAGTGTGGGGTGGGGGAAGTCTTAGCGCCCTTCGACGCCACTGCCACTAGGTGAGCAGCGTCCTTCTTATTGCCTGCGGACTGCGGACAGGAACCGGACTGTGCTCTACATACCCCCGCCATGATCTAGCTAAGTCGCATGCGAGTCTTGCACATCACTGACTGTGACATCACCACGCCAGCACCCTATCCCTGTCGATATCCCAGCGGCTGCGTCACAGCACAGCTGGAAGCACAGGGGCGGAGCAGCTCCCCACCCGACCCCGCGCCAGAGACAACTGCGTCATGGCCGCCGGCAAGGCCCGCGCCGCACGCGTTGGGGCGCCCGACGAACGTACGCACCCGACGTAATCCCCTCCCAGACACGTACATATCTAGATGGCTCTGCTGTCTTTGGCGGAGCTCCGCGCCAGGCAGCTGCTCGTATGTAAGTCGCGTGCACGGCGTGGATGGGTCACCCTGCAGCAGCTCGCGAAGTGAGACACAGCAGCCGGGCGATCGCCGCGGGGAGGCACGAGGAATCCCGGACGAAGTCTCGGCAGCCTTGCGGGGCGGTACCGGTCCTGATACAACCACCCGTCGGCTATCGCGCTGCGGGCCGATCGGCGCGACCACGGGCTACCAGTTTTGCCGCAGCATTGTGTCGCTCTCGGCCAACTGCCCGCGACCAGACGGACCAGCAGCGAAACGTACAGCGATCGGGCCAGGGCCCGTTTGCGTGGAGGCAACGCAGCAGCGGGATATCTCTGGCGGGAGGCGCGGCGGGTCGATGGCGGGGGCCCGGGGGATCGACGGGGCGGTGGACCGCGTTGCCGACACCCAGGCGGGGTGGCTGCCACCGGAGACGGCTCGGACTCGCGTAAATCAGGCGGGTTGCGGCTGCGGTCCTTGCTTCCGGCCGCTTCCGCTTGGCCCCCCAACGCGCACACATCGATCTGCCAGCATCGCGCGGAGAGACCCCGGGGGGGAGCGGTGTCGGAATGAGGGCCCCGGTAGCTCCGTGAGTGGGAAGAGGAGAGGAGGGCGGAGGCGGAGGGGCTGGGTGCCGCGGAGGGATTGAGTGCAGGGGAGGAGCTACCGCTGTTCCTCCTCACTCTCCTTCACGGCATCCGCAGAAGAAGAGTATAATGTGGGGCGGGTCGTCTTTTTCTTTTTCCTTTCCTCTGTGATTTCTTTGGTGCACATCATATCTTTTTGGGACAGGCCTGGTCGGAGGGCTTGCAACGTGCCACCAGCGGTCCGTAAAAAGAAAAAAGAAAAAAGGAGCGTCCAACCCGACCAGGCCCCCCCCTCTGCCACACCCCAAGGTGGCCGAATAAGGCACCGTAGCCCTGCAATCCAAATACACGTTGTTCCCCCAACAGCGACGTGCTACCAAAAGCATTGCAACCACGAAAAAGCAAAAAAGGCCAAAAAAGGACTTTCAGGGTACCGAGGATAGAGCCGAGAGCAGAGAAAGCAAAAATGCGGATATTTTCTGATCGTCCGGTTAGCTTCCCTCGTAATTTTCCCTCCCGGGTGGTGGCTGGCTGGCGAAGCAGAATGGTCCCTCTCGACGGCGCCGACAATACATCGATCACACGCCCCCCACATACGCCCGGGAGCGCACGCAAGCGCCGGATTGGTGAATATAGGAGGGAGAACCCCCTCCCCCCCCTCCAGCTTCGTACATTCATGAGTGGGAAATTGAATACAAAACAAAGGTCACACCAATCCATTTGGCCTGCAGCCTAATTTTCGACAACGGCGAATATGTAACCGACCAGCTGGCTGCTAATCGGTGTCGGCATCAGCGCCGGAGACGCAGATATGGGTGTCGATGTTGCCGATTGCTCCACTATGCCTCGCCGCGGAGACAGGCACCCGGCGAATACCAATCAGCACCATTCGACGCCGCAGAGCGAGAGTAAAAAAAAAAAGCAACAAACAACTCCTCGCTATACAAATACCGCTTCGACCCCATCCTTCCATCCCATCCTTCCATCCCACCCTTCCATCCCATCCTTCCATCCCATCCCTCCGCCGTCCCATCCTTTCATCTCACCAGTCCCCATCACATCTATGGTTTCGCAGCACGTCCCCGCCGCTCCCACCCGCACCTCGCCGTCTGATTACAATGGTAAGCCTCACCTTCCCCCTGAGCACGCCCACTGACGTCCGCCAGGGCCAGGCCAGGCCGCTCCCGCCGCAGGTGTGAGGGCAACGGTGGCTTCACTGCAAGCTCCCGCCTCCACCACTACCACCCTCTCGCCGGCGCCCGCGCCCGCGCCCACCCATATCGGTAAGTCTCACCCACTCTCCAGCCGCCCATCCACTGAAGTCCGCCAGGACCAGACCAAGCTGCTCCCCCAGCAACGGCGAGGGCGACGTCGTACACTCTCGGCGTGTGGCTGCAACAGACGCCGGACGAGGACGCTGTGGTCGTGTTTACGCACCAGGGCTCAGGGGAAGCTGCGGCGCAGGAGGAGTATATGCGGGGACGGCAGGAGGGCGGACGGTAAACCATGGCCAATACGTTGAGGCACGGGAGGCCACGTCATGTAGCGTGCTCCAGTGTCTGAGTGCTTTTCAGGTCGTTTTTTTTTGTTTCATTATCTTAGCATTCGACCTTAATAGCTCGCCACTGATTACAAAATCCCTCCACTCTATTCACTATCATTGTTTTCGTTCATTCATTGATAGCTAGCGACCTATCTAGAACATGCGGCGGCGGTTGTTAGCTACAAGAGCCCAAACGGATAATTGGGTGTCAACTGCCAGCAACTGCAGCGCCGCGACCAGCCATCCAACTACTCTTTTCTTTTACTTAATCGTTATTCGCATGCGATTAGGTAGATCATGGCGAAAGTATGTGCTGTCCTTTCCCTGTCCACAGTCCGTGCGTGGCGGTTCGTCGCAAGCTTCCCTATGCCCCCCGTCAGGCCTGTCCCCTGAAGGTGGGTGCGCACAAAAGAAATCACAGAGGAAAAGAGTCTCTGCCAACGAAAGAACAAAGGAAACATGGGCCCGTCCCCTGGCTCACTCCCGCGGATGCCATGGAGGAGGGCGTGGAAAGGATAAGCGCCCCCCCCCGACCCCCAGCTCCTCCGCATCCGCCCTCCTATCCACTTCTCGCTCCGTGCGCTCCCTGCTCTCCCATTTCAGCACCTCGCTCCCAGTGTCTTCCTTAGCCAGGACCAGTCTTCCCGGTACGCCCGTAGCGGAGAGGAGGTCTAATACCGCCTGGCTGCACCTCCCGTCGGCAAGGAGGTGATCCTGGGTCTGCGTCCGGTATCGGCACCATCAGCCACGCAACTACTATAGTGTCACGTGACAATAATCTTTCGTCATCATCGTCTTTCCACGTGCTAGAGCGTTCCGCAAAAGTTGCCTGACCAAGTTGCCTGACTCTTGGCATGGGGGCGGATTTCAGCTCGCCAAGATAGGATAGAGGTGGTACGGGTGAACGCCAGAATAGGATAGAGAAGATTTAGGGTAATCAGGGGCTGGAGGGAGACATGGAGACGGTGACTGCGAACAGCTATCTCCCAGACCCGACAACAACCACACCCAGACTCGACATGATTAAAAAAATTCCTATCCGAGTGCGTGACAATTCAGAGTTAAGAGACGCTGCACAAAGTATCCCTAGACAATTCCGACCGTATGCTAGGAACCAGTTCTGCCACCACAGAGAAGAACTCCAATGTCACATGCAGTCCGGCGACTGGGCATTTCAGCAACTCAGTTCTACGGCATCAGCTCGACCACCGATGGCAGTGAGCAAGACTCCCATGTGATGCCAGACGGGTTGGTCCGTGGGGTGGATGAGAGAATACAGCGCACGGTGGAAGGCTTTATGGTTCCAGACAGTCAGGACCTATCAGGCAGCCTCTCCTCAGAGCTGTCTCGTGGAGGCTGGTCCTCAGGCTGGCGCAGAGCTGAGCCTCAGATGCAAGTGGAGTGTTCTCAAGTGCTAGCACTCGACAGAGCAGAGGAAGTGTTGGCGTCTGACAGTGCGTCCTACACAGAATGTCGTGTTCTGTGTGTGGTAGTTGGCGAGCCAGAGTTCAATCCGTTTGGTGCACCCTATGGCATGAGCAAGGAGGCGTGGGGTCGGGTGTTGGCCGAGTTAATTAGACAAGGCTTGTTTGTGGGGCAGAAGGAACAGTTTATTCAAAATCGAGTCACGGAACTGCTTAGACTTCACAATGGTGAAGGCAAATTTACGCATGGATTGACTGAAAAGTCGGTAAGTCAATACCTCTCTACAATATATATCTGTAGCAGTAGCTAATTGGAATCATTAGATTGAGATAGGGGGGCCACTCGACCGGCTTCTTGAACTCAAGGCACAGGGGGGTCCAGTCAATGCCCAAAGAACTGCTCGGGAGGCAGATTTGGAGAAAGGACTCGCACTGAGGAAGCTTGCTCTTGCCCATTGCACGGCGAAGAGGGCGGAACGGATATTCCAAGATATTACGAATGGCGCCCCAATCACAGGAGATTCAGAGGGCCGTGTCAGTGCACCTAGGGTGAAGAAGAGTATGGCTCAAGCCCGAAGACTTGCAGACCGTGCACAGGAGGATTTCAGTCCTGCTTTACAGCAGTGTTCTACATAGTCCAGTCCGTCCGTCCTGAGCCTCGGACTGGACTGGACTGTATCTTGGCAGTCCGTGCGGCGGCACCCTTCGGACGGACCAGTCCAAAAAAATCGTCGGTGGGACGGACTGCAGTCCAATGCCAAGAGCGTAGAAAAAGCCGAATTTTCGGTACCTGGACACTGGCTGCATATCTGAGGATCCGTCGTCATTTCTAGGGAGTCGTTTGAGTAGTGGCGGGCGTGGTATTGCAATGGCGGCAAAGGTTAATGCTCAAAAGGCATACCCGAGAAAAACGAGTGAGGACTCGTGATGCCTCACCACAGCACTTCTCATTTTGCGAGTGGATCGTGGGTTATGGGTCGCAGCGACGCCCATGTATCTGCGATCAACAGCAGCCTCCAGAATGTGCATTCTTGCAACACTGGAAATATGGTTTATCATGTCGTAATGCACTTTACTTAACAATATAGTACAGGATAACGAAGATTGTTCACCATAAATTGATGATTTTTCGATCAAAAGTGCAACCAAGTGCACATCGGACTGCGGCAAAGCAGTCCATCCTGAAGGCCGGACGAGATCAGATCTTGGAAGTTCGTCCAGTCTGGACTGCAGTCCGGACCGGACTATGGAGAACACTGCTTTAGAGTCAGACACCGCTGAAGAGTTTATATCCCCAAGCTTCCTCCTTCATTTCGAGCTCCAGTATCCCTCAAGCAAGAAGCTTCCGTTCTTCTCCACCACCACTACATGGAGTCTCAACTCAAGACCTAGCTGGAGCCTTTCTCCATTCCACCACACCTCAAGAAGAAAAGAGAAATGCGGTGCAGGAGGAAATTCTTGTGCAGATGTGGAGGCAAGCAGAGACAATGGAGGAACCTGTTGATTTGGTAAAGGAAATTAGGGGAAATTTTCTGGGAGCTATATAGATGGTTGTGTGTGGAGATATTCAGACAGAGTGGGGGGAGGGCAATTAAAATACAATGTAGTCTCGCATCCATACAGACAGATATGTATGTTCGCCAGAATTACTGCCACTCGGTACATTGGTCCTAGATAGCGAGGCAGTAACTTCTGATTCTCCTTGTCGGTAGGTGTCGCCACAACCCACAACCTCAGTATCAGCGAGTCCCCATTCAATACATTCCCGACGAGCTGACACCACTATGTTCCATGCCATTTCCTCCTTTGTCAAGTTTGCTTTTAAACAAGGAGATAGCAGAACAGAAGAAACAGGATATGCAGAATCACCATAAAGTTAAAAATATGGGGCCTTTTGTATACAATGCTCCACTAAACCGCTATCGTTCAACATGGCATTGCCATTCCGGCGCCCTTCATAGGGCCCAAAGAGGTGGTATATTAATCCATTTGGTGACTTGACAGCAAAATACTTCAACAAGTAAACCTTTTTGTAACCGTTGTAGCAGATGATGAGACGGGAAGGGGGAAGAGCCGGTTCACGATCCGGGTCCTCCTTGCCGATGGGAGGTGCCGCCAGGCGGTACTAGACTTCCGCTTCACTACAGATGTGGGAAGACTCGTTCCGGCTGAGGAGGACGCGGTCCACATGGGGTAGCTCACCGACGCCAGTCCCGCAGGCAGCAATAAGGACGCTGCTCACCTAGTGGCAGTGCCGCCGAACGGCGCGAAGACTCCCTCCCCCGAACGAAACGCCCCCCTGTTTCTACAAACACCCAACACATCCGCCGCGAGCTGGAAAGAAGAGTCGAGGGGCCATACCCCCAGCCTCTACCATGGAGTAGCTCACCCACGCCTGTCCCGCAGGCAATATGAAGGACGCTAAGACATCCCCCCCCCCCCCCAAACTAAACACCCCCCTGGTTCTACAAGCACCCACCGCATCCGCCGCGAGCCGGAAGGGAGAGTCGGGGGGCCACACCCCCAGCCTCTACCAGTCACCAGCCACTGTCCACCGTCCACCGTCCACCGTCCACATGCCACTCCAGCGCTTGTCCGCCCCTTCTCTCTCTCATCACTCCCGCAGGACCCCCGGGACGGCTTAGCAGCGCCCGAGGCATAGGAGCCAATCGACACCGTTACATGCGGTATATTTCTACGGCATCCGATTATTGCAAACCAGGCCGTGACTGCGGTCAGTATCCGGACATCGACCCATGCAGTAAGCGCATGGGGAAAAGCAGCCTAAAGGGGAAAAAGAAAAACAAAAACATATACGTGTCGACCACACAACATTTCCGTTGGGGAGCCATTTTTTTCGGAGAAATCGCCAAGAACCAACCGAATGCTGCCCCCGTTTCCTTGTTGGGCCATCTGGGGGGGGGGGGGAGGGGGTTAGGCAACACTGAGTGCTATGTAGCTAGCTACCCGGCCGTGTCTGTACACGAGTGCATCCGAGAATCTTGAACGGAACGCAACGTTGAGATGCAATGCGCGGTTCATACAACTAGCCGATAATGCATAGATATCATGCTGCCAAGGAGCCCCTGCACTGCACTGCGGCAGGCCGCCCGCACTTTGATTTTCTTTGTCCTGCCTGCTATGTACATATCTATGTATGTTATTCCTTCCTGCAGTGTGCAGGGTGGGGGACGGGTTGCGACGACAGGGGTGAGGAGAATAAAACACGTTGAGCGGAGTGGGGTTCACGGTGTGATGGAAAGAAGGAGTCGATCTGGCCCGTGGTATTGGTTCTGGGGTTAGGGGTGTGGGGCTCTCCCCACATTCTTTCCTTATTTTTTTTTCTTTTTTCTTTTCTTCTTTCCTTCTTTTCTTTTCTTTTCTTCTTTCCTTCTTTTCTTTTCTTTTCTTCTTTCCTTATTTTTTTTTCCTCTTTTCTCCCTCTTCTTTCCTCCTTCTTTCTTTTTCTTTCTTTTTCTTTTTCTTATGCACTATCCTTTGTAATTTTTCTTGGGGCGCATCTACTCTTTCTTGGGACAGGCCTGGGCGGAGGGCAAAGGGGAGCTCGCAACGAGCCGCCGAGCGCGGACTGCGGACTGTACTCTACATATCTACATACCTTCGCCATGATCTAGCTGGGTCGCATGCGAGTGTTGGACATCACTGGCTGTGACATCACCACGCTCAGCGAGTTTGCAGCAGCACCCTATCCCCGTCCGATGGCTACATATCCCAGCCGCCGCATCACAGCAGCTGGGAGCACAGGGGGCGGAGCAGGCTCCCCCCCCGCGCCTGTACATAACCTCGCCATGATCTGATAGGTCGCATGCGAGTAATGAATAAACAAACCCCCCCCCCCCCCCGCGCCGGAGCCACGCTTGTAGAAAATCCATTGGCTGCGTCATGGCCGCCGGCGAGGCTTGCGCCGCACGCGTTGGGGCGCCCGACAAACGTACGCGCCCGACGTATATCCCCTGCTGGACACCTACTATCTAGATGGCTCTGCTGTCTTGGCCGAGCTCCGCGCCAGGCAGCTGCTCGTATATAAGCCGTGTGCACGGGGTGGGTCACCCTGCAGCAGCTCGCGAAGTGGACACGGCAGCGAGGCGATCGCCGCGGGGGAGGCACGAGGTCCCTAACGAAGTCCCGGCAGCCTTGCGTGGCGGTGTCGGTCCGGATAGAGTGCCGGACACTTAGACGGGTCAGGGTGAAGCCGTTTTCCATGCCCCCACGCCGACCGCTACTCCTCTGCCCAACATAAGAAAGAACTTATTTCACGAGCGTAGCATTAAATAGAAGCAAGTGTAGAACAACTTTACGCTTTCCATTTTCTATTTGGACGTGTTGTGGTGGAGTTATAGGGGTTCAAAGTGGAGCAATTTTTGGTGGCGGGCCCCAAATTTGTAGGTACTTGCAGGGATTATAACGCTAAGAAACTACCTAATTAGGCTAGCGTCCGAGTGAGAATGCATGACTACATATCATTATGGTAATACCGTGACTGATCTGTCTGTCCAGCATTGGTCTTCGAGTACCCCGGGCGCAGCACACTCCACCTCTTTCCATCCTCACAATGGCCCAGAGTATACCTGACAGCTTCTGGAACTATACTTCCACTCAGTGTCTTAATTATCGGAGTCCAAGTCATTAGGCTCGCTAGCAGAGATTTCCTCCTCCGGGTCAGATGAGCTCTCAATCTCTTCCACAGACAGCTCTCCCTCTGAAGGCCCACTATCAGGTACCTCCCACTCTGCAGCTATATCGCTGGTCCTGCCTGTTCTTCCTAAGGCCGGCTACTGGGCTGGCAGATGGCTTTGACGGACTCTTGGAATGACGGGGCATCGTGCAATGTTTGAATCGGGAATGGCTAACATGCGATCGATCGGACTCGATAAGGTAAACTCAGCAGCCCTAAAATGTAGTTAAGCGCTGTAAAACTGGGGAGTTATGGCACGGAAGCTCTCCTTGTCGAAGTTGGGTGCGCACGCTGGCCAGAAAACAGGCGCAATCTCAACGCCGTCAGATCATATGCAACTTATGACCGCTGTAATCAGCACGGCAAGGCTCTTGTAGAAAAATAAGGGTTAGACAAGAGCTGTAAAACTGGTAGGGTTCTGGCAGGATAGGTATCTAGATAGGGACATTCTGAATGTGTATCTACTGGGTCTGGGTGGTATGTGGGGATTATTTAGCGTGGTCATAGGCGAGCACTCGTGATTAGTCACCAGAATGGACAATTTGTAGTTTTGCCAAGCCTTGACCCGTCTAAGTGTCCGGCACTCTACAACCACCCGTCGGCTATCGCCCTGCAGGCCGATCGGCGCGACTACGGGCTGCCGATTTGCCGTAGCATTGTGTCGCTCCCGGCCAACTGCCCGCGACCAGACGGACCAGCAGCGAAACGTATAGCGATCGGGCCAGGGGCTGTTCGCGTGGAGGCAACGTAGCAGCGGGATATATTTGGCGCGAGGTGCGGCGGGTCAATGGCGGGGGCCCGGGAGATCGACGGGGCGGTGGACGGCGCTGCCGTCGCCCGGGCGGGGTGGCTGCAGCCCGAGACGGCTCGGCCTCACGCAAATGCAGGCGGGTTGCGGACGCGGTCCTTGCTTCCGGCCGCTTCCGCTTGGCCCCCCAACGCGCACACATCGATCTGCCAGCATCGCGCGGAGAGACCCGGGGGGGGGGGGAGCTGGGTGTCGGAATGAGGGCTCCGGGAGCTCCGCGAGTGGGAAGAGGAGAGGAAGGTGGAGGCGGAGGGGCTGGGTACCGCGGGGGAATTGAGTGCAGGGGAGGAGCTACCGCTGTTCCTCCTCACCCTCGTTCACGGCATCCGCAGAAGAAGAGCATAATGTGGGACGGGTCGTCTTTTCCTTTTTCCTTTCTTTTGCCTTTCCTCTGTGATTTCTTTGGTGCACATCATATCTTTTTGGGACAGGCCTGGGTAGAGGACGCCGACACCGGACCGTAAACGTTCCTCCGATAGGATTGAAAGAGAAAAAAGAAAGAAGGAGCCTGAAACCCGACCAGGTCCCCCCCTCTACCACGCCCCAAGGCCGAATAAAGCACCGCAGGCTTGCAACCACCCGGATGCCTGTTCATCCCCCCCACCCAGAATCCGAAAGTTAACTTACCCGGGAAAAAAGCAAAAAAGCAAAAAAAGCAACAACAAAAAAAGTATAGCAGTATCGCACGCCCCCCCCCCCACTTGCGTTCTTGCGAGTGCACGCAACCGGCTGCTGGCGGCCGGATGGGTGAGTGTAGGAGAGACAACACCAATCTTCGCATGCAGCCTAATTTTCGACTATGGCGAATATGTAACCGACCGGCCGACTAGCTGGCTGCTGATCGGTGTCAGCATCAGCGTCGGAGACGCGGGGTATGGGTGTAGATGTTGCCGACTGCTCCAGCGTGTCCGTCGTCTTTGATGCATCAAGGACGTATGGCTGACACACAGTTCGTATGTGTCGGAAACCATTAGCCCCCCGGTATGTATGTTTCCGAAGGGGACTTGAATGTGTCTGCGCTTCGAATGGCATGTTCTAGTCGGTCAGCAACTAGTAGTTCACGTTCTGGGCCAGCCGCGGAGACACGCACCCGGCGACCACCGATCAGTACCATTCGACACCGCGGGCGGGAGCAAAAAAAAAGAAGCAACAAACAGCTCCTCGATATACAAATACCGCTTCGACCCCATTCTTCCATCCCACCCTTCCATCCCATCCTTCCATCCCATCACTCCGCCGTCCCATCCTTTCATCTCACCAGTCCCCCGGCACATCTATGGTTCCACAGCACGTCCACGCCGCTCCCACCCGCTCCTCGCCGCCCGCTCGCAATGGTAAGCCTCACCTTCCCCCTGCACACGCCCACTGACGTCCGCCAGGGCCAAGCCAGGCCGCTCCCGCCGCAGGTGTGAGGACAGCAGTGGCTTCACAGCAAGCTCCCGCCTCCACCACTACCACCCTCTCGCCGGCGCCCGCGCCCACCCATATCGGTAAGTCTCACCCACTCTCTGGCCGCCCATCCACTGACGTCCGCCAGGGCTAGACCAAGCTGCTCCCCCCGCGGCGGCGAGGGTGGCGTCGTACACCCTCGGGGTGTGGCTGCGGCAGACGCCTGACGAGGACGCAGTGGTCGTGTTTACGCATCAGGGCTCAGAGGTAGCTGCGGCGCAGGAGGAGTGTATGCGGGGACGGCAGGAGGGCAGGCAGTAAACCGTGGCCAGTGCGTTGAGGCACGGGAGGTCACGTCGTGTAGCGTGCTCCTGTGTCTGAATGCTTTTCAGGGCGTTTTTTTTTGTTTCATTATCTTAGCATTCGACCTTGATAACTCGTCACTGATTACAAAATCCCTCTGTGCTATTAACTATCATTATTTCCGTTCATTCATTAATCGCCTGCGACCTATCTAGAATATGGGGCGGCGGTTGTTAGTTACAAGAGCCCAAATGGAAAATTGGCTGTCAACTTGGCAGAAACTGCAGCGCCGCGACCAGCCATCCAACTACTCTTTTCTTTTTCTTAATCGTTACTCGCATGAGATTAGGTAGATCATGGCGAAAGTATGTACAGTCCTTTCACGTCCGCAGTCCGCGAGTGGCGGCTCGTCGCAAGCTTCCATTTGCCCGCCGCCCAGGCCTGTCTCTGAAGGTGGGTGCGCACCAAAGAAATCACAGAGGAAAAGAGTCTGTGCCAACGAAACAACAAAGGAAACATGGGTCCGTCCCCTAGCCCACTCCCGCGGATGCCATGGAGGCAGGCCTCGCAATAGTCCGTCCTACCCGGCCGGGCCCGGCAGTCTTTTAGGACGGTCCCGCCCCGGGCAGGGTCCCCTCTGCCCTAGTCCGTCCTGGTATAGGATTTGGACGGACTGCCGAAGACTG
>Ga0307516_10007884_pt1 | contig 12132 bp, 10 predicted proteins | sample 19_EM_MG_FD_203310 | JGI IMG/M metagenome (GOLD analysis project Ga0307516, IMG submission 203310) | Populus trichocarpa ectomycorrhiza microbial communities from riparian zone in the Pacific Northwest, United States - 19_EM | ecosystem: Host-associated > Plants > Roots > Unclassified | place...
AGACACCCCAGGAGCCTCGCATGAAGACCCGCCCCAGCCGCAAGAAGCCCACCGGATGGACCGCCCGCTGGCCGCAGGCCTGCCTGGCCGGCGCGCTGGTGGGGCTGGCCGCCATCACCACGTTTTCCGCCGCGCACGCCCAGCCCCGCCATGACGGCCCGGAGCACCACGAGGAGCGCTTCAACTCGCCCCACTGGGTGCTGGACTCGCGCTTCCACCACGATCACTACTACCCCGCACGCGGCTACCGCGTGGGGGCACTGCCGGCCGGCAGCGTGGCGCTGCGCTTCGGCGCGGACCGGCTCTTCTTCCAGGCCGGCGTGTGGTTCCGCCCGGTGGGGCGCGAGTTCGTGGTGGTCACGCCGCCCTTTGGCGTGGGGGTGCCGGCATTGCCGCCGGGATATGCCACGCTGGGGGTGGGGGGCAGCAGCTACTACTACGCCAATGGCGTGTACTACGCCAATGCCGTGGGCACACCCGGCTACGTGGTGGTGGCGCCGCCGCCCAACGTGGCCGCCGCCACGGTGCAGCCGGTGCCGCCCATGGCCCCGCCACCGGCCCAGGCCGAGCTGATGGCCTACCCGCGCAACGGGCAGTCGCAGGCGCAGATGTTCGGCGACCGCGCCGAGTGCGCGCGCTGGGCCGCCGGCCAGTCCGGCTACGAGCCGACCCAGGCCACCAGCACCGACCCCACCCGCCCGGAAGCCTACCGGCGCGCCGAGAGCGCCTGCCTGGAAGGCCGCGGCTACACCGTGCGTTGAACGGTGAGTACCCGGCCCCGGGGTACCGGCGCCGGCTGAATCACATCTGTGACCGAGCGCCGGCCGGGTGCAACGCCCGTGCAATGCAGCGCGACCACCATGCCCGCACGGGCTGAGTGCCGAGCACCTAGGGTGCCCAGCGGCTGCCTGCAACCCACCCCAGCCATCAAGGAGCCCACACCATGAACACCCTCTTCACTTCTCTCGCCACGCGCCAGATCGTCATCGCGGCCGCGCTGGGCCTGGCCGCCGCCTCGGTGGCCACGGCAGCGCCGGCCGCCGAGCGCTTTGACCCGGCCCGCACCGCACTCGTCAAGCCGGGCATGACGCAGGACGAGGTGCAGCAGGTGCTGGGCCGCCCGGCCCACACGCAGCACTACTCGCTGAGCCAATCCACCACCTGGACCTACGACGTGGACCCGGTGGCCGCGGAACAAGTCATCTTCGACGTGGACTTCGACGCCCAGGGACGCGTGGCCGCCAGCGGCGAACGGCGGTTGCCGACGCCATGACATGGGCATTTCATCCGTGACGCCCGACGCGCGCACTGACATGCATCCGCAGCCCCGCAGCGGCACCATGGGTTCACGCATCAACGGTGATGCGGTCATCCACGAAGAAGGAACTTCATCATGACCACACGTTTGAACCTGTCGCTCCTGACCTTGTGTGCAGCCCTGGGCTGCGCGGCCTCCCTGCCGGCCCGCGCCGAGGGCTTCTATGCCGGCGGCGAGCTGGGCTCGCCCAGCTACCGAGACGACATCAACGGCGTCAACGCAGGCAGCAGCGGCACCGGCGCCAGCGGCAAGGTCTATGGCGGCTACCAGCTGAACCCCAACGTGGCCGTGGAGGCCGGCGGCATGGACCTGGGCCACGTGGACGAAGCCACCGGCAAGATCAAGGGGCAAGGCCTGTTCGTGGACCTGGTGGGCAGCGTGCCCATCGCACAGGACTGGTCCGTGCTGGGCCGCGTGGGCGCCGCGCGGGCAGACCTGGAAACCTCCAACGGCGACGACCACGGCGCCGGCCTGGACTACGGCGCCGGGGTGCAATACAAGCTCAACTCCAACGTGTCGTTGCGCGGCGAATGGGAGAACTACCGCGTCGCGGTGTTCGATGAGCATCCCAACATCCACCAGTACTCCTTTGGCGTGAAGCTGGGGTTCTGAGCCCCTGTGTGCGCGGCCCGCTCAGCCTTTGAGGCGGTGCCGCGCACGGCATGCGCCTCGCCCCACCGCGAGGGTCCGTGAGCGCCGCGGCGCAAATGCCTGCGGATGGTTGCGGCCCTGCATTTCCTGCGACGAGAAGAACGGGTCGTCGGTACTCGATGGCCTGGCCAAGGTCCTTGCCTGACGGCATCGGCGCGCCGCAGGTCCGAGCCCCGCCAGATCAGTTCAATACAGCGTCTCCACGCCGGTATCGAACAAGTACCCCGCCCCCCGTTGCGTGAGGATCAGCATCGGCCGCATCGGGTCGGGCTCGATCTTGCGTCGCAGGCGGTGGATCTGCATGTCGATGGTGCGGTCATACACCTCGGCCTCGTGCAGCCTGGACAAGGACAGCAGCTGGTCGCGCGTCAGCACGCGTCGTGGCGCGCCGCAAAAGGCCACCAGCAGGCTGAACTCGCCGTTGGACAGCTCCACCGCCTCGCCCGCCGGCGAGGCCAGCCGGCGCGTGCGCAGGTTCAGTTCCCAGCCGGCAAAGCGAAACGCGCGGCGGGTGTGGTCGCGCTCGGGCAAGGTGGCCTGCAACTGGTAGCGCCGCAGCACCGCGCGCACCCGGGCCAGCAGCTCGCGCAGGGAAAACGGCTTGGTCACGTAGTCGTCGGCGCCCAACTCCAGGCCCATCACCCGGTCGGCTTCCTCGTTCTTGCCGGTGAGCAGGATCAAGGGCACCGTGCCACGCTCCCGCAGGGCACGGGCCAGCTGCATGCCGTCTTCGCCTTGCAGCTTCAGGTCCAGCAGCACCAGGTCGATCGGCTCGCGGTCCAGGACGTCATGCATCTCCTGGCCGGTGGCAGCGGTGCTGACCCGCAGGTCATTGGACCCCAGGTACTCTTGCAGCATCTCGCGGATCTTGGGGTCGTCGTCGACCACAAGCAGGTGAGGAGGCGGGGCGGGCGTCATGGCTGCGGGCATTGTTGCGCAGAATGATTTCCGCACTGCGGCGCGGCAGCCGCCGCGCAAGGAAAACATTCTTTGCCAGGGCAAGAACCATTGTGAACACACCGGCTCCCTCGCCTGCACGGCCCGCCCTCCGCCGGGCCACGCCCTGGCCGCGGCTGCATCCCGTGGTGGGGGTGGCCATCAGCTTTGCCGTGCTCACGCTGGTGGGGGTGGCGGTGGGTCTGTGGCAGTTCCGCCGCGACACCATGGCGGCGCAGCAGCGCAGCATGGCCACGCTGGCCACCGCCATCTCCAGCGAGGTGGAGCGCGGGCTGCTGGGCCTGGTGGATGCCTTGTGGACCACCGCGCAGCAGGTGCGCGAAGGGCGCATCCTGCTGCGTGATGCCAATGCCGCGGCGGTGCTGCGCGACCGGGCGCGGCTGCTGCCGCTGGTGGATACCTTCTGGGTGCTGGACGGGCAGGACCGCGTGGTCACCGCCTCCACCACCGCCCCCCTGCCCGCGCTGCGCACGTTCCTGCCGTTCCAGAGCCCCTCGCCCGAGGCGCCCGACCTGGCGCTGAGCGCGCCCTTCACTGACCCGGCCGACGGCATCGTGCGCGTGGCGCTGGCGCTGCGCATCCCGGCCGGCGCCGTGCAGGACGCTGCCTGGGTGGTGGCCGGCGTGCCGGCCGCAGAGCTGCAAGGCGCCTTCGCGCGCGCCCAGCCGGCCGCCGACGCGCGCCTGCTGGTGCGGCGCGCGGATGGCGTGCGCCTGGCCGGCTTTCTGGGGCAGCAGGCGGGCACCGCGGAAGACACCGCCATTCCCCGCATGACACCGGCCGACGCCAGCGCGGCTTTGCTGCCCTGGCCGGATGGCTCGCAGCGCATGGTGCAGGTGCGCACGCTGGAAGCGTTCCCGGTCGAGATCATCATGACCCGCCATCTGCACATGGCCCTGGCGCGCTGGCGCGAGCTGGCGCAGGTGAGCGCCCTGGTGATGCTGGGCGCGATGGCCGCACTCGCCGCCCTGCTGACCGGCCTGTTGCGCGCGGAGCGTGCCCGCGCCCGCGCCCAGGAGGCCTTGCTGGCCGAGCAGGCCCGCGCCGCCACGGCCGCAGCGGCGGCGCAGGAAGGCAACTGGGAATGGGACCTGGGCAGCGGCGACATGCACTTGTCGCCGCGCATGAAAGAGCTGCTGGGCCAGCCGCGCGACGGCGCACCGCGCCGCCTGACGCTGCAGGACCTGGGCCGCACGCTGCATCCGGACGATGCGGCGGCCTTGCACGAGGCCTTGCATCGCCCGCCGGCCGAAGACCAGGCCATCGACCTGAGCCTGCGCGTGCAGCACGGCGACGGGCGCTGGCGCTGGGTGCGCCTGCGCGGCCGGGCCGGCGCCCACGGGGGCTCTGAGTTGACCGTCTCCGGCATTGCCAGCGACACCACCGAGGAGCACGAACGCGCGGCGCAGACGCGGCGCCTGGAGTCGCAGCTGGCGCGGGCGCGCAAGCTCGAATCGCTGGGCACGCTGGCCGGTGGCGTGGCGCACGACTTCAACAACATCCTGGCCACCTTGCTGGGGTATGCGGAGATGGCGGCCCAGGCCGCTGCGCCGGGCAGCGCGCAGGCGCGCCACCTGGGCCAGGTGCTGCAGGCCGGCCAGCGCGGCCGCGCCGTGGTGGACCGCATCATGGCCTTCAGCGGCTCCGGCGCGCGGCCGCAGGAACTGCTGGCGGTGCAGCCGGTGGCGGAGCAGGTGCTGGAGCTGCTGCGCGTCACCATGGGCCCGCGGATCCGGCTGGAGCGGCACATGGAGGTGCTGCCGCTGCGCATTCGCGGCGACGCCACGCAGTTGTTCGAAGCCACCATGAACCTGTGCACGAACGCCCTGCAGGCCATGCCCGAGGGCGGCACGTTGACGGTCAGCGTCACGGCATGCGACCAGGCCGAAGGCGAGTGGCTCTCGCACGGGCGGGTGCCGGCGCCCCGCTGCGTGGCCGTGGCCGTGGGTGACTCGGGCCCAGGCTTCGGGCCGGAGGTGATGGAACACTTGTTCGAGCCGTTCTTCACCACCAAGGGCCGTTCGGGCACGGGCCTGGGGCTGGCCGTGGTGCACGGCGTGGTGGAAGACTTCGACGGCGCCATCGATGTGAAAAGCGTGCGCGGGGGTGGCAGTGAGGGCGGCAGCACCTTCACGCTGTACTTTCCGCGCCTGGACGAAGGCGAGGCGCCGCCGGCGGAGGCCGCACCGGTGGAAGCCACCCTCCAGGGCCAGGGCGAACGCATCCTGGTGGTGGACGACGAACTGCCGCTGGTGCGCCTGGCCGAGGAGACGCTGCGGGGCCTGGGCTACCAGCCGGCGGGTTTTGCCGACCCGCACGAGGCTTTGGCGGCGTTTGCGGCCAACCCGGCGCGCTTTGACCTCGTCATCACCGACGAGATCATGCCGGGCCTGGCCGGGACGGAACTCGTGCAGCGGCTGCGCGCGCTGCGCAGCGACCTTCCGGTGCTGTTGCTCAGCGGGTATGGCGGGCCGCAACTGGTGCAGCGCGCGCAGGCGGCAGGAGTGGGGCGGGTGTTGCTCAAGCCGCTGGTGCGGCGGGACCTGGCGGCGGCGGTGGCGGGGGCCTTGCGTACGGGGGTGGAAGGCAGCTCGGAGGCGCCGCCGGCATCGGCCAGCGATTGAACCAAGGGGTCAATCTGGCACCAGGGCTTCCTTCGACAGGGCGATCGGAAATACAAGCTCAGCCCGAACGGGGGTGGCTGCCGGAACCCTTCTCCTTCACGCCCGCAGCGTCTGGTGGATCAGCTGATCCACCACCGCCCGCGCGGCCTCCCGAAGCTGCACCAGCTCGGCCCGCACTCCCGGCCGGGGCACCGCCCCCGCCCCCCCTGAGAGGGCTTCCAGCCCCTGCTGCGCCAGCGCCTCCCATTCCTTCAGCCCCGCCTTGCGCGCCATGTCCAGGCACGACTGGTAGGCCCCCGCCGCCTCGCCATACGCCCCGGCATCGGCCCACACATTGGCCAGTTGCAGCGTGGCCCGGCGCACCCATGGGGCCGGGTCGCGGAGTTCCAGTGCCCTGGACAGCACCTGCTGCAGCAACTCCCGCGCCGGCTCGAACTGCCACATGGCGCCGTGCGCCACGCCCAGGCCCAGCTTCCAGGCCAGCTCGCCCTCCACCCCGCGGCCGCCATGCCGCAAGCCGCTGAAGCGCTCGGCCGCGGCAATGAACAGGCCCGGCTGCAGATCGCCGATTTCCGCCGCGGCCTCGCCCAGCAGGGCCGGCCGGCTCTTGAGCACCTGCATCACGGCCGGCTCGGCGGCGCCCGCCCGCAGCCGCTGCCGCAGTGCCGCCCCGTCGGGCTCGTCCTCGCCACGGCCGGCCTTGCGCGCCAGCCGCGCCTGCATCAGCAAGGCCTCGAACTCCAGCGCCCGGTCGCCCAGGGCACGCGCCAGCAAGGCCGCGCGCGCCGCCACCTCCAGCCCCGGCAGCAGGCCGCCCACGCGCTCCAGCAAGCCCACCTTGGCCAGCAACAAGGCCAGCACATGCGCGGCCACCGGCCCGCCTTCGGCCACCGCCAGCGCACGCTCGGCCACGCTCAGCGCCTCCGCGTCCTGCCCCAGCAGCTTCAAGGTTTCGAGTTCCAGCAGCCACAGGGGGCTGGCGGCGCGGCGCTCCGGCCGGCGCCGCAGCGTGGCCAGTGCATCCTTGGCGCCGCCGCTGGCCAGCAGGGCGCGCACACGCAGTTCCGTGCTGCGCTCCCAGTCGATCAGGCCGGCCGCTTGCTCCAGCACCGGGCTGATCTCGCGCTGCAGCTTGCCGCACAGCCAGATGCGCGCGGCCGGCGATTCGTCCAGCGCCTCGAACTCGTCGAGCGCCTCTTCCAGCGGCGGCCTGGCCACCGGGCCACGCCGCCAGGCCTCGTCGAGCTCGGCCGCATCCGCGCCGAGCCAGAGCCGGTGGTAGATCTCCTCGGCCCGCGCCTCCGGGCCCTCTTGCCGGGACCAGAACGCCACCGCCGCCGCATCGATGGCCCGCGCCAGGGGCCCCAGCTTGGCACGCAGCAGCGGCAGCATGAGCAAGCGCACGTCGGGCCGGTGGCGCACGGCATCCGCCCCCACCGGCTCGACCAGGGCCACCTCCTGCTGCAGGCCCTGCAGCAGCAGCGCACTGTCCCAGGTGGGGCCCAGGCCGCAGGGGCCGGCCAGCACCTCGTCGATCACCTGCGGGGTGATGCGGCGCACGATCAGGCCGGGGTCGGCAATGCGGCGCAGCGGCTCCTCCAGGTTGGCCACGATCCGGCTGTGCAGCATGCCTTGCACGCGCTCGTGGGTGAACTGGGCCTCGAAGACGGCCTGCGCCACGGTGTCTTCCAGGGCCCCCAGGTCGGCCTGCTTGGCAAACACCTGGGCCGCCAGCCGCAGGCTCAGCGCGTTGCCGTGCACCAGCGCCACGATGCGGTCCAGCACGCGCTCGGGCACGTGGCTGCAGCCCAGCGCGCTGACCTGCCGAGCCAGGTAGGCACGGCCGGCCTCGGCGTCGAAGCCTTGCAGGTTGAGCGCCTGCCAGGCCGGCTGCTTGCCGGCAAAGCTGAAGTCCACCTCGCGCAGCGCGGCGCGGCCGGCGATCACCAGGCGCAGGCGCGGCAGGTCGTGCAGCAGCTCCGCGCCCAGCTTGAGCACGTTGAACACGGGCGTGGCGCCGCGCCGCTGCACCACCTCGAAGGTGTCCACGAAGAGCAGGAAGTTCTTGCCGTGCGCCGCGCTGATCTCGCGCAGCAGGCCCACCAGCTCGGCCCGCAGCCGGGCCGACTGGTCGTAATGGGCGCTGCGCGAGGGCGTGACGTTGTCCTGGACCGAGAGATTGGCAGAGGTGTCTTGTGCCAGGACCTGGGCGCGCCCGGCCATGCCGGGAAACTGCAGCTGGATCTGGCGGAACGCCTCCAGCAGCAGCGTGTCGGGCTGCGCCGGGTCGAGCTGGCCGCTGTCGAAGTCGAGGTAGACGAAGGGCGTGGGGTCGCTGTGCTGGGGCCCGGCGTGGTCGAGCAGGAACCTGGCCAGCAGGGTGGACTTGCCCACGCCGCCCGGGCCCCACACCACCAGCGGCGGCCGGTGGCGGAAGGCGTCGAGCACGTTGCCGGCCTTGCGCCGCAGCCATTCGGTGAAGCTCTGCGAGGGCAGGTCATCCACGTAGGTGCGTAGCACCTGCAGCTCGTGGGTGCGGCCGGCAAAGCCTTGCGCCACCAGGCGCTGCAGCGGCTCCAGCAAGCGCAGGCGCTGGATGCGCGCCAGCACGTCGACCCGCACGGCCTGCGGCAGGTGGGCGGCCGGGCCGAGGAAATCGAGCGCGCGCTCCAGGCCCAGCAACTGGTCCAGCGACTGGTCGGCCAGGTGCGGCAAGCGGCCCTGCAGCAGCGCATCGAGCTGCTGCTGCACAGGGTTGTCGGGCCGGCCCGCGCCCTGGTTGGCGGCCAGCGCCTGCGGCAGCTCACCGCGCCGCGCCAGGTCGGCCAGCACGGCTCGGCGGCTGGTGCCGGACAGGCTCCAGCGGCCCTTGGCCGGGCCGCTGCGGATGGGCACGCCGTGCATCGAGCACATCGTGCCGATCTGCGCGATGTCGCTCTTGCCGCCGCCCAGCGGGCGCAGGCTCTCGGGGGCGAAGTCGGTCAGCACGGCCGCGGCGGCGAGGTAAGGCCAGGGGGCGGACGCGGGTGCGCGGGCAGACGCCACGGCGATCCGCCCGCTGTCCGCATAGGCCGGGGCGGACATGGACGAGCCCGACAGGGCCGGCAAAGGATCGGCCGGCCCGGCGGGCGGCGGTGGCGGCAGCTTCATGGCACTTCCTCGCACGCCAGGATGCGCTCCCGGGCCAGGTTCAGCTGGCGCTCGAACTCGATGTGCCAGGAGCCATCGGCCCGGTTGCCGGACGCCGCCGCGGCGAAGATCTCGCGGGCCCACTGGGCCGGATCGGCCGCCTCGTGCCGGCGCCGTTCGCTGGCGGCAAACTGCCGGCACCACTCGGCCACGTGGCCTTCGTCCGGCAGCGCGGCGCGGTCGTGCAGCACCTGGGGCCGCTGCGCCGCCGGGAGCTCGCCGGGGTCGAAATCCACCAGCAGCAGGCGCACGCTGGTGAAAGCGCCGCTGTGCAGCTTGCCGGCCAGGGCCAGGATCAGGTGGTGGGCGCCGCGGGTGAGCACGGCGCGGTTGCAGTGGTCGATGACGACCCAGCGCTCCTGGCCGAGCAGGCGCCTGCCCATCCAGGCCACCAGCCGGGGCACCGCCTCTTCTTCCTTGGTGGGGTCGTAGGCGGGCGCGCCCTCCTGGTCGCCCACGATCAGGCCGGCCAGCTCCAGCGCATCCACGCTCACGCCGCTGCCGGCGAAGTCATTGATGTCGATCGGCGCCGTGGGCACCGCCGGGGCGGCCTGGCAGCCCAGCGCCAGCGACACGGCAAAACTCTTGCCGGAGCGTTCGTCGCCATCGATCACCAGGATGCGCCGCGGCCCTGGCGGCGCCTGCGTGAACACCGCCAGCTTCTGGCGCAGCAGCACGCGGTTCACGAACGGCCGGTCCGCCGCCAGCAGGCTTTGGTGCGGCGGCTGCGCCAGGCCGGCCGGCGCGCGCTGCCGGGGCCGGATCTCGTTGATGCTCAGCGCCATGATGATGTCCGGCAGGTTGGCCGCGGGCGGGCGGTCGGCCAGGTGCTGCAGCAGGCTGCGCAGGCCGTCTTCCGAACTGGCCCAGGAGAACAGGCGCGCCAGTTCCTGCACCAGGCTGCCGTCGGCCAGGTGCGGCAGCGCGGCGGCAAAGTGCTGCCGCAGCCACGCACGCAGGTCCTGCACGGTGGCGAACACCTCGATGAGCCGGTCGATCAGCAGCTCGCGCTGCGCGGGGTTCAGCAGGTCCGACATGCGTGCCTCGTGTCTGGTCAATCAGGTCGATCAGGTCATCACGTCAAATGGCCGGCCGCGTGCAGGCGGCCGGCAATGGGCGCTATCGGCACGGCCTGGTTGCGCTGCGGCGTGCCCAGGCCGGTGGCGCCGTAGAGCAGGTCGCCCGCATGGTGCAGGGCCACGGGTTGCAATCTGGCGTCCAGCACCACGGAGCCGGAGGAACCGCCTTGCGTGTTGGCCGAGTGGTAGAGGCGCAGGCCGTCCGCCGCCACCGAGTGCACGTCGCCCGCGGCCAGCTTCACCGGCAGGCCCTGGGGATGCTGCACGACGAAGACGATGTCATTGGCCTTGGGCAAGGGCTGCGGGGGGCCGATCTCGATCCATCGCCGTGAGTTGCCGCTGGGCGCCGGCTCGTCGCCCACGGGCCGCGCCAGCCGCAGCAGCGCAAAGTCCAGCGTGTCGGCGGTCGCCGCGCCGGCCCCCGTGCCCAGCTCAGCCGGGCTGGGCGGGCTGGCGTCCACACACCAGGCGGGCGCCAGGCGCAGCTCGCTGCCCGGCTGCGTACCCTGGGCCGTGAGCGCGTAGTCGAAGCGGCAGACGATCTCGCGGGCATCCCAGGTGCCACCGGGCAGGGCCGCATCGACCACATGCCAGTTGGTCAGCAGCAGGTCGCGCCCCACCAGCCAGCCGGTGCCGCGCGCGGTGTTGACGGGGTATTCGATGCGGCAGGTGCACTGGCCGATGGTTTCGAGCCGGGCCAGCCAGGGCATCAGGTCCTGCAGGCCCTGGGCCTCACGCACGATGTGCTCCAGGCCCACGCCCAGCGCCGGCGGCAGCTCGACGCGGGCCAGTTCGGCACTGCGGTCCAGCAGCAGCAGCTTGGGGCTGCGCGGCTTGGCCTTCAGGGCCTGGCGCACCAGATCGCCCAGCCAGCCGTCGGCACGAGCCTGCTGCAGGATGGCGGTCACGCCCTGGGTGTAGTTGCCCAGCACCGGCGCCAGCGCGGCATAGGTCTTGCCGAGCCTGAGCATCAGCAGGCTGTCCAGATCCAGGTGCGACGGAAACGCGAACAGCAAGGCCTCGTGCAGCGCTTGCAGTTGAAAGGGCGTGGGATCGCTCCAGTCGGCCATGGCGGGGCTTCCTTTGGTGGGCCCTGCGAACAGCGTGTCCGCGGGGCCGGTGCCACAGGCCGACGTTATCGCTGTGTTCGTCTCTTGGCTAGAGGGGCTGAGAGGGGCCGTCCGCAGAACGGTGGAGGGTGCTCACGCACCCATGCCCATGCGTGCAGCGTGCACGGCAAACCGCCGAGGCTACTTGCCGCAATGGCCGAATTCGGCCGAGCGCTTTTCGTAGTCGGCGCAGAAATCCTCCTTGCCGGAGGTCGACTTCAAGGGCTGTCCCTTGTAGGTCGCCGCAATCACCTTGCTCTTGGTGATCTCAAGCCGATCGTTCTCGCAGGCCTTCAGCGCTGCGGCCTGGCACGCCTGGACAGACGCTGCGGCCACATACTTGACGCACGACGCCTTGCCGTCGCACTTGGAAAAGCTCTCAGCCTCCTTGCCGGGGCAGGCCGTGCGCGTGTAGTTCACGCCGCAGTCGCCCTTGTTGTCTTGCGCTTGCGCCGTGCCCCATGCCAGGCAGGCCACCAGCCCCAACACCGCAGCCTTCAACCCATTCATGCGTCTCATCCGGTACTCCTTTGTGATGCTATTGCGTTGCAGCAATCGCTGCGGCGCGGATGGTACGGGCGCCTGCATGGGTTGGCCCTGTGCAATAAGTCACTGGACCTTCAAGGAGCGGAGCGGGCTAGGTGGGAGAGTGATGGTGACCTGATGCAAACGCGCTGGGTCTATCCACCGCCGATTTGACCGTTCGGCGGTTGAACCGATCGACACTGATCGGGCGTACCGGCGCCGCTGTGCGCTCTGCGGCCTACTTCAATTCAATATCGAAATCGGCCTTGGCCGCATGTGCGATCGCGCGTTTCATGCCTTCGATGTTCTGAAGATCTTCTTCGTAGTCCACGCGCTGGTCATCGTCGTCGCAAGTCGATGACATCTTCTCCAGATGAACTTCGTAGTGCAGCAGTGACTGCCACAGAAGCCTGTATTCCTTGATGATGAACTGCAGCTTACCGTTTTGCATTCTGAATCTCCTGCGTGGACACCAATTGCACCCACCCCCTGTTCATGCCGAGTTCCTCAAGCAGGCCGAGGTATTTTTTAAGCGGCATTTCCTGCTTGGGCGCTAGTGCAGTGTTCGATGCTATGCGGCACTTAAGAAAGCCGATGGATTTGTCGTCCTGGCTAGGCGCAAACCGCAGCGATGCCCGGAGGCATCGCGAGGATTTGCAACGACGCCAGGGCGGCAAAGG
>Ga0307516_10007885_pt1 | contig 12131 bp, 14 predicted proteins | sample 19_EM_MG_FD_203310 | JGI IMG/M metagenome (GOLD analysis project Ga0307516, IMG submission 203310) | Populus trichocarpa ectomycorrhiza microbial communities from riparian zone in the Pacific Northwest, United States - 19_EM | ecosystem: Host-associated > Plants > Roots > Unclassified | place...
CGCGGTCACGCCGAGATCGACGCACCGCTAGGGATTCAGGGCGTCGCGCTTCGCCTCGCAGTGCAGATCGGCCAGGGCGAAGGAGGCTTCGATGAGGCCGTTGGAGACCTCACCCGACGCCTGGAAGCAGTGCGGGAAGCGCCCGGCGAGTGAGGGGGCGCTGACGCCGATGCGTTCGGCGACCTTGAAGACCCCCAAAGCGGTGCGGTGCCCGCTCAGCCAGGTTGCGATGCGGGCGTCCCGGAGGTCGGAGACACGCTTTCCGAGTGGTGAGTCGATCTCATGCGCCTCAAGGACCGCCTTGCGCGCGTCGTCCCACGCCCTGCGATAGTCCGCGCCGGACAAGGGCCTGCCGTCATCGCGGGTGCACAGCCTGTCATCGGGGCGAAGGCCGCGCCGGGCTACTTCCGCCCTCAAGACCTCTACGAGTGCCCGGCACGCCGGAACGACCCGCGATTCACCCGCTCCATCCGCTTCCTCATGGCCATAGGCGAGCCGGCGGGAGTGAATCACCAAAGCGCCCGGGCCTTCGTCGGGCAGACGCGCATCACGAACACGCAGCGCAAGTGCCTCCTGCGGCCTCAGCGCAGCAAAGGCCATGGTTGACAGGAAGGCGCGCAACGGGCGTCCGTTCAGCGGACGTTGCCCGATCCAGTCCAGCAGATCGTCACGCTGCCGATCCGACAGCAGAGACTTCTCATCAACAACGGCAGCACCCACAGGGGCAACTCCTCGCACTCGGGGATGTACTTGCTGCAGAGCAAGGCGTTCTCGGCATCAGGCCGACGAACACCTGCAATACTCCGGACAATCGCCGGTTTGGGTAACCGGCGATTGCGTGTTATAAGCCGGAGGCGAAGTCCGGCCTCCTTCAGGAATCAGTCGCGAAGCCACCACCAGGCGCGTCGAGAGGCGTAGTTGGCCCGGCATGCCGCAAGCCTGCAAGGACGGCCGCGCGGGAGGTATCGGATCGCCGTCTCCCATGACACAACACCCCCCGACATGATCAAGGTTGACATGGCACTGGCAGATACTTCCAGTCCGTTCCGCCTCGAATTGGTCTGCCGTCGGCGAACTGCCTCCAGAAGGGCGGGCACGCATCGGTTTCCCGACAGAACAAAGCGAGGTGCTTCCTGAGGAGAGTTCAGTTAGACTAGGAGCGTCTTTTGACCCGCCCGCAAAGGACGCTGATACACCCTCACACGGCGCGACATACCACCACCGGGCAAGGTAAAGAGCAACGGTCTGGTGGGTCGTTGCTCCTTGGCCTCAACACTTGGCCAGCACTTCACAGGACGCAATCTTTCGTCGCGGCGGAACAACTGCTCCAGCTCGCCGGGCTACGGCTGGGTGACGCGCCGCCGATGGTAGGCCCGTTGGCCAGAAGAGAGGCGCTCCGCAGGCTGACTGAGTGAGACAGCGGGTTCGGCAGCGCCGCCCCCAGCCGCTCCTCCGAGGTGAAGGCCAGCGCCAAGGGGGGCCGTCAACACCATCGCCGCAGAGCAGCTCATGGAACTCGCCGCCGAGTGGCTGAGCGGGTTGCGTCCAACGGGCTCGCGCTCAGGGCGAACCACGCCTCCCGCTGAGCCGCCAGGCGCTGTGCACCGCATCTGATCTGAACAGGTGACGGCTTGTGTGTTCAGCCACCGCACACCCCGTCCCCGTCAAGGTCAGGGGGCGCCAGATGGCGACGGCGCCAGCCTGGCGCACATATCGTCCTCTTGGCACTGCACGAAGAGCGCCGACCACTCGGCCGGAAATTGCCATGTCCCCCGGGCGAATACCGCCACCGTGTCACCTCGCTCGTAGGTCAGCCCACCCTGGTCCACGACGGGAGGAGTCTCCAGCAGACGGGCGAGCGATGCCGGGTCGAAGCCGTACTCGTCACGCCACATGGTGACGATGTCGGCCGATGTGCACCCGGAGCACTCCTCGGTGAGGAAGTTCGTTGGATGGCTGCCGCCGAGCAGGCGGGCCAGCGCGGTGAAGTCGCCTGCGCAGGCGGCCCGATGGACCGGTTCGACCACCTTGCGCCACGCGGCGGCGGACCGCTTGCCGCCCACCCCGGTGAGGTTCGGCGGCGAACACCGCGCTGCGCCGGCCGAGTTGTGCGCCTGAGGCACACCCGACGGCCCGGCACGCGTTCCGTCGTCGTCACGCCACAGCAGCCACGCCGATGTCCCAACGACCGCCAGAAGGAGCAGCACCAACGCCAGCCATCGCCTGCGCCCTCGACCCTCGCTCCGACCGGTCAACACGACCCCACCCGTGGGCCGCCCGGTTTGGTCAGCGACAAGGGATCGATACGGCGAAGGGAGAAGTCGGCGCGCATGGCATAGACACTGCGATAGACCGACGGTCCACCGGCGGGTGTCGGGGCGAGCGCGCTCACCTGGAACGGTTTGCCGTGGTCATCGATCACGGTCTCCTTCTTCTGGCTGCCGAGCATGTAGGTGGCCTCAAGCCGGAACGCCACGTAGTGCCGCCGCGTGGCAGCCCGGATCAGGAGCACCTGCTGCTCGTTGTCCTGAAGGGTGATGGTGCGCTGGGCGAAGAACGGCGGGCCCACCCCCTCCTGCGGGTTCCCGCCGCTATCCGTGCCGTCGTCGTTGCCGAACTTCACGTCGTGGGCGACAGGCAACGGGCGATCCATGTCGAACAGCATGTTCATCGTGGGTGCGCCGCCCTGCGACGGCACGCACAGGAGACTGCCCGACAGCGGGGCCGATCGGGCCACGATCAGCGGACGGATGTCCTCGATGTCGATCTGCTGGTTACGGTGACCGGTCAGCGTCACCCGCACGGTGAGAGTGTCCAGGTTGACCGCCCCGATCGACCGCAGCAGCCCGGTGAAACCCGTGGTGGTCGCCGAATTCGGACGCGCCAGCATCCGCACCTGGGCGGCGTTCGCCCGGAACTCATCCTGTGTGACCGCGCTTCTGCCCTCGTCATCAAGGCGTACCACGTCGACGCCGACGGAGAAGTCCGGTCCCGACCTCAAATCGTCTTTGGCCGACAGGGGGTTGAGGAGCTGTCCCGGCAACGCCAGGAGCACACCCGTGAGCAGCGTCCCCAGGACCCCCAAGACGATGGTCCCCACCCACACCCTGGACGATCTCAACGATCGGGCGGCAGCGCGCAATTCTGTTGGCTGAGACCTGTTCCGCGCCCGCGGGAAGGCCGTGCGTATCTTTAAGCGTCTCCTCACTGCCACGCCGGCCATCGTAACGATCCAACAGGCCGAACCAGGTTCGACCTCCTCAAGATCATGGACCAGTTCCGCCTCCCCGCCGCACGGTTCGACGGGGAAGCGCCTGCATCAAGTAGCGCGGACACCGCATCGCCATCGGGACCAACTGGGAGTACCGGCCGGAGGCGACCCGAGGAAGGGCATGACGGGCCTTTCCGCCTGCCGGATCCAGGCAGCAGGCCGTTGCCCAGGCCGAATGATGCGAGATGACCCAGGCGTGGCTGCGGTCCCCTGTGCCGGGCGGAAGCCGGAGACCGCCCACGACGGCGCGCTCCGCCTCCGCGATTACCGTGCCATTTCAGATGGCCCGGATCATGACGCCTTGCGCTGGCGCCGTCCTTCGGCGGATACCCGGATCCGACGCTACGCCGGTGGCCGGAACGTTCGGTGACCGCGCTCACCCTTCGCCCCGGATTCCCCTGCCCGGCAGCGTTGGGGACCGAGTCGGTGAGGCCGCCGGCGAAACTGTTGACCGGGCGGTCCCAGATCGCCGCCGCCTTCCTCGAATCGCTGGCCGGCGATCGCGTCCGTTTACGCTCCGCGGGCCCCGAGCCCGTCGAGCGGGTCAACTCGCTGGTGGTGCAGGTGATGGTGGAAGTCGACATCGACCTCACCGGCCGCACCCCGCGGCAGCTGACCGACGACACTGTCGCGGCCGGCGACACCATGGTGACCGCCAGTGGCACCGATGTCTGAGTGGCTTGATGGCGACGCCCATGCCACTCAGGCGGTGCAGGGTCTGCGGCCGCCGGTGGGCGTGGCGATGGCAGATGCCCGCGCCCCAGACTCGGCAGGTAGCGACCGCGGTCGCGGGCTGGTCGAAGCGGAGCCGGAAGTACAGATCCTGCGGGTTGCCCGCCACGATTCCCAGCGCACGGCGGGTCTTCTTGAGCAGCGTGAACCGCTGTGCCGTCGCCTCAAGACGGTCCGGCGCAGTGCCTGCTCTCTAGGCGGTCTGGTCAACATCGACATGAACACCGGATACTTATGGCATGAAGTCCCGGTGACCGCACGGTCGCGATCCGACCGGGACGTCACCTTCAATGCCACCCACCTGGAGATCTCCGGTGACCGGTTACGGGTGTACACGTTGCCCGACGACTCCGACCGGCCCGGGCAGTCCTGCCTGCCCGTCCTCGAAGCCGAGACCTGACGCTATGACGCTCTGACGGAATTCGGTCCGACGGAAGAGGCCACGCCATGCCTGACTCAGTCCGCGCGAAGTACTACGAGCACCGGGCCCCGGTCTACGACGCGACGAGCTATCGGGGCAATCCCGAGACGGACGCCGGTCTCGACCTGGAGACGGCCGAAATCGGAGACCTGCTTCCCCGTTCCCTGCCCGCGGACGGCCGGATCCTGGAAGTCGGCTGTGGAACCGGGGTGTGGACACAGTTCCTGCCAGGCCGGGTCACCGCCATGGACCAGAGCCAGGGGATGCTCGACATCGCCCGGACCCGGGCTCCTCACGCCCAACTGGTCAACGCCGCCTTTCCACCGCTGCCCTTTCCCGACGACGCGTTCGACCTCGTATTCGCCGCCAACTTCTACGGGTTGCTCGTAGCGGACGAGCGCGACGCGTTCCTCGCCGAGGCGAGCCGCGTGGCGCGCGAACTCGTCATCCTCGACCTGCGCAGCGACGGCCGCACACACACGGAAGGGCTGGAGCACCGCGAGGTGGACGGCGTCCCCTACCCGATCTTCCGGCGGCGGTTCACTCCGTCCAGCCTCCTCGCTGAACTGGGCGGAGACGTCCTGTATCCGGGCCGCTACTTCCTCGTGGTCAGGGCACCCCTGCACAAGGACCGACAGCGGTGATCGCTGCGGCTCCGCCCGAGGGTCTGACTCCAGCCGCGCCCAGCGACCCGTTCAGGGCGTCCGTGATCTCGTCCGCATGCGCTGTGAACGAGTCGAACGCAGCCTTGCCCGCCCCGTTGGACATCCCCTCCCCTCTGGGCCAGGCCGGCTGGACTGGGACCCGGTCCGCGTGGTGCCGCACCACGCCGACGCGCGACGAGTTCTCCCTCGACCTCGGCGCCCAGGCGGTCCACCAGACCCTCCTCGACCACCGCTACCCGGTCTCCTACGTATGGCTGGCCACACGGCTTACGGACGGTGAACGGGCACCTCATTTCGAAAAACCTTCAAGTGATTGCGCCGCGCGAAGAGCTGAACGGAAGCCACGATGGCCGTTCAGAACAGGTCAGGGGGCGGCAAAGGTGTGATGCCGCTCAGCCGACTGTGTCTCAGCCGGTGACCGGGCCCAGGGGGATGTCCGAGACAGTGATGCTGAGGGACTTCACGGAGCCGCCGGTCAGGACAGGCAGGCCATTGGGGCCCTGGGCGAACGTGGCGGTCAGGCCGTCCACGGAGCCGCTGACGGAGAGGCCACCCGCGACGCTGTCGAGGTCGGCGTCGGCTATGTCGCGGGTCTCCACGCGGGAGCTGTTGTTCATGATGACGAGCGTCCTTCTTCTCTGGTGGGTGGGTCGCAATGCGTGGCGCACTGCAGCGGGAACCCCTTGCACGACTCCCGCCATGCGTCGGATCGAAGCACGCTCGCGCGGCGTGGTGGATCAAACGCCCCACCCTGTACACGCTGTTCACTCCAGGTCCTAAAGGCCGACATCACCCAGGATCCCGCATTGGCCAACGGCTTCCCGCCGGGGCGGGGCTCTCCGGCTCCCCACCGTGGCCAGAGCGGGCCCACGCCACCCCGGCCCACAGCGAAAGGACCGATACGGCTACTCAGCCGCAGCCCACAGCGCGGCACGACGACCCCGCGCTCACCCAGCTCGGAGCACCGCGACATCGAGGGAACGGAATTGACAGAGGCCAACGCGCCTGGCCCCGGTCTGTACCGCAGGGGATATCCCCCCGCGCTCCACCGGCTCACCGGATGGCCACCGGCATCCTCATCCGAAACCCTGTTGTGCACCAGCAGACGCCGCCGACACGGCGCGCCCGCGCCAGCATAGGGAACGGGTCGCTGACCCGCATCGTCGAGCTCACCGAGGACCACATCAGCCGCGACCAGGAGCACACCTACCTGGCGGTCAACCAGCACCCCTTCGTGCTCCCGCCGAAGCTCGCCCGTCTCATCGACGTTCAGCTCCGACACAGCAGGCCCCGGCACAGCACCACGGCGGACGTAGGTACCTCTTGCCCGGCTAAAGCCCTGGACGCCCGCGTAACCCCCTCGGCCTCGCCGACACACTGAGACACCATGGTCTGCCCGCCCGCGCAGCTCGGAACACGGCCATGATGGACGCCCTGGCCGACCTGCCGCCCATGGTCATCGCTGACCTGCTCGGCATCCACCCCAAGACAGCCGAACGCTGGGCCACACTCGCCGGGGAAAACTGGCCCGAATACTTGTCGTCGCTGACGTGACGCACGGCCACGGTCCCAGCTCAGCCGTCGGCCGCTGTTGGTTACTGGAAGGACCGGTCGCGCTCGCCCGTATTCGTTGTCGGTCGAGTCACCCATCCCTGCACCTGTCCCGGTAGGGCGACGTATCGGGGTCCTGGCAGCGTGAGCTGGTAGTCCGGGGTTCAGGATCCGGTGCGATAGCGGGTGAGCATGAGGGCGACGACTTCGTCCACCCAGCGGGCCTCGGGCAGAGCGAAGATCCGCGTGCGGCGGCGGGGGACGGCGACCGCATCGCGGACGCCCCCCGGAGCCGGGCGGGTCAGGGTGGAAGACAGGAGAGCTGTGGACCTTCACGCACGGGGGCAGGCGGGTTTCGGCTCCTCCACCACACAGGAATACATGAAGACACCTTCATGCAATCATGCCGCTACGATGTCCGCATGGGTCATGGAGCCGACACCCCCGCCGCGAGCCGCGTTGAGTACACGCGTCTGGACGCGACCAGCGCCCAGAAGGTGGCCACCACCCTGCAGGCCCTGGCCACTCCCTCCCGGCTGCTGATCCTGGCCCGGCTGCGCGAAGGGCCGCTGCCGGCCACCGAGTTGGCCACCGAGGTGGGCATGGAGCAGTCGGCCTGCTCCCACCAGTTGCGCCTGCTGCGCAACCTCGGCCTGGTCACCGGCACCCGCCAGGGTCGCTCCGTGGTGTATGCGCTCTACGACAACCATGTCGCCGAACTCCTCGACCAGGCCCTGTATCACGTCGAGCACCTGCGTCTCGGCCTCACCGACGAGCCCATTGAGCCGGAAGTCGCCCTCGACGTGGCGCAGTGATCGCGGGCGTCACCCGTGAATATCCGGGTGACGTCGCTGCGGTGTCCTGCAGGTGTGCCCACTTACCGTGAGCCGGTGCACCGCCACGGCGTCCTGGGGTGGGCCGCGAGGTCCGAGTGTGAGGTGCGATCCGGCCGGAGGTCGAGGGGGCCGAAACTGGATGGTTACATGAAGAAGTATTCACATGAACGCTGGTACATATGTACAGTGCTCGGGTGGATACCAGACACGTGACAGTGACGGTCTGCCGTGGCTGCTGCTGCGGCAGTGACGTGAAGCACCCGGATGTGGATCACGAGGGCAATCTCGCCGTGCTGACGCATGCCGCGCAGAGTTCGGGGTGCGGTGTGCTGCGGGTGGTGAACTGCCTGGACGAGTGTGAGCGTTCCGACGTCGTGGCGGTGCGCCGACGGCTGCCGGCCGGGCCGGAGATCATCTGGCTGGGACCACTGAACGACCCACTGGATGTGGCCGTGTTGGCGGACTGGCTGCGGCGCGGGGCGCCGGACGTCCTGCCGGACCGGCTGACGCCGCTGGTGTTCACCAAGCGCCCGCCGCGTCCACCGATCGCGGTCCGTCACGCACGCGGTGAGGAAGAGAGCCTGGTGTGCCCGGCCCTGCGCCCGGCACTGAACCATGCGCCGGCCGTGGAGGTTTCCGACGGCCTGCTTTCCCCCGATGCCGACGCGGCCCGTTCCTAACCGCGCACCTGTTCCGGTCATCGCGGTCGCCGGCGCCCGCATGTGATCCGTATCCCGCACTCCTAGGCATGAGGCCAAGTACCCGGCCGGGGCGTGTATCTCCGTTCTCCACCCGCACGACGCAACGCAATGGAGTGATGACGATGGCGGCTGCACCTGGCCCCACGGCTACGGCCGATCCGCGGTCCGCGCCCCCGACGACCGCCAGTGGTGGCGTTCCCCGGACGGCGGTGGCGCGAGCGCGCCGGACCCGGCTGTGGGCGCTGGTGGAGGTGCGGTGGGCGACGGCCTCGACCGTGCTGTTCGGCCTGGGCATCGCGGCGGAGTTCGGCGGAGGGCCGACCTGGCTGTACTGGACTCTGTATCTGGCCTGCTACGCGGCGGGCGGCTGGGAGCCGGGCTGGGCGGGCATCCAGGCGCTGCGGGAGAAGAGCCTGGACGTCGACCTGCTGATGGTGGTGGCCGCGATCGGCGCCGCGGCGATCGGGCAGGTGCTGGACGGCGGGCTGCTGATCGTCATCTTCGCCACCTCCGGCGCGCTGGAGGCGTTCGCCACCCAGCGCACCGCCGATTCAGTACGCGGGCTGCTGGACCTCGCCCCCGAACAGGCGGTCAGGCTGACCGCCACCGGGGACGAGGAGATGGTCGACACCACGGTCCTGGAGGTGGGCGACGAGATTCTCGTACGGCCCGGTGAGCGGATCGGCGCGGACGGCGAGGTCGTCGACGGGGCGAGCGATGTCGACCAGGCCACGATCACCGGCGAGCCGCTGCCGGTGCCGAAGCTGCCCGGTGACGAGGTGTTCGCCGGGACGCTCAACGGCGCGGGTGCGCTGCGGGTGCGGGTGGACCGGCCCGCCGCGGATTCGGTGGTGGCGCGGATCGTGGCGCTGGTGGAGCAGGCCAGCGAGACGAAGGCGCCGACGCAGTTGTTCATCGAGAAGGTGGAGCAGCGGTACTCGGTCGGCGTGGTGGTCGCCACCCTGCTGGTGTTCTTCATCCCCCTTGGCTTCGGTGAGGAGTTGCAGGCGGCGCTGCTGCGGGCGATGACCTTCATGATCGTAGCGTCGCCGTGCGCGGTGGTGCTGGCCACCATGCCGCCGCTGCTGTCGGCGATCGCGAATGCCGGACGCCACGGTGTGCTGGTGAAGTCGGCGGTGGTGATGGAGCAGTTGGGTGCCGTCGACCGGGTGGCGTTCGACAAGACCGGCACGCTGACCGAGGGCACCCCGCGGGTGGCCGAGGTCCGGGTGCTGCCGGAGTCCGGGTTCGACGAGGCGCGGGTGCTGCGGCTGGCGGCGGGTGCGGAGCACCGCTCGGAGCATCCGCTGGCCCGCGCGGTCCTGGCGGCGGCCACCGAGCGCGGGGTGGAGCCGGGCCGGGTGGAGGAGTTCACGTCCACGCCGGGCCGGGGCGTCACCGCGACGGTGGACGGTCACACGGTCCAGGTCGGCAGCCCCGCCCACCACGTTCCCGACGGGGACGCGGCCAAGGCCGTGGCGGAGCTGGAGGAGGCCGGGCGTACGGCGGTGATCGTGGTCGTCGACAGCACACCGGTCGCGGTCCTGGGCATCGCCGACCGGCTGCGGCCCGGCGCGGCCGAGACGGTGGCTCGGGTGCGGGAGCTGACCGGCACCGCGCCGGTGCTGCTCACCGGGGACAACGCCCGCGCCGCCGAGCGCCTGGCGGCCGAGGTGGGCATCGACGACGTACGGGCCGGCCTGCTGCCGCAGGACAAGGTCACCGCCGTCCAGGCGCTGGAGGCCGCCGGGCACCGCACGCTGGTGGTCGGCGACGGCGTCAACGACGCCCCGGCGCTGGCCGCCGCGCACATGGGTGTGGCGATGGGGCTGGCCGGTTCCGACCTGGCGTTGGAGACCGCGGACGCGGTCGTCGTGCGCGATGAACTCGCCACGATCCCGGCCGTGGTGGCGCTGTCGCGGCGGGCCCGCAGGCTGGTGGTCGCCAACCTGGCGATCGCCTCTACGTTCATCACCGTGCTGATCCTGTGGGACCTGATCGGGCACCTGCCGCTGCCGCTGGGCGTGGCCGGGCACGAGGGCTCCACCGTGATCGTGGGCCTCAACGGGCTGCGGCTGCTGCGGGCTTCGGTCTGGCGTGCCGGTATGCCGAAGCTCCCGGTCGGAGACGGCCAGTGAGCCGCCGCAGCCCCCGCACTGACAACTCCGACACCGGGGCGGGTGCTCCGGCGACGTCCAGGGTGACGGTCTGCCGCGGCTGCTGCTGCGGCACGCCCAAGGTCCCCCGCCTCGACCACGCCGCACAGCTGGCCGGGCTCCGCCAGGCCCTCGACGGGCTGGCGCAGGTGCGGGTCTCGGACTGCCTGGACGCCTGCGAGCAGGCGAACGTCGTGGTCATCCAGCCCACGGCGGCCGGACGCGCGGCGGGCGGTCGCCCGGTGTGGTTGGGGCTGGTCAACGATCCCGACGCGGCTGAGGACATCGCCGCCTGGATCCGCGCCGGGGGCCCTGGCCTGGCCGACCCTCCGGGCGTGCTGGACCTGTATGCCTTCGCCCCGTCCCGACGTGTCCGGAAAGCTCTGGGCAATTGACCGCCACGACATGAGGAGGCGCGTGGCCGTGGTGATCACGAGACGGCCTGTCATGTGATCACCACGGTCCTCTAAACGCTCACGGATACCAGTATTTCCGCAGCTGAGCGGTGACGCACACACCGCTCCCGGCGCCCGACGGCCGCCCGCCCCGCGAGGCGGCACCCGGGCCGATCAGACGTGTTTTGACAAGGTTTCAGAGGCTTTATTTCAGCCAGGTGAAACCTGACCAGAATCCTTGCCTTCGTCTCTGCGAAGGTAATTGAATGCGCGAAAAGCGGTGACAAGGGCAGGAGATCCAGCGCATGAACTCGAACCCCCCGTACCGATCACGCAGATCCCGGCGGATGCTCACCGCGGCCGCCGTGGCCACTGCGGCCGCGACCGTCCTGGCCGCGTGCACCAGCCCGTCGTCCACCACCTCGGGCAGCGGCGGCAGGGGGACCCTGAAGGTGGCGGCGGTCTTCCTGCCCACCTCGCTGGATCCCGCCAAGGGCATCGACGCGGTGTTCTCCTTCGTGGAGACGCTCACCCAGGTCAACGACAAGGGCGAGGCGGAGCCGTTCCTGCTGTCCAAGGCCCCGGAGCGCAAGGACGCCAAGACCTGGGTGCTCACGCTTCGCTCGGGCGTGACCTTCCAGAACGGCCACGCCGCCACCGCGAAGATCGTCGCCGCCGCCCTGAACCGGGACGTGAAGCTCGGCGAGCAGGCCAAGACCGAACTGCCCGGCGCGGTGTTCACCGCCACCGGCGACGACCAGATCACCGTGACCACCCCGCAGCCGCAGAACCTGCTGCCCTACGCGCTCGCCGACCGCGCCTTCGGCATCTACGACGAGCCGGTCGTCGCCAAGGCCGGCACCGCCCTCAACGCCCTGGCCGGCAAAGGCGTGTTCACCGCCCCGTACGCGATCACCGCCTTCAATGCCAACGCCATGAAGCTCACCGCGTACGACAAGTACTGGCAGGGCAAGCCCGCGCTCAGCGGCGTCCAGGTCACCCACGTGGCAGACGGGCAGGCCCGGGTCGCCGCCGTCGAGAGCGGCCAGGTCGACATCGCCGACGGCGCCAACGCCCCCGATGCCGTGGAAGCCATCAAGGGCCGCAGTGACCTCAAACTCAAGCTCTCCGACGTCCCCCTGCTCACGCTCAAGCTGTACTTCAACCCGTCGACCGGCGTGCTGAAGGACACCTCCGTGCGGCAAGCCCTGGCCTACGGCCTGGACTACACCCAACTGGCGACGAAGTTCACCAGCGGCGTCGGCGAGGCGACCCACAGTCTGCTCCCCGATGACTATCCGCTGTCCGTAGCCACCCAGACCACCGACACCGCCAAGGCCGCCAAGCTGCTGGACGCGGCAGGCTGGAAGACCGGCTCCGACGAGATACGGGTCAAGGACGGC
>Ga0307516_10007886_pt1 | contig 12130 bp, 13 predicted proteins | sample 19_EM_MG_FD_203310 | JGI IMG/M metagenome (GOLD analysis project Ga0307516, IMG submission 203310) | Populus trichocarpa ectomycorrhiza microbial communities from riparian zone in the Pacific Northwest, United States - 19_EM | ecosystem: Host-associated > Plants > Roots > Unclassified | place...
CAGTTGACACAGTGTTGAGTCTTCTGCTCCGGCTGCTTCCCTCGTCCTTTTCCACCTCTTCCACCTCTTCCTCCATTCCGGTTCCCTCTTCCACCTCTTCCTCTGCCTCTTCCTCTTCCTCCTCTTCCACGAGCAAATAGTGCTGTGCCAGATACTCCATCTTCATTGGCCTTCCGGGCCAGTTTGTTCTGCTCGGCATCTCGGAGAGCTTCAGATACAGATGCAATAGTAGCCATACCCACCGGCCATTTCTGCATCATGTCGAGCATTGGTTGGTACTCCTCCGGAGCTGTAAGGTAAATGTGGTACAGAAACCTCTCGTCAGGTATAGCTCCTTCCGTCCCAGCAAGTTGAACTCGCATGTCGTTCAGACGTGAGAGATATACTGCGATACTCTCGCCGGCCTTTGGACGGGCATTGGAGAAATTTTTGCCGATTGTGACTCGTCGGCCAAATGAGGATGAGCTGCTTAGTTGCTCCGCGAGCGTATCCCACATTGCTTTCGCATCGGTAATGCCGGATAGGTGGATTCTGACCTCGGGGGTGCAGGAGAGCAGGATTGCGGTGGTGGCTAGAGCTTGTCGCTTCTCGTAGCTTTCGCGTTTGGCGATGTTTGCGGGGGAGTTTCCGATAGGGAGATCGTCTTCGACTTCTTCGCCTGTGACAATCTTGAGGGCAAGCATTGCTGAGAGAATTGTCGAAATGCACGGTTTCCAGGTGTCATAGTTGTCCGAGGAGAGTTTCTCGAAGGATCCGTACATCGATTTGTACATTTCAACCATGTTGGGCAATAGGCAAGTTTGTTGTGGAAAGTAATAGGGGATCGAGGTTATTCGCGGTGTGAGGTTATTTTTGCAGTGGTTTTGGATAAAGCACTGGTCAGGGCTCATAACCTGTTGAAAGTGATGAACGTGTGTATTGTCTAAGTAAGGCTGAAGCCTCGAGAGAAAGGAGAATATAGGGGCAGGTCCATGCCTGCCGCCATGACTAAGCAATGAGTCAGATATTACAACACACGCAGAAGACACACCCAGGGCAAACCACTACCAGGCCGTCCAACTCACCCGTCTGGACGACGCGTTAGCCTTGCTTCAAAGCGCCAATCACCACCGGAATTAGCAACAGGCTGCCTTCCAACGCAACTTGGAAAACTGGGCGGCGCGTCAAGAACACACCACTACCCAGCTGGCGGTTGAGCAGCGCCGGCTGGCTACAGAACTCGCGGCAACCCAGGCGGCCTTGCAGCGTACCCCTCAGCAAGGAGCGGAAGGAGGATCAGGAAACCGGCCCCCACCGGCCCCGCCCCGAGAACCCCCCGTTGCGGGCTCAGCCAGCCCCTCTGAGGCCGAAAGGACGGTCCCAGGAAACCCGGAAACCTTGAAGTAACTCATCGCCAGGACAGTTGCCGCCAAAGTGGCCGGCGTCCATGCCACCGCCCCCCAAGGAGCCCCTCGTGCCCAAGGAGAAGCCGTGTTAACAGCCCGCTTCAAAATGAGGGATCCAGGCAAGTTCGACGGCAAACCAAAGAGCGACTTCAGGTCCTGGTGGCGGATGGTTGAAGCCTACTTCCGCTGCAACCCCAACACACTGGATGCGTAGCGTATTGCGTGGGTAGGTTCCCTTCTGACTAACGAAGCCCGGGAATGGCATTTGGCCCGAGAACTCCGTACGAGGCTACAGGATACCTGGAACGCGTATTCCGAAGCCATCCAGGAGCAATACCTTGACCCGGAAGAAGCCTCCACGGCCTACAACGCTTTGGCGACACTGTGGTACAAGGGCGACATTAAGGCTTACCTTGTGACGTTCGAAGCGCTAAACCACCAGGCTCATATTACTGGGCAACCGCTACGTAAGATGGTCGACCTGGCGCTCCCGTTGGAAATCATCAGCATGAGATCCAACCAGAACCCCAGGCCGCTACTGGAAACGGCCCATTCCTAAACGCGACGTACAAGGCAGGATGACACTACGACAGCCTGAAGAAACTGGCCCAGCAAAAGGCGACGTTCAACAAGGACCATGCCAGATCCAATACCTGACCAAGCAAACCAGGTCCCAAGGAGGGGAAGGGGAGCAGTAAGGAAGGCACCATAGATGGCCCCCCAAAGGTTCACTTTCCCGGCAATGGTAAGAAAATATACGCATCTTGGAAGGAAGCCCTCGTGGGAGTACCCGCGGCGGACCTGGTGGCCCACAAAGTGGCCAAGGCTAGCTGCTTCTGCTGTGGACGGAACAACCACCACTCCACTGAATGTTACGCCAGGACAACAACAGGAGGATCCGCAATGCCACCGGCCCCCGGGGCGATCTCAGCGGCAGAGGTCCAGAAACGTAAGGCAAGTGACCCCATTGAAGCACCCCCCGAGAAAGCCGGTTGTGCCACTGCCGCAGCAATCCAGCATGACGGAGAGAGGGAAGTACCCCTTTGGCAGCAGGAATCGGAGGACGAGGATTTTTAGCTATGCGGGACCCACCACAGCCCGACACAATAATATGTGGCGCATCTAGAAAACGCAAACCCGAGCAGCAAGGAACCCCAACCACAAAACACCCAAAAACGTCCAACGAACCGTACTACGGCAACCGTCCGATCGTCCCCATGATCCTCGAATGGGAGGAAGACGGCAGCCACTGCCTCACAGTGAATGTCCTCCTGGACACAGGCTGTACAACACCGTTGCTCAGTCAAGCCCGCGCCGACCTATTTCGTATACCACGAGTGCACCGGGAAGAAAAGGTAGGACTTTGCAACTTTGCCGGGGAGCTCGTCAAAGGCGTGGGAGAAGCGTACTTGGTACCGCTGCTATTACGCCACAAACAACACTACACCAAGGAGGTCTTTGAGATCGCTCCCTTAGAACCAGGCGTCGACCTATTCCTCCCCTTCTGGTGGGTTGTCAAGCATGCCCCGCAAGGAGCATGGGATAGTACAGCTCTACGGTTCAATAGCGACAGCTGCCGACAGCACTGTACCCGGGAAGCTGCATCGGCATTTGCACTTCAGCTAGACCCCGACGTCCTACAAAACCCCGAGGCGCGAGTGATTGGGTATGTATCCGCGGCCACCGAGGCCAACGAAATCGCACGAGTACCAATACAATTTCGACCCTTACTCGATATTATGGGAAAAGAAGCGGCCGACGTGCTACCAGAACACCGTTCCTATGACCACGAGATCCGTTTAAAGGAAGGAGAGACCACCCCTTGGGGACCAATCTACCCGCTCTCGGAAACTGAGTTGGAAACCCTACGAGAATGGCTGAAAGAAATGCTACGGACAGGGAAAATTCGCCGATCCACATCAAGTGTGAACTCTCCGATTCTATTCGTCCCCAAACCGCATGGCTGCAGGTTACGGCTCTGCGTGGATTATAGAGGATTGAACCGGGTTACCATCGCAAACCGCTACCTACTGCCTTTAATGTCGAAACTGCAGGACCGAATGTGGGGAGCCCAATTCTTAGCGAAAATCGACCTCAAGAACGGATATCACTTAGTACGAATCAAGGAAGGTGACGAGTGGAAAACAGCCTTCCGAACCTGCTACGGCTTATACGAATTTTTGGTAATGCCTTTCGGCCTATGCAATTCACCGGCCACGTTCCAGGACATGATCAACCACATCTTCCGGGATCTACTCGACCAGGACCTCGTGGCTTATATTGACGACCTGTTAATCTACGCCAGTACCCGAGAACAGCACGACCAAATTGTCACCGAAGTCCTTAAACGGCTACAAGACAACCGGTTTGCGGTATCCGCGGAGAAATGCGAGTGGGTCAAGGAAGAAGTGGAATTCCTAGGATACGTAATAAGACGAGATGGGATCAAAACGTCGCAAGAATAAGTGGAAGGAGTACTGGAATGGAAGTCCCCCAAATCGCTCGTTGAAGTCCAGCAGTTCTTGGGATTCGCTAACTTCTATCAATGCTTTATCCGAGACTACTCCTGGATAGCCCGGCCCCTAATGGAACTCACGAAAGGAGACGGGAAAAGCTGGACCTAGACCAACGAAGCAGAACAGGTATTCACTGAGCTGAAGCATCGCTTTACGACGGCCCCGATCTTAGCCCATTTCGACCCAACCCGACCAGTAATTGTCAAATCCGATGCCTCCGACTTCGCACTGGGCGCCGTCCTCTTGCAGCGGGACGATGAAAACCGACTACACCCCGTGGCATTCCACTCAAGAAAGTTCTCCCCCGCCGAGATCAATTACGAAATTCATGACAAAGAGTTGCTGGCAATCGTCGACTCGTTCAAGCACTGGCGGCGGTACCTTGAAGGGGCGGCACACCAAGTGCAAGTGTTCTCGGACCACCAGAACCTGGAGTACTTTACAACCACAAAGGTGCTCAACCGCCGCCAACCACGCTGGGCACAGGAGCTAGCGGGTATCGACTTCAAAATCTTCTATCGACCCGGAGTAAAGAACGGCAAACCAGATGCGCTCTCCAGTCGTCCGGAGTATCGCCCTGAGAAAGGGGGAGATGAAGATCAACCGATCACGACGGTGTTGCACTCCAAGCATTTCGAACACAGCGCCGCAGCAGCCCAATGCTTCATCATCTCAGCTACGCGAATGAAATCAATCCCAGCGATCAGATGCAGCGTGGACTTCCTCACGCTTGTGAAAAAGTCGGGAAAGGAGGACATGGAATATAGTAGGGTAATGGCGCAGACAAGGACGGTGTAACGGCGGCGGTTCTCCAAGGTACTCGTGTGAGTTCGAGTGACGCCGCGAGAGGGGGAGCAGAAGCGGGGTGGAAACTGGAACGGGAACGGGAACGGGAACGGGAACAGGAACGGGAACGGGAACGCGAACGGGAACGTCAACGGACGTTTCGACAGAGACGGACAGCGTCAGACGGACATGTCGGACAGGGAGACGGACAGCGTCAGACGGACGTGTCGAACAGGGAGACGGACAGCGTCAGACGGACGTGTCGAACAGGGAGACGGACAGCGTCAGACGGACGTGTCGAACAGAGAGACGGACAGCGTCGGACGGACGTGTCGGACAGAGACGGGCGGCACTAGACGAGCGTCGACGAAACGAAGGAATCAGAGGAAACGGAGGAAACGGAAGCAAGGTTGATATTCCGAATAGAATACAAGAGGTTGCATGAAGAGAAGAAGAAGACAAACCACGGGAGACAGCCCTCCTTATATACACAGATCTCGCAACTCCCATACGTCCTCCTACTCATACCCGCGCAACTCACATATGTACTCATACTCACATATGTGCTCATAACCATGCAACTCATACAACCTTCTCTTATGCAACCGGACCCCGTAACCGACACCCTTTCCAAGATCGAGACATCCGGAGCGAGGTGACGACACTCTTTCCAAGATCGAGACATCCGGAGTGTGACACTGGGGTTGTCTCGTAACCGGAGTGTGGGTAGAATCAAAGGTAATCAGGCTACTTTCGATAATTCACAACGGAATAATCTTAGATCTTGTGTGTAGTTTCGGTGGGATTTGGTTCGGTAGTGTTGTAGGTGTTGTTGGGGCTGATTTCTCTCGGTGAGGTGAGAAATCCTCTTTCTTTTGTAGAGAAAGAGCCGACGTGAGATCTGATGACTTCGCGTGAGAAGTGGTGACTCGGGTTTGGATTCCCCCGAGGTGCATAGACCCCATGGGTGGATCATTGGTCCTGGCCGGGGTGTAGATAAGGGAGATGAGTTCGTCATGCAACTGGGCGGGGAACTCTTGTGTCTAGACTTGTACGTGGCTCCCCCCGCAGGGATCCAAGCCAGTCCCCGCGAGGACCCAGTTTCTCTGCGTACGTGGTTTCTCCCCGCAAGGAGTCTAACCTACGTCTGGCCTCTCCCCGCGAGGAGTCAGACCATATCTGCTAAGACCGCTTCGTTTGCACTTAGACCCGCACCGCGGAGCTCCCTCGTCCGATCCCCGCAAGGTTCGATCTCCCCCCGCAAGGTTCGATCTCTCGGCCAAGAGCTAACTCCGGCTCCTTTTAACTCCGGCCTAGACTCCTGGTCCATCATCTGCTACCCGCTAGCCCTCCTACTACTCTGCCGCTACGTACTCTAGATACTCTATGTACTCCGTGGAATATCCGTGTGTAACACTACCTCCCCTCTCCCTTAGCCTCGTCCCGAGCGCCAATTTTCGTTCTATCTAAGTAGCCCGTCTCTTTCTTGGATCGTGAGATTCTTTCAACGCTGAGTTCCTTGCAGCGTCACGGACTGCAGTCCTCCACCCCTGCAGCCCTCCCAGCCACCGGATCAGGGCATCATTCTCTGTAATCCGTCGGAATGGCTGGGCCCTCTGAGTAGGCCGGTGCGTACTCATACTGTCGATGTCTTCCCGCCGGGCAGCCGTGTCCATGAAGACGAAAGCACCAGTTTTCCCAGTGCACATCCTGTCGATCTTCGGCTGGGGCACGTGAACGGAGTGACCAAGCCCGAGCAAGCCGAACGAGCCAATGGTGTGCACACAGAGGTGTCCGTCTGCCGCCAGGATCCGCCGCCTGTTGGTGGGTTCGTCTTCCAAGGCAATTACCCCGGCACGGAGTTCGTTCGTCCGGCGTTGGCTGAGTCGGGCACTCGTGGATGGGAGCATATGACGTTTTTCCGGGTCTGGGACACGTGGAACGAGTGACCTTCTCGACTCAGGGTTCGTGCCCGGGTGCGCTTCCGCCCCTCGTAGGTGTACATACAGAGGTGTGCCGTACCGAACGCCTAAGGCTCCCACCCGATCGAGTCCGACGCATCCTCCTGCCGGGTCGTCGTGCCCGAGAAGCGGGTCTTTCTTCGTTCGATGCCCGAGCAGCGGGTCCCTTTTGGTTCGTGTGTGAGATGATGTCCTCCAGCCCCTTCATCCCTACTACCGCTCTTGCCTTGGTTGGGCCCTTTTATGGACATCCCATCTTAGGCGTCGGCGAGTCGGTAGTCCCTCGGCGCGTCCGGATTTCGTTGATGAAACCTCCAGAGTTTCTCCAGACCGCCTACCGAAAAGTTGTCGAATGGTTCTTCCGTCCAGTCTTTTCGTCCCGGATAATCGAGCCACTTGACGAGGTAGAGGATTCTTTTGTTGTTTCCTCGGCCGCGTTCGACCGAGGACATTACTTCGTCGACATCGTATTCCTCCGATTGCTCAATGTCGTCAGCTGTACATAACACCTTCGATGGGTCCGGAGGTGCTCGGTGTTCGCTGGTTAGGTATGGTTCGAGGAGCGAAACATGGAAGACGTTGTGGATCTTCCATTTCCGAGGTAGCGTGAGTCGGACGGCCAGCGGAGAGACGATTTTCTCTATCTGAAAGGGACCATGATTTTTGTGGTCCAGCTTTTTCGAGGGCCGTCGCGTACTGATGTTGTGCCCATTGAGCATAACCAAGTCTCGTACTTGATATGCTGGGGGTTCCTTTCGGTCCGGGTCGGTGTAACGGCGTATTCGCTCCTGCGTGGCCTCCAACCCTTTTCGTGATTCTTCGTGCACTGACTGCATCCAGTGGCCGTAGACTTTGCTGGCTGGATTTAGGGGTTCTTCTTTATCGTCCGGGGGGTCGATCGTCGCTGGATGTCGTCCGTAGTTGGCATAGAACGGCGACATTCCATTTCCTATCGTGACTGAATTATTGTAAGCAAATTCGGCCATTGGTAGGAGGGCTACCCAATCGTTCTGTTCTCAGGTGACAAATGCGCGGAGGTATGCCTCAATTGTCTGGTTGAGACGTTCCGTCTGTCCGTCCGTTTGTGGGTAGAAGGCTGTTGACATTCGGGGTCGAATTTTCAATAGTCCTAGGAATTCCTTCCAGACCTCCGATGTGAACCGGGAGTCTCGATCGAACACGATGTCTGTTGGCGTTCCGTGGTGCCTCCAGATTTCCCTTGCAAAGATTTTTGCTAGGTCGGCTGCTGTTTTTTCTTTGAGCTGGAGGAAGTGCGCCATCTTGGTGAATCGGTCGATGATTACCCAAAGCTGGTCGCATCCTTCTGACAGCGGTAGTTCCGTGATGAAGTCCATTGCGATTGATTGCCATGGGGCGTAGGGTAGCTCCAGCGGTGAACTCAGTCCGTAGGGTTGGTGGCATGCTGTCTTGTTTAGCTGACATTTGGGACAGCTTCTGACGAACTCGATGATTCGTTCGTTCATTTTTGGCCACCAGAAGTTTCTTCGAATGAGTTTGATAGTTTTGTCCTGCCCCATGTGACCGGCCACCTTAGTGTCGTGTTCGGATTCCATAACCCATGGGATGCATTTCCCAGGGACCCATAGTTTTTTCTTTCTGTACAGGAGGTGATCCTGTAGTTCTATTCCGTCATTTTCCTTGCCCTCCCAGGCCTCCGGCGCTGCTTCTGCCAGCGCCGCTTCCTTTTTCTTTCTGACTTCTTGATACTGTGGGTCCTTGTTTGCCGTTTCTCGGACTTCCTCCAGGAACGCCGGAGTCGATTTCCTAGCGGGGACTGAGGAAAGCCTTGCTGACGAGCAGACGAAGGAGACCGTTTCTCTTTCTGCCAAGGTTCCAAAGTGTTTTTCTTTCAAGATCGTTGAAATCGGCTGGTTTTCTATCCCCCCTCTTTCAGGGTGGTACTCCGGCCGTCTTGCTAGTGCATCTGGTTTTCCGTTGTGTGTTCCCGGTCGGTAATAGATTCTAAAATCTATGCCTGCCAATTCCTGGGCCCAGCGAGCTTGTCGACGATTCAGCACTTTCGTAGTTGTAAAGTACTCCAAATTTTGGTGGTCCGAAAAAACCTGAATTTGGTGAGTCGCTCCCTCGCAGTAGCGCCTCCAATGCTTAAATGCGTCTACTATCGCCAGTAGTTCCTTATCGTGGATCTCGTATTTGATTTCCACGGGTTGGAACTTCCTTGAGTGGAAGGCCACCGGGTGTAATCGGTTTTCGTCGTCTGGTTGGGATAGGACCGCTCCGATGGCGCAGTCCGATGCGTCTGTTTCGATGATCACAGGTTTCGTTGGGTCGAAATGGGCTAGTATCGGGGCCGTGGTGAATCGCTTCTTCAATTCTTCGAACGCTTTTCCCGCTTCTTCGTTCCATTCCCTTTTCCTCGTTTTCTTGGTTAGCTCTGTGAGAGGTCTTGCTATCCGAGAATAGTCCTTGATGAAGCGCCGGTAGAAGTTAGGAATGATTGTGTTTCTGTGAGCGACGTCGGCTGCTTCCAAGATAGCACGGCATCCACTTTCGCTTGATCCATCCGTACTCCGTTCCGACCGATGACGTAGCCGAGGAACTCCACTTCGTCTGTTTTCCAGACGCATTTTTCGGGGGAGACCGCCAGCCCGTTGTGCTGCAGTCTTTCCAAGACTTCCTTGACGAGCCGGTCATGTTCCTCTTCAGTTTTCGCATATACCAATATGTCGTCCATATATGCTAGGACTCCCACGTCCAGTATGTTGGACAGGACATGATTCATCATATCTTGGAATGTTGATGGCGCATTTGTTAATCCAAATGGCATGACCTGGAACTCGTATAGTCCGTAACGAGTTCGGAAGGTGGTTTTCCACTCATCTCCTTCTCGGATACGGATGAGGTTGAACCCGTTTTTTAGATCCATTTTGGTAAACCATTGGGCCCCCCGAACTCGATCCTGTAATTCTTGCATGAGGGGGAGCGGGTACCTATTAGGGATCGTAATGGCGTTTAATCCCCAGTAATCGACTCACAGCCGTAACCCCCGTCCGTTGGGTTTAGGAAAGAATAGGATTGATAAGCCCGCCGAGGAGGTGGATCTTCTTATTTTGCCTGTCTTCTCCATTTCTTTTAACCATTCTCTTAAAGTTTGAAGTTCTACCTCAGAGAGTGGGTAAATAGGTCCCCAGGGCGCCGTGGCTCCGTCCTTCAGCTCGATTTTGCAGTCGTACGGGCGGTGCTCTGGCAGTGCGTCTGCTGCCTCCTTTCCCATTATTCCCAGGTTTTGTCTCAATTCCATTGGGATGTGGCCAAGCCGGTCATTGTTGACTACCGAGACGTGGCCAATAGTGCGTGCTGTGGGATCGGACAATATCGATTCGTCCCATGACAGGGAGAATTCCGCTATTTCGTACTGGGTGCATTTTTTTAGACATCCGGGACTGTTGAACCTTATTTCCTCGTTTGACCAAGTTCCCTGGGGTGGGTGATCGTCCACCCATCTGAACGAGAGAAATATGTCGATTCCTTCCTCCATTGGAGAGATTTTGTAAGTTTCTTTAGAGAAATGTTTCCGGTGTTGTAATCGTATTGGCCCCGTGTGGAATTGTCCCGCGGTTTCGACAGTTTGTCCGGTGAAACTTTCGATGATCCTGGGGTTTTTGTGCGGGTATTTTGGCAGGTTCAGGCGTTGCACCGTTGTTGGTTTATTAGGTTTATCGAGCACCCTGTGTCCAGCAGCGCTTTTACTCGATAACTGTTGTTATGGTGATGTAGCAGCATTGTGACGATGGGTCGGTTGCTCCTTTGGGGTTTTTTCTCGGATTTTTCCTTTATATTCGGGTCTTCTCTCTTTTTCCTTTTTCGCGAGGTGCCGCATACCAAACTGACCGTCCCATTTGGCGCCGAACGGGGGTCTTTCAAAAATCCGAGTCGTCTGTGTCCACCCATAGTGGTTGGTCCATGAAGATTTCCTCCACTGCTGCCACTTTTTGCAGCTTGGCGGCCGGGGTGTCAATTGGATCTTCCTCCGTCTTCCTTTTCCCTTCCGACGTGTTTCGGGTGTTGGCTACTCCTCCCACTTTCCAGGGTGCCGGTGGCAGCTCCGTTCCTTGGGTTGTTTGGAAGGAGAAGCAGTCAAAGGTACGGTGCCCCATTCTTCCACATTGCCAACATCCATCCTTGATTTTTTTGCACACGTCTATTTCGTTCTGGGGTACCCCCCGCAGAGTGGCCCCCGTTGACTCCCATCCGTTATTTTTCGGAGCCCGGGAGTCGTTTTTCCTTGTCTCCCGGCTTTCCGTCCTTGTTGTTGGCTGTTTTTCCTCCTTTTTCCGCTCCTCCTTCTTGGCTGGGGCGGGTCCAGCGCGCATCGCTTCTTTAGCCGTTCTTAGGGCTTTTTTCTTTTCCACCTGTAGCCCGGCCTGGTGGGTGGCTTGTAGGAAGCCTTCGTCGTCCGCAAAGTCCTCGAGGTAATGGGCGAATCGTATATCCAGCACCGCGTCCAGCATGGCCAGGTCCACTTTTTCCCTTAGTGCTTCCCCGGTGGCCCGCGCGAAGTTGTTGAGCGCTCGAAACTCCGTTAGGTAGGCTCGGATGGATCCTTGGTATATGAGCTGCCCTAGCTTAAGTTGGGCATCCGCCGCTTCCCGTTCATTTCGGTACTCCGTTCGGATTGCCGCGGCGTAGTTAACCCAGGTGTTGTTTTCCCCCAGCTCGTGGTAGCGGTGGAGGTGCCATACCAGGGCAGTGTCGAATAAAAGGGTTCCGACCCAAGCGATTTTTTGACGGTCGACTGTTTCCGGGTAGAATCCCAGGTACATCGTGACCGATTCCCACCATTGGTTGAAGGTGGACGAGCTTTTCCCGTCGAATTTTTCGGGATTTTCCATCTTGAGCCTTGAGGTGTGTACCAGGGTTCCTCTTTCTGGTTGCCCGGCGGCTTGTGCTGCCGCGATCCCAGCTCCCACTAGCTGGGCTATTTCCCCCGGCGTGAGCATAGTTGCCAGTCGGTCCTGAGTGGGTTCCCTTGCACCTGGCGGAGGTCTTCCTGTTGGTAGGTTTCGGTCGTATAGGTTGTTGTCATCTTCGCTAGGAGGGGGCGGCGGCGAGGGTGGTGCCCTTCCCTGCGGAGGTCTTGGTGGGGGCCCACCTGTTCCTGCTCCTCCCGTGCCTTGGGGTCCGTATGGCGGGCTTGCAGCCGGGACTGCCGGGGGTCTTTGTAGTCGTTGTTGGGTTCCTCCGAATAAGGGGCTCCCTAGCTCCAGTCGGGTGGGCGGTGCCCCTGGGTTTGGAGTGGGCCGGGTTCGTTCGACCGGTGTTGGGGGCAGGAGGACAGTGTAACGGCGCAGGGTCAGGCGGGCTCCCGGTAGCTGACAGGACAAGGACGGAGGCGAGCAGACGGCGCGCAGCGGGGACGGGACAAGGGCGGCGGCGAGCAGACGGCGCGCAGCGGGGACGGGACGAGGGCGGCGGCGAGCAGACGGCGCGCAGCGGGAGA
>Ga0307516_10007887_pt1 | contig 12129 bp, 16 predicted proteins | sample 19_EM_MG_FD_203310 | JGI IMG/M metagenome (GOLD analysis project Ga0307516, IMG submission 203310) | Populus trichocarpa ectomycorrhiza microbial communities from riparian zone in the Pacific Northwest, United States - 19_EM | ecosystem: Host-associated > Plants > Roots > Unclassified | place...
TCCGCCCCCCCCCCCCCCCCCCCCCCCCCCCCCCCCCCCCCCCCCCCCCCCCCCCCCCCCCCCCCCCGAGAGAGAGGAAGGCGGTGACTAGGGTTACGAGAACGGGGCGGCTAAAAAAGGTGAAGAGCCCACGGACGACGCTGGCTGGCTGGCTGGCTTTGCTGGCTGGCTGGGAGTTGGAATGGGGGGGGGGTGGTGGTTAGACAGACGAGTTGGGGAGGTGGATGGACAGGATGGATGGGGATGGCGTATTTTAGGGCAACGGGGCGGACCGTGTTGCTTTTCGCTCGTGGGGTGTTGGGGGGCGTTCAGGAGAGCGAGAGACGGAGACGGAGCAAGCGAGGGATGGTGATGGGGATGCGGACGGTGTCGGTGGATCGGGGGGGGGGGAGGAGGAGGACGAGGACGAGGACGAGGACGGACGACAGCGATGGGCGGATGGATGGATGGACGGATGGATGGCTGGCTGGATGGAAGGATGGGCGGATGGCTGGCTGGCTGGATCGCTCGCTGGTGCAATGGCGGATCCGTCGCCACGATGCGGTTCTCTTGGTCTCCGGGTGCAGGACTGGCGGCGCCGAATGGGGGCGGGATGGAGGATGCGACTGGCCACGGGGCCGGCGGAGGATGCGGGGGCGGCCGTTGCTGGAGCGATCGATCGTGATTGATTGCGATGGGGCCGGCTGCAGCGAGCGACAGCGACGGCGACGGCGACGGCGACGGACCGCCCCGGACCCGTCGGCCAGGCAACCGCTGCTGCTGCTGCTGCTGCCCGTGATCGCAGCGACGAGATTGGCCGTGCCGCGGCGCCGGCCGGCAACGACATGCCCGTTGCGGGGTGTCAGCTCCAACTTTGCCTTAAAAATAATCCGGAAAACTAGGACGAAAATAACATTAATAAGCAAGCCCGCATCTCGCGCAGAGTCTCGCTCTCTCGGGCGGACTCTCGCGGCTGCTTCCAGTCGTCGGCCGTGCAGTCGTCGCGCCGAGTCCGTCGTCCCGCCGCCGACGAACCGCGAGCCTGCGCGGCGTCGCTGGCGCTGCGCTGCGTCGTGCTCCGCCGCTCGCTCTGCTGTCCGGCGAACCGTGGGCTCGGCCGCCGGGATGGCGCAGGCTGCATCGACTGGCTGCTGGCGGGCGGCCTGGCTTGGCGCCCCCACTCGGTGCGACGATCAAACCGCCGTGTCCTGGTCCGCGGCAGTCGGTGCGTCTCGAACGGGCAGTCGGCGTGGGCGGGGGTGCTGCACTCCGACACCGGCAGGCACTCTATCCCCAACCGTCCTAGCGGGGTGTCCGGCCGGAGCGAGAGCGAGCGGGAGAACACGAGCGCCGGCGCCGGCAGCCGGGAGCCCCCGCTTGCCGGATATCTTCTGATGTGTTCCCGCCCGGCGCCGCCGCGTGCCGGAGACTCGGCCATGCATCTCGGCGGCCCGGCAACGCATCTCGGAGCAGACGGCGCGCCGCGGCGGAGCAGCCGAGACGGCCCCCCCCCCGACGATAAACAGAAAAGGAAAAGCAAACGAACCCCCCCGCGAACAGAGGAGCCCGCAGAAAACGGCCTGTCCCTGCAGCGTTGCGTGCGCCGTCCTTGTCCCCTCCGTCCACCCCGTTCCGCCCCGTGCGCCGGCCGGACTCCGACAGCGCAGGCCTCCGCGAGAAGAGCAGCGAGCAGCGAGCGGTGTGGCTCGCTTTGCGTTGCTGCACGGGCGATGCGCCCTGCACTGCCCTGCCCTGCCCTGCCCTGCCTGCCCTGCCCCTGCCCGCCCTGCCCTGCCAGCTCCCGCCTGTATCGAATGTGAAACACGAGCCTGCATCCGAGCCCTTGAGCCCGCGACGCTCCCTCGCTCGCTCGTGCCCAACTCCCGGCTGCTGCTGCTGCTGCTCTCGTCCCCTGCTGCACCCCATCGCACGCTGCCCGAATCGCGCACCCACATCCGCCGGCCGTCACGCGATTGCTGGGGGATAAAATAGAATAGAATAAAATAAAATAAAATAAAATAAAATAAAAACCCCTCTCCCCCGGGTCCACTCGCAGCCAGTCGCCGTGCCCCGCGAATCGGATGAGCGCTGTGGCGATGGGCGTGTGGCTGTGCTGCGCCCCGTCCAGCGCTGGGCGCCAGCGGTTGGTCGGTTCGAGCCGACCGAACCGCCCATCCCCGTATCCGACAATGCGGGGCGACCAATGCAGGTACCAGGAACGTCCGGCGTGCCTGGCTGGACGGCGGAGACGGACGCCGCCCTGTTCCGCCCTGTTCTTGCGAGCGGGCGGGCGGGCGGGCGGGCGGGCGTGAGCTCCAGCCTGCGGAGAAAGCCAGCCCCCTGGGAGTCCGGATCCTGGAGAAAGAAAGAAAGAAAGAAAAAAAAACCCCGCATCGTTCCGCTCGTCCCTTCTTTGTCCGCGTCCCCATCCCCCCCCCCACCGCAACTACTTATGTATACTAATCGCAATAACAGCACAAAAAAAAAAAAGGAGGAGGAGAAAAAAAAAGAAAGAAAAATGTATCTACCCCGCCCCACCGCCCCGTCCGCACCCGTCGGAATTGCGCCCGCAAAAAAAATAGAGTGCCGTCCGTTATGTGCTCTGCTATAGCCCGCGCGGCCTCCGCCACGGGATCCCGCTGGCTGCCGACCGTCGTCCGCGACCCATCCATCCATCCATCCATCCATCCATCCATCCATCCATCCATCCATCCATCCTCCATCCATCCATCCATCCATCCATCCTCCGTCCATCCATCCATCGATCTCTCTGTCTATCTATCGATCCGCTCCCTTTGTTCGCGTCCGTCCATTCGCTCGCTTCCGGATGCAGTGGATTGTGCGCATCAGCAGCGAGCATGCCCTACCCAGGCGAACGACGTTTCAACCCGATTACACTGTCCCTACATACCATCCACCCATCTTCTATCTGTCTATCTCTCCAGTCTACAGTATGTGCATCGGATTCTCCAGCGAGGCTTTCTTCCATCTGTCCATCCATCTTCCTTCCTTCCATCTTTCCTTCCTTCCTTCCCTGCGCTCGAATCAAGTGTGATAAACCCATCATACATGCATACCTACATACTCTACATACATACATACATACATACATACATACATATGTATCCCCCCCCGGTCAGGTCGTAGAGTAACAATAAATAAAAAATATAAAAAAAAGAAGCCACCTATTTATAGGCGCCCTTGCTGATTGCTAGCCCATCTAGCAGCCAGTTAGTCGCCCAGCCCTGATTCCTGGGGGAAAAAAAAACACACGCACTCATGCACGCGTATAGATAGCAGTCGTCGAGCAGCAGCAGCAGCAGCAGCAAGACGGGAGCAGGCAGGCCCCATCCACTCGTCTGACTCTGCTGCGGTTTCTTTATATATACGAGTGTGTAGATATTTTGGTCGGCGTGTGCGCACTCCCGTCTGGAGCCCGGAACCGAACCGGACTGGCCAGTGCGTTGCTTCCTTACCCGCACAGGAGCATTCCTTGCTGCGCAGGAGCATCGGGGTGATGTTTCGTGACCGGCCAGTACGGGCGGACGGCGGACGGCGGGCAGCGGGCGGGCGGGCTCGACTGCTGCGCTGGCCGCTGGCCGAGTTGGCTGGCTGCGAGCACGCTGCCAGACGGGGACAGGCCCGCTTTTTTTCTTTTTTCTTTTTTTCTTTTCCCCCGTCTGTCTGCTTGGGTGTTTTGCCGTTGATCGCGTGCGGCCCACAGAGATCGTGGCGATATACACACTGTCCGTTTCCCGCCCCCAGTCCGCGCGAAGGCGGCTCATTGCAAGCTCTGCGTTCTGCGGAGTGATGTGTGCGAGTGATCGCCGTGATCGCTCGCAGCCCCCAGGTGTCTGCATGGACTGTCTGCATACATACGTGTGAATGAGTGGCTCCCGCGTGCCCGGGGGGGGGGGGGATCCACCTACGTGCGTCCGTCGGGCCGGCGCCGAGAGACGGCCGCCCCGGAACGGCGGACAGCCCGTCGTCCGCTGCTATGTATCGCACATACTGCCCATTCCCTATTCCGTTCCCGTCCATCTATTCTCCGGGCGGCCCGACAGTCCGCCGTCCCGCTCGCTCGAAGCCGCGGACCGAGACCGAAGAACACGGCACCCGTCCACGCATGCGGCGACGGCTGCGTGCATTGAGCACAGCCCGCCAAGCGCGCGACCTGCACTGCTGTTGGTGGGGCCTGGCACGGGTCTGGGCGTCACGCTGCTCGGGTACCGACGGCTCGCCCGTCCGCATGCACTGCTCTGCCGTTGTTGTCGGTGTTGACGTTGCTTCCGTTGCTGTTGCTACATGTGTAGATAGTGCTGGTGTGAGAGGGGCAGCTCTTCGCTTATCGGCGCAAGCGAACGGTGGGCGCCTGGAGGGGGCGGGGGAGTGCCTCAGATAGATTCGGCACGTGAGTCGTCTGGCGGCTAAGCATCACGGCATGGCCGATCCCCCTCCTCTCCCCCAGACGGCGGTTTCAGGTTTTACGTGCGGGCAGCGGGATCTCTGCGCACGCTGGAGACTGCCATGGCGGAGCGTGCCTGCATGTCAGCCGGGAGACGTGCGCGTCTCCCCCTCCCGCCGGCAGATGTACGTATCTGCATATGTGCGCGCCCGACATGTCGCCATGCGAGAAGCGTCTGCTGGCGATGCGTGCGATGTGCGGTGCGCGACTCGCTGGCTGGAGTGTGTTCGTGGGGACATGGCCGGCTGCGCGGTCGGCGTCTGGCGGCCACCGGGCCCTGTCCTCCATGCCGTACTCTGCTGCCGAACCAACAGCCCCCGCCGCAACCACAACCACCAATATCTGCGATGCGGACGCCACCGGTCCCACCCTTCTCCCTTCTCCCTTCTCCCTTCTCCCTTCGCCCTTCGCCCTTCGCCCTTCACCCCTCACCCTTCACCCTTCATTCGAGCGCGGCCAAGAGCCAGGAGCGCTCTGTCGAGAGTATGTACCTCGCTCGTGCTCGTGTAAGCCGGGCGCACAGGGTTGCGGTCCAGTCGTGGACGTTCTCCAGGGATCGGGACATGGCGGGGGGAGGAGTGGAAGCGCTGCGTCCGCGCTTGGCTTGTTGGTTGGATTCTCGGTCCAGCTGACGAGCGTCGGGGAGCCGTGCAGAGTGCTCACACCGCACACCGCACACCGCACATCGTGCGGAGAGGGCGCATACTCGGGCATCGGCGGGGCGGGGCGGGGCGGGGATGGGCGGGGATGGGACGGAGGCGGCCACCGCCCGGAGGACAACCGATAGCCACCCACCCGCCAGTGCTCGCGGCAGAGCGGAAAGCCAGACACATAGCCAGTGCCTCGGATCCCACCAGAAGGCAGGCCCGGCGAACGGATCGGTTTTAGCCTCGGCGACAAACACGGCACGTATCTACGCAACTACACCATATCCGGTATGCGCTCCATGCGGGTAGCCGTGCAGGCAGCGATCACTCGTGCAGCGTGTGCCTGGAGTACGTAGCTATATACGTACGTGGGGAGGGGAGCGCAAGCGGGGGGCGGGTTTGTCAAGAGAGCTTCTGGAAGCCTGGAAATCCAGTCGAGACGACTCGGCCCGGCTCCGAGGCGCTGGGGGGCTGTATATGCCTACTCCGTCGTGGCGCTGCCAGCGCACCGGCATTGCGATGTCTTGCAGCTGCTTGGAAAGCAAAGCAAGGCAAAGCAAGGCAAAGCAGGCAGGCAGGGAGGCAAGCGGCGGATGGACGGACCTTGCGAGGGGGAGGCGCCTGGAAGCTCTGGAAACCGCAGATCGGAGGTGTGGACGTGTGCTCGATATAGCAAGAAAAGAAAAACAGGAGAAGAGCTAGTTTCTGCGGAACGTATGCGCACTAGCTACACTCGGCGCTCAACAGAGTGCATGCTTCGTTCGTTCCGAGACAGAGCGGCTGCATGGAGTGCGTACAGGGCTGGACTGGGTTGGACTGGACTGGACTGGACTGGACTGGGCGAGATTCGGCCTCGAGAGGGCCGTGAGTCGGGCCATGATGGCGCGAGTGAGATTGCATGCACAGGATCGTCGGCGTCTCGGGAGGCTTCAAAAAAAAATGATAATCTGTGGCGCCGAGCATCACCGCACCGAGTTTAGCGTGGCCTGTGCGGTATGCTAGCGTGCGGTTGCGGCGGTGGGTGGCTTGCGTCGGGCGGATGGTTTTCGCTTCGCTCGGCAGTCGCGTCGAGCCCGGGACGGCTGCCGTCCCGTCGGAATCCGCTGCGCGCTGCCGCTGAATGCATGGCGGACAAGTGCTTCGACGGATATCCCCGGCTATTACGTGCCCCCCCCCCCTCGACGCTGGCCATCATCGCGTGTTTCTGTCTGGCAGATGTGTCGGTTGGGGGAGCGGAAGTGTCTATTGCACGCCGCGGATTACTGTTGGTGGCGGCGCCGTACCAAGACTGGGCGCCACAGACGCCAAAAGCCCATGCGGTCTGGTCCAGTAGTTGGCGAAAGCTCCGTTTCTTCCACCACCTAGCCACCGCGACTGCGAACACGGCGCGTCACTCGCGCGAGCCTAACCACTCCTCGCCAAGGCTCTCGGATCCAACCCAAACCCACACGGCTACCGTGCCGCACTGGCCCGCAAGTGCACTCCATCGTGCGCTTACGAATACGGAAGCCCGCCACCAAGGAAGAGACCCAGTGTCCCGATCGAGGAATGTGAGTGATGGTCACCGGTCCTAGCAGCAGCAAGCTCCGCTGCAGCTAGGGCAGGGCAGGGCGGACGGACGGTCGGTCGGTCGGACCGGGCGATCGTCGGTGGAGGGATGGGGAGCAAACCGGTACTTTCCGGCAGCCATTCCGAGATATCTACGTGGGGGACTCCAGGCAGCGGTTGGTGCACCTCGAACCTTTGATTGCCCAGCACCACGATGCCCAGCTGCACCTCGTTCGAGCTCGCCGGCCAACTCTCGCTTCGTTCTTCGCGTAGCTGCTGATGGCTGACGGATTGTTTGCTGGGCGGGGCAAGTGCAGGGCGCCACCGCCAGCAGCCTCGCGATGGGTCCTCCAAAGTGCAGTGGAAAAAGCAGGGGGCACGGGCGGTGAGGGAGAGAAGAGAGGGGTGGAGGGAGAGAGGGAGGGAGGGAGGGTTGCTGCAAACTGCATGAACACTGCGGTCGCGGCGATTTGCTCGCGATGGTTGATTCGCGGGACAGGATAGGGGAAGTGGGAGGGAGGGAGGAGGGCTCCATCCCTCTTGCTCAGCTGCGAGGTAGTGGGGGGGCGCCGGTCGAGGGAAATATCCGCAGCGGCAAGAAGCGGGGGGGGGTGGTTGCCATCACATTTCGAAAAACCGAACAATGGCCCCCCTCGCGCCCAGAGCATCGTGAGCCTCCCACCGGATACGGCGCAAAGGAAAGCCCGGAGCCGTACAGCTCGTTGAGTCCCCCGGGCTTTCCATTCCTCCGTGGCGACGAGCGATGGGCGACGAGTGACATTGTCTGATGCTGAAGTGCTGAGATGCGATTCCTGAATCCTCACGAAGGGGGCCGGTGGAAAGCTGGAGCACGACGAAATCGCGCACGCGTGGGGGGGGGGGGGGCTGTGATTGCTCTGCAATCTCCGTGCAGCGTGAGGGGTTGACGGTCTGCCGGTTTTCCAGCTCGCACGGGTGGTGAGGTGTGGTGAGGATGCACCAGGAAAAAAGAAATATATTACCGAATCGGGCTCTGAATGGGAGCTCCAAGCGTGGCGCGGTACTGTGGCGCTCACCAAAACCTCTCCAGAACACCTGTGCAGGGACACTCGAAGATGTCCAGGGAAAGACTAGCGCGCGTACTCCCGACCCTCAGACAACCTATTCACCTATGGCCCTCCCGAATCCGGTCCCCCCACCATCCATGAATGGAGTATCGAGGCTGTCCCCAGGCAATGTCCCCAACCCTCCCAGCCGTGATGGGCCCACCTCCAAATGTGTGTATCTCACGATGGACTGTTCCTTTATACTGCTCCATCCACCCCAATCCTTCTCATCCTCCCCTCGACACTGGATATTCCCTACACGGTATTCGAAAGACCGCGATCCTTCAGCGACAAACTCCTCCGGCCCTCTCGCATTCTCTCCGCCCGACTTTCCTTCCAGTGCCCCCATTTCGGGCTAGAAGAACGAAAACAAACAAACAAAAAAAGATGGTGGTTTTAACACTCTTCCGAGTTACGTGCGGCCTGTCGATGGTCCTCTGCCTCGTGCCGCTCAGCTGGCACTGGCGGGCCCGAAACGTCCCGGCAATAGCTCTCATCCTCTGGCTGGTCCCGTACAATCTGTGCACGTGGGTCAACTCCTTCATCTGGCCGACGGACGAGTCCCTCTACACGGGCTGGGAGGGCGGCATCTACTGCGACATCCAGATCAAGATCATCATGGCCGGCTACACCGGAATCATCATGTCGATACTCGCCATCGCCCGGAACCTGGCCAACATCCTCTCCGACGACAACCCGGTCATGCGGACGAAGGCGTTGCAGAGGAGGGAAAACATCAAGGACTTGATCATCTGCCTCGGCATACCGCTCTTCATGATGGCGATCCACTACGTGGTTCAAACGAGACGCTACTACCTCTACACCATCTCCGGATGCGGCGTGGTCGTCGACAGGTCGTGGCCGAGCATCGCCATCATCTTCATCTGGCCACCGATCACGGCGTTGATAGCGTCCTATTACGCAGGTATGAGCGATCACCACCTCTCACACCAAGCCAAAGACACAGCTGACACTGACCAAACTTCGTCGCACAGCGATGGTGATCTTCCGACTGCACAAGTACCGCACCCGCTTCGCCAGCATCCTCTCCAACAGTACGTACGCGACCAAGTCCCGCTTCATGCGCCTATTCATCCTCGCGATCGTCGTGCTTCTCATCTTCCTCCCGGCGAGCATCTACATGTTCCTCCTGAACGTCAGCCAGGAGTTCCTTCCCTACAGCTGGTCCGAAGTCCATGGCGACGGCTGGCTGTCGGTCAAGAAGATGCCGACCGGCAACCGCATCAACTTCGACCGCTGGCCGCCCGTCGGCGTCGGCTTTCTGGTGTTCCTCCTGTTCGGTCTGGGGAAGGATGCGATGACGCTCTACAGGGACTGGCTGAACCGCGTTGGGATCGGGAAGTACCTGCCGGACCGGTTCATGGCACGAGAGAAGCCGGGCGCCAGAGCTTCCGCACCTCCCGTCACCGGCCAGGGGAGCGTAGAATCGAAAACGAGAGCGGATCCGTAATGCCCACCCCTCCTTCCCCCGAAGTTCCATGCTAACATGCGGTCAAACAGAACCCTGACTTTCTCCTCCAGCGATGGGGAGGACCATATGTGACCAGCGCCACCTAGGTAGCCAGTATGGGAAATGCTCTCAAGCACAGTCAGACTGCCAGCTGTCTCGTGTTGTATGTTGGAGGGGGGAAGATGGAGACGGCGTATGTTACGGGTATGGCATTTCATGGAGACATTTTGTTGGGGTTATGCAGGATATTTGGGGGGTGCAAACGTGGGTTATGAGAGATAAACCCTCATTTTTGCTACTGTAGTACACACTAATTGCTCTACTTCGCAAGCCATGCAAATATTCCCTGAATACATAACAAATGAGCTACCACAAACAAATCGCCATGAAAAAAACTCCACCAGGCCCACCTTCAATCGCTCTTCACAGTGTCTCCGTTGCTCAATGCGCCATATACGCAGTCCACCGGCGCCGGAAAGTGCTTCATCCATCGTATTAAATATTACGTCCGTCTTGTTTGTCATCTGAAACGTCGCATCGTAGCTGACCATTCGCCAACTGTCTCCCGTTGCGGTAAACCCGTGTACAAAGCCGTCACCATTGTTGTCTCTTGCATCACATTCATTGCCAACAAGCACTGTTACATCGCCTCTCCGAGAGATACATACCATCTTTGCTTCCATGATGAGGACAAGCTTTTCTTTCCTCACCGAAACCCGGTCCATCGCAACAATTCCTCCGTGTCTCCTGTCTCCCCGTCTGTGGATGCCCATCTCTTTCTCCGTCCGTGCGCGTATGCTACACCCGTTCAAGGCTACCTAAGCTTATCGTTTACCAATTTTATCAACCGTTACCCCTCTGAGGTCTTGAATCGTGAGGCCCTATCACTGCTCCGCCTCTGCAATTGTCATCTTGGAGTACGGCACATTCCACTTGATCCTTCGCTTCCTCTGGTTCACATTATCGTCACCCGTCGTATTCAAAACAACTACCCCTATTAATCGGGTACTAGTAGGTGTTCGTGCGTGCGAGCTCGCCCGTTGCGTCGCTCGATATACGTGTCCGATCACAGGTAACTGAATCGCGAGGTTGAAGGGACTTCGCCTCTTCTCCCAGTGTGCCAGGGAAACCAGCCACTCGGATACGCCTGTGGCTTCACTACAACGTTCGATCCTCTCACTTGAGGCTTCGTCCCATCCTTCGGATCGGTCAGGGGGTCCCGCCAATTGATAGTATAGTAAATCAAAGAAGAGAATGTAAACCCCCCCCCCCAGTACCTTTTCCCCCCAGTAAAACAAAAAGGACTACAATGGCAGAAAAGAAAAACGCTTCTTCCACTTGCCACCTATTTGCAGAACCACCGCTTGGGTTTTTTCCCACAGACTCCCACTCTCCACCGAAGTGCGATTTTGTCCGACGTTTCGTATAGTCCTCCGCCTTGTACAATCGGCGTACATGACAGAAGTCGGTGCCGAGAAGGCTGGGATCGCGAAAGTGAGAATTCGCCGGTGATGGGTAAACCACATGATTATGTCCACCGATGGCGACTTGAGTTGCGTCATCGATATTCAGCAGTTTGCTTGCCTAGGCTAGTCAGAATCCGAACTTATCATTGTCGTTTCGAACTTCTCACATGCAACCGAGTCCAGAACCGACACGCCTTTCAAGACCAAGGCGTCCAGAGAAATGTGCCGTTCTACCCTGCGAACCTTGCTATGCCTTGAGGCATCCGGAGCGATGTGCCGTCCGGTCGAGACGCTCCCAGAATGAGGTGCCAGAATCAAGCAAGCAAGCAAACCCAAACCTTCCAAACACCGAAGCCAAACTACCAAACCTTCCGAACGCTGATACCCAACCCTTCCAAAGGCCGAGACCTGCACCTCACAAGTCTTGAAATCTATGATAGCCAAGACACCATTCAACAGCAGATACGTCTCTTCAACCCGTGGATATAACCGATGCCAATTTTAACCAGCTCTTTCGCCTCGGCCTCCGCAGCCTTCGAAAAGATGCCTATTTCCTCGGCAATCGTTGTTTCCAATGTTTCATGCTTGACATCCGGGACCAGCACATCGTATTCTTCCGGATCGTTGCCAATGTCATGAATATCGACAAATTCACACCGCGCTCTTTAGCCCTCTTGCTGGCGCTGGCGGTTGAGATAAGCCTGTGGATCCAACTGCGGGGGAGAAAAGCGTCAAGCGATCGTCTCGTAGCTCGGAGCGCGGCCTAGACACATACCTAAAAAATTGCTGGCGGTCTAGAGCACGCTAGTACACTAGCGCCAACTCAGTGCGTTAGCGCACGACTTGCGTAGATACTGCTTGACTTATGTACGCACTCTCTATCTCTCATCCCGCCGAGCCTAGCTTGTCGCCTGACATCCAGAACATCCTCTGGATCTATCTACCTCCAGCGTTCCGCGTTCCAGAACAGGCGTCTGAACGCTGCCAGTGGAACAGGGGCGGCAGGAGCCTGGTCGCATCTAGGCGACCGATGTAAACATTTCAGTCAGAGCCAGGTAAAATGACGGGTAGTGAGACTTGTACTTAAGAAGAGGGGGGTCCCCGGAGCAAGCCCACTCAACCCCACCACCATTCGATAGACGGACGGAATGAAGCAGGACGGACAGGCACCACAAGAGGAGGAACACCACGTTAAGGACGTGAGAGGAGAACCTTTCGCCGGTAACCACCGCGGTCTCAGCCGCGCCGGTCTTCTGGAGCGCGTTCGTGTACTCGAACAGCAAGTCGCCGAGATCCCTTCGCTCGAGATCAAAGTCGGTTCTCTGGAGAACTGCGTGAGCGGTCTGACGTGTTCGCTTGACGTTTACAACCCCCTAAGGAACCGTTTCATCAGCGCTTTCAAGCGAGATAAATTGGGAAACGCAACCGACAGGGACAGGGAGATCATCGGAGCAGGGAACCGATGGGC
>Ga0307516_10007888_pt1 | contig 12128 bp, 12 predicted proteins | sample 19_EM_MG_FD_203310 | JGI IMG/M metagenome (GOLD analysis project Ga0307516, IMG submission 203310) | Populus trichocarpa ectomycorrhiza microbial communities from riparian zone in the Pacific Northwest, United States - 19_EM | ecosystem: Host-associated > Plants > Roots > Unclassified | place...
GAGGGTAAGGGTATGGGGCGAAATACCTCCATTCGAACAGGTGCGCGTGTTTATCTAAATCGGCACATGTTGACGTCTCAACATAGGGAAAGACCCAAGTTCACCTAGGTGTGGCATTGACTCGGAGTTGTCGGACCTAATGTCAGAAATGTCTGGCAACTTGTTGCCAAGCCCTCTTTCGGACAAAAAAATTGAAGAAATAATTACGGAGGTACTCCGTCACTGTAGTGCTTGTGTCGATACTACAGCTGAGACGATAGAAAGTTGGCAGGTGAATTCAAAGGTGTGGACCGTTCATAATTGAACGTGCTCGTGATCTCTTGAGGGCTGGCTCTTTCGCGAGAACCTCCAGTTGCTGACACCCGTTCGCCTTCCATTCCACTATTAGTATTGGTTTTTTTTTCAAATCATCAATCCTGGTTCAAAACTCGGGTTGGACTGTGCTCTATCCGGTTCTTCCCTCGTCCACTGCTAGGGAGACAACCCTTGTCCATCAAGAATGCCCACCTGTGACATTTTCGAAGCTCGTATCTCTGTTGACGGTGTTAACCTACTAGAGTACAATGTCGTTGTGGATACAAGAAAAAAATTCGTAACGTGTTGGATTCCTTCGGAAGCGGGAAAGGTATGTCTTCGTGACGTTCGAAGGCAACTACCAGGTATAATAATGCTTCGTCACACCCTCTAGTCCTTTACCTTATATTGGAAGCCTTCTGCACCGAGCCCTTATCGTATCTCTGCCTATTACCGGATAGACGGTCATGATATGGGTGGGCGATACCTCCGTCCGAATACCTGCAAGTCTCGTTCGAAATCGGGAATGCGCACTTCTCGAGCAACAGAAAGACCTTTCATGTTTTCAACGCCAAGGCTCACAGGTCTGGCATCCAGCTAGGCTCTTGTTGCTCTCCCCATTTACTGAGAGAAATCCTGCAGACGATGATGGGGCATCGAACCCTAAAGCAGTCGAAGAGTTAGGCGACATAGTGATTAAGATATGTCAAACAACAACCACTAAGAAACTCGTCCCCCGGAACTATGCCACCGATCATGCTGAAGTGGAGGTCCATGAGCGTCCTAAGAATGGCATGCCAGTGGCACATTGTACAAAGTAGACGTTGATCTTCAAGTCGATGTGAAAGACCTATTATTGACTTCATACTCCTAGACTCGGTGAGGCGAAGACGGTAAAGCTTCCTAAAACAAGAGCGAGGCCAGAGACTAGAATTGTTCGGACACTAGTGACCTTCGTCTTTAAGTACAGGCCAATAGGTATCTTAATGGGATTTCGTCCTCTTCCAACTGGATGATCATACAGGTTTTGCCTCTGTAGATATACTGCGAGCCGATGGAATTGCGCCTCCTGTGCCCGATCCCACTGCTGACAGAAAACCTATCTTGGCCAAGAGAACGTATGACGACATCCAAGAGGAGAACAACACAGACGGTCTTGGCGACAACGAGGAACTTGATAATGAAAATAATTTGAAGGCCCTTTGGGTGCATTCTGTCGTGTATATCATCGGGACGCATGAGTTAACACCTTTTCCAGGCACAAAATAATTTACCGGAGCAACAACCCACAAAGGAAGCTTCAGGTTCGAAGTCTGTTCCCAACAAGAGGTTCAAGAACGAGCCGACTCCTTTCGCCCAGGGCGAGGTGATTGATCTCACTTGATATATCCCTGCTGTCAAAATCAGAATTTTGTATCTGTTTCGGAGACGCCGAGTGGGTCCAACCACATAATCTATCACTGTTTATCTGACCAGCGCATAAGAAAGGGACTTATCGCACAGTGCGATAGTCTCCGCACCTAAGAGATACCTAATTGCATCCTAGTAACCCACCCAATGGGATTCCATCTGGCTATTCCCCATGTCCCACTGCTTTTTTCCCCCGTACATAGGCGCCGGTGATCATAAGCGTGTAGTCACAAGAGCTGACAGTGCGGCGAACGACCTTCCATGCACCGACAACGATCATGATTGTCCACGACCATTTTCGACCGGATACGATATATCATGCATCAAATGTCACGCCTCCTTTTGCGCCTCCCCGTGCCGACCATTCAATGATGTCACTTGTCGCAATAATACTACTTAATCGATGGTTCGACGGTTCCTGGGCAGCCCAGGTCCCTATCATTCTGCGATATCGATTCGCTCCTCTGACTTGGGAATGGCCGACGTGCGTCGGCAGAAACCTTGCTTGCAGGAGGTCAAAAATGCCAACCTAAGACTGTTGCATATCAAAGGGTGGAGATAACTGCAATTAATGGAAGGAAGCCTGGAAGTTATATAAAATGAGTGTGAAGCGCTATCTTATGATTATTATGATCAGAGAAGACCTTGAAGAGATATCAATTTAGTAACTGAGAAATTGACCGCGATAGCACGATAGAATTCTTACACCTTCGGGCTGATTCTCAAATTTGGATGGCTATAATTAAGTTCCATCATCATTGATCAGATCAAGCACTCCTCCTCAGATCAAGCATCGCGCACGTCTCGGATTTTTGGAACGAGCATCCGACGACAGCTGGTTAGGAGTCTGGGGGGTACAGAGAAACCTTGGCGAGCAAGGTGATTCACGACTTACGCTGGGTCGTGTTCGAAGATATATAGATGGTGCCTGGTACTTCTTACCACTAATCTGGCAGTTCCATCAATATCGGGAAGCACGTAAGATAAGTTGAATGTAAATTTGCAAGTATGCATATTGTTCGTCGAACATCTCCACCAGGCCTCTCGGTGAGAATTCGATCTCTTCAGGGCTGGCCTTTCGCGAGAACCGACTGCCGTTCAAAGTTTTCCACAGTGCTACGGCACTTTTAAATCATCATTCCTGTTTCAGAATGCCCACCTTCGGTATTTTCGAGGCTAGCGTCTCCATTGATAACGTGAATCTCACGGAATACAATGTCGTTGTGGATGCAAAAAAAAAAATCATCACTTGTTGGATTCCTTCGGAAGCGGGAAAGGTAAGTTCTGTCTTCCTGATTTTCGAGGCTAGGTCGCAGAACAATGTCTCACCATTTAGTGCTTCACGCTGAACTGGAAACCATCGGAACCAAGCCCCTATGAGATATCTGGCAATTACCGGATCGATGGCCATGAAATGGGCAGTAGTCACCTCGATTCAAATACCTGCGAGTCTCGTTCAGAATCTACGGTGCTCATTTCTCGAACCAGGGAAAGACCTTTTATGTTCTCAACTTTGAAACTCACAGGTCTGGCATCCAGCTAGGCTTTTGTTCCTCCCCCGATTTACTGAGCGAAATTCTTCAGACGACGACGGGGCATTGAACTCTGGCTCGGAAGCAGTTGAGGAGTTGGGCGATATTGTCATTGAAATGTGGCGAACCAAAACCGCTAAGAGACTGGCTCGTCCGACGTATGCCACTCAATACACTGAAGCCGAGGTTCATGAGCGTTCCAAGAAGGGGCTTGTACACTGTACAACGTAGGTATACATTAATGTTTCGGTCTTGAGAATTGCTATTGACCTCATATACTCCTAGGCTTGCCAAGGCGAAGAAGGTGCAAACTCCGAATCAGGCTGGGACAAAAGTATTGCAAAGTATTATGGTTCGGAAGATAGTGACCTTCGTCTTTAAATACAGGCCAATGGGTATTTCAATGGGAATCCATCCTCGCCCAACTGGATGCTCATACGGGATTTGCCTTTGTAGACATACTGCGAGCTGATGGAATTGCGCCCCCTGCGCCACCCGACCAAAATCCTATTTTAGGCAAGAGAACACACGACGCCGTCAAGGAGGAGGACAACGCAGCTGATCTCGGCGACGAAGAGGAACTTGATATTGAGAAAGATCTGAAGGCACTGCGGGTGCGTTCTGTCACGTCTGTATATCGTGCAGACGCATGAGTTAGCACCTTTTCCAGGCACAAATGAATTTACTGGAGCAACGACTCACGAAGAAAGCTTCGGGTTCCAGGTCTGTTCCCAGCAAGAGGGTCAAGACCGAGCCGACTCCTTTCGCCCCGGGCGAGGTCATCGATCTTACTTGATATATGGTCTTGCTGTCGAAAATTGAATTCTCGGAGACGCCGAGTGGGTCCAACCACATAATCTATCACTGCTTATCTGACCAGCGCATTATTAAGAAAGTGACTTATCGCACAGTGCGATAGTGCGATCCGCCCTAAGAGATGCCTACTTGTATCATAGCAACATACCCAACTTGAATGGGATTCCATCTGGCTATTCCACATGTCCTGCTGCTTTTTCCCCTCGTACGCGGGCGGCGGTGATCATGAAAGTGTGATCACAAGGACTGTCAGCGCGGCGAATGATCATGCATATGACATTCATTGCACCGACAACCATCATGATCGTCCCCAACCACTGTTATCAACTTGATGCATATGCATACGATATATCAAATAAGTACCACGACGCCTGCGGGCCTCCCTGTGTCGATCATTCAATTGCAATCATGTCACTTGTTGTGAAAATACTAATAGCTAGTTAGACGGTCCAACCCGAATTCCTGGGCAGCCCAGGTCCCTATCATTCTGCGCTTAAGCTAAAGCTTGACTCACGCCAGGTGAGGTTCGAAGGCAGATAGTGCCTGATACTAGAATTCCGGATACGACTTAGTCTACTTGTGTACCACTATCTGGCAGATCCATCGATATCGGGAAGCATGTAAAAGGGTGAGCTCGAAACAAATTGGCATTCTGCACCCCAGAAACGGCCCCACCCGAGGTCAAGCATCACAACAGACTCACATGACGGTTCATCGGACGTCTCACTCGGTTCCAAGCTCGGAATCCTCGGTAAGTAGAATGCCGTGATATCCAACATAAGATACTAGTATGGCAACTATATGGCATTCCCTCGACTGTTCACTTCAACATTATGACATCGCCAAACGTGGATGGACATTGCGAAACTGTCAGCGGCAACTAACCCAGTCCAGAATCTCCGGCCTACGACATGGTCGATTGCGAAGTTACCGGACGTCAAGTCAGGACATCGAGGGACGTGGATCGTGGGAGTCGACTCTTCACTTGTGAGGCTTGTTCGTTTCTTCACCGAGTATCCGCAGGGTTTGTCTACTCCTGCTCACCGGGGAGAATCAAAGTCCGACGCATAAACTCTCTAAATGCCTCCGACGAACGCACGATGATCGATGACCAATCGTTTTCATATCCGCGGTCAGTCAGCTCGTTTCCAGACACTGAGTAAGCCCAGTGTCGCCGAGTAAGCTCTTGCAACGTGACAAACCTTCCTTCGGCTTGATGGGACCCGTATAAAAGGACACACTCCGCGAAAAGCATCCCTCACCAATCTCCACTCGCATTCCACATCATGGCACCCCAGCAAAAAGCTCTGTTCCTCACCTCCAAGCTCGGCAAGTATGAGCTCACGGAGCGTCACATCCCCACCCCCGGCAAAGGCCAACTCCTCATCAAGACCCAGTCGACGGCCCTGAACCCGATTGACTGGAAGGTCCAGAAGCTTGGCTGGTTCATCGAAGAGTACCCTGCGATGCTTGGCACGGATATCGCTGGTACCGTTGAAGAGATCGGCGAGGGTGTTACCGGCTTTGCAAAGGGCGATCGCGTGTATGTGTTTCGCTGGTGGATCTGATACTTTTTGCTCATCCTCTCACTCCCCTCAGCTTCGTGCACGGCTCCTGGACACACAACGAAGCTGGATACCAGCAATACACCGTGTCGGAAGCGGCTATGACCGCCAAGGTGAGTTATATGCGCTTTGTACTTCAAGTTCCGGGATGTTGACTATATGCGCGTCAGATACCAGCCAAAGTTTCTTTTGATGAGATCGCAACCCTCCCTGTCGCGATCGGAGCTGCAATTGTCGGCTTCTACATGCCCAAACCCTATGGCGCAGGTCTCAAGGAACCCTTCGATGCCGCCGGAAAGGGTGCATACGCCGGTAAACCCATCTTCATCTTCGGAGGTGCCACCTCTGTCGGCCAATTCGGTACGCTACAGACCTATGCATGCTGTTATAGAATTGGTTACCTATTTGATCCATGTCCCTCTAGCTCTCCAACTCGCCAAACTATCTGGCTTCTCTTACATTATCACTACTGCCTCCTTGAAACACGAAGCCTTCCTCAAGTCCCTCGGTGCAACGCACGTCATTGACCGAAACACCCCCGCCGCCGACCTTGCAGGCAAGGTCGCCGAAATCACTAAAGAGCCTCTGGAATTCGTGTTTGATTCTGTCTCCCATCCCGAGACCCAACAATCCGCACAAGATATAACCGCGGTTGGTGGGACGACCGTGTATGTCCTTCCTCCCGCGGTTGCGGCGGTGGAGGGCAAAGAATTCTACCATGCGTTGGGCCTCTTCGGGTTCCCGCATACGCGCCCGCTCGGGGAGAGGCTGTATGGGAATATCAGTCAGTTGGTTGAGGAGGGTCATATCATTGTGTGTTTCTTCCCGCCTCAGTATAATGACGGTCGTTGATTGTTTTGTTGCACTGTAGCCAAACAGGGTGGAGGTTCTCTCTGGCGGCTTGAACGCTGTGACGGGCGGCTTGGACCGTCTGGAAGCGAACTCGGTTTCGGGTGTCAAGTTGGTTGTGCACCCGCAGGAGACGGCTTGAAGTGGAATAGAAATGTATAATAACACCATCGGAATTGCATGTATATCTACCCGGTTAACGATGGCTGAAACATAGATCCAAGAATCATCGTGATGTACTTTGCACGTCGTAAAAACAAGAATAACCTCCAGGCTACTCGAGAGTCGCCTCTTTATTCGCTATAGGGTATATCTCGGCGTGATCCACAGCACTTCTCGTTGAGCTCTGTCGTGGAGGTGGTAGTTCACAATAAACCGGCCCAAGGACCCGCTTAGATCTAAACCAATTCGCCGGTCCACGAATACAAAAGATGCCTGTGGGAGGATATGTGGTGTGTCTGACCACTTTCCCAGACTCCAGTATGTTGTATGAGGAATAGGTTCATGTTTTGGTGTACAGCCAGTTCGGGGGAGGTGACGGGAAGGGTTCTGGCTCGAGGGAGGCGGGATTTGATGCCGGGGAGCGGGACGTCGTTCAGGCCGGTGGATCATTTACTTATGTAATGGGATTTAATTCTCGAGTCCATGGCAGTGCCTTCATATACTCGTCTACAATATATTCGCGCTCCGGGGTCCACGCCTGACGAAACAGTCGCCGTGAGTTCTGGGGTGTCCGATTCCTCCTTCCCTCACCACTGCAGGCCAAACGTACCAATCGGAGTAAGTAAATCTCGCCGCTTGCCATACCTAGGCACATCATTCAATTCAAAAACAGCCAAGCTTGGCAGAGACGAGTTGAACCTTTAGCAGCCGGAATTTCCCCGCCGACCCCCACTTTACACTCATGCAATGCTTCATATATATGAAGAAGAAAGTCTCCAACACTTTCCGAAGCCGTCGACGGTCCAGGAATCCTTCCTTGTCGCTACGAAATCGACCGAACACGAAATCAGGTCGCGGCACACCCACGATCCAGCTAGTGGATATGGATACTGGTGGGCCCTCATCAAACTTAGAAGCACCACTTGGAAACACTCGTGAAAGACCCGTTTGTGATGAGGCTCACGCCCGCACGTCACGGAGCGGCATCAACCAGTCCGACCGTGCTTCGAGGTCTGCCCCACAGATTCCACATAGCTTACCCATGGAAGTTCAACAAACCGCATGTCCACCAGTCGGGCATTCGGGGACCTTTGCCATACCGGTGCGTCGCACATGGGTCCCGAAAACGAACACTTGACTGAAGGAACTTTGAACTCCTCCAGGCAGTTACACAGACTGTACAGATCCATGGCGCCTCGTTCGTGGAGGGAAACGTAACTATCTACAACAAGGACGTTATACAATATAGCCCTGAATTGCGCAATGGCTCTGATACAGGTCACCCCGTCTTAACTCAGATATTGTGCTACCTAATCTCACGGATTTGGACAGTTCTAAAGCCCCCCTCACTCTCAAGATTTGTCTCGCCAGGTGCCTCGTTCGATTCCAAGGAGCGCAGTCCTCCCGGGGCTCTGAGTCCTCCTAGATGCCATCCTGGAACTCGGATTGCAATTCTTCAGCAGATACAATTGTGGGTTAATGGATGGATTAAGGGGGCGCCGGATACTGCAAACATATGTTGGCTGCACGCGCCTGCTGGTGCTGGAAAGTCGGCGATAGCCCAGACGGTTGCAGAGTCCCGTGCTTCCCGAGGTCAGTTGGCAGCAAGCTTCTTCTTCTCTCGATCGTCCCCCGGCGGGCGCAACTCGATGGAATACCTCTTCCCAACGATGGCCGCTCAAATTGCCTTGTCGTCCCCTGTAAAACGTCAAACCCTCGAGAAGATTTTATACGAGGATCCATATATCCTTGATCGTGCTGCAGGTTCCGTACAGTTGATTGTTCGTCTTCTTGAGACTCCGATCAACGTGCTTCACGCTTTGGGAAGCGCGCTCTCACCTTCTCTTGTTATTATCGACGGCCTTGATGAATGCCATGGAACCGAAAATCAAGTGATGATCCTTACTCAAATTAGGGACCTCGTCCGCGAACATCATGTCCCTCTGCGTTTCTTGATCCTCAGCCGCCCGGAACCACATATACGAGATACGTTTGCCCAGCCTGCTCTGAAGGGTATCACGAAGGTGATTTCCCTCTACGGCGACCACGGCTCTCGCAAGGACGTCTTGAATTATCTCCGACACGAGTTCACCCGTATACATGATTCCGACAAGCATAAAGATACCATGACGGTCATATCCGAGCCTTGGCCATCCGAGGACATACTGAAACTACTCGTAAAACGGTCTGGGGGATATTTCATCTATGCCTCGACCGTCGTCAAGTTTGTTGATGAAGAAAACTTCCGACCGATCGAGCGACTTAACCAAGTCCTCGGCGTTTCCAATTCATCATCTCATCCGGACTCGGCTGCCTTCGCGGAGCTGGACAAGCTGTACACTGAGATTCTAACATTGTGTCCCAGGTCGAACATACCACTCCTCAAACGTATCTTGGGGTATCGAGCTCTGGCACGGCGGTTTTCCTTTCCATTCATTCCGTTAATAGAAAAGGACCTTGGGCTGCAGCCGGGACAGATTAAGTTGACATTGCGTCAGCTCCATTCGATCGTTAGCTTTGAATCCCATATTACGGGGGAAGAGTCAGTCCCTCTGTTGCAGTTCATCCATGCCTCCTTCCTCGACTTTCTTTTCGACGAAAATCGTTCGGGGGAGTACTATATTGACCGTCAACAATGGTACGAGGACTGTTTTCGTGACATATTTATTGTGGCATGCGATGTAGTAGGACTGTCGGAGACCAGCAGGGGGGATAAAAGGTCAGCGCTAAATCATGCTTTCCATTTTAGCTGAAATAATCCCGGAACATGAATCCCAGAAAATATGATATATGGTCGGATGATGAGGATTACCTCCATTGTCAGCTGCTGTTGCACTTGCTCGACCGAGTCTCCGACAAGACGCCGCTCCTTAACACAATTGTACATGGCATGAATTTTGAATGCTGGTCCGAGTGCCTTGATAAAACGAGGGGAAAGAAACCGCTAATATTCAAATTCATCCTTACAGTCATCGAGATTTTGCGTCCGAGGGTATGTCACAGTTGGAACGTTGGTATATGGCGGTCTGCGATTGAACCCGTTGCCCCAGGAACCGATCGCACAGGCTGGGGAAACCTCGTCACCCAACCGAAATCTCGTGGAGCAGCTAATGATTTTATGCGACGCGGCCTTTTGTGACTATCTTGGAAATTTCGGAGGTTCTCCGGAGATAGTGCGATGTGCACATGCCATGTACACTATTCAACGCATGCACATGCAGCACAAAGATGCCTCACCACTCCAGATAGTATCAGCGATGAAAGCTGTACCACGACTGTTGGAAATTTTGAACCTTACAGACCAGACGATCGAAGAACTTTTTCATTTGTTCTCAGTCCTAAGTGGCATGGACCCTTGCGAGCGCTATCTGGACGCCTTACTTCGAGATCCTGCGCAAGCTGGAACCTTCTATTACGACCAGGGGATTTCTGCGGCTGCGCTTGCAACGCATATTATTAGGTATCTTATCGGGCAAAAGGAAGACCAAAGGTGAGATCATTTCATTCAGGAATGACCAGGTTTTTGATCGGCTTGTCAGCTCGACGACCACACCACTCTCCGAATACGTCACGGCTCACTCTTATGCGATCATTATGCATGCGGCACCCGACGATGCAAATCTGATGAGAGAGCTGCAACATCTTCTGTCCTTGCCTTCCTTGGTACACAAGATCAATGTCAAGTTCCCCTTTGCAGTCGTGTATTGGCTCCAGGTCTGCCGCCACAGACCCGAGTTATGCCTTTTATCGAGACCACTTTGGTTCTAGAGTTGCAAAAACGCGCCAGAAGACTCGGAAACGATGCCACGATGGAAACAACATAGTCTCAATACCATGGTTCGGTATGGTGTCGCAGGTGCATATAGCATCCTCGGTGACACGTTGCAAGGCACAGCTAAAAGTATTCTCGAGGTGGGGGTTTCTATGCATCAACATGTTGTGTCAAACTCACCGTGACCGTGGTGGCTCAGGAATACGAAGGAGGTGGTTTTAATATAGGCGAGAATCTTTGGACTGATTCGGAGTTCCATGTGTCTGGTCGATAAGAAGGATCAACGAGACATGATATGTATGAGAGGTACGAGGGTGTTCATGTTGCTACACGAAATTATGTAATTGAAGTTATAGGCAAGGTCGACAGTACCAGATGCAGGAGGTGACGAGTAGACGAAAGTGTCAAACGAAAGACGGCTGGGAGTATATGATCCAGAATGCGGTGGTGGGGCAGGGACGGAACCGATGAAGATGGTGTGGTGGAGACGGAATGCAGGAGTGGAATAGGAGTTGGAGGAATCACAGACGTGAAGATCGGTCGTAGGTGTCCAAACGGGAATGTCCTACCTCGTCAGATTCTTCTTCGTCGCTATCCTCGTCTGGGATTACTCGCGATGATTGTGCACGACCTGCGGGTGGTGAAATGCCCGGCTTTGTGCCCCTCAATCTCTTCACTCCTTCTCTGACTTTAAAGGTGACGTGGGTCCTCGTTTGGGAAAAAGGGATATTGACGGCGATAAAGTGGGGAGGTGCTACCGCCATGCAATGTGTTTGTGGCTAATGAGGAAAGCCGTTGCCCCAGAAGCGGGGCGGGGTGCCGAGGCTATGCGACTATGGTTCTCCTGGGCACCTGTCAGGGAATCACTGCTTCCTCCTCCGGGGACGGATCCCTCCCAGTGTGACCTTTCTTGTCTCTGCTTAGAGTTGGGATTTACAAAATATTCTGGCACGACTTGGATCAGAGAGAAAATCAAGCACTTGATGTTTAGAACCGAGTGAGATCGCACAATGTTGACCTGACTTCGCCGCGACGGAGATTGAGGACTGTCTCGACGGCCTCGGCAGTTATCCTAGACTGTGGTACGGGTACGGGGTCACTGAAAAATGGGCGTTTGCCAGTATGTAGCAAGTCACATTAGTATTCAAATCAAGCTGCCAAGAACGGGGGGAAATTTTTGGTGACCAAATCGAAGTATTCCCAACATAAGTGGTCGCCAGTACAGAAGAATGCAGCAGAACAAGTAGAATAATACCGACATCGGAACGACCCAAGTTACAGATAGTGCCCCCACATTTCTTTTACTACAGCAGCTCTCGCATGAGGGCAACGGCACTCGTGACATCTAGTAAACGGGGGGTAATCACACAGTCGAAGGGTAAGGGACGTCTAAAACCAAAAGAAGGGTGTCATCGATCGAGGTGGAGCGAGATGATGGATTAAGCTAACATGACCACTCCAGCGGTAACAGATTCCAAGGTATTGGGGACGATCGGTTTACCCGCTTCGTCCTTTAGGGCAGCAATGTTCGCCGCCCAGAGGATGGTCGCGATGTTGATGAAGACTGTAGGACCGAGATCAAGGGACTAGGGCTGCACGCCATCACCGTAATATACGGGTATACGGTACCCGTCATACGGTTACGGCCCCGTCGCCGTCAGGCTTTCGCTCCGCACATTGACGGTACGGGTGCCGGTACGGTTTGCCACCAATACGGCCGTCAATCTG
>Ga0307516_10007890_pt1 | contig 12127 bp, 13 predicted proteins | sample 19_EM_MG_FD_203310 | JGI IMG/M metagenome (GOLD analysis project Ga0307516, IMG submission 203310) | Populus trichocarpa ectomycorrhiza microbial communities from riparian zone in the Pacific Northwest, United States - 19_EM | ecosystem: Host-associated > Plants > Roots > Unclassified | place...
GGACCCATCCCAGAAACTTTGCGAAACCAGACAATCAGCCTGTAACCGACCACCTAATTCATCGTCGAGCCCTAAGGAGAATCGCCGGGTCACTTTAGCGTTCCAGGCGGCGGCGGGTTGACGTCGACAACCGGGGGTTGTCATGATGGCCGGGTGGGCAAATCCGTCGAGTCACCGGAGCACGCGGCGCTCCTCGGCCGGCTGAAGGACGTTCGGGCCGCGGCCGTCGAGCATGCGCGCATCGCCTATGAGCTGGCACGCGAACGACGGCAGCTCATCGACGCCCTGCTGGCCGAGGGCTTCTCCCAGGCCGACCTCGCCCGGGAGCTGGGGGTGACGCGTCAGGCGATCCAGAAGATGGTCGCGGCCGGCGAGGGCAGAGCGCGGCGATGAAACGCAGGGGTGTGCTCTACGACGTGGGCCGCGTGCTGGAGCTCAGCTGGCGTCCCGTCCTCGATCCGGAGGTCGTGCGCCGCGAGCTGCAGATCATCAGGGACGATCTGCACTGCACCGCCGTCAAGATCTGCGGCCGGGATCTCGACCGCCTCACGGCCTCCGCCGAGGCGGCCCTGGCGGCGGGCCTGGAAGTCTGGTTCTCGCCCGAGTTGTGGGACAAAGGCATCGAGGAGACGCTGGCCCACATCACCGCGGCGGCCCGGCAGGCCGAGCGGCTGCGCCGCCGCTGGCCCGGGCGCCTCGTGTTCAGCGTGGCCACGGAGTCGACCCTGTTCACGCGCGGCATCATCAAGGGCCGGACGCTTCGGCGGCGGCTGGCGACGCTGCCCGGCGAGGTGCGGGCCGGCCGGCATGTCGCGCCACTAGCGGCGTTCCTGGCGCGCGCCACCCGCAACGTCCGGGGTGTGTACGGCGGCCCGGTGACCTACGCCTCGCTGCCGTTCGAACGTGTCGACTGGGAGCTGTTCGACATCGTCAGCGTCGATCACTATCGCGACGCGCAGTCCGATCGCCACTACCTGGGCGTGCTCCGGCGGCTGTCCTCCTACGGCAAGCCCGTCGTTGTCACCGAGTTCGGCATGCGGGCCTATCGTGGCGCCGACAGCGACGGCAGCCTGGGCACCGGACTCCCGGCGGACTGGAGGACCGTCGCGTTCTACCGGCTCCCGCTGGTCGGTCGCCTCGTCCGTCCCCGGTTACGCAAGGGCGACCACGTCCGCGACGAGGCGCTGCAGGCGCGCAGGATCGCCGAGGATCTGGCGATTCTCGACGCCGCCGGTGTCGACGGCGCGTTCGTCTGCGCGTTCGTCGAGCCGTTGGCGGTGCACAGCCCCGATCCCCGCTACGACCTCGACATGGGTGCGCTGAGCCTGGTCAAGACCTATGCCAGCGGCCGCGGGGCGACATACCCGGACATGACCTGGGAGCCCAAGGAGTCCTTCCGCGCCGTCGCCGACTTCTACGACGGCCCGTGAGTTCAGGGCGAAAGGCGGGCCCGGACGACCAGCTGGTGCAGGGCCTCGACCGCGCCGCGGTCCGCATGATCGGGCAGGTCGGAGGCGTCCCGGGCGGCTTCGAGGTCGGCCCGCAGCCGGGGCACGTCCCGGGCCAGGTCGGCGCGGACGGCGGAGGGGAACGGGCCGTGCTCCGCCTCGCGCTTGCGCCCGATGAGTTCCGGCACGTAGGGCAGCCCGCCGCCGAGCACCCCGAGGTCGGTCTCCAGCTCGCCGGTGCGCATGAGGTGCAGCCCGGTCAGCAGCACCCGCAGCGTGTACAGCGCGGGTTTGAGCTCACCGGTCCGGTCGAAGAGCCGTTCCTGGGTCGCCGCGAAGCCCAGGTAGTGGTGGGCGTGATGCCGGGTGATCAGCGCCGGCGCCAGCGCGATCAGCTCGGCGTGCACCTCCGAGGTGGCGATCACCAGCGGCGACAGCAGCTGTTCCAGCACGTAGCCGTTGCGGCTGTTCAGCAGGCGGGCGAACTTGAGCAGGTCGTGGCTGACCACGTCGAGTTCGACGCCGTCGCGCCAGCCGTCGGTCTGCACGGTCTCCGGGCCGGTGCGCAGGCCGACGACCTCGGCCGCCGGCAGCAGGTGCGCGGCGCGCAGGTCAAGATCGGAGTCCGCGGAGGCGAATCCGTACAGGTGGGCGCCGCTCACGGTGGCGAAGATCAGGGGGTACGGCAGGTCGGCGACGACCTGGCCGGCCCAGTTCGGCACGTCGACGGTCACGGCAGACCCCTTTCCCGTACGGCGTAGAGCAGCGTGTCGACGGCGGCGCGGTCCGGTTCCGCGGGCAGTGTGGTGGTCTGTGCCGCCTCGGCCAGGTCGGCGAGCAGGTCGTCGGCCCACCCGGTCACCGACTCCCAGGGCAGGTCGCCGTTCTTGACCGCCAGCAGCCGCTCGCGCAGCGGGGACACGTCGACCAGCACCTCGCCGGTGCGCAGCAGGTGCGCGCCGGCGAGCAGCAGCCGGATCATGTGCATCGCCTGCTTGTGGTTGGTCTCGCCGCTGCGCCCGCGCCGGGCGGCGACGCGTTTGAGCTGGTCGCGGGCGTACGCGCCGTACGTCTCGGCCACCCGGCGGGACAGGAACGCCTGCCGGGTCCGCAGCAGTTCCTCGCCGTCCGGGCTGACCTGGGTGATCAGGGGCGACCAGAGCACTTCGAGCACGGTGGGGTTGCCGTGCAGCGCGAGGGTGCAGAAGCGTTCGAGCTCCCAGGAGAACTGTTCCTCGGCGGGGCCGTCGAGGTGCGTCGGCGGCTTGTCGAGGTGCCAGAACAGCGGGGTGGGTGCCGCGTACACGCCGCGCCGGTCGTGGTCGGAGCCCGGGCCGGCAAGGCCGTACGCGCGGGAGCCGACCACGACCGCCAGGATCGTGTGCTCGGTGACGAGAGTGGTCACAGGTCCAGGCTGGTGCCGTCGATCTCGTCCAGTTCGTCGTCGGACAGGGCCGGGCTGTCCAGCGCGGCGACGTTGGTCTCGAGCTGGGTGACGCTGCTGGCGCCGATGATCAGGCTGGTCATCCGCGGGTCGCGCAGGGCCCAGGCCAGGGCGAGCTGGGCCAGGGATTGGCCCCGGCGCCGGGCGATGTCGTTGAGGTTGTGGATCCGGCCCATGGTGGCCTTGTCGAGGTCGCTCTCGTTGAGGAAGTTGCTGGTGCGCACCCGGGAGTCGTCGGGGATGCCGCCGAGGTAGCGGTCGGTGAGCAGGCCCTGCTGCAGGGGGCTGAAGGCGATGCAGCCGGCGCCGACGGCCTCGAGCGTGTCGAGCAGGTGGTCCTTCTCGATCCAGCGGTTGAGGATCGAGTACGACGGCTGGTGGATCAGCAGCGGGGTGCCGAGTTCCTGCAGGAGCGCCGCGGCCCGGGCGGTCTGCTCGGCGCTGTAGTTGCTGATGCCGACGTAAAGGGCCTTGCCGGAGCGGACGACGGCGTCGAGGGCGCTCATGGTCTCTTCGAGCGGGGTGTCCGGGTCCGGGCGGTGGTGGTAGAAGATGTCCACGTAGTCGAGGCCCAGGCGCTTGAGGGACTGGTCCAGCGACGAGACGAGGTATTTGCGGGAGCCCCACTCACCGTAGGGGCCGTTCCACATGTGGTAGCCGGCCTTGGTGGAGACGACGAGTTCGTCGCGGTGGTGCCGGAAGTCGGTGCTCAGGATGCGGCCGAAGTTCTCCTCGGCGCTGCCGGGCGGCGGGCCGTAGTTGTTGGCCAGGTCGAAGTGGGTGACGCCGAGGTCGAAGGCGCGGCGGGTGATGTCGCGCTGGCGTTCGATCGGGCGGGCGTCGCCGAAGTTGTGCCACAGGCCGAGGCTGATGGCGGGCAGCTTGAGGCCGCTTCGGCCGGCGCGGCGGTAGGTCATCGTTTCGTAGCGGTCGTCCGCAGCGGAGTAGGTCACACACCACACCCTAGGGACACATGATCGAAACGCTGACGCTGGTACGTTCATAGGTGCCGTACACCCGCGCGGGAGAGACCATCCCGGTGGCGCCGAAGGGGCAAATCCTCCCCGGAACCTCTCAGGCAAAAGGACCGTGTGGGTAGGCGACTCTGAAGTGCCCTGTGGGTATGACAGAGGGGGAGGTTGCTTCCGTCGACCTCTTTCTCCCCCCAGGAGCCGCCATGACGTTCGCCGACCGCCACATCGGCCCGGATGCCGACGCGCAGACCCAGATGCTCAAGGCGATCGGGTACGCCTCGCTGGAGGCGCTGATGGACGCCGCGATTCCCGAGGTGATCCGCTGGCACGGGTCGCTGGCGCTGCCCGAGGCGGCCTCCGAGGAGGAGACGATCGCGGAGCTGCGCGAGATCGCGGCCCGCAACACGGTCGCGACCTCGATGATCGGGCTCGGCTACTACGGCACGTTCACCCCGGCGGTGATCCGGCGCAACGTGCTGGAGAACCCGGCCTGGTATACGGCGTACACCCCGTACCAGCCGGAGATCAGCCAGGGCCGGCTGGAGGCGCTGCTGAACTTCCAGACGATGGTCACCGATCTGACCGGGCTGACCACGGCGAACGCCTCGATGCTGGACGAGGGCACCGCGGTGGCGGAGGCGATGACCCTCGCGCGCCGGTCGAGCAAGAGCAAGAGCCCGGTGTACGTGGTGGACGCGGACACGCTGCCGCAGACGCTGGCCATCCTGCGGACCCGGGCGGAGCCGCTGGGCATCGAGATCGTCCTGGCCGACCTGGACGCGGGCCAGCAGCTGCCGGGCGAGTTCTTCGGGCTGCACCTGCAGTATCCGGGCGCCTCGGGCGCGGTGCGCGACCACGCGGCGCTGGTCGAGGCCGCGCACGCCGCCGGTGCCCTGGTGACGGTCGCGGCGGACCTGCTGGCGCTGACGCTGATGCGGTCGCCGGGGGAGATCGGTGCGGACATCGCCGCGGGTACGACGCAGCGCTTCGGCGTACCGCTGGCTTTCGGTGGCCCGCACGCCGGTTACCTGGCCGTGCGCGCCGGGCTGGAGCGGTCGCTGCCGGGCCGCCTTGTCGGGGTGTCGAAGGACGCCGACGGCGCGCCGGCCTACCGGCTGGCGTTGCAGACCCGCGAGCAGCACATCCGCCGGGAGCGGGCGACCAGCAACATCTGCACCGCCCAGGTCCTGCTGGCGGTCATGGCCAGCATGTACGCGGTCTACCACGGCCCGGCGGGGCTGCGGGAGATCGCCCGCCGGACCCACGCCCGGGCGGTCGCGGTCGCGGCCGGGCTGGCCGCGGCCGGCATCGAGGTCGCGCACGCCGCGTTCTTCGACACGGTGACCGCGATCGTGCCGGGCCGGGCGGCCGCGGTGGTCGAGGCCGCCTCGGCCTCGGGCATCAACCTGCGGCTGGTGGGGGCCGACCGGGTGTCGATCGCCTGTGACGAGACCACCACGGAAGCGCACGTCGAGGCCGTGCTGGCCGCGTTCGGCGCCTCCGCCGTCGCGGCGCCGGCGGGTCCGGCGATTCCGGGCGGGCTGGAGCGGAGCACCGACTTCCTGACGCACCCGGTGTTCTCGGCGCACCACTCGGAGACGGCGATGCTGCGCTACCTGCGCAAGCTGTCGGACCGCGACTACGCGCTGGACCGGGGCATGATCCCGCTGGGCTCGTGCACGATGAAGCTGAACGCGACCACCGAGATGGAGCCGGTGACCTGGGCGGAGTTCGCGAACATCCACCCGTACGCCCCGGCGTCGCAGACCGCGGGCTACGAGGCGCTGGTCGCGCAGCTGGAGGGCTGGCTGGCGGAGCTCACCGGGTACGACGCGGTGAGCGTGCAGCCGAACGCCGGCTCGCAGGGTGAGCTGGCCGGCCTGCTGGCGATCCGCGGCTACCACCGCTCCCGCGGCGAGACCCACCGGGACGTCTGCCTGATCCCGTCGAGCGCGCACGGCACGAACGCGGCCAGCGCGGTGATGGCGGGCATGCGGGTGGTCGTGGTGGCCTGCGACGACAACGGCAACGTGGACCTGACCGACCTGGCGGCGAAGATCGCCAAGCACGCGGACGCGCTCGCCGCGATCATGGTGACGTACCCGTCGACGCACGGCGTCTACGAGAAGGGCATCGCGGAGCTGTGCGGCGCGGTGCACGACGCCGGCGGCCAGGTGTACGTCGACGGGGCCAACCTGAACGCCCTGGTCGGTTTCGCCAAGCCGGGCCGGTTCGGCGCGGACGTGTCGCACCTGAACCTGCACAAGACGTTCTGCATCCCGCACGGCGGCGGCGGCCCGGGCGTGGGCCCGGTCGCGGTGCGCGCGCACCTGGCCGACTTCCTGCCCGGCGACCCGCTAGAGCCCGGCGAGCACCACGCGGTGTCGGCGGCGGCGCACGGCTCGGCGGGCATCCTGCCGATCTCGTGGGCGTACCTGCGGATGATGGGCCCGGCGGGGCTGGCCGCGGCGACCGGTGTCGCGGTGCTGGCGGCGAATTACGTGGCGGCGCGGCTGCGGGAGCACTTCCCGGTGCTGTACGCCGGCAACGAGGGCCTGGTCGCGCACGAGTGCATCCTGGATCTGCGGCCGCTGACGAAGGCGACAGGCGTGACGGTCGACGACGTGGCCAAGCGGCTGATCGACTACGGCTTCCACGCGCCGACGATGTCGTTCCCGGTGGCGGGGACGCTGATGGTGGAGCCGACCGAGAGCGAGGACCTGGCCGAGCTGGACAGGTTCTGTGCCGCGATGATCGCGATCAAGGGTGAGATCGACCGGGTGGCGGCGGGTGAGTGGCCCCGCGACGACAACCCGCTGCACAACGCGCCGCACACGGCCTCGGCGGTGGCGGCCGACGAGTGGGCTCACGCGTACCCGCGGTCGCTGGCGGGCTTCCCGGCGGGGGTCGACCGGACCTCGAAGTACTGGCCGCCGGTGCGCCGCATCGACGGGGCCTACGGTGACCGGAACCTGGTCTGTTCGTGCCCGCCGCCGGCGGCGTTCGAGGACTGAGGTTCATCCGTGCGGGTCGGCCGGGGAGGTTTCCGGTCGGCCCGCGGGTCTGTGGCGCTGCCGGCCTGACGGCCGGTGGAGACTGTCCCGCGGGACGGTCAGGCCGCCAGAGCGTGCACGGCCGGTCCGCGGTGCGGGGCGATGGTCCTGCCGTCGGGCAGCAATTCGCCGGTGTCCTCGAAGACGATGACACCGTTGCAGAGCAGGCTCCAACCCTGCTCGGGGAAGGTCGCCACGATCCGGGCCGCTTCGCGGTCGACGGCTTCGGCAGAGGGGCAGGACGTCAGGTGCTGGCACATCGGGTGTCTCCGGTAGGGGGTTGTGTCGTGCTTCACATCAACGGGGCGGAACACTACTCCCATCCGAACGAGTCCGGATCTCGTGAGTGACGGCGCTCCATTGAGAGAATCCACTCTTCTGATGTTCCACGGCAGGGCCGCCGCCGACCACTTTCCGACACCTGGGCGGGGTCCTCAACCGGGTTCTCCGGCGTCCTGCCAGGGCCGTCACCGTGAGTCATGCCGATTCGAGTGGTCGGTGGGTGATGGCGGTGACCCCGCAGAGCTTGTCTCAGCGTTCCTGTCCCGTAACGGACTGCCGGTGCGAGACATCGGCCGAACGGCCACCCAAATCCACCCGACTGGCGCTGAAACCCCCTGCGGAGCAGCACTGTACGTGTCCGCCTCGGCCGGTTCGGTGATGATCGGCGGCCCCCTCGGAGCCCCCTCGCCGGTACCCGGGATCCCCGATGTGGTGGCCGTTGTTCACGTTCACAACGAGGGAGTGAAGTCGTCACCCTCCGTCATGGGAGCGTGTGCGATCGGCCCCGGCAATTCGGCCGGTTCCGCATCCGGTGCACGGCCGGACGCGTGGCGGCTGGGTCAATGGCGCGACAGCTGGACCCCCGCCGAGCACGCCGCCGCGGTGAGCGCCGTCCGGGCGGCCATCGGGCGCGGCGACGTCTATCAGGTCAACGTCGTGGGGCACGCCTCAGCGCCGTACACGGGCGATCCGGGCCCGGCCCTCAGCCGAGTGGCCACCCTGCCCGGCGCGCGCTATGGCGGCGTTCTGAGGGGCGACGGGTGGGCCGTGGCGACGGCCTCGCCGGAGACGCTGGTCGAGGTGCGCGGCGGCCGGATCATCACCCGGCCGATCAAGGGCACCCGGCCGGCCACCGGCCGGGGCCGCCGGGAGCTGCTGGCCTCGGCCAAGGAACGCGCCGAGCACGTGATGATCGTCGACCTGGAACGCAACGACCTGGCCCGGCTCGGGGTGGGCCCGGTCCGGGTGGACGAGTTGTTCGCGGTGCGCCGCTGGTGCGGGCTGTGGCAGGCGGAGTCGGTGGTGTCCGCGCCGATCGAGCGGCCGGTCGGCCTGGCCGCGCTGCTGCGGGCGCTGTGCCCGGGCGGCTCGGTGACCGGCGCGCCCAAGCTCGCGGCGCTGGAGCAGATCGCCGGGCTGGAGCCGGTCGGCCGCGGGGTGAGCATGGGCGCCCTCGGCTGGGTCGGCACCGACCACATCGACCTGGGCCTGAGCATCCGGACGGCGGCGGTCGACGGCGAGCGGGTGCACCTGTGGGCCGGCGGCGGCATCACCATCGACAGCGACCCGTGGGACGAGGTCGCCGAGGCCGCGGCGAAGGCGGCCCCGCTGCGCGCCGCCCTGGCCGGCACCGCTGCCCTGTAGGCCGCGCCCGGGCTGACCCGTGGTGGGCCGCCCGGAGGGGTCTTCGCGGCGGTGTCACCGTCGGCCCGGCCTGTCGGGCATGTCTGGCCGTCTCACCGTGGGCCCGACGCTCGCCTCGGCTGGCCGGTTTCTCCGCGGAAGTGTCACCGTTGACCGGGTCCGGCACGTCTGGAAGGGCAGAGTGCAGCTCTGGACGGGCAGAGTGCCGGGTCGGGAGGACCAGCGTGACCGAGGAACTGCGGGGCCTGCTCCGCGACGACCTGGCCGCCCAGCGGCCGCCACCGCTCGGCGACCTGGTCGCCGTCGCGTTGCGCGACGGCCGCCGCATCCGCCGCCGCCGGCGCCTCGCGGCGTTCGGCGGCGGCACGGCGGTGGCCGGGGTGCTGGCCGCCACGATGGCGCTGGGTGGACCGTTCGGCCCGGCGACCCGCTCCGAGCCCGCCGCCGACGACCGGACCGTGGCCGGCGCGACACCCACGCCGCCGCGGCCCGGTGACGCGGGCCACTTCCCGCCACCCGCCCGGCCGGGGGCCGCCGCGCCGGGCCCGGAGCAGGTCAGGGCCACTCCGGAGGCGATGCTGGTGCTGCTGGAGGGTCTGCTGCCGGCGGGCCGGACCAGTGCTCCCGCCAAGGCCGGGCCGCGCGACTTGCGCGTGCAGCTGTACCTTGACCGGGGCAACGGCCCGGGAATGATCCGCGTTTCGGTCAGCGGGGACCCCCGGTCCGGGCCACGAACGGGCACCCCGGCCGTCACCGTCGACAGCCAGCCCGACAACTGCATGCAGAGCACGGTCGCCCGCGCGCGGTGGCCCGACGGTCTCACCGTCCAGGCGGAGCTGGCCACCTGCCTGGCCCGGGACGGCCGCCGGAATCCGCCGACGCTGCCGGCGCTGAGCAAGGACGAGGCGAGGGTGGTCGTCGCCGACCCGCGCTGGGGCACGACCATGGAGGCCGGTCTTGTCCGGGCCGGTGCGGAACGGTTCCCGCGCGTGGCGTACTTCGGCTAGGAGCTGCGGTGTTGCAGGACGAGGAGTTCGCGGAGTTCGCGGAGGCGGCCGCCGAGCGGCTGCGCACCACCGCGTACATGATGTGCCGCGACTGGCATCTGGCGCAGGACCTGACCCAGACCGCGCTGACCCGGCTGTACCTGGGCTGGCGGCAGGCCCGGCAGGCGGACAACCTGACGGCGTACGCCCAGAAGATCCTGCTGCGCGCCTACCTGGACCACCGCCGGCGGCGCAGCTCGTCGGAGACGGTGGTCGAGGTGATCCACGACACCGGCTACCGGCACCATCCCGACCTGCGGCTGACCATGCTCGACGCGCTGGGCCGGCTGAACCCCCGCGACCGGGCCATCGTGATCCTGCGGTACTTCGAGGACTACAGCGTCGAGCAGGTCGCCGACGTGCTGGACGTGCCGGTCGGCGTGGTCAAGAGCCAGACCAGGCGGTCGCTGGCCCGGCTGCGGGAGGTCCTGGCCTCGGACCAGCTGGCCCTTTTCGCCTAATCTTGGGCGCATGACTGTGCGAGAGATCCGCCTCTTCGGCGACCCGGTGCTGCGTACCCCGGCGGAGCCCGTCGCGGCCTTCGACGACGCCCTGCGGGCGCTGGTCGCCGACCTGGAGGACACCGTCCGCGAGCCCGGCCGGGCCGGCGTGGCCGCCCCGCAGATCGGGGTGGGCCTGCGCGCGTTCTCGTACAACGTCGCCGGCGTGGTCGGGCACCTGATCAACCCGGTGCTGTCCGGCTTCGACGGCGAGCAGGACGACGAGGAGGGCTGCCTGTCGCTGCCCGGCATGGGCTATCCGACGCCGCGGGCCTGGGCGGTGACGGCGACCGGCGTCGACCGGTTCGGCGAGCCGGTGACGATCGCGGGAACCGGGCTGCTGGCCCGCGCGCTGCAGCACGAGACCGACCACCTGGACGGCCGGCTCTACATCGACACGCTGACCGGTGACACCCGCCGCCAGGCCCTGCGCGAGCTGCGCCGCGGACCCCGCGCAGCCCGGGCATGAGCTCGGAACGCAACGAGTCCGACACCACCCGCCTGGCCGCGGCGTCGCTCGCGGCCGGTGATCCCACCGGCTGGTTCGAGCAGCTGTACGCCGAGGCCGGCGCGGGCACCGCCGAGGTGCCCTGGGACGTGCCCCGCCCCAGCAAACTGCTCGTCGAGTGGGCCGGGGAGCGCGCCGTCTCCGGTGCGGGCCGCAGCGCCCTGGTCGTCGGGTGCGGGCTGGGCCGCGACGCCGAGTTCCTGGCCGGGCTGGGCTTCGCCACGACGGCCTTCGACATCTCCGCCACCGCGGTCCGGGCGGCCCGTGAGCGGCACCCGGACTCCCCGGTCGAGTATCTGGTGGCGGACCTGCTGGACCCGCCGGGGCACTGGCGCGGCCGCTTCGACCTGGTCCTGGAGAGCAACAACGTGCAGGCGCTGCCGAGGCAGGTCCGCGACCGGGCGATCGCCAACGTCGGCCCGCTGGTCGCCCCCGGCGGCACCCTGCTGGTCCTGGCCGCCGCGGCGACCGGCCCGGAGACCTCCGCCCCGCCGTGGCCGCTGACCCGGGCGGAGGTCGACGCGTTCGCGGTGCCGGGCCTGACACCGGTCCGGATCGACGAGATCGGTGCCGCTGACGACCCGCTGACCAGGCGCTGGCGGGCGGAGTGGCGCAGCCGGCTGGGGTGACGTGCCGCCGGACGCCACCGGTACCCGGAAGGTGCCGGCCGGCGCCCCGGCCGGGTTCGTGCCGACGAAGTGGGCCGGCTACCTGGTCGCCGCGGAGCAGGCCGGCGACGTCACGGCGTACCGCGCTGCAACAGGCCGCCGCCCCGCCAAGGCGCGCGAACCGACTCGACGGCCGGCTGATGGGTGGTCACCAGGCGGTCACACTCGTACACGGGTGCCGCCGGCTCATCCTCTCGGTGTACGCGAGCTAATCCTCTCGGTGTACGCGAGCCGGTCGATACGGCCAGGGTTTACCGCCCGGGTTGACGACGACGCGCCCGGCGGCTGCATAGCCTGCCCAGGTCAGGTCACCGCAGGAGAGGACAAGCGCCAATGAAATCCAGAACGTTTCGCCAGGTTGCCGCGTGCGTGGCCCTCGTCGCCGGCAGTCTCGCCGTGGCGTCCCCGGCCCAGGCGGCCAACGTGAAGACGTGCACGTGGTACGGGTGCAGCGGCTCCTGGGGTGCGGGCAGCGGCACCTGGCACCAGGACGGCGACCGCATGACAGTCTGCGACAACTACGCCGATGGTTGGTCCGTCGTGGTGGTGGCGACGTTCAACACGGGGGGCGAGCAGTACAAGTGGCGCACCGCCGGCGCGGGCTGCTCCGACCGCTCGTACGGCAACCTGCGGGAGGGCACCGGGTTCTACTTCAGGACCTGCCTGGGCCATGCCGCCGACAACTTCATCAGCTGGGCGACCTGCGGCAACACGGAGATAACGACCGCCTGACCGGTGAGCGTGTCTTCGTCTCGTCCGCTTCCAGTTCTCCATCCCCCGCTCATGGGGGTGGATCTTCCTGGGCATCCTGATCGGCGATGTCAACGAGATCGGGCCGG
>Ga0307516_10007891_pt1 | contig 12126 bp, 15 predicted proteins | sample 19_EM_MG_FD_203310 | JGI IMG/M metagenome (GOLD analysis project Ga0307516, IMG submission 203310) | Populus trichocarpa ectomycorrhiza microbial communities from riparian zone in the Pacific Northwest, United States - 19_EM | ecosystem: Host-associated > Plants > Roots > Unclassified | place...
AATATACCCCTACCAACACTTTCTGCGCTTCTGACGCTTTCCATCTCTCCTCCGGCATCACCTGGTGATGTGCCTCGCGTTGTGGAAGACCTGAGGACGAAAAAGGCTTGGTTCGAGGCCAACCAGTCTCGCGTCACAGCAGAAAACATTGCCAAGGCCGAAAATGACATTCAACGTTTAACTCAAGGGGCTAAAGAAACGAAAGAGGAAATCCCAGCAGAACCTACCTCATCACCCGTTGCCGTAACACTTGCGCCACTGGAGGAGGTGGACGCTGTCCTTGACTCCGAGGTCGGTCCAGAAGAGTCATGAGATCAGTTTGGTAGGGATAAATTACAGTCAATCCTCCGTACATTTCACTTGGTGAAAAATGGAGCTGTGGGGAAACAGGCAAGAATATATACTATATATATATCGATAACAAAGTTCCGCGCAATAAGGACCCCAAGATATTACAATGATAAGGAATGTGGATAGCAAAACAAAGAGGGAAAAGTGTACATCATAGGTGTTGGCGACCGGCGGATGAATTAAATAGAAAAAGAAAAAGGCGCGCCAACAGGAAAGCACACGGATCACTTCAACTCCGAGGCGAGGTGAATGATGACATTCTATACTCCGGGCGTTTGCTCGGTTTTGATCGGTGAATCTGAATCGTGTTCAGGTTCACTCGCAGGAGTGCTGGAAGTAAGCCTCATGTCCCGTGACGTAAAATTAGGCACATCATATGAATTGGTTGGGTTGGTAAAGTCGGTGAAAGAAAGTCCAGAAGGATTGCCGGAATCATCCTGGGATGTCGATGCGTCCATGTAAGACAGTGGACCATAGCTATCGGTGCCGAAAGTTGAGGACGTTGGATCTAGAGGTCCAGAGGGGAATGAATCGCCTTGAAGGGCAGCCAACATGCTCGATGTAGTAGGAGTCATCATTTGCTGAGGTCGTATATCCAACGAGTTGAAGCTTTCTTGACCGGCCATCGGGGAGAGCGTAAAGAATTGTTGTTGTATTGTCGGTTCAACTGATGCTGCTACCGAATTCGTGGAAAGCGCAACATTCCTCAACACATTGACAGCAATCCAATCACTAAAGCAAATAAATATATGCGCAACCCAAGTGAAGAAGGCATGACATACTCAAGGAACAATTTCATGATCTGGAATGCACCGAAAGCTGGGTCACTGCGAATAGTCTGTTCGATTGATTAACGCGATGAATACCATTTTAGAAGCGGTCCGGCTTACCAGATCCCTCATGACCTGGCTTGTAACATATCCCCAGCGGATGAGAACACTTCGGGAGCTCATGGTAGTCCTCTCTTCCGGTCCGCCATGATGAGTTCGACTGTTCCCCATTAATCGTTCGCAACATTTGTCGGCCCATGACATGACCTCTCGGACTGGTTCGTTGCTCTTCGAGACGGTATCCAACAGGCTGACGAACTCGACTTCCAAGAGTTGAACCAAATCCTCATGACGACAGTTGCAAACCAGGGCAGATTGGTTCCGGACCGAGTCAAAATCGACCTTTTGCCAAGATCGGCGCATTTCAGCTAATTGCTTTTGGTTGGTCAGGACAGTATTCAAAGCCTGGGTGACTTGATAAATGTCGAGGAATCGCACTAGGGGCAAGGAGTGAGTGGCTGATTTAAACAATCGAAAGGGCGGAAAGAAACCCACAAACGAGGTGTCCAAATCGAGCACCGAGTTCCACTTTTGGCTCGACAAAAGTGTTACCGTAGTTTTCGAGGGCGACAAGTAAAATCTTTTCCATCTTGTTCGCCAGTTGTCTGAGACTGGACAACGATGCCGCCGACAGAGGAGACAACATTTGCGAGCGTAAGACCTCGAGAATTTCCTGGAAAAGGACCACATGTTAAGATGCTCTGACACCATGAGAAAAATGGAACCAACATCGTAAACGATTGCATCGGCTTTTGCCATTAGTCCAGCAATCGATGGCGCATGGACAATCTCACGGTGCTGTCCATTCAGGTTGCCCCAAAATGAGCGAAGATGCATTTCAAATTGATCGAACCGGAACAACCGAACACTTTCCAGGAGGGAATCCAGATGATCTTGGAACCAGCCCCATACTTCACGCGCAAGGACCGTATGGTGCGTGGAACTTGAGCCGACAGCATCATCTATTGAAGGGAAGTGAGGGAAGTGGCGGACCGATAACGACGGCTGGGACCCAAGGTAAGTGGTACTGTTGCCAGGCTGTGGCGAATGAGACGGGACGGTTAACCCTGGGTCCCCCTGAACATGTCGACGGATAGAAGCTTGAGGTGGAAACGATGACGGGAGACGTGGAGCAGATTGCACCTGCGACAATAAAGTAGCAGCTGTCGGTGTTTTGTCGCTGAGATCTGGGGTGAAGATGGGGCCTTTAATTTCCGCTGATAGGGCCAAAGAGCTTCGCTTAGAACCCACAGCCGAGCTGAGTCCCTCGGAATCTTCATCTTCATCGTCGTCCGAACGATCTTCATTCTTGTGGCCACCATCTGTTTGTTCATGCGCGAGACGGGCAGCATTGACTGACTGCTGAGCAGCATTATTATTGGATTTATGGATATAATCTTGAAGCCATTCGGCTTCTGCAGATGTGGCAGGTCGGATACCGCAATCTAAAGTGGGTAATAAGCCAACAAGGTCCGGAGGAAATACCAAAATGCGCATACAATGATATTTGCTGTTACCCCGTACACCCAGACGTCTAGTTTTGATGGTAGGAAAGCAAAGTCGTATGGCCTTGCCTAATGTCGCGGTATTGATATGGGGAATCCCGTATTGGTCACAGACTCGCCGATAAGAAAAGTAGAGTCCTTGACGGGGAACATTCCCGTCAGGGTAAGGAGCATAGTTTGCCGTTAGCCTAAGAAGAAATGGTCAGTCATTTGCATGGAAAGGCAGCAGCGATGAACTGATACCATGTCTGAACGAAAATTTGCTTGGCCCTGTCTGATGCGCTCGTGGTGGTCGCGACCCGTACATTAGTGGCCAACTTCTCCAGAGTATGATCAGGGCTGAGGGTCATGCGATTGAAGGCACCAGTAGTGTGAGCAGCCTCCTGACTAGGAACAATCGTCTGACCACCGCCATACATGTGATAATCAGCGCCACCGAGGAACATGGACATATCATCCGTTTCGCTCGAGGAGGAGTGAACGCTGTCAGTGTCGCGAGGATAAGGCGATGCTGCAACGCGCGCTCGTATGTGGCTGGGTCGTACGGGGTTTTTGCTGATCGCGAAGTGGGGTGGTGATTGGCTGGAGGACTGGGGGCAGCGGGTTAGTGCAGTGATGTAAACGGGAGGGTTTAGCGTACATGATTATCATGGATCGAGCTATGATGGTAGGGTCCGCGGTACAAATCGTCTGCAGATGGGGGCATCCCAGTGTGCATGTCGCCGTGTGACGACTGAGGACGGGAATTGGGGGAAGAGGAGGAAGAGTTGGGACGGGAGCGCATGGGGAGAAAGTCGAGCGCGATGCTTGTCGGCATCATCTGGATGTTCATCGTGGACATGGTTGACGGTGTGGCGGTCGCCAGAAAAAAAAGCGATGCAACAAAACGACAGTGGTGGTTAGAAGAAAAAAGCAAAACGTGAGCGGGCCAGCCGGAAGAACAGAAGTGGACGGTGGGGGAGTGAGTGGGTGACTGCGGCGCTGTGCTGAGCGGTGAAGACGATGATGGTCGCAGTTGACTCGGGGGAGGAGGGTTACCAGATCAGACGCAATCGTCAAGACGACAGTGTTTTTATAACAAGCCTCTTCAGTCAACTGTTATACTTCGCCATCATTCCCACGCTCCCGATGGCCCTTCTCCATCAACCCGCTCTCCCGGCCACCATCCATGTACATGTACCGCCTGAACCGTTCCCGGACCTTCTTGTTATTCTTGTTCCCCAGCACATGCGCCAGTTCCACCCACGACCCGATCGTCAGATCCTCCATCTCGTATGGCGCGTACTTGGACGTCCCCACATCCCCCTTCCGCAGCCCCTTGGGCAGGTGACGCAGCGGCACCGGATAGTGAAACGCATTCTCCATTACTCCCACCGGTGGATGTAGTGCATCCAGTCCATATGTCAGGTACTCCAGCTTGAATTTTGGTGGATGCGTTTCATTCGCAGCGTCCAGATCCGGCAGATAGTACTGTTGCACATTCAGGGGTCATCAAATTAACGCCACCATAACTCACCTGTGTATATCCCAGCGGTGTCCATCGCCTATTGCTCCTCGACGGCGAGTCCGGGTCAGTATGCCTCGTTGCATTTAAAAAACATTTCCACGTATCCCGGTTCCCTTCCAGCTTGCAATGCGCTTCCTTGCCATAGCGGTCTTCATGCTGGTGTCCGTGTTTGTGATTCCCTTTCCGTCCTCTAATTTCATCACCGGCAGAAATGTTGTACGAATATACTCTGAAAGAGGGCACAAAGGGGTTCGGAACCACAGGCGGTGCCGTATTCACCACAGCGTACTCCCCGAGGTCTAGGCCTCCTTTCTTCGTCGGAATCCCAGAGTACTCCTTCAGAAGCAGTTCATACAAACCATGGCCTTGTTCCACTTCGGCCCCCTCGTCTTTCGTAAATTCGAGATCGATCGCCTTCAAGAACGAAAACTACAACCCAGGGTGAATGATGATGATGAAGCCAAGTGCAACATTTTACATACATGATCCATGTTCATATGCTACATGCAGACACGTCAGCTATAGGCCCACTTGACTTCGACTAATAAACGTACGCCGTAAAGATGGCCCAGGATCGTGTCCTGAAATCGCAGAGACAACTCGACATACCGCACATACTAGCAAAATCAGCGCATGACTCTGATTCGGATTAATAGGATGATGTACTCACACAGTCGGGAAAATAGTTTTTCAGCGAGGGCGGCACATGTCCTATATCAGTCATGAATGCATGCGTCCGTTGAATTTCTACATGCTATACCGACCAGTTAACCAAACCTTGAGATCATTCAGTCAAGCCCCACTAGAGACTGTACAAACCACCCACTTGCATTCCGCGCTCTCTATAAGCCTCGAGCTGTACTGCGAGCCAGTCGAATTCTAGATTTCCGGGATCGTCTAAATCACGGAAGCCACAGCCATTGACCGCTGTTTCGAGGCTTAGCTGTGTCAACAGTCGGAAGTGCCAGGAACTCACCTTTATTAGAGTTGTAGAAATAAAGGGTATTCAGGCTTATGGCTGCGACTTCCTTGGGAATCACTTCCACAGAGTAGTATGCTCCGCGTTGAAAGACCTGGAGATACGGAAAGGGGATGAAAGGCTCCCATATCCTGTAATATGTGATTGAGTTTTTCATCGTATGCAGCCAAAACACAAATACCCACGAAGCATATTCGACGGTGATACTATTCGGTCCTGTACAATACTTGAGGCGTAAGTTATCCATAGGTTCAAGGTTCGTACCTCGTTCTAAAATATTCTTGGAGCGAAGGTTCAGGAGGACCATCTCGACCGATGGTAACCAAACTTACATGAGCTGATAAGAGACTGGATTAGCGTGAGTGTACCAATAGTCAAGTAAGTAAGCTCGATGCTTACGCCAAATATCATTATTCCCTGCCGTGCAGAGTATAAGTACAACTACCATCAGAAGGCCGCGAGTAAATGAATACCAAGACTTGGCACGACGGGAATGCCTTTGCTCAAAAAGATCTCTTTCATCTTTGCCGCCATCCTCCGGTTCAAATCATAGATTTCCTTCGGTGTGCGAGGTAACTTGTGATCGTTATCATGTCTTTCAACATCACCGGGGTAAGACGAATGAAGATATGGAATGATGTAACTTTTTACCGAGCATTGTCACCAGCCCCTGGTGAGAGGGATCAGGTTTGAGCACAAGGTGTAACATGAAATTGATAAAGATAGGTGGACAAGCGACAGACGCACATATCACAAAATCAATTTCTGATGCCCAGTTCTCACCCAAATAGTCCAATGTAAAGTTTGTGAGCGTGAACGGAGAATCGCAAGAGCTGATAAACGATAACAATAGTTATTTTATGCTCGGAAAACGCTTAAAGTGAACATGCACACGAGAAGGGCATCCCATAGTATCCAGACCGCTCCTTTTCCTTCCTTCTCGATTTTTTCCTGTGACATGCTTTTGACGGGGAGGTGTTAGGTGCATAGAATGGGTCTGCGTGTAGATCGGATATTTGAAGAAATCGGCCGCGCAACTTCCTCGGTTCTGTGCGATGGTCGATGAGCTACTTAAGCTTTTAGAACGCGAGTCAAGTGATACACACTCGTGATGGCCACCTGGGTCTGGAGAGGAAGCTGAAGCGGTGAGGCAAGGACTTTCCACAGATGCCCGACAAGGAAGAGAATAGAAAACGCCTGCATCTGTGTGAAGGGAAGAGAAGGCTGAGCAGATCTGCCAGAGACGACCCAGCTAGCTGAGGAGGAAGACCGTGATCCGCTACCTTCGGTAATTCGTGGCGTGGGTGCAATAGAGTGATTTATAATCGGGGTGACATTCATACATGTACAGGGGCGAATTATATTACAGGATGTTACAAAGGCAATGACGCGTACAGATGTTGACCATGCATAGGATGAGAATTCATGCAGGACAAGAGGGAATCGTCAAATCGACGCGATGGGCCTAGGGGCGGGCGTACCGCCCTCAGCATCGCGAAGGGTATTTTGCAAAGGGCGGTGTAGCGTAAGGAGGAACGTTGCGTTGTCTGTGGTATTCAATACATCTTGAATGGACTTTTCGGCTATGTGGCAGACCTGTTTTTTGATGTTGGTAAAAAGGAGTGGGAAGAGAAAAGACGACGGACCCGGCTATAACCTCCTGGTCGCAGGGTCGAACGACTTTTGGCGATTGTATTGTGAATGGCATCGTACGAGTACCTTTTACTAAGGGCAGATGTGAGCCAGAGTGGCAAAATGGATGGGTGTATGCGCACAGGATGCTCTCGAGCTCACCCTTGGTGCGGGGATGGAGGAAGAGGTCTGCTCCAGAGAGATAGCGGTCGAATGCACGGTATGAAGCGCACCGGGCGACGAGGGCCTCGTTGAGGTTGGGGTGGTCCAAGTCCCAATGGTTGTACTCACTGGCGGATGGGTGAGTGGCGTCGAGAGGTGCGGTGGTGAGGCCTACCTTAGTTGAGTGTGCGCTGAGGCTTCGAGGGTGTGGGGGGCGAGGATTTTCTCCATGAAATGCTCGAGAGGAGCTGGATGGAGATGGGCGAGAGTCAAGGACAGTGAAAAGGCGATAACCGGTCCACCAACGTGCGTTCTAAAGTATCTCAATTTATAGTCACATGATCGCACCCTGATTGCTCCTCCACCATGGATGATGCCTTGTTTCGCCCCCCACCGGAATCTGCCACCGTTCGCTTCCTAGATCGCATCAACGCTGCTCACGGTCTCTTTCTCAGCTCATACCACGATCTTTACACCTGGTCCATCAACAACATCGACCTGTTCTGGGACGCTGTCTGGGACGTCACCCAGATTCTCGGCCATAAAGGCACGCATGTCGTCGATAACACTGCACTGCCTCCATCTAATCCAGCCTGGTTCGTATCCAACGAACGTGTCCTCCTCCACCGCTCATCCCGGACCCCAGGTTCTTAGATGCGCGTCTCAATTATGCCGAGAACATGCTTCAATGTCGCGCAGCTGATAAGCTAGCTATCATTCAGGCCAGTCAGTACCTTCCACGACCCTGGGTGTGCATTCTCCTGATTAGGCATACTATGAAACACAGCCGAGCCTACACCCACCGACCCCACCCCTGAGTTGCTCACTTGCACTTATCTCCAACTCTACAACCTGGTTGCTGATCTGGTGTCGGCATTGGTTCAGCATGGGTTGAAACCCGGCCACAGGGTTGCTTCTTACTCGTCGAATTGCATCGTAAGTACATGCTATAACCCAAGCATGCGCCGTTCTCTGTCGCCAAGCATTACCGCTCTCCAACCAAAACTCTTCTTTTCGATTGCCAAGACCTTCGATCTGGCGCCAAGGCGCTAACCAACCCTTTGACAGGAAAACCTTGTTGCGTGTCTGGCAACTACCGCGCTGGGCGGCATATGGGTAAGTGCTGCCGCGGATTTTGGTCCACAAGGTGTTTTGGAGCGGTACGACAATAATCATACTTCCCCTCGGTCTTAATCAAGGTCACACATAGGTTTGAACAAGTTCAACCCAAATTTATTTTTGCCATCGACCAAGTTGTGTACGTGCGCAGCTACTTACAGGCAATCCAACTTCCTCATCTCATCCAGTTACAATGCCAAGTTGCACCAACACATTCCCAAGCTGTCCCTGTTACTCTCAGGATTAAAGTCAAAGGGCATTGCCCCCTCGAAAGTCATCATAATTCAGTCTCCACCTAGAACTGGACACCTAGGAGATTGGTTATCTGACTGGGTGTCATGGGATACCTTTCTGGCAAGCGGCCAGGATAGTAAGCTTGGACGCACCGCTTCAGGCGAAATTGACTGGTGGAGAGGACCATTCGATACCCCTCTTTGGATATTATTTAGCAGTGGCACAACAGGGCGTCCAAAGTTGGTTCTCTTACCAGTTTTCTTTATCTTGTCTCCACGATGTCCGGCAGGCCGATAGTCCATAGGGCCGGGGGGATGTTGCTCCAAGCCAAGAAAGAACTCGGAATCTGCGGCGATCTGCGGTCAGATGATGTTTTCTTTTATTACACCACCACGTTCGTAACCCTTTGTGTCCCTGGTCCAGGCTATGCATGACTAATGAGTTCCGTAGAGGATGGATGATGTGGAACTTTCTCGTCAGCGGCCTGAGCTTGGGATGTACTCTAGTGCTATATGACGGAAGTCCTCTGCGAGATCCCAGCTATCTCTGGAAGCTGGTCGATGACATTGGTATCTCAATATTCGGGACCAGCGCGAAATATATCGACAGCCTTTCGGTAAATCACTCCTCCTCGGAAGATCTTCACCGCCAGCTCTTCTAATTGCTCATAGAAATGCTATCGACCTCGTGAACACCACCGCCTGACCACACTAAGGCATATCTATTCCACTGGATCTCCTTTAGCGGCCCCGTTGTTTGACTATGTCTATGAACACATCCACCCCAACGTGCTCCTAGGCTCAATCACGGGTGAGCAGCTCGTCACCAAGCTCTGGAATTGATACCTTACTCCTGGTAAGGTGGGACAGATATATGTTCGCTGTTTGCAGGCATGTGTTCCGCTCTTCCGGTGTATAGAGGTGAATTGCAATGCCGTATGCTCGGCATGGCGATCGAATCGTTTTCGCCCGACGGCAGACCCAATCCGCCTGATGAAGCCGGGGAACTGGTTTGTGTGAAACCGTTCCCGTGCATGCCACTTGGATTCTGGCCTTTACCTGGATTTGGTGCTAACAGCGATGTGGAAGCTGCGAGTCTTCGCTTTCGAGAAGCCTACTTCTCCGAATTTCCAGGTGTTTGGTGTGAGTCGTCTGGCCTCTTTTGAAACGGATCTTGTTCGGCGTCTAATGTGGACTTTACAAGATCATGGCGACCATATTGTAATCACGGGTTCGAGAGGCGGCAATGGAGGGGGGTTGGTCATGCTTGGGCGCTCGGACGGCGTCCTGTGCGTCCTTCCCGCGCTCGCCTTGATACATCCGTAGAAGCAAACTGACGGACCTTTTTAGAAACCCTGGAGGCATTCGTTTTGGATCGTCGGAGCTGTACGATGTTCTTGAGTTGTGTTTTCCAACATCTGGAGGACAGTCAGGCATTGTGGACAGCCTTGCGGTTGGCCAGAAGTTCGGTGATGGGAATGATGAGAGAGTGATTTTGTTTGTGAAGCTGCCGACCGGAGAGAAGCTTTCCAAAGATCTAGAGCAAAGAATCAAGACCGAAATACGCAGTCGCAGGAGTCCGAGGCACGTCCCTGCCCAGGTGCGTTTTCTGTTATATGAAACCCAGAAATGGCTTGTTAAAGATGGCTGTGCAGATAATTCAAGTCGAAGATGTACCGTACACGCTGAATGGCAAGCGGGTAGAAGTGCTTGTTAAGAAGGTAAAGCAGAGGCTTGCTCACATGAAATGATCTCTGACTTTGAATTGTCAGATCATCAACGGTGCGCCTTTGACCATTGTCAATCCTGCAACGCTGTCCAACCCGGAGTGCCTCTCTTTCTATGCCGAGATTCGTGCTACTTTGATGAAGAACGTGGATAGAGAATAATGTATTACATAAACGAACTTTGTACGTCGCTGGTTGTACAAGTTGAACGTTGATCGATCAATCGATCAGGGCCCACGACTCGGCCACGCACCGACATCTCCTGCTTCGTGGTAGCCTCGTGTGTTCATGACTTATCATGCCGTCCGATCCACGAAATCAGGCTCCCCAAGTCCCTCAACCCTCGTCGACTAGAGTCCCTCATCAACCTTCAAAAATGCTGTCGCTTTTCAACCTCATCCGGGCGTCGGTGTACGGTACGCTGCTCGACCTTTTAAACGTCTCTGTCCACCAACATCTCTCCAGGAGCGGTTATTTTATTCACAGTCATCTGTTTGGCAATGGCAGGCCAGTTTCAGCATGTTCTGGCTGCTTCAGCTATGAGTAAGCCATGCCCTCATCCTGATCTCTGGTGCGTTCAAGTTCTAAAGCATTGGTTGCCTTGTAGCTCGCTTCGTTCCTTTTTCCATCTTCATATGCTCCTCGAGCTTGTTTATCATCACGCTCCTGTGCGTTGGCCTCAAACTTATTCAGCTCATGTGGCTCATTTTGCATTTTTTTAAAAGATTAGGATTCAGCTTCTTCTTGCGGGACCGAAATCCCATCTCTACACGAATAGAGCTGTCATGTCTAGGGCTCCTAGGTTTATTTTGGCTCAGTAAGGTCGTCCTTATCATTGCCTCACGCCGCGAATTGATTTTTTTTTCTCCCCGTGAAGTTTTGGGGGTGTATCTCGCCAAATCCGATTCTCAATCGGCCGATGTTGAATGCTTTGCATCGGACACCTCGACACAACCTCTGGCGGATTCTGCGGCAACTTGTGAGTTCCGTCAAACGTTCCTAGAAACGTCATGGTGGGCTGATCAAGAGACAGTCCATACAGACCAATATCAAGCCATGTATAGGGTTCTAAATTCGTTTGCCTTGATCAACGCCGTGCTCGGTAAGTTATTCATTCAACTTGCAGTCGACGATTTACTGAGGAGCGTTTGCCCCAGTCCTATTGTTCTGCCTCGGACTCCTTTTCTTGGCTATCCGGAGGCAAAGAAAGGGCGACGACCATATGTGGCATGGACCAGTCACTTCTTGTGCTTGGTTCAACAGCTACGGTCACCCTACTGTCAAGCGTGGGTACAGTGGAGCGTCGAGCTCGAGCGTCTTGCCTCTCGCGACGCCGAGGGCTGCGGCGCAACCGGGACGGACAAGACGTGGGGCGCTCGCCAGCAACAGGCAGACGGGTCCGAATCGATCAACCCGTGAGAGGGCACTTCCTCCTGGACCCATGCGGCAAAAGAACTCGGGAAGCTCTTCGATCATTGGTTCTTTCACGTCAAACGAGTTTGAACGCGGGGGCATGATCAATCCGAACGCTGTAAATCCAAACCGTGACGCTGGCCGACATTACGGATACCGTTGATGCGTTTTTTTTCTTTCGCTTTCCTGGTTCCCTGGACGCTACGAGCTAGCGTAATATTATTTGTTGTATGTATACTAGGGCCATATACGAACGCCACGATGAATATTGAAGACAATAAACGACAGATACAGAGATACCTTCCTTGGAATGGGCTGGCGAGTGTGATTACGTTTCGATGCGAAGAGGACTCGATACCGTCCGACAGTCGATTTGGAGCCCTTGTTGTAATAACGGGGGTGTATTGACTGATGTCATACTAAGATTAACCTGCAAACGGAGCATGTGAACCTCGTTGTCATTATTGTAAATACCAGCATGCGAGGCACAATCCAACTCTCACCTTGTAAATGACCCTCTTTCAAGACCATCCTATCCGCTCGACAATCGCCGGTATAGTCGAGGAATGACTTTCTGTCCCTGCGGCTGCTGACGATCCAGGTAGTGGTGCTCGTTATGTTCTCTGGGCACGTCCTGACGAATATGATGTCCTCCGTTGGTAAGAGGC
>Ga0307516_10007892_pt1 | contig 12126 bp, 13 predicted proteins | sample 19_EM_MG_FD_203310 | JGI IMG/M metagenome (GOLD analysis project Ga0307516, IMG submission 203310) | Populus trichocarpa ectomycorrhiza microbial communities from riparian zone in the Pacific Northwest, United States - 19_EM | ecosystem: Host-associated > Plants > Roots > Unclassified | place...
GAGGCGTGAGAACTCGCTGATGATAGCTTCTGAGACTAGGTCCCAGTTGAGTTTATCAAGCGCATGTGATTGAAGAAGATAAGTGGCGACAGAGTCCCACTTATGAAGTAGCGCCATTATTAGAATAAAGGCGCAGACGAACTCAGGGATGGTGAATCCCCTGCTACTCAAGCGACCAAACATCACTGAGAGTTTGGAGATCTCATGAATGGGATCTCCACCAGACAGCCTGAAAGAGAAGGCTTGTCGTATCTCTTGGAGCATGATGGCAGCAGATGCCTTGTCAAATCGCTCCTTGAGACTGTCTCAGACTTCTTTTGAAGTCGTGTGCGTCATGGGGATACCCACAACTACTGACTCGGTACATTTCATCTTAATGTAGCTGATCGCTGCACTATCCTTGGTAACCCAATCATTATGAGCCTTAACAGATTCAGCTGTAGTGGGGTGAGAAGTGGCAGTGGACAGGGCTGTGGACTCAAGGGCAGGCTTGGTGATAAAGCTGGAAACATATGCCCAGAGTTTCTGAGCCATTAAGAATTGAGACATCCTGGCAGACCAGGAGAGCCAGTTGGAGTCATCAAAGGCTGGGACAGAGTCGAATCCAGTCTTGGAAGACATATTTGATGGAAGGCTGGAAAGAGCATAATCAGCGATCAATGCTATATGAAAATGCAAGGCAAAATCAAAGAAAATGCCAAAGCCTTTGAATCAGAAGATTCATTTTATGCATCACTTTCTCATAGACTTAATCCACAGTGATAGCTGGTGAAGGCTAGTGGTTGATCGAGGAGGAACTGATCATCTCACTATATTGTTTATTGTCTGTACAGACAATGAGCAGTGAGAGTGCCACTACGTACAACCAGGTGAGGCCTGCCAACACCACCAGTATTTGTGCCGAAGCACATAAACCAGTGCGGGCAGGGCCCATAACCTATTGAAGGTACACTATGGAAGGGTGCAACTACCTTACCTGATTGTAGAGGATACTTAGGAGTAGACTACTGGGGTAACTCACTGGGAAGCAAGTTATATTGCTGAGGCAAGTCAAGCACCTTTATATATGCCTAAGATATCTAGATATGGTAATAATAGTAATCTAATCTATATATGGCATCATCGGTATATAAGACAATACTGGAATCATATGATGCATCATGTGATGATGTCACATGCATGTCTCGGACATATGTCTTTCAACAAACGGTCCTCTCCTCTTCTAAATCTTGTATGTTCCTCTACCACCAACATGTCTGGCCTCAACCCCCCTATTGTAACCTCATCTCTCCTACTACCGACATGTCTGGCCTCACTGCTACAGGAGATCAGTTTTTGATGCAGGCCACTCCTTCTCCCCCGTCCCGTGTTTCTGATTATGAGGCCAAGTTCTACTATGGCCTGCCCTCCAGGCCGGTGCTGGTCACTTGCACTGGCACTACTCCCATCAGCAAATCTTGTGAACTTCAGGTGTCTTCAGTGGCTGCACAGGTCTGCACAGTCAGTATACTCTTTCTTCAGTCAACTTCACAGGTCTTCACAGACCTGTGCAGCTGGCTGCAGCTAAAAACAGAGTTTGCTGATGCCATATGAGCCACCCCGCAGCCCGGAGGCATACAACAGGCTCAAGAAGCCCAGGATAGGTAAGGTAGTCACACTCTTCCATAGTCCACCTTTGACAGGTTATGGGCCCCGCCTGCCCTGGCTTATGTGCTTCAGCACAAATACCAGTGGTGTTGGCAGGTCTTGCTTGGTTGTACATAGTGGTCAATAACATCATGCAAGCCACTGCCTTCAATGACAGTAAGGCTCTTATCATCGCAATCAATAACCGGCTTCTCCTCAGTTAAACCACTAGCCTTCATTGGCTATCACTGTGGACAGTGTCCATAATTAAGCGATACATAATGAATCACTTCTGATTCAAAGGCTCTGGCATTATCTCTGATTTTGCCTCGCATTTTCATATAGCAATGATTGCTGATTATGCTCTCTTCCAGCCTTTCTATCAGAATGTCTTTCAAAAACGGATTCACTGACATCCCCGTCTTTGACGGTTCCAACTGGCTCTCCTGGTCCACCAGAATGTCTCGATTTTTGATGGCTAACAAGATGTGGTCCTACATTACTGGAACCTATCCTAAGCCGGCTCCAATCAGAGAGACAATCTCCACTCTGGTCTCCTCCCCTCAGCCTTCAGGCTCATCTTCTTCCTGTCCCGCCGCTACCACTACCACTCTTGGACCAGTCACAAATGGCAAGGAAATTGCTGACTGGATCAATGATGATGGATCTGCGATTGGGTACATTAAGATGAAGTGTCAAGAAGCGATCGTTGTGGGCATTCCTGCAACCGCTGACACTTCAAAGAAGGTCTGGGACAACCTTAAGGAGAAGTACGACAAAGCCTCTGCTGTGTCAGTACTTATGGAGATCCGTAAAGTGTTCAGCTTCCGACTCTCTAGTGGTGATCCCACTAGTGAGATTCAGAAGCTCGCTGCCATGTTTGCTCGCCTTGAGCAATGCAGCTTCACCGTCCCCAACTTTGTCCAAGCCTCGATCCTGATCATCATGATCCCCCAGAAATGGGATCAGATCTCGATATGACTCCTATCCTACTACTTGCTCGATAAACTCGAATATGGCGTAGTGGCTAACATGATCATCAGAGAGCATCAACGCCTTGCAGGGGTCTCATGACCCTCGCAATCAGCGAATAAAATCTCCACTGTCAAGCATAAGCCTGATCACCCACCATCCTGGAAAGGAAAATTCAAGGATGAACAGCCTGCCACTTCTGGCACTGGCTCCGGTGATTGTAGCAAGGAGAAGAAAGGACGATCTCATGCAGGAAAAAAGGTAAAGAAACGTCAAGAAGCTGCCAAAGAACGCCAATATAGCCACATGGCTGAAATAGTGATGGCAGTTGACCCTCCTGCTTTTATAGCCTATATATCAGCTCTACCTCCTGCTCCCAAACCTCTTCCAATTGTCATGACAATAAACGGTAATGGCATCATTATTCCCACCCCTGCCTTTATTCCAAAAAGACTTCCGGCAGCAATCGCCGCCAAGCCTATACCTCACAGATACACTGGCTCCACAGAAACAAGGCCCAACATTTGGGTTAATGCCGAGAAGGCATGCGATCTAGCTGATCACATGGATGTCACCCCGATGGTCTCAATGCTCAAACATCTTGAGACTCACATCTACAACATCGTCCACCCGCCGGCTTCAAGAGTTTGTGATCCTACTATAGTAGATGACCATTTGACCCCTACAAGTAATGTTGAGTCTGACTCTGGGGAAGGTCATCTAGGCTGATGCCCTGATCTTTGGAGAAGGGGCTGGCACATGTGCTGGTTTGGAATAGAAGACCAGATATGTTCTACTCGCAAAAGGATTGCAAACACCCATTTCTTTGTTTTGTTTCATACTCTAGTCTGGAAGGCTATTGACTGGATAGAGTCCATTATTCCCAGATCTTCTTTTATTTGTGTTACACGGCTACACATCTAAACAGATTGTTCTTTGGTTTTTTCTATTTACAGGTTTATTATATTCGTTTCGGCTATATCTCTGGAACCGTGGAACGGAATACCACCGCGATACCCTCATTCGGAAGCCCTCGTTGCAGGCGTTCCGACGATATGTATGTCCGCTAAATTCTGATCAGCGGCTGTGCTGCTATGCTCCGACTCGTGCAGGCTTGCACCGCCATCAGTATTTTGGCTATATCTCGTGATCCGTGGAGCGGATCCTTATCGCGTTGGACGCGCTTGAAAGCCCTCGTTCCCTGCTTTCCGGAGATACCTAGGTTTATGGTATTACAAGGATCTGACCCGTCGTCATTATTGAAACTCTCTTTGAGAAGATAGTTAAGTGGTTGCCCTAACACCGACCATGTATGACCAGGATGACAACCCCTGCATCATGATCATCAAGTGTGGCAGGGCTACTGGCCTGACTGTCGGCCACACCAAATCATGTCCTACACTCATAACTCCTTCAGCAACAACAGCTGGGTTTCCAAAGAGTGGGTTATCCTGTCTTTTCTACAATGGATCACATGAGCTATGGAAGGGGAGGGATGTCATTAGTGTTGCCAAATTGGTGGTCTGGAATTTTCCAAGCACCCAGAACAGTTGAAAGCAATGGATATCAGATGCAGATGGCTGGCAAGAAACATAGTCACTCAGAGTCAGGCTGAGGCTCAGCAATAGCTAGTCACAGGGTTGACTGAATGTCACCTCTGGTCTTAACCTGCCTCAGCAGCTCTGCTGGTCCTTCTCCTCCCAATCTGCTGCATCCAATGGCTACTTTTATGATTTTCTCCAAATCTAAATCAGCCTGGGCCTCAGTTTGCCAACATCTGACACTCCAGCAGTCCTCAGTGAGTTCAATAATACCAGCCTTTCTAAAGTCAAAGGTGTGTTCACTTTCATTGTACTCTCAGCAGTTGCACATTTTCTAAAGGGGTCCTGGGCCACTGAACAGAAAAAGTACTTAGTGGATATAGGGCCTCTACTTGATTCCTCCTCTGGGCAACACCATACTCAGGCAAATCTTTCAGAATGTACTCCCCTGATTATTCTAATATTTGACATAGTTTAAATCCAGACTCATGATCTACCAGATCAAAGTGATTTAACCAGCTTTACAATTCCCACTGCAGGAGCAATACAATTTCATTCCTCCAATGTTGGTCTCGCATATCTTTTCAGAAACTTGTGCATAGTCATAACTGTGCTTGGCTTTATTAGACTCTAAATCACCAGGGGAGTCTATCCTCGCTTGATCTTCAGGCAGTCAAAAGGCTTCTTGAGGATATGATTTTGCAAGCTCATGAAAGAAAAAAAGAGGTTTTCAAGAAGAGGCAGGCCAAGATCATCACAATGGAGCAGGTATTACTGAAAGCAGGGGTTACCAAAAGTGATTATGTTCGCTCACAGGAAGAGTTTTCTCAAGTGCATGGAGAATACGAAAGTATTCAGTGAGCAATCTTCCACCTTGATGCACTGCATGCCAACCCTGGAATTGGCAAAGTCCCAGATTTGCTGAATGAAGCATTATCATTATATGGCATTCAGCCAGGCATGTATGGTTTGGAGAGTTCTTCTGACTCTTTGACATCCATGACTTCTCTTGATGACACTGATTAACTTTTTTCTCTTTTTGTTTGCTGCTGTGCAAGTTATATCATTATTTCACCTGAAGTACACACATTACCCCTCTAATTAGAGGAGCACGTGAGGAGTATGTGTGGGGCGAGGCAATCCCTGCCAATTTTAAACTCCAACACTTGCAGTGGAAGATGGCTACGAAATGTGCAGCATCAAGGACTCACTTCTGCGATATCTTTGAGTGGAGAAAGTTGTCAAGAAATACCATCTTATCATAGAATTTGTTTGGGATACATTTTTCTCAGGTATCCTGGTGCTTGCAAACCAGTCTCCATTTGTGCTATATCTCAAGATAGAGGGGGTGGAGAGAAAAAGTATTCTGAAGACTTTGTTCAGAATGCTTGAAAACTGTTTCTACAAACTTTATTGATATGCTCCGACATGTGTGGAACCCTGAGCATTACAAATGACATTGTGCTGCAGTGTAACAGGGTGTTACAGGAGATGAGCCTCCTTAGTCCAACAAGTGCATATGACCCAATCTATAGCAGAGATAGGACAGATACAATGTAGTGGTAGAAGGTAGAAGGCTAAGGTGGCTGTGCTAGAGAAGACTTAGGTAACCCCCAGCCAGCCATCCATCATCATCGTTGAGAGTAGGACAGGGCCAGTTGAGAGATGGTAGTGGAGCAGGCATTGGTCATTCTGACTTGCCTGATGCAGCATGACAGGATGAATGAGTAAGAAAATGGTGATCAAGAGGAAAGGGAACAAGGATGTGTCTCCAGCAAAGAACAAGCATGAGAGGGTCGATGGGAGAACACAGCCAGGGATTGTATTGATCATCTTGTCCATGTTGACTCAGGCTGTCTTTTCGTATATGTGCGTGTTGGCAGAGATGATGAGATCTTTGATGGGCATGTGGTGTGAACAGACACATTAGATGTAGGTGTTGATGCTGTGCAGGGTGCGCCCACAGGCATGGTGGATCCTGACCATAGAAAGCCACAGTGCATTGTTGAATCTATCCACCCCTGTATCTTATTACAATTCCCTGCAATGCCAGTCATTTGGAAATGGCAGGAATAGTGGGAGGGTATTGTGGTTCCAATAGTCCGGGAGACACTCTCTCCGACTGTGATGCATTTGTCGATGGAGCAATGATTGGCCATGGTAAGCAGCTCTTCACAGTCTCCCAGAAAGAGGTGCATGGAGAGTGTCCGGTACACCATGATGTGTTCTTCTAGGTCAGCTGCGGGTGGGAGTGCAGCAGAGGTGATTATAGTGGGCCTGCAGAGTGCTTGACGAAGATGAAGGCACTGGCAGAGATATGGTGATTGGGGCCAACATCTCCAATGTAAAGAGTGGTGGTGAGGGACTGAGATGCAAGCAAGATGGAAGATCCAATAGAAGGGACAGGATGAACTGGGGGGTCGAGGAAGAGGGCAGAGGTGAAGACATGTTGGCCGTTATCGTTATCATAGGACACAATGGCATGGGTGGTGGATTTCTGGTCATTGTAGTCACAAATCACAGGCTGGGTCATCAACCAGCATGAAGTCTGGTTGAAATCAATTTGATGTTGGGTTACAGGGCGGTGTCATACAGATGTTAGATGAGGGTTTTGTTGATGTGTTTCCACAAACAGAGTTTCATGACATGTGCCTGAGTACACTGTCTAGGTCAACATGTTGAATGGGAAGAAGAGAAATGGGTTCAAGCTGGAATAGCAGAGAAAGAGTAAGAGAGAGAAAAGAGTCCTGGCAATGCTGCTGCAGGAGACCAGTGACGTCAGGTGCACCATTAAAACACCAAACCCCAACTCAGAGGATATTGACACCTTGGTGTCATCCAGGTGTAGTCTGGGTGGCCAAATCCTGAAGGATCCCCTTGGTGGTCTCCCTCAGCAGCACTACCATCAGACGAGGATGGGTGTTGAAGACAACAGACAGTGTGACTTGTCACACCTCACACTGTCATTGTCACTGGGGCTCGGCATTCGCCACTAAGTCCTGACAAAGAATTATGATTAATGAGTCAGCCGTTCAGAATTGCTTCAACTTTCATGATTCATCCATGGTGAGTATTTACTGGCTGAAAGATGAAAAATAATGAAGTGGATCTGGCATAAAACATCTTGATAATTGAAGGTGCTAGTACTACACTGCATCCAACTTCAGTCATAACTAAATAAATTGTCTGAATCGCCCATGATATCTTCCTCCTGACCATACATATCCATCATCAAAGCTTCCCACTCCGGAAAAAAGTCAGTATCAGAAATGCCAGAGGCATCGTCAGAAGAAATAGAACCCGAGGGACCCGAGTCGAAGTCGTTTGAAGGTTCGTAATCCACCCAGCTGCCAGATCCAAGAGTAATCCCTGTTTCCTTCCCTGTATCTGTTATCTGGATTTCTCCATCCAAACAGCCACTGCCATTTTTCTGGTGAGCCTTATCTTTCTCAGATCTAGAAGTCTGAGTTTGGCTATACAGATGACCTATGCCAAGATTCCAATGATATCTCATAGCCATGTCTCGATCAACAAATCTGGAATCAAGGTAAGACCAATAGTGCCGAAATTTAGAGAATCTCAAGCATACCTATTTGTATAATAACCCTGCCAATCATTGCAGTCTTGTGCAAATTTAGAGACTCCTGCTATTACCTTTATATGTCCCCATTGAGAAGCATGGAATGATGTGGCAGTCCTGTAAAATGTGTTGTGGGTCAATGAATCCAAAAGCCCCCCCATCATCAAACCTCCAGAATGTCAAGAGGTCCAACTTTCCAGTCGCCCAACCATCATCAACAGGTTCATTTGAGGTCTCAAACCATCACACCCAGATAAATTCCATCTGGCAAGTGCTGTACTCCTGCTTTTCATAGGCAATGCCCCCATAAATGACATTTGCGTGGTAAATTCCTAGAACACGTGCATAATGAAACTCATGTTTGTTTCCATGCTGAGGCTGTGAAAGGAGTAGGATATCACGATGGTCAGTTCGAGAGTTTATAATGCTTTGACTGCAGCACATATCGTAAGATGTATAGTTGATCTTCATCGTCCAGTGCTGGTAAATAAGATCTTTGTTGAAATACAGTTGGTCAAGATCCAAATCCTCCGGGGAATAGATACTAGAGGACAGTGTATGCTCTTCTCAGAAAATCTGGCTCAAATGAGGCAATAAGTGTTGTTTCAAGCGAAGAAAGAAGCCCTGAAAATGAATCAATGCTGATTTGCCTTTTCAGAAGCGAATATAACTCTACACACTCACCTCAATTGCTGGATCACCAGCATGTGCTTCAAGAAATAGAATCTGCTGGGTTATAGATTGTACTAAGGTGAATGCGGTGAGGTTGTCCCTGTGGCCCAGCTCCAGGGTTCTGGCCTGGCAGTAAAATATCGGCCTCAAGATCTTCTTCTGCTTGGAAGCTTTCCAATAGCGCTCTCATCAATAGATCATGCTGATAATATGGGCGGATGCTGGGAATAAGATGCACCTCTAATATATCTAGACTGGGCCATGCCAGAGAGTGGGGAAGAACTAATTTGCTCAGCTGATTGACCATGTCTGCCCACTTGGGAGCACTATATTCGCAAAGGAATTATGCAGCAATGGTATCTGTACCATTACTACTTGGATAGGATGGGAGGGTGAAATCACCATTTTTGTCTGAGGCAAATGTGTTTGCAGTTGGTGGTGATACAATAATGAATATGTCATGGGGCTGCAAAACATATATTATGTCCGACATGAGGAAGACAGGGAGTAGATAACATACCTGGCATACAATCATGATGAGGCCTGGATGAGGTCCAGGACGCAGGCAATAAGTCACATACTCAGCTAATTAGGAAATCATATACCTCTAGCCAGATCTGTATATATATCAATACAGGCATATTTTGTCAATGAGGAGAGCTGCTGTGTGGTGCCTTCAGCTGAGGAAGTAACATCATGAAAAATGTGGAAAAATATCGCCCGCTCCTGCTGTGAGGCCAGACCAGCATCCCAGTGCACCTCATTGCTAGCCAGCAAGGGAGCTGCGTGGGGCAGAGCAGTGGGAGTGGGGGCCAGGGACTCAGCAGAGGGTGGTGCTGCAATTCGGGTGAATCAGGACGCACAATCCAATTCCAGGTAGAAATTGCAATAGTAGGATGTGAGTCGCCAGTGCCTGTGTCTGTATCTTCACTGTCTAAAGGGTATTAGTTAGCTAGCAGTTCAAATCAATGGGACAAAACACGCCTCTCTGATGCATGCTGTCATGCCTGAATGCTGGCTGCTGAGATCGCTTCATTCTGGAAACCAGTTGGTTGAGAGTCTGAGACTTGGTGGTCAGCTATCAACAAACCCATGTTCAATTGTACTACTTACACAATGCTGCAGAGTGAATTCCATCATAGCCACAGTCTCTCGGTTAAAACCACCCTAGGACAGTAGGTGCCCCAGGTACAACCTTGCACATATGCTCTTGTACTGGGTACTATAGGACAAACTCCTCAGTTTTGTGGCCTGCTGTGATGGTGAATTTTTGGCTGAGAAACTCAGTTGTTCTGAATTTTGTAACATGATTATATTGCAATATGCCCTCAATTTTTCGGACTGGGGCCTCTCCTTTTCTTTTCAAGGGGGGGGGAGGACCACTATAAAACCCAGAACCAAATTTTGAAAGGGCAAGTGGGGGGATATACATATCCCAGTGATAACATCACTACTCCACTATATATAACATATATTACCATGCAAGCACAGCAAGCTCATATAAAAATTCTCAGGAATATTTCTCTAGATGGAATTGACATGGGAAGGATTATTCCCATCCATCAATATTTTCGGGATTTGGTTCTGGGACCAATGTGGTATTTCTTCTCATGGCCTTGACTTCTAAAGTTCAACCACCATGCCAGTGCCTCAACCACTCACCACACTCATAAAATGGACCGCCAATCATCCCGATCACCACAACCATATACGATTAGAGTGGCTGATCCAAGGTGGACTTCTCCACCTTCCAGACAGAGTTGATCCACAAGATCTGTCACTCACCCATATGCCCATCCTCACTTTAGTGGCCAGTGCAATCAACAATCTGGGTCAAGCAGATCTGCTCCCCAGGGATCTTTTGTGGATTGTGGACCAATCCAGCTTGATTCTCCCACTTTCTCTGAGACAGCAGCTGGATACTATCCACTGCTTCCTCCTCCTCTTTCTCTCAATGTCGTGCACTCTACTATGTCTGGAGTAGTGACTGGATATCATCCACCACTTCCACCCCCTCCTCATATTGACTTCACGCAACTCCAGGATGACAATGAATCTCTGGCTGAGGCCACTGTCAGGCTCCAGAACCTCATAGAGGTGTTTCACTGCACACTTCGATGGGACTTGCTTCAAGACATCGCCTTACGTGATTTCCAGAGAGCTTTTCTTGAAGGGCTCTCCATTTTTGCGAATTCAGGCCTCTTGGATCACTCTCTCAACATCAATCCATCTGGCTTTGAGAGGCTGCCGGACGTGTTCCCATCCATTTCAATTCAATGCCTACCATTTTGCACCAATCCCAACTGTGTGTACTGTACTTGAGATGGACATTTTGTTTTATCTCCTCTATATGATTACTTTCATCTTTTTTTCCCCTGGATGTGTTAGATTGCTGGGAGCAATCTCAAAGGGGGATATGTAACAGATACTTTCTAGATACCTGGGGGGTCGTATTTCGTATATATTGGATAGTGTGACATCATGTCACGGATCCTCTCTTTCACTCACACCTGTACTACTTTTGCTACCAAATATACCTGGTCAAGCTCTGTAGTGCTCTGTGAGCCTGAGAGGAGTTGTAACAGATTCTCTGTTACACTTATTAAGGGCAACTTTGGTACTATGGAGCTAATTATAGATGTCTCTAGTGATTTCAGGTCCAGTTTCATTCACTAAGACTGGACTGGACCTTAACTGCAAAAGACTGCAAAAGAACTGGACTGCAGTTCCAGTTCACCAGAGGTTTGAATCAGTTGCAGTTTCAGTTCATATCTGTTGACAAAATTTCAAGAACTGTGAAAAACCAGTTCAAACCAGTTTTGAACTGCATATGTTAGGAACATTGATAGCCCTAGATTACAGCTCCAAAATGGTTAAGAAATGGTTGAGATATGGTCAACGTATAATGACCAGAAGGAGCAGGAGTTGAGGAAATCCTCGTCCCGGCAATCGGAGAATGTACGCGACACCCATACAAGAAGTATACGACCACTGCCATCGCATTCCTCGTTGCGGCAGCCTCCGCAACACACCCCATTCCACGGATCGTCATCACAAAGAGGTAGGGAGACCCCTCTCCCCCAATCTAGCTCATCGTCACGACGGGGTAGGGAGACACCTCCCCCCCAATACACCTCGTCCGTGCAAAGGAATAGGGAGACCCCTCCCCCCCAGTCCAGATCACTTGAAGAAGGTCCTCAAATTAGAGAGAGACAGCAACAGGACAGCGCTCCTGTTGCCTCGATGTCTGAAGCAAGGGAACTGGAGCTGGAAGTGCTGGAAATCACTCTCAGCCTGCTGACCTCCTACCCTCCCCCTCCAACAATTGTGGTGGCACCCCCAAGTGCCGTGCCATGCTTCACGTCTCCACCTTCGGATTTGGATGAGCACATGGAGACCCCAAAGGCTAGAAAGGTGGCCCTGTTGTGTCCCAACGACAAAACGACAAAAACTGTACATTCAATATAACGCCAGGGCCTGTTCCCACGTTGGTTGGTGCCCGCCTCGTCAACGGCACTGTTAGAGCAACACCAAAACCAGCAAGCTCAATGGCACACTCAACAGTGACCAGAGCACTAGCATTGTGGGCTCACACATAGAATCAAACCATAAAAGAGTGGAATGAGATAGTATTGACATTAGAGTCACACACTGGTTAGGTGGGGATTCCAAGAGAATACAACTAGAGTTACATGCTTCTGTGCTACTCTATATATACTATTCTAGCTTAGGCTT
>Ga0307516_10007893_pt1 | contig 12124 bp, 9 predicted proteins | sample 19_EM_MG_FD_203310 | JGI IMG/M metagenome (GOLD analysis project Ga0307516, IMG submission 203310) | Populus trichocarpa ectomycorrhiza microbial communities from riparian zone in the Pacific Northwest, United States - 19_EM | ecosystem: Host-associated > Plants > Roots > Unclassified | place...
CGGTCTGCAAAATTTTGTGTCTCTCCGATCTATGGTTGTTGAGTATCGTCGTTTTTTCTCATTTCTAATAGTGTCCGACTAATGGGTAGTAGCCGGGTAACCCCTACAGTACGTTAGAGTACAGCCGAACGAAAAAGAAAAAGAAAACGCGCCGAGCTAAATAGCCACGGTTCTGGCCACGAAAATCCACAACGACGGACAGGTAGGTTGTACTACATGGGCTATCTATGATTTCGTTCGGCACCAAACCCTAGTCTACATACGGGAACGTTACTCTGCTGTACATAAGTGCATACCTGATCGTCGTTCGTGCTGGTACATAGGTCATCGAACTAATCTGTCTAAGAGAAGACCGTACTTAACTACCGCAGTTACTGTCGTCGAGCTCCCAACTCAACACAACCCAACAACCCAACTCACCACAACTCGATACAACTGACAGCCAGCCAGACTACCACACGCATTACCACGGCAATCACCTACATCTCCGCGCAAGTACGAAGACAAGCCGATACCGTGCGGGGCAACAATCCATGCCAGGCAGCTGCACCTTCATAACCGCCAGTGCCACACACTTCTACATCAGGCGTTGTGTCCGAGTGGTTAAGGAGAGAGATTAGAAATCTCTTGGGTTCGCCCGCGCAGGTTCGAGTCCTGTCGACGTCGGTGTCTTTGCTTTTGCCCCCCCTTGTCTTGCTCTTTTGGCGGTTGGCTGACCCCCCTTATTACGCATCGCTCTTCTACTGCACGATTCGCCCTCACTTCTGTTGACCTACGTTCATACGCGTTGCGTAACCGTGCTGTTGCGCATCGCTGGCCTGCTGCCTTATGCGGTACTCCACAGTCTGCCCTCATTTCCGTTGGCCTAGGTATGTTTGTACGCGTCGTAGAACCGCGCTGTTACGTATCGCTGGTCTCTCTATGCTCTCGGGACGGGGAGAGCCACAAAGGGCGACATACACGCCGACAGTGGACCAGGAACTGGTTAAAAAGTTACACTGCCATAGCCTAGATATAAGTGTAGGCTTTATGCGAGTATGAATAAACAAAAAAAAAGCTTCCTTGTCACCCAAACCTGCCCCACCCCTTTCGTCCCGCGGGAGTGAGTTCGCCAACACTTCCACTATTGATGAGCCGTGCTGCCAGACATTCTTTGCATTCGTTCAGCCGTCCATATGCACAAAATCCCTGGTGCCAACCACTTCTCTGAGCGCATGAGCGCAAACGCGCTGCACAATTGCGGACCGGTTCGCAAGCACAGACAACTATTCGCATGCTACATAGTGATTGCTGGGCGCTTTAAGGTGCCTGCCGGTCACTTTGTCTTTCGTGTCCACCCGGGGAGAGGACAGCTTGCAGCGGGTTGCACATCCGGTGCCTACTCACCTCCTCATCCGCACACCTGGATTATTTTTTCCGGCGAAGTCTAAAATACCCTTATCTCGCACCAAATGTAGCGCTGCCGGGTTACCCGCTCGTAAGTTCTCGCTAAATATCCCGGCCGCGCCACTTAACGTTAGCCAGGTATGTGGATGGTAGAGAGAAGGTAGACGTTTGGGTATCTAACACACCGCTAACTCCGCCACATGGAGCATTATTTTTTTCCGCGGCATGCGCAATGGCCTACCACCCCACTACAGCAATGGTCCAGGCGAGGGAGATAGCGGGTGCGCCGACAGAGAGTGGGCGACGGCTCACGAGTGCCCTGGCTTACGGGGGAAGAACCGAGAGCACAGTCCTGCTCGAGGAACCGGAGACCCTTGACGCGGACCAGCTGCAAGAGGAGGAGGTCGGGGCCAAGGCTGAGGCAGAGGAGGCGCGGCCTGGACTGACCGTATTTACGGACGGGTCACGAACGGACGACGGGACTGCCGGCTACGCGGTGGTCTGGAAGAACGGCCTCTCCTGGGCGGGCATTAAAACCCATATGGATTATAACCGGGAGGCCTACTATGCGGAGCGCGCCGCGGCCACCCGCGCACCGGAGCCGGCCCCGAGGAGAAACACGACCCCGGAACGGGCCACAATCTCCACGGATGCCTCTCGAACCCCGAATTGTGCTTACTGTAGCAGAGATTATCCGTTTTCCTCGAATCCTTTTCATTGGCTTAAACTCTTCCAGCCCCACAGGAACAGCGCTCTCATAACTCTTCTTCTTCCTTCCTGTACTGGCTCTCTTTGGTGGCGTGACTGGGTAGCGGCAGGCGATCGAGTTCCCACTGATGAAGCTGACAGCGAACGGGTAGTGGTGACGACAATTCCAGTGACGACGATAGGATAGAGAGACAGGTCACAACTGTGCTCTAGAAAAGCCAGGTTAGGCGAAAAACGGCGGGCGCAAATATCGGCGGGTTGCGGATAGTTGTGCACGGGATTGTGGAAGCAAGCCAAGACCGGCTTTGCAGCTCTGCAGATCTGCAGCTACCGTCGGTTCGCGAGAAGCTGAAGGTTACACAGCCAGAAGAAAACAGCGCTTCAACATAATCAGTCGTAGTATCATTAAGGTATGATTGCGCCGCGGTCTACCTCGGGCGATTCCGAGGCAGAGCAGTCATCGCCATGGGAAGGTGTGGTGGCGATGGGAGTGCAGGCCGGGAGCGAGCTGCCGTCGTCAGAGGGGGGGGGGGACATCAATTTTATTTCGCGTCTATGAGCCTTTGCAGACTACGGCGAACGCCAACAACACCAACCCATATCCGTCCGCGAGTCTAGCTGTGCGGCTCTCCCTATGGCCCTGCTGGCCTACTAAAGGGCTATCTTACACTCCGCCACCACCAGCGCCCTCCACCTCCGCCTCCAACTCCTCCTCATCACCCATATCCACACCATCCCCATCCACCTCTAGAGAGCTCCGTCGTCAGAGGGTGGTGGAGCGAGCCCACGCCGAAGCGCACAACCGCCGCGGAGGCGGCGCGGTGGCGCGAGTGTACGCCGGAGCACGTGACCGCTGAGGAGGGGTGGGTAGCGGATGCCAAGGCGGGGGGCCGGGTAAGCAAGCCGATGCCAATGCCGCGGCGCACAACCATGAGGTGAAGCAGTGCAAGCCGATGCCTGCGGGTGGGCAGACGGGACCAGGGTCCTGCTGCAGGCGGGGTGTGTTGGCGTGGGCGCTGGCGGACTTCTCAGGGTAAAGCCATGCCCACAGATGTTTTTTGTTTTTGTTTAACTAATCATTAGTTATGTACTCGCATGCGACCTACATATGTAGGTATCTAGATCATGGCGAGATTATGTACAGTCCGTTTCCTGTCCCCACAGATGTTGTACTGCACCTTACCGGTCAGGCTACTACAGTATGGCAGTTCCTTACAAACCCTTCCACATCTTGCCGCATTTTTGGCCAATAGTAGTTCCTCGAGAGCAATTCAAGGGTATTTGATCGTCCTGGGTGACCCGTTTCAGGGACTTCGTGATGTGTTTGAATCAGATATATACTTGGAGTCTAAGGGGGCCGTGGGCTGGGACATAGAACTTCTCTCGGTCAGTAACTTGCCGGTTGGATCCTGGGTACCCTCAGTAGTGTAATCTCCTTGCAGTAAGGGATTTGTCTTTGTAACATATCCAGCGCATTATTAGGAAGGGGTCCCAGTTGTAGGCCTCGGCAAAGGGTTTGGTAATCTTGGTACAGCGTTCGGCGGACTCGGCGCATTCCAGGTGTATGCTGCTTTGGGCAGCTCATTTCGCGGACCCGTCCAACAAAATGTAGAGGTCGGTCCTTCTACGCAACGACCATACTATGGGCTACTACCAGTCTCGGCATTGAGCTCCTCCGCTTCTCGGATCATTCGGACGGAATTCCTGAATGTGCGCCGATTGGACGGTCCTCGAGAATAACCAACATATCGTCCTCTGCCCAGCGGGTGAGATGGCCGAATCGAGCAGAACGAAGCGTCTGCGCCTCACGTAAAACACCCCCCCTCGCCCCACCCCACCACATGCCAATACTTGGGGGCCCCCGGACCAGTAAAGCAAAAAAATAAATATATCCGAATAGAGTAAGAGACCTCCTGGCTGGGCAAAAGATGCAAGGCCCGAATCCGGGTTTGAACCGGAGACCTCCTGCACCCAAAGCAGGAATCATACCACTAGACCATTCGGGCTTCCAGTGATAATTTCAGGGTTGGGACACTCACGGACAAAACTCAAGTTTGCAAAAGTGGCAAAATTCTTGGTTGGTTGGGTACCTATATCAACGCGAGTAGTGCGGTACGTACTGACATCCCGCCGCAGCCGTCCCTGTCCGGTATATATTGATGTCCCCTCTATATCTAGTACCTGCCAGAGCACTACGGATATCCGTGCCCACGACGAAGACGAATGTCACGGCTACAGGATCGAAGACATGGCTCAAGATCTAATTTGGGTTCAGCCCGCGCGCATATTGCGGTTAGGGAGCTCGGATTGAGGGCTGTTGGCAGCGTTCTACATAGACCAGACATGTTGGCAGACCGGTCTAAGTCGGTCTGCCAAGACCTCGGCCCGACCTGCGGTTTCTCGGTCTGGATGAAATTAAGCCGATCCAGACTAAGGGTTGGTCGGTCGGGATATTGGTAGACCAATCCCGACCACACCTGTTTGCACCTGCCGACGTCGGACGACGTCGATATAACGCTTGATATAAAAGGCTTTTTTTTTCTTAGCCTCCGGGGGGAGGGGTCCATGAAGCGTGGCGACGAGAGTCGACACAAGTTTGACAACAATAAATCTCCCACCACCACTACCACCATACCATAATGCCCACCCACCACAGCACGCCGCGTCCCCGGGGGAGAAAGGCCGGTCAACACCAAGGGCTGGACCAAATCCAGAAGAGAAGCTGATCTCACCCGCTGGGAGCATAAAAGTCTTGCTGTCACGCAGCTACCAGCCAATCTCGACATGCTGCACCGATTTCAGGAGGAGGCACAGATCCACAGGGTATGAGATGTAGTTGGTTGGTGGTTTGATAAGTTGCATGATCCTCACTGGAAGGATCTTGCCCAGATGGCTTTGGAATATCTCACTCTCCTTGCAATGAGCGCTGAGCCAGAACGTGTGTTTCAGCGCTGCAAAGATCACTTTCTCAGATCGCCGTTGCCGTATGGGGGACGATGTACTTGAGGCTGTCGAGTGCTTGAAAAGCTGGCAGAGAGATGGGATGATCGTAGCTACGAAGGAGGACGTTAAAACCATTGAGCAGATGTTGGATGCCCTTTGTGAGGAGGATCTGGTGTAGTGTAGCGGTAGCCACGCCAAATAATTGACGATTAGCTTCTAATCACTGGTGCCGCCGTACGGGTGTCATGAATTTTTCTGCAGAATCAAGGTTTTTAGCCAGACATATCACGACGTCTGCCGACAGACCCGACCTGCGCTTGGTCGGTCTGGGTATATCCCGGCCAGTCCTGACTTATGATTTTTTGGTCTGGATATATCCGATTCCCAACCGGACCCGACCTTACCCAAAACTATTCCGGACTGGTCTATGTAGAACACTGGCTGTTGGGCAGCTGCTACAGGTCTTCTAACGGTGTTGTTAGTGTCCGGCCCGGACGGCAGTCTGCACTCCCGTCCGCTCATCTCTTAAAGGAAACAGTCCGTCCATCCAGGCCGTTTTAGAACTGGCCCAGTTCTGTCCATGCCGTCGGAAGGACCGGTCCGGCCACATTCCGGAGCTCTCGACGAACGGAATGGGCCGCTCGGAGCACTGCTGCGGGTTCGCAACCCGGGGAGAAAGAACAACGTAAAAAGGACAGCGGGCGCCGCATGGTGCGATACCCCAGCTCCGACGACCACCATCTCCGGCGCCGTAATCCTAGCGGTCTGCAGCTCGTGGACTCCCCGCCGGACACCCAGGATGCCGGACAAGCAGCGCCCGAGCAGAGCGGCGGCTACCAAAGCGAAAAACAGAGGTTGGCTGGCAGGTTCTACTAGCTGAAAACGGGGCACTGTCGCACTGAACAACATCTCTGGGGAACGAGTATAGGACCACCGCCCAGTGTTGGTGGTGCCCGTGCAAGACCTAGACGCGTGGAACAATCGCTCGAGAACTGCCCGCGCCGGAAACGATAGCAGAAGATCTTGTGGTCCGAGGCGCGGAAGGAGACGGGAAGAAACAAGGATCGATTCAAGATCCGGGACCTCACAGCGGATGGCCTGTGCAGCGGGGGCGGGTCCTGGACTTCCCCAACTCTACGGAAGTGGGGCGGAGGGTAGAGCCGGACAGAGCGGCGGCGGAAGCGCGGAGTGAGGGCTCGGAGAGTCGAAGCAGGAGGAGGTGGGGATGGATTTAGTTCCTGCTTGTGTATCTAGACAGGCCAGGGCGCGGACAGAAGGACCGCCGCATGCCGCCTGCACAGAAGCGGCCCGCACTGCCAGTTTGTGGTACGATTCGGAGCAGGTCGGCGTGTGTGTTCAGCGGCGCGCGATGTCTGGTTCTCGAGCGGTAGCCGCAAAAGTCGTCAAAAGTCGTCAGGAACCGAATCTGGTCAATGCTGATCGAATCACGACCTCTACGGGAAAGCTGCAGGGTTGCCCCCTGCAGGAAGGCGTGGAGAATGGTGGCACGCATGCTCAGTTCCGACAGCTGGCTGGTGCTCAAACTGTTGTCGGTCGAAGTCTCGTCTTCCCGCCCATGGCCACAAGTTATCGCCCATCTCGCGTGAAACGCAAGAGTCAAGACTAGGAGAAAGGATCAAAGGACTGCCTCTTGTCGATGGTATTGCATGGTGGGCGGAATGGTGGAATGACCAAGCGATAGAGAACAAGCTGTCGGAAGCAGCAACGGTGTCCCGCAAATGGGCAGCTGCCAAAGGCATCGCATTCGACCAAGGAAAGACTGAGGCAGCCCTGTGAAACAGGGGAAATGGAGTCAGGACTCAGACCAGCGGCTATCTAGTTGGATAACAGATAGTGGCGGCTCGGATTACGACTACTTAGTCTGCTACAGGTTGGCTAGACCAGGGAGATTGTGGGTGCTGCATCAGGATTGGACACAGACTGAAGTGTTCTTTGGGGCATTCAGGTGGGATCTGAATAGCAGCTCGAAAACTCAGCGCTCACGTAAAGCGTTCCATCGAACGGTAGCGCCCAATTCGACCCCTAAAGCGCTGTCACTTAGCGCGATGAGTGCCCGAGCCGATGTGTGAGCCATCCTAGTCAAGCTCGTCGTCAAAAACACTCGACTAAATCGCGAAGACTCCGACTAACTACCTAGTTCGATATACCCGACTCCAACATTCACTGGACGTCCCAGTCTCACATCGGGGTTTCACCTCCAAGACGAAATACCGGATGCCGAAAAGCCAGAGGTCAGACGGCGCGGTATCTGGGAGCACCAAGCGGTGGAAGAGCAGGTGGACGGTCCGAGACCTGCTGGGCGATGGGAGATGTGTGCAGGCAGTGCTGGTCTTCCTCTCCTCTACGGATGTGGGAAGGCTGGTGCCGCCGCTGGAAGAAGGCGATGCCGGGAGCGAGGCGTCTGAGTGGGAGCTCCGGGAGCGCTGGGAGCGAGAAGAGGAGCAGGGGGCGGAGGAGCTGGGTGCCGCGGGGGAGTTGGGGGTTGGGGGTTGGGGGGAGCCACCGCTGTTCCTACCCGCACCCTCCTTCGTGGCGTCCGCGGACGGGGGGTAGGACCCGGAGGCGGACTCCTTTGTTTTTCCCTTTGTTTTTCTTTTGTGATTTCCTTGGTGCGCCTTGCATCTTCTTGGGACAGGCCTGGGCGGAGGGCGAAGGAGAGCTTGCAACGTGCGCGTCAGCCGAGGTGCTAGGAGCGATTGCTTCCCACTCACTAACTACTCGTGCTCCCCGAGCGACAGTAGAGACAGCCCCGCCGTGCTATCTGACAGCACTGATCGCCCATCCGATCCCACAGCTCTACTGTAGCTGTGCAGCAGCTCAGAGCTGCAAAATCTGAGGGGGGCCGGTAATTTTCCGGCGATCGTCTGCCGCGATGGACCGATACAACGATGTGCCGCTCTCCCGCAGCAGCTTCATCCCGTCAGCTCAAAGGTGCCCACCCGATACCGCTTCCCTCTTGGTATTTCCGCCCATCCATCCCGTCCCTTGCAATCCTAATCCATCGGCTTGCAGATTGCCAAGAGTATAAACCCCCCCCCTCGCGCTCGAACACTCCCCTTCCTTCTCTTCCTCTTCTATCCGCTCTTCTGCCTTCATTGTTCATTGCTATTCTGCAGTTCTGCAGTTCCCCCGCTGCCACGACTCGTGCGTGAAGCCAAAGTAGTCCATCCTCCGTAGTCAGCTATCTGCAGCTGCTCACCCTCTCCAACTTCGACAACTCGAGGTCAATTGGCCGTCACAGTCCTCATTCCCGCCGCCATCGGTACTTGTGGACTGTGGGATTTGTCGACTTCCCCACCCAAAGACGTGAAAATCTGATAGTGTTCGGCGACATGGCGACCTCCACCGGTGATGAAGCTGGACGAATGGCGAGCACACTTCCCCAAGAGGGAGGGAAGAGACACTAACACTGGTGCTGGCTTCCCTCCCCCACCATTCGGCTACCCACTAGCGAGCGGCGGTGGGCTTGCACACCGTTCTACAACCCGCAGTCCACTGGTACTCGAGCTGTTGCCGGTCGAGAATTCGGCTTTGCGGCCGTTTTTTTTGTTCATTCATTACTCGAATGCGACCTAGATAGATCATGGCGAGGTACCCACCTTCCAGCTTTCCTGTCCGCAGTCCGCACAAAGGAGGCACGCTGCAAGCTCCCCTTTGCCCTCCGTCCAGGCCTGTCCCACGAGGGTAGGATTGTGTTATCCTCGGCTTATGGATCAGGAAGTAAAAGGCTGAGCATGTCGGGTCTTAGTAGAAAAGCCACGGGAGGGTCGGTGTTATGAGAAACCCCGAGGTACATAGAAAACGCAAACCCCCGACCAGTACGCGCCTCCGAACCGTACGACCTAAATCATAACTGCAAACCGTAGGATCTAAATCATGAGAAACCCGGATGTTCAATTGTGGTGAGGAAGTACAATATCGACTGGCTGCACCGTCGGTCTGCGAACAGGTCCAGATCCTAAATCGGTCCCTGCCCCCGACGGTCACTCGCCGTACCCCCGCCCACAGAATTTTCTGCTGCACCCGCCACCGTGTGCTCACGGTTCTTCACCTGTACTGACACCACCGCACATGGCTCTATGGATAATGGCGGCTGGTCGTTCATTTTAAATACTGGCCGGTCAGGGCGCCCCTGTTTTCAACTGTAGTACCACGCCGCCAGCCCTTTTCCGCTCCTTGCCACCCTACCATCCGAAACCCGCCGGTTCGGCAGCCGGTACTTCTTCCCCCTGGCTCGGCCCTCTGCACACTGACGTGTTTCTACCCACTTTCGCTCCGCTATCTCGCGCCTGCGATGGGCTAGCGACCTGGGGGGGGGGGGGCATTAGGCGCCCTCCGAACCGATCCTCACATCGTAGCCATTGCACCCCGTCAGCGCCGGGCTCCTCGGGAGCGAGCCCTGCCCACGCATCCGGTTTCTCGTCTCCTGCGATCCCCTTGTGGGCCGGGCGCCTCCTGATCTCCGTGCTATACCCGGAAGGGACTCCGTCAGCACTGCGATGCTCTTCCTGGCTTGTATGGCATATACCTGGCCAGGCCCGGGCTCGTCCGGCGCCATCCATCTGATGGTGGCCTTGGAATCGGTAAAGAGGGTCACAATATAACCTAATACCTAACCGCGGTCCAGGGCTGCGCACTCCACATCGTGTGCTCCCGATTTGAGACCCACACGGACACGACGGCCCAACCAGCGTTCGCCCTTCTGCCATACGACTACACATCCAGTCTCTCCACAGCTTAGGCGAGAGTCTGTGAAGATGGTCAGGCCCAACCTCCTCCTCTTTCGCCGATTCTTCTTCCCAGGTTGCTCGCTGGGGCGCCCGCAGATGTCCAATATAACGCCTCGGCGCAGCAGGCAGCCGTCGAGCGAGGTATCACGGTAGATTCCTCACACTGTGCGAAGCCTTCGGTAGGATGCAGTTGAGCAGGCTGCCCGTGTATTTTCATGCTCGTTTGCCGAGCGAAGCAAACAAAAGGTTTAGTGTAATAAATATGTATGTACTTCACTTATCACACATGTCACAGCTCTCCAACTACTCCGCATTGACACCCGGTTTCCCTCATCCTAAGTCCTCCTCCTTCCTCGACGCTATGGGCTGTAGCCGCACAGTCCGATGAAAAAAGAAAAGGAAGGGACTGCACGGCCAAAAAGTTGGAGATGGCGACGCATGATAGCTTCGACGGCAGGAGGGCTTTCTCCTAAATGCACGTTACGAGTCAGTGGAATTGTTCGGACGGAAATCTAGGTAGAGGAAATTCAAGATGATGTACTGGATTGGTAACTCTCTTACCGGGTATTGTTGGCGGTAGCGGTGCTCACAAGAGCAGAGGGCATCGCCGCAGGGCGATCGACTGCGCGGGGACCGAGGTCCGCACGATCGACGACCTATTGGTCTATGTCGATCTGCAGTGGTCGAGTGGTTGGATGTGCCTGGAGAATGGTATAGAGAAAACGGGAGGAGGTGGTATTGCCACCGGACGATCGACTGCTCGGGGACCGAGGTCCGCACGATCGACGACCTATTGGCCTATGTCGATCCGCAGTGGTCGAAGGGTGGGATGTGCCTGGAGATTGGTTTAGAGGAAACGGAATGAGAGCGGGGAGGAGCTGGCTATTTGTACGAAAATTTGGCCATGCCGAGATGCAGGTCGAAAATGTTGACCGGTGCCGAGACGCGTGGAAGTGCCAGGAAAGCCACGAAACCGATGGAGACAAGACGTCCCCACAAGGGGTTCGCAGCAAAGCAAGGTCGGCAAACGAGCACGCGTAAGCACTGTCAGTCCGTTCGACTGGTATGCTACCGAGGCCTCGCGCAGCGTGACGAATCTATCGTAAATACCTCGCTCGACGGCTACATACTGTGCCGGGAGCCGGATTGGTGAGTATTTTGCCATGATTCAAATACCTCGCATGCGATGAACGATTCAACAAAAACAAAGCCGCAGCCACGGCATTCAGCAGTTCCGCATGCACAACGAACGCGGCCACCAACTCAACAAGTAGCAGTCCCTCCAGAAGCTTCAGCGCCAGCAGTCAGGAGGATGGAGGGCGGGGCAGACTCGATGGCGGATTCGGGCTCGGTAGGCGTAGAGTGTCTGCCGGCGGTAGCCGAGGAGAAATCGAGAGGGGAGGACGTCAGGTGTAAGGGAAGAGGAGAATAATTTGCGTTTGGGTTTCTTTCCTTTTCTCTCAGCATTCGACACGATTGGTGGGAACGAATGTCCCGAGGCGGATATGCAGCGCGTAGGACGATGATGATGATGCTTCATTGATCGTGTGCGACCCTATTGGATCATGACGATATTATATACAGTCCTTTCCCGTTCGCCGTCCGCTGCGCCCTCGAACAGTCCGCCAGCGGCTCGCGGCGACTCCCCCTGCCCCCGCCTGGCCTGTCCCAAGATAAGAAGGAAAGAGAGAAAGACAGTAGGAAAGAGAAGAGAGAAAAAGGAAGGAACGAGTGACAGAAAGAGAGCGTAACTAAGGAGACTGTGCGCCTCCCTTCTCCCTCTCCCCCCCCGGGTCTGGTGGCCCCGTCCTCGCCCCCACCCTCGTCGTTCTCAAGAAATCCAGGACTGCTCCAGTGCACCGCTTGTCCGCGAACATTTCCTTAATCGTAAACCGGTTCTTTCCTCTCCCTGTCTTTTTCCGTATCTCCGCCCACATAATCTTCTGTTGCATCCTCCACCTGTCACAGTTCTTGAACAGGTGTTCCCTTGTCTGCGTCCTGTACCGGCACCACCCGCACTCCGCCGTGTTGGAGTTCTTCGTCCACTTCAGGTACTGTCCTGTGCGGCAGTGCCCGGTCTTGAGTTGATGGTACCTCCCTGCCAGCCTCTTCGGGCCTCGCGCTACCAATTTGTTCTGGTGCATCGTTTTCGGCATTTGGTACTTCCTTCCTCTGATCCTCTTCTTCGACCACATCCACGCTTCTTCCCACTTCTTTTCCGAAATTTCCCGCTTTAGGTTGGCTAGAGATCTGGGGAGCGGCATCAACCGCCTCCCGTATCTGTCCTTATAGCCCATCCATTCAACCCCTCGTGCGTCCGGTTCCTCCGCTGCCTG
>Ga0307516_10007895_pt1 | contig 12124 bp, 12 predicted proteins | sample 19_EM_MG_FD_203310 | JGI IMG/M metagenome (GOLD analysis project Ga0307516, IMG submission 203310) | Populus trichocarpa ectomycorrhiza microbial communities from riparian zone in the Pacific Northwest, United States - 19_EM | ecosystem: Host-associated > Plants > Roots > Unclassified | place...
AGGCAGCCCGCGTCTCCCGCTCCAAGCCTGACCGCGGCATCGTGCACACCGCCGTCGAGGTGCTCAACCAACGCGGTGAACCCGTGCTCACCATGACGGCGATCAACATCCTGCTGCGGCGCGCGCCTCAGCGGTAGTCGGGGTTGGGGGCGTCGAGGCGGCAGCCGGCGTCCCATTCGGAGCGCTGGTTGCCGTGCGCCGGGATGCCGCCTGCGCGTTTGAGCATGGCCGCCATGTGCATCAGGTTCCAGGCCATGAACGTGGTGTTGCGGTTGGTGAAGTCGTTCTCCGGGCCGCCCGAACCGGGGTCGAGGTAGGACGGCCCGGGTCCCGCCGGGCCGATCCAGCCCGCGTCGGCCTGCGGCGGGATGGTGTAGCCGAGGTGCTGGAGGCTGTAGAGGATGTTCATCGCGCAGTGCTTCACGCCGTCCTCGTTGCCGGTGATCAGACAGCCGCCGACGCGCCCGTAATAGGCGTACTGACCCGCGGAGTTGAGCAGCCCCGAGCCTCCGTAGAGCCGCTCGATGACCTTCTTCATGACCGAGCTATTGTCTCCCAGCCAGATCGGCCCGGCCAGCACCAGGATGTCGGCGGCCATCACCTGCTCGGACAACGCCGGCCACGCGTCGGTGGCGAACCCGTGCTCGGTCATGTCCGGGTAGACACCCGGCGCGATGTCGTGGTCGACGGCGCGTACGACGTCCGTGGCGACCCCGCGAGCGGCCATGATCGCCCGGCTCTTGTCGATCAGTCCCTCGGTGTGGCTCTGCTGCGGCGACGGCTTGAGGGTGCAGTTGACGAACAGGGCGGTCAGGTCGTCGAAGCGGTATGCGTCGTCGGCAGGGCTCGGGGCGGTCACGGCGGGCTCCTTCGCGGGGCTGGCGGGCGGATCGGTCCGCAGGCGGGCTCAGCGGCAGCCTCTCGTAAGGATCTCGGTTTGTCGCTCTATGTCGTTACTTGGTCACCGATTCGTCATCCCTCTCCCCCGGTCTTCCGGCGTAGCCCTGCCGGGGAGCACCCGGCGCCTTTCACGGCCATCCTGGATCCAGCACGGCACCACTCGGACCAAAAGCCTGGTGTACGAGCGCAAGATCGTGGCCCGATGACGAGCGAGGTGACAGTGCGACCGGCGGTCCCATAACCGATGCACGTGATGTACTCGTTCGAGCTCCGCCCGCGCGGCACCCTGGCCTGCATCCGGCCCAGGGCGGCCTCTCCCGCCTGACCGTACCTCTCCTGTCCGCAGCCCGAAGGGAGACTCCCGATGGCGTACGACGAAGGACTCGCCGAGCGCATTCGCCAGCGATTCAAGGCGGATCCCGGCATCACGGAGAAGCGCATGTTCGGCGGCATCGCCTTCCTTCACGGCGGCAACATGGCCGTCGGCGTGACCGGCGACGATCTCATGGTCCGGGTCGGTCCGGACGCCACCGACAGGGCCCTTGTCCGGCCGGGTACGCGGATATTCGACATGACCGGCCGTCCCATGTGCGGCTGGATCGTGGTCACGGGCGAGGCCGTCGCCGAGGACGAGGAACTGGACGCGTGGGTCGACGAGGGCCACGCCTTCGCCGCGAGCCTCCCACCCAAGTAGGAACCCCTGATCCGCGCGCCAAACCCTGCAGGGTCATGGGTGCCGGGTCTGCTGTGGCCGGAAAGGATCAATGAGTTGGTGGTGGTCGAGTGTTTGGCGCGGGAAAGCGATGATGAGGATATGACCGCCAGCTCTCGCGCCCAGTCGTTCGATGGAGCCGCGGCTCAGTACGCGGCGAGTCGGCCTTCTTATCCAGCCGCGCTCCTTGACTCCATCGAGGAGTTCGCAGGCTGTTGTCTGGCGGGTGCCCGGATCGCCGATGTCGGCGCGGGTACCGGAATCGCCAGCGCGCTGCTGCGGGAGCGGGGTGCCGATGTGATTGCTGTGGAGCCGGGTGAGGCCATGGCTGGTGAGTTTCACAAGGCGCTCCCGGGGGTGCCGGTCGTGAGGGGTGACGGTAATGCTCTGCCGCTGGCTGAGTCTTCCTGTGACCTGATCACGTATGCGCAGTCCTGGCAGTGGACCGACACCGGTCGGTCTGTCCCGGAGGCGGTGCGTGTCCTGCGAGCGGGCGGAGCGCTGGCGATCTGGTGGAACACCACGGCCTTCGACGTGCCGTGGATCCGTGGGCAGCACGAGCGCATCGCGCTCCACTGCGGGGTGACGCCAAGGTCTGCGGTGCGTCCTTCGGATACTGATGCCATCCGGTTGGCGGGTCTGGCGGGGCTACGGGTTGCGCGCCGTCAGGTGCGCTGGAGCCGCACCGTCTCTTTGGACATGCATCTCGCCAACATTGGCAGCCGCTCCGCGTTCCTCATCCTTGAAGGGGCCGCCCGCCATGCGTTTTTCGTCGACGAGCGTGAGCGGCTGGGCGAGATTTTTCCCAGCGGGGAGGTGGAGGAGACCTACGTGGTTGATCTCCTGGTGACGCTCTGCCCCTGACCGTGTGGGGCAGCGGGATGGGGCGGTCGGTCATGCCGCCGAGGCGCGCGATCGACCGCCTCAGCGGATGCCCTTCGCGCTGCGGATGCGGGTAGATTCCCGGCGTTCGGCGACCGACACATCGCGGTGGCGGGCATTGGCGCCCTTGTGGGCGGACAGGTTGTCCAGGATCACGTATACCGGGGCGCCATCGGGCCGGGCGGCGCGGATCGAGTAGCAGCCGCGAAGCAGCGCCCCCGCGGGTGTGGTGGCAGGTGGCCGGCAGACGGTCGAGGCGTTTGGGGCACGGCCCAGCCGACGCCGGAGGTGGGCTTGATCCCGAGCGGGCCGAACTCGTCGTAGGCGAAGACCCGGTCCGGGAAACGGTCCAGCACCTCCTCGATCCTGTCCGGCTTCGCCTCCCGCTCGGGTCCGGTGACTCAATCCAGGTCCTGGTGCGCTGGAGGTGATCCCTCGCAGGGCAGCAGGTAGCGTCATGTCTCGCGGCCGATGCGTATGGATGATCCGCCCGTCGGCTTTACGCAGGGACCAGCGGGTGCAGGGCGGGTGGCGGCTGTCGGGATGACGAAGTCCTCGTTGCCAGGGCTGAGTTGGCGGGGACGACCTCCCGCTCGCTGAGGGCCCGGGCAGGCCAGGGCCTTCTCGTTGAGCCGGTGGATGACATCGCGCGCGGTGTCCTCGTCGGCCTGCACCAATTGAGCGATCACGGGCACTCGGTTCCCGCCGGCCGAGGCCAGCAGCATCATCGCGCGCCGGCAGCGCACCGAGCAGGTGCTGCCCGGCCCTGCGGCTGGCGGGATCTCGGTGTGCTCGGCCAAGGGATGGTCAGTCCAGTAGGTCGAGGGCTGCGAGGATGTCGGCGGGCTCGGCGCGGGTGGTGTAGTCGGTGGCGACGTAGGTCCAGCGGATCACGCCGGCACGGTCGATGACGTAGGTGGCGGGCAGCGGGAGGGTGCGCGGGTGGCCGTCGTTGACGCGTGGGAGGTCGAAGCCGAGCTTGTCGTAGACGGCGGCGAGGTCGGCGGGGAGGTCGAAGGCGAGGCCGTACTGCTTTGCGGTGTCGGAGCCGATGTCGCTGAGGACGTCGAAGGCGAGTCCGTGCTTCTCGGCGAGGGTGAGGGACTCGTCGGGGATCTGCGGGGAGACGGCCACCAGGCGGGCGCCGCGTGCGGCGATGGCGTCGTGGTGCTGCTGGAGGGAGCGCAACGCGATGTTGCAGTACGGGCACCACGCGCCGCGGTAGAAGGTCAGGACGACCGGGCCGTCGGCGAGCAGGTCGTCCAGGGCCAGGGTGCGTCCGGTCGCGGCGGGGAGGCTGAAGCGCGGGGCCTGTGCCCCGGTGGCCAGGGCACGGTCGGCCTGGCCGGAGTCAGCGAGTTCCTTGCTGGCCCGCTGCATGATCTCCCGGACCTCGGCAGGGATCTGCTGCTGGCGGGCTTCGTAGAAAGTGCGCAGTTCGGCGTTGAGGGTGGTCATGGCGCTTGTTCCTCCTGGATGGTGACTGGGGCGGGGCCAGACGCGCGTCGGACGTGGAGCGACGTCGACCGCAAATCTTGGAATGTACGTTTCAAGATAGGGCCATGCGTGACCCCGCACCAGCCGTGCGGAGACATCGAAGGGTCAGAGGCTGGTGAACGGGCGGTGGTCGGTCAGTGCTAGGGCCCGGACGAAGGCGGCGAGGCGGACTGCCCGTCGCGCCAGGAAGCGGCGGAGCGAGGGCGTGTGGGACCCGTAGGCGGCTGCCCATAGGGCCGGTATGCGATTCATAGGGGCATGGTCGCGGCGCACGGAAGCGGCTTGGCGGATCGTGGACGAAGCTGGACGCCATTGCGCAGGTCGGCGGCCTGTCCCGCTCTGCGCCCGCCAGCGCCTTTGCGAAGCGGTGAACCGGGAGTATCTTGGAATTCTTATTTCAAGATGGCGGGGTGAAACATGCCGGACATCAAGCACTTCGATCCTGACACGACTCTGGAGACCGTGGTGCGGTTGTTCTGGCGGCAGGGCGTGGCCTCGACCGTGATCCAGGACGTCGTGACCGCGACCGGGCTCAACCGCTCCAGCCTGTACGCGACGTTCGGTGGCAAGCAGGAGCTCTACCTCGCCGCGCTGCACCGTTACCTGGAGCAGCGGTCCCAGCCGATGTTCCGGCGCCTGGCGGAGGACGAGCGGGGACTGCCCGCCGTCTCCGAGTTCTTCGACGGCCTGATCGAGGCGCGCTGCTCGGGCGAATACGCGCGCTGGGGGTGCATGATCTCCAACGCGCACGCGGGGGCTGAGAACAGCGATCCCGACGTACGTACCGTCCTGGACCGGCATCACCAGGAGCTGCGGGACGCGATGTACGCGGCACTAGTCACCGCCCAGTCCCAGGGGCAGCTCTCCCCCGCCTCCGATCCCGGCGCCTCCGCCGACCTGCTGGCCCTGCTCGCCTACGGGGTCAACCTGCGCTCGCGCGCCGGCGCCGATGCAGCGACGCTGCGGAAGACGGTGGCCACCGCCCTGGACTCGATCGCCGGCCGAGGGGCTCTCAACTGAGGTTGGGGGCAGGCGAAGTACCTGGACGAGGGACGGGCACCGCCTTCGGGTCCGCTCCCGCCGCGTCGTCTGCCACGTAGTCCTCCGAAGACGTGACGTCGGTCGCCTTGAACGCCTTGAACGCCTTCAAGGCGAACGTGAGGACCACCGTCACCGCGACGTTCAGGACGAACGCCGTCAGGCCGATGTAGCCGATCTCGCCGATCCCCGGGATCTCCTTCGCCGAGCCGCCGAAGTGGGACTGCGTCGGCGAGGCGACACCGTATGCGGCGAGTGTGCCGTAGATCACGCCGACCGCCCAGCCGGCGAGCAGGGCCCAGCGGTGGAACCAGCGGGTGAAGAGGCCGCCGACCAGGGCCGGGAAGGTCTGGAAGATCCAGATGCCGCCCAGGAGCTGGAAGTTGATGGCGACTGTTTTGTCCATCGTCAGGACGAAGGCCAGGGCGCCGACCTTCACCAGCAGCGAGACGATCTTGGAGACCTTGGTCTCCTGGGCGGGAGTCGCGTCGGCTTGATGAAGTCCTTGTAGATGTTGCGGGTGAAGAGGTTCGCGGCCGCGATCGACATGATCGCCGCCGGGACGAGCGCCCCGATGCCGATCGCCGTGAAGGCCACGCCCGCGAACCAGTCCGGGAACATGTTCTCGAACAGCTGGGGGATGGCCAGTTGGCCGTTGGTGACCTTGACGCCCGCCGCGATCGCCATGAAGCCGAGCAGCGCGAGCAGGCCCAGCATCAGGGTGTAGAGGGGCATCACCGTCGTACTGCGGCGGATCACCTCGCGGCTGCGGGACGACAGCGTCGCCGTAATCGAGTGCGGGTACATGAACATGGCCATCGCGGAGCCGAGCACCAGAGTCGCGTACGTCCACTGCGCGTCGGGGGCGCTGACCAGTGCGCCGCGTGGCTTGCCTGTCGCCGGGTTGGTCTGGCTGTACGCCTCGCCGGCCCTGGCGAAGATGTCGTCGAAGCCGCCGAGCTTGATCGGGATGTAGATGATCGCGACCACGATGACGAGGTAGATCAGCGTGTCCTTCACGAAGGCGATCACCGCGGGGGCACGCAGCCCCGAGGAGTACGTGTACGCCGCCAGCACGCCGAACGCGATCAGTAGCGGCAGGTCCTTGATGAACCAGTTCGTGTTCTCGCTGCCGCCGACGCCCATCACGTCCAGCACCGCCTGGATACCGACCAGTTGGAGCGCGATGTACGGCATCGTCGCCAGGATGCCGGTGAAGGCCACCGCCAGCGACAGCCCCTTCGACCCGAACCGGCCGCGCACGAAGTCCGCCGTGGTGACGTACCCGTGCCGGTGGCACACGGACCAGAGGCGGGGCAGGAACGTGAAGATCAGGGGGTAGACGAGGATCGTGTACGGCACTGCGAAGAAGCCGGCCGCACCCGCCGTATAGACCGCCGCGGGGACGGCGACGAATGTGTGGGCGGGGCCGTGTAGACGTCGCCGCCGAGCAGGAACCAGGTGATCCAAGTACCGAACGACCGTCCGCCCAGGCCCCATTCGTCGAGGCTGTGCTCGCTGTCGGGCCTGCGTCAGCGCGCGGCCAGGAAGCCCAGCACCGTGACGGCCAGGAAGAAAAAGACGAAGACGGCGAGGGCGACGCGGTTCACGCCGTTGGGCATGGCTGCTCCCGTGCGGGTACGAAGGGCTTCGGGCGGGGAATCACGTACGGGCCGGCCGACGCTTGTGCGTCCGGCCGGCCCGTGCCGGTGGGTCAGGCGTGAGCGGGCTCGGCCTCGGGCGAGGCCGCTCCTGAGGTGAGCTTGGGCTCCGGTGCGGGCGGGGACATCTGCTGTTCGAACCGTTCGGGCAGCGCCCAGCGGTACAGCGGCATGGCGCCGGCGGTCGTGATGACCGCGACCAGGACCAGCATGGAGAAGACGTCCTTGGTGATCATTCCCTGGGCGAGGCCGATGTTGATGAAGATGAGGATCATCAGGCCGCGGGCGTTCATCAGGCCGCCGACCGCCCAGGACTCGCGCCAGGAGAAGCCGACCGTGCGCATGGCGGTCGCGCAGCCCACGTACTTTCCGATGAAGCCCGCCGCGAGGATCAGCGCGAACGGGCCGATCATGGCCCATCCGGCGATCCCGCCGAGTTCGGTGTTGAGGCCGGAGAAGGCGAAGAAGATCGGCAGGAGCAGGACGCAGACGAGATCCATCATGCGGCTGTGCAGGGCCTCGCGGAAGGCGGGGTTGCGTGGCATCGCGAGTCCGGCGAGGAAGCCGCCGAAGACGGAGTAGATGCCGATGTAGTCGGTGAACAGTCCGGACAGCAGGACGATGCCGACGACGAGGTACATCTGGTCGTAGCCGAAGTGGCCGGTGCGTTCGACCCGCGCGCCCATCGGCCGCAGCAGGCGGGCCACGACGGTGAGCATGACCAGGGCGAACAGTGCCGTGAGCCCGATGGTGCGCAGGACGTGCAGGGCACCGGCACCACTGTGCATGGCGGACAGCACGGCCAGGAAGCACCAGGCGGCGGCGTCGTCGATGGACGCGCCGAGCAGGGTCATGCGGCCGAGCGGCGAGTTCTGCAGCCGACGCTCGTAGAGGATGCGGGCCAGCATCGGGAAGGCCGTGATCGACAGAGCGCCGCCGATGAACAGTGCGAACTCGAAGTGGCTGACATCGGGGCGGGAGAGACGGTCGTAGAGGAGGTAGGCGGATCCGGCACCGAGCAGGAGGGACGGGAGGATGCCGGAGACGGCGAGGACGGCGGCGTTCTTGGCGTCCTTCTTGCCGTTGCCGCCGCCGTGCTCCAGGCCGGCGCCGACCAGGAACATGAAGACGGTCAGGCCGATGGTGCTCAACACATACAGGATGGGCTTCACCTCGGGGGTGAAGACCGCCTTCTGCGCTGCGGGGAAGAGCGCGCCGAACAGGGTGGGGCCGAGCAGGACGCCGGCCACCATCTCCCCGAGCACCCGCGGCTGTTTCACCAGCAGGGCGAGGCGTCCGCAGAGGGCGGAGGCGGCCAGGATGACCACGATCGCGGGCAGGACCCGTAGGACGAGTTCGAGGTTCTTGTCGGTGGTGGCGGCCAATAAGGTCGTGTGGTGCACAACAGCTCCCATGGTCATCAGGAATGTGCGGGGACGGAGGGCGGATGGGGGTCCTCGGCGGCGGGGCGGCCCTGTACCGGACCGTGCGCGGGAAGTCCGAGGACCGCGGGCCAGCGCGCGTCGTCAGGGGCGACGACGAGGAAGCGGGCGTACCAGCTGTCGAAGAACGACAGGACGAACATCGGCAGCAGTGTCCAGATCGCCACCTGTTCCAGGGGTGTGTTGCCGGTGAGCGCCGCGATGATGACCACCACGAACACGTTCGGGTAGGTCATGGCGGTGTAGTCGTCGAGCGTCTGCACGTGGCGGCGGCGCTTGAGAAGGGCGGCGACCAGGCGCAGGCCCACGGCGATACCCGCGGCGGTCGGCGCGTAGGTGGTGAAGCCGTTCAGGTCGAGCTTGAGGCAGACCAGCACGATGAACGCGGTGAGCAGCAGAACGGCCACGTATCCGTTGCGCTCACCGTACTTGGCCGTACGGATGGGAGAGCGTTCCCGCAGGCGTTTGACCAGGGCGTAGGCCGCCGTGACGATGCCGGTGGAGGTGGCGGCGCTGATGGCGACCGCCGGGGCGACATCCTCGCGCAGGGTCAGGGCCAGGACTGTCGAGAACGAGACGGTGGCGGCCAGGGAGGAGAGCAGGACCTGCGCGAACGTCGGCATGATCATTCCGCCGAGGCAGCGGCTGACGGTCATCGCCACCACCGAGCTCGGCGTCGCGAGGAACACCGCGGTGATCGCCGCCGTACTCGTACTGCCCACGTCCCACCAGCGCAGCAGGGCCGCGAAGGCGATGGGCAGGGCGAGGTAGCGCAGGGCGACGGAGCGGAGCGTGCCGCGGTCGGACACGAACGTGCGCGCGTTCTCCAGCTCGATGCGGCACATGGTGATGACGCTGGCCAGCACCAGGAGCAGAAGCAGCAGGTACGGCGAGGTGGACACCCGCAGGCCCGCCAGGTTGGCGAGAAGACCGGCGGCCAGGCCGACGCAGAAGACCATGGGATGGTTGACGACGACCCAGTCGTAGACCATGTTCATGGTCTCGTTCTCGTTCTTCACATAGCTGTGGATCCGATCGCCCTGCAGCATCTGGGAGTTGGGCAGGCGCAGGTCGTACGACTCGTCGGCGGGCCGGTCCAGGATGAACCGGCAGATCAGCTCGACGACGTACTTGTGCGAGACCACGCAGACCACGTCGCCGCGGCGCAGCGCGGGCAGCAACTCCTGCTCGTAGAAGGCGTGTACGCGGTCCTTGAACTGTGCGAACGTCTCGCCGCCGTGCATGGTCGGGCTGTCGGCGTTCATGGCCCGCTCGTACTCGGCGATGCCGTGCCGACGCTGGAGGATGGACTTGCTCTCCAGCGTGTAGCTGCCGAAGTCGCGCTCCATGAGGCGTTCGTCGACCACGACCTCGGGGGCGTCCTCGTCCAGTGCATCGAGGTCGAAGATGATGCCGGCGGTCTCATGGGCGCGGGTCAGCGGGGAGACGTAGACGCGGTCGAAGTGCTGGCCCCGGTGGCTCTTCGCGACCTTCTCGGCTTGGATCCGGCCCAGGAACGTCAGCGGGGCATCGCGCTGTCCGGCGATGCGGTGCACCGAATTGCAGGTGGACTCGCCGTGCCGGACCATGAACAGCCGTCCGAGCAGCTCCTGTTCGTCCTGGTCGGTCATCACGCGTCCTTCTTCGGGGCGTGCTTGACCTGGTCGCCGTACTGGGAGTCCCAGCCCGCCAGCTTGGTGATGTCGCACAGATTGTGCACGGCGTGCTTCTCCACCAAGGTGGTCAGCATGGCGACCGTGCGCCGGGCCTGCTGGGCGCCGAACCCGAACTCGCGGGACACGGCGGCACCGAACTGCGCCAGGTCGTCGTCGAGGATGCCGCGGTACTTGCGGCGCTCGGTGCGGTCCTGCGCCTGCAGGTAGTTGACGGCATTGGGGTACGCGCTCTCGCGGGCGTAGCCGAGCAGCCGCTCCCGCAGCCGGGTCGCGTCGGGCTTTCCGGCCGGGAGGGCGAGGTCGTCGACGATCCAGTCGCAGCTGCGGACCAGGCAGTGGTGGATGCCGTCGGGGATGTCCATCCGCTCCTCGTCGTTCAACGACCTGACGCCGCGCAGCACCTCCATCGCCGTGTCGAAGCACTGGTTACGCAGGGTGCCGATGCTGAACACGAACGCGCCCAGTCGGCCGCGGCGGGTGGTCTCGTCGCCCTGGCGCATCGGGCCGACGCAGAAGAGGTTCCGCGCGACCTCGCCGTCGGCGGCGACAAGTTGTCCGTGCGCGCCGACCTCGATGCCCCGGTGGGTCTTTGTCTGCGGCTGCGCGTAGCCGTGGCCGTTGACCAGGCCGTTCCACAGGGGGTGGTCGGTGCGCTCGTAGTCGGTGTTGTTGCCCAGGCAGTTGACCACCCGGTCGACGACGATGTCCGGCTGGTCGGCGAAGACGACCCGGATCTTCGTGCCGTCCTCGACGGGGCGCATGTCCTGGACGGCGGCGGACAGGACGGTGACGGTCTTCGGGGCGCCGCTGAAGCCGCGCATCCGGCTGCGGACGATGCCGCCGATCTCCCGGACCGTGCTGGTGCGGTTGGTGACGATCAGGCTCTTGTACCGGTCGAGCAGCATCCGGACGTCGCGCGGGTCCATGCGGGAGACCAGCTCGATGACGTACGGCTCCCACGCCTTCATGACGCGCTCGGGGAAGACGGCGTCGAGCGCGCTGCCCGGCTCCACACCGTGCTCGCCGCGCAGGTGGGCGTACTCCGCCTCGACCCCCTCCACGACCATCTCCGCGGTGAGCTTCTCCGCGTCGAGGAAGGGCGGGCGGCGGGCCCGCCAGATGTCGTGCTCGTGGTCGACGGGGTAGAGGCCGTGCATGTGGCCGCCCCGCGAGCAGATCAGGATCTGTCCCCGGTGACCGGCGTGGACGAGGGAGACGACCGCGTCGAAGGCGGAGAGCGCGGATCCCGTGACCAGGACCGTCTCCTCGGGGCCGACGGACTGGAACCGCTCCTGGGCATCCGGGGCGTACGGGTCCGCGAGGAAGCGGTCGCAGCCCTTGAGCCGGTGGTAGAACGGCGCCTGCACCGGTGAGAGGTGACCGGTCGCCAGAATCACCTGGTCGGAGCGCAGGTCGTGCACCCCGCCCTGCGGGTCGGCATCGACGTACTTGACCACATAGCCCTCGCCTTCGGCGCGCACGTCGATGGTCTCGCCGGCCATTTCGCGCAGGGTGACCTCGGAGTGGGCGTCCGCGACAGCGGACCGCAGCCGCTCGGCCAGGTACTGGCTGAAGATCCGCCGCGGCACGACGCAGGCGACGCCGAAGCTGTGGTACTGCCACTTCTGCGGCCAGGTGGAGCGGTCGGCCTCCTCGTTGGCCCACTCCAGGAAGTCCTCGGGGCGCTCGCGGCGCAGGGTGATGCGGCCGGCCTGGATGTTGAGCATGTGCTCCCAGTTGGTGGCCGCCTGGCCGAAGGCGAGTCCGCCGTAGCGGTATCCCTCCTCACGCTCTATGAGGCATATCTCCAGGGGCGAATCGGCGAAATGGAGCAGCCGGATGGCGGTGAGCGTTCCGGAGAACCCCGCGCCGATGATCGTGACGCGCCGCGTGCCGGGAGCCGCACTGTCCATGGCGCTGTCCTGCATCGTGCTGTGCTGCATTTCCACGGTCTTGTCTCCTTCGGTGGGGAAGCGTCAGCGCCACTCGTGGGTGAAGCGGACCGTCACGGCATCGCGGATCGAGTTGTGGACGATGCAGCCCCGCTCGGCCTTGAGCAGGGGCTTGGAGATCAGGTCCTCAAGGGCGGCAGGCGCGGACACCTGCACGGTGATCTCGGAGAACCGGGTCGGCGCGCTCACGAGCGTTCCGTCGACCTGGAAGCCGACCTCGGAGGCGTCGGCCTCCGGGTCCTCGGCCCTCAGGGCTGCCAGGAAGGTGCTAAGGCATGGCGGGCGTCGGCAAGACGTCGCTGGCCCTGCACATCGCCCACCGGTATCTCGCCGAGGAACGCACCGACGTGCCCGTCCTGTTCGC
>Ga0307516_10007896_pt1 | contig 12122 bp, 14 predicted proteins | sample 19_EM_MG_FD_203310 | JGI IMG/M metagenome (GOLD analysis project Ga0307516, IMG submission 203310) | Populus trichocarpa ectomycorrhiza microbial communities from riparian zone in the Pacific Northwest, United States - 19_EM | ecosystem: Host-associated > Plants > Roots > Unclassified | place...
CGACAAATAGGAGACAACCTTCTGCGCCCTCGTTTCTTGACTGCATACTCTGAAGTGCCTCGCCTTACGTCTCCGCTGCGCACCGCTCTCGCGCACTACGTCCACTCGTAGCCTTCAGATATAAGAATTGAGTACTCGCCTAAAATGAGCAATCGGGGCTCATAACCTATGAAGGCTACGAGTGGACGTAGTGCGCGAGAGCAGTGCGCAGCGGAGACATAAGGCGAGGCACTTCAGAGTATGCAGTCAAGAAACGAGGGCACAGAAGGTTGTCTCCTATTTGTCGGAGCTACGTATTTGTACTACCTATCGACTATGATATCATACTTGTCGTCATTGTGGCTGACGCCGAGTTGCCGCAGCCTCACTACGACTCAACAGCAATTATTCCGTTGGCCAAGCTGTGGTAATGCTTGCGAAGAACCGTCATGCATGCAAGAAGTCACAACCGTTTTTGGAGTGTGTCACTGTCATGCAGCTTTAGGTAGAGGTTACCCTCGGCATCTGCCGGACTTTCTGGTTCGAGACTAATGCCTGTGCATTTACTATATCTACGACTGCTAGACCTCCACTCCTACGGACGTCACCTCCAAGCACATTCAATTGACTGGAGACTTCCCTCTTTGAGACTTCTCTCAATGAGCATTACTTAAAAATGAGTGTTCACAGTGGCAGTTGAGTAGAGGGGAACTCAAAGGCGTACAAGAGGCCCCTGTTCTTTAATATCACGTTGAATCATGTACAGTTGGATGAAATTCCAGGGTGAAGATCATCGGCTGAGTCCCTCGTGCAGACAAGGAGCAATTTGTTGGGCGATTGGTGGAAACTTGGGAAGTAAATCCAACCCTTCAATGCAAATGGATTCAAACAGCCGGATAGTCTGGCAGTACAATACAATACATACTTGCGAGAGTACATGTGTAAGGTAGTCGATGAGCTTTGCTGAATGATCTTGTTGAAAACGGCCAGTGGGTGGATAGTGTAGTCAAATTAGATGCACTTACCGCCTTGGTCCACTGAATGGACAAGGCAATGATGGTAATGTGGACTAGGAAAAGATGTCTCGTAATTTCCTAATGGGACCCTATGGTGTAATGCCATTACAGAAGTCCCAGTCGAGCAATAACAATAGCAGCAAGCAGGAAGTAGAGCCCACCGTATGTGCATAAATGGCTTACAATGCTCCTGGACTCGGTAGTACCAGCGACACTAGGACTGCTAAACCAACAAAGTTAAGATACAGCGATGCAAAGGCCTGGATAACTCGAGAAGACGTACAAAGGCTGGGCCACAGTGGATTCTGGGGCCAACTGGATGGAGTTCGCAGGACAAAGCTGAGTAGAGCAAGGCTTTGAACGATCAATGTCGAGAGCGGTATTCCAGTCGGATTGGAAGCGTATGGGTGAATGGTCGTCAGTTGGGATGATGGGGGCTACATGCGACATATAGCAACACAGAGGGTCAACGGGAGGCACGGGCATATCAATGTCTGCCGTTGTGGAGATGTTATGGTCATGGATGGCTATGACTTCAGTGTGACGAGGATCCATATTAGCAAGCTCGCATTCCGATGGGGTGGATTCTTGGTTTATGTGGTCCGAAATGTCCCTTTGGTTGTGAGTACAGGGCTCGACACCCTGTGAGCAAATCAAATGGTTGATTGAGGTCATATCTCGGGCTAAATCAGGAGATTGTGAGTTAGTGAAGACACGCGGTCTATACTACTGACCTTCATCGATAAGACCAACAGTGCGAGAGCGAGAAAGACAACCCGAGGAATGCAGTGGTTCGATTGGCGAAACTGCCTGCTACAGAATAGGTATGTTGTAGTGATTCTTTGAGCAACGAACGACCCACCCTCTCAATATCGGCAAGAATGTCAGATAGGGATGGGCGTTCCGCAGGATCCTGTTGCCAGCACCTTGTGCATATGCTCCACCACGCATCTGTCAGACGATCGCAAGTTGACTGGGTGGCTGGCCGGTCTGGAGGGCCCTTCACAATTCTAGCAATAACACCAGCCATAGATGAAATACCAGGAAAAGGCGCCTGCCGGGTGAAAAGCTCCTGTCAAAAGCCCAAAGGTTGGAATGTGCTTGGATGCCTGGAAAGTCAAGCATACCAATGCTGTCATGCCAAATGCCCACGTATCACTGCGGACAGAAGGAGTTTCGTCATCGAGCAACTCTGGAGCCATCCATTTAAGCGTGCCGCCATGACGCAGACCGAGAGTCACTGCGATTGATGACTTAGTAGGGAAAGAAAAGCCAAAATCAGTGAGTAGTGCACGACCGTCATCAGCAATCAATACATTTTCCTATCGGACCAGCAAATGTCAAATGCTAGACATCAACAGTGACTGCCGATGGACTTACACCCTTGAGGTCACTGTATACTATGGGTCCTGAAGCATGAGAATGAAGATAGTTTAGACCCTTTGCAACTCCCAGCAGCTGAATGTATTGAGTATAGGAAGAACAGACGAGCAGTTTAACTTACCAACGGGCGTGGATCAACCGCACGATCTTGGACATAGTCATGAGCATTTCCCCTTTCTTTCCAGGGGGATACAAATGATACTAAGGCATCGAATGTGGTGGCGAAACCGAGCAATGGGGCAATATTCTCGTGGCGGAGTTGAGACCAGATGCGGGCTTCAGAGATAACGCGCTAATACAAATTTAAATATCAGCCTGAAGATCACCGTCAGTATTGCTTGCCTTGATATCTGTTTCATCGAATAGGGACCGCATCGTTTTTATTGCCACCTTGACTCCATTGGCACGGAGTACGCCCTTGTACACGATGGCATAGCCGCCTCGGAATAAAATGAGTGGTTCATGACGCTCAATCGATTCATCGAGGTTGACGCAAATCACGATCAATTCTGCAGCCACTCTCTCTAGCACGGGCATTCCTAGACGAGGATGACAATCGAATGGGAACTTCCAACTCGAAGTATGGGGTCGATGGCAGATGTGTCAGGAAGCCCGGAGTACTAATGATGAAGGTATGACACTGATAGAAAGACAGTGGTTCATTCCAGGTGCAAGGGGATGTGTCTTCCAAGGGCAGAAGGAACAGTCGTTCCTCTAGGTTGGGGGCACAACGTATGACGCGGCCTACTATACTATACGAGATATGAGTCACTAAGTATATATACCCGTTCCGTTTCGCTGTCCCTGACCATCGCCACATGTCAATCGCCACGCGCGGCGCGGCCTCGATGTTGCCTTGCAGTTGGCCTAAATTGGGTGAGCGATCACTCTCGGCCTCGAGCGTGCTTCATAGTTTGGTCGCCGTGCCGTTCCATCGGGGCGCAGCCGGCCGAACAGCTGGGCCAGACACGATAATCCCGAAAGTCCTTGCAAGCTCCGCGCTACAACGACGACTGGATTTAAAGCTTCGAAATCTGGGCAGAATCAGTGCGTGGGCCGAAAAATGCACTCACATTTATCCACCATGAGATCATGCCAGAATACCATAAAGATAAGACATATGTGTGGGATGGTTCTTGACTGTCATGGCCAAGACCTTCAGTCCACTGCTTGAGAATGAAATGCGAGTCAGTCATGGCCAATAGTCCTGAAGAAGTTGGGTGTCTCGATCACGATAAATGCATATTATTAACCCCTCTGCACCTTGTTTCCTGGGAACAAAACAGGGTACCGATGAAGTGACTGACCTTCGGATTCCGTGCGGAGTAACACCGTAGGCACGGGATGTCCAAATGTGGCTGCCCGATGTACATAGATTGCTGTGGGATCTAGCACAGGTCTCGCAGTGTTGTGTCAACAGTTTTACACTGCAAATCCAGAGCTGGCGAAGAACATGAATTTTTGGTCTTCGAGATTTTTTCACCTGCTGGTGACTGCACGGCACTTGTGGTGCTCACCGAGTTCCTATGAATCAGCTATATTCCAAAGAAGTCAGTTTCTTACATCCTGTCTCCCTGAAGATGTACTCAGATGCTATCCAGACCCGGTGAACACTGTCACACAGCACTGGACTGTCTCGAAGTTGTGGTCAAGGGTACCTACAAAGAACTTTATATCATTGGGAAGTGGGGTAAATATGACATCCTTCGTACCCTCACATACCCACCTACCAGCACACGACCTTCTGCGGATCAGCTTTGTGCTCTCCTGCGAGCTGTCAAGACACATGCCGGTGATATCAACCTCGATGGCATACAGTGTTCTTGGTTTGCCAATACAATCTTTCTTGCTCTCCAAGACATCTTCCCAGGTGGCATTGTAGTACCTGGAAGAAAGGTGAAGAAGAAAGGGATGCATAAAGGGGTGAAAGTTTCTATAGAGGGAAGTGTCAATGGCCTCCATCAGAAATATTTCCGACAAATTGAGAACCACGATGCAGTGCGAGGTTTTACTTACTTTTTATTATCACATATTTCATGTTTGTTCTGAGCAGCGCAGGAGGGAACGCGAGATCGACAGAGAAAGGACACGTCATGAAACAGCAATTCAAAATAGTGCGGACAGTTACAGATGACTTGAACTTGAAGACTCGCTCGTTGTAAAGGCAAAATGTGATCAATTGAATCCATCTACGTTACTAGTGCTAGTACTATTGCCTCCCCCCCTGCGTGTTGTAGCCCTCACCTCGTCGCTGTCATTTCTTGGTCACGTGTGTGAGTGTGTAGGGGACGACGGGAGCCCGCAGACACTTCGATCCAGTCAATAGACCGCGTTGATGGTGAGTGCGTGCGTGCGTAGGGGGGTTGAAAATGCGAGCTGGCGAGGACAGGGCAAGCGAGCCAAATGTTGAGTACATCAACTTGGGGCGCATACGTAGCGAATGGCTCGACAGAGTCTGATAATGTGTTGAGGGGAGCCGGATGGTGCTGCAGGTGCAGGTGAGTACGACGGAGGAGTCGAAATTAACGTGACACCACATATGAACTTCCTTGAGTATTTTCTTCTCCAAGGATCAGAATGAGGCTCGATTCGAGCTCGCCGCTCGAGTTGGGACCTCACCTTGACAACTGCGTCGTCGGATGGACCAACACGAACATTTGCTCCCGTTGGATGGATTAACAGTGGTATATGCTCCTATTCCCACGCCTCATTGGTGTGTGTCCGTGTTTGTCGCTTGTCCTTGGAAATTTCGCGCCGACTTGGTGTTGCAGCGAGAGTTGGGAAGATGGCTGCTCCAATGCCAGCCCAGGCATTCAGACAACAACACCCGCAGAAAGACAAGCTACAAGCCATCCTCATTGTATGTCGTCTCTCGTTCATTCAGTCCACTTACCCACGCACCACAGCAAATACGAGAGCTCAAGCAAGCAGGCCACACACCAGAGTCATCCCAGGAACTGCGAAATCTCACTGCTTACCTCAAAGCACTTCAGAGTCAGTCTGACATCACTGCCCTCCTTATGTGCACTCACCTCCAATTCAGACCAGCAACAACCTACCCTCAACGGCGTGCGCACCGAACTCAATGGCGCACCTGCCGTCAGCTCCATTACCTCTGGTCCTGTGCCCTCGGCACCCCACCCGCCCACCAGCCCTATCTCATTCACCTCCGACCAAATAAATGCCCTCCGTGCCCAGATCCAGGCATTCAAACTCATCTCACAGGGCCAACCCGTGCCAGAACAGCTCCAACATGCTATCAGACCGCACACCAATGTCACGGTAGACCTGGAAAAGATTCTTGCTCCCTCCGACGTAGGCACCCGTATCGTCGATGCCGCCGTCAAGATGCAAAAGGGCGTTGTACCACCCACCGCCGCTGCTGCGGACAACCAGAAGGTGACAGAGGTACTGGTCAAAGACGAAGAGGCAGCCTCTGCGCCCAACCCCAGCATCACCCTGGCTGACGTCCCAGAGCGGGACAAGAACTCGGGTATCTACCCTTACAACGCATTCCGCATGCCCTTCACCCATCTCACACGTCCAAGTGATACGGACCCCTCCTTGTTCGCCACACGCCTCCAGAAACTGCTCATTCCTTCCGTCATGCCTCCAGGCCTAGACGTCCACCAGATCATCAACGAGCGTGATAGGTTCATCGAAGCACGTGTCTCGCAGCGTGTCCGCGAACTCGAAAATTTGCGGGCTACCATCGGCGACGGCGGTTTCGACAGTGTCACCGACGACATCCTCGGACTTGGCTTGAGAAAAGAGAATGAACAAGACGCTGCCAAGTATTCTGCGTCGACAGCACATGGAAAACTTTGTGCCCTTATCGAGCTCAAGTCACTCCGTCTCCTCGAGAAACAGCGCTCAATGCGTGCATTGGTCGCAGAACGACTCATCCAGGGAACACTCCTCCCTCTCAACCGTGCCGACTTCAGGCGCGTCCGCAAACCTACCCTCCGCGATGCACGCATGACCGAACAGGCCGAGCGGCGTCAACGTGTCGACCGCGAGCGGCGCGCCAAGCATAAGCACGTCGAACAGCTCACCATCATTTGCTCGCACGGGCGGGACCTGATCAACGTCGGACGACAGGCTCAAGACCGCGTCGTGCGCCTCGGAAGAGCTGTAATCAATTTCCACGCGTACACGGAAAAAGAGGAGCAGAAGCGCATAGAACGTATATCCAAAGAACGTCTCAAGGCGCTGAAGGCCGACGATGAAGAGGCGTACATGAAGCTCATCGATACCGCCAAGGATACCCGCATTACACATCTCCTCCGCCAGACGGACGCGTACCTCGACTCGCTCGCTCAGGCGGTTATTGCACAGCAGAACGAGGGTGCTGCTACCGTTGTTGGAAACTTTGAGATCGAAGAGGGACCCGCTAGCGAAGCGACGTTTGGTGCACAGGTGAACAAGGATCTCGTCGAGGAAAAGGGCAGAGTCGACTACTATGCCGTTGCACATCGCATCTCCGAAAGGATCTCGAAGCAGCCGATCTTGCTGCGTGGTGGGACACTGAAGGATTACCAGCTCAAGGGTCTGCAGTGGATGGTCAGCTTGTACAACAACAAGCTGAATGGGATCCTTGCAGACGAAATGGCAAGTCTGATTTCTGCCTCTCTTATCTATCGGACATATTACTGACTTGGTGTAACCTAGGGTCTTGGAAAGACGATTCAGACCATTTCTCTGGTGGCATTCCTTATCGAATCAAAGAAACAGTGGGGGCCATATCTCGTCATCGTCCCGCTGAGTACCATGACCAACTGGGCGGGCGAATTCCAGAAGTGGGCGCCGGAGGTAATTACGGTGGCGTACAAAGGTAATCCAACGCAGCGCCGCAATTTGCAGATGCAACTACGACAAGGCCAATTCCAAGTGTTGCTCACCACCTACGAATACATCATCAAAGACCGGCCATTCCTGAGCAAGTTAAAGTGGGTACACATGATTATTGGTGCGTGCATCCGTCCTCTTTCGTGCGCCTGCCAGATGATGGATGCACACGGACAACAGACGAGGGTCACCGCATGAAAAACACGCAGAGTAAACTCGCACAGACGCTCACACAATACTACCATTCCCGTTACCGTCTCATCCTCACCGGTACCCCGCTCCAAAATAACCTCCCCGAACTATGGGCCCTACTCAACTTTGTCCTTCCCAAGATCTTCAACTCGGTCAAGTCGTTTGACGAGTGGTTCAACACACCGTTCGCCAACTCGGGCACGGGTGACAAGATCGAGTTGAACGAAGAAGAGGCGCTACTGATCATTCGGCGGTTGCACAAGGTGCTGCGGCCATTCTTGTTGAGGAGGCTGAAGAAAGATGTCGAGAGTGAGTTGCCGGATAAGGTGGAGAAGGTGATCAAGGTTCGGATGAGTGCGCTGCAGTCACAGCTGTACAAGCAAATCAAGAAGTACAAGATGATTGCGGACGGAAAAGACCAGAAAGGGTGCGTGAATCATTTGTCGAGACCGCGTGGCGCTCACGAGGGCTGTTAACAGTAAATCGGGCGGCTTCAAGGGCCTCAGCAACGAGCTCATGCAGCTCCGCAAGATCTGTCAGCACCCCTACCTCTTTGACAGCGTCGAGGACAAGATCAACCCTGGCAGCATTGTCGACGACAAACTTGTCCGTACGTCTGGCAAACTCGAGCTCCTCTCGCGCGTCCTCCCCAAATTTTTTGCTACTGGCCATCGCGTACTTATCTTCTTCCAAATGACCAAAGTGATGGATATCATGGAGGATTTTCTCAAGATGATGGACTGGAAGTACTTCAGGCTGGACGGGAGCACGAAGACGGATGAAAGAGCGGGATTCGTGCAGCAGTTTAATGCGGAGAATTCCGAGGTTAATGTCTTTATTCTATCGACGAGAGCGGGTGGGTTGGGCCTCAATCTGCAGACGGCGGATACGGTCATCATGTGAGTTGTTTCATGGCGCTCTCGTGACATTTACTCAATTGCTCTGCAGATTCGACAGTGATTGGTGAGTGTGCGTAGTGTCGGTCAATTGGGCTAAGCTAACGCATACTCAGGAATCCACACGCCGATCTGCAGGCTCAGGATCGTGCGCATCGTATCGGTCAGACCAAAGCCGTCCGCATCCTGCGGTTCATAACTGAGAAGAGTGTGGAAGAGGCGATGTATGCGCGTGCCCGGTTCAAGCTCGACATTGATGACAAGGTCATCCAGGCTGGTCGGTTCGACAATAAGTCCACGCAGGAGGAGCAAGAGGAGTTTTTGGTGCGTCTGCCTGCCTCCTTAGAGGTCTGAAGCAACGCTCCGTGCTGAATCAGCGTGCTTTGTAGCGCTCCATCCTCGAAGCTGACCAAGAGGAGGAGAACGAAGAGGCTGGCGACATGAATGATGAGGAGCTGAACGAGATCATTGCGCGCGATGATCAAGAGCTGGACATTTTCCGCCGGATGGACCGCGATCGGGAGCGGGAGGCAGAGCATAGATGGCGTGCGATGGGCCATCGCGGGAGGCCGCCACTGCCACTTATTCAGCTTGAAGAGCTTCCTGAGTGCTATCAAACGGATGAGCCGTTCGAAGCAAAGGAGATAGAGGAAGCGGTGGAGGGGCGTGGTCAGCGGCGGAAGAACCAGGTCAATTACAATGATGGGCTGAGCGACGAGCAGTGGCTTATGGTGAGTCGACTTTATCGGCGTTCGTTCTGTGATTATTGAACAGGGGATGGTGTCGTAGGCCGTCGAGGATGGCGAGGATCTGCAAGAACTCGTCGATCGCAATCGCGGGAGGAAGGAACGGCGCCTTGCGAGCCGTCTTATCAAGGAATCCGACACACCCGGCCGGAGTACGCCTGCGTCAGATACTGGACGCAAGGCGCGGAAAGGAAAAGGAAAGGCACCTGAGTATGAAACTCCTGCGCCGTCTGGCAAACGCAAGCGCGGCACCAAGGCCATGTCTGTGACCCCGTCTGTGAACGAAGAAGAGGAGGATGACCGTGATTCGGTATGTAGCTGTTCTTGGATGGCTTGTGGAGAGTGTTAACTGACATCTTCAGAAACGTCGCAAGACCAAGGCGCCGGAGTTACCGCCAGCGATCAAGGAGAAGATGAAGAAGGCGTTTAATGAAGTATACAAGGCTGTCTTGGCATGCGAGGACGTCGATGGGCGTAAGCGTTGTGAACTCTTCCGGGAGCTGCCTGATAAGAGGGTGCGTCGTCTGTTCTGTTCTTAAAATACATACATGTTCTCATCATAGCGTATGTGATATATGTAGGATTATCCGGACTACTACCAGCTCATCACACAGCCTATCGCCCTCTCGACGCTGCGCAAACGGATAAGTGCCAGCTACTACAAGAGCATCACGCACTTCCGCGACGACTGGAAGCTCATGTTCAATAATGCGCGGACGTACAACCAGGAGGGGTCGTGGGTGTACGTGGATGCGGACGAGATGGAGAAGGTGTTCTTCGCGACGCTGGAACGGACGACGGCTGGGACTGGGCTACCCGGTGCAATGCCAATGATGATGGGTGGCATGGGCGGGAATGCGCCGTCTGCGTCGGGGTCGTACGAATCTGCGCTGACGCCGATGGACGAGGACGAGCGGCCGCAGCGCGCGAGGCCCAGGAGCGCAGGCAGGAGACAGTTCCTTAGCGATGAAGAGGACTTGACGCCGAACGACGACGACGACTAGAAACGGTCGTAGAGATGGTTTGAATTTCTGCGGAGCTCTTGGTCTGTAGGCTTTTTGTATTAGACGCTGTCGTGGTACTTATCTATAGTCGTCCTTACACTGTAATATTTCTGACTCGCAACTGACGTGGTTAATGGGAGTCACGCGAACCACGTGATCCCTTGATGAACGCGACGCTGCCGCAAATATTGTTCTCCTGTCGACCACCACCGCGATGCCAGCAGAACGAGCAGGGGTAAGATACAGTCGTTTATATGCTCTTCGGCGTAATGGTGACGCTCGGACAGTACACTGTGACGATGTTCCTCGTCGATATATCTCCCTCCATGGGAGCGACGAGGACAGTCGAGCTGCCCCCTGGACCAGGTGGCGAAGAGCGGAGCGCCGAGATGACCAATTTAGAGTGGGCGCTCCAGTTTGTCAAGTTCAAGATACAAGAGATGGTATGTTTTGTCAATGTGTATTGGAGACGATGTAGTGAATGCAAGTATTGCTTTCAGATATTTGGCGGGCGCAAAACGGAGCAGTGTGGAGTCATTGTGTTCGGGTCGGACCGTATGTGCCACTTGTTCTCTTTTGCGAAGATTCCGAGCTCAATATGCTCTTTCTGTGGAGAATAGACACGGCCAACATCGTTAATAAGAAACATGGCGGGTACACGCATATAGAGGAGTACATTCCGATTGCTACGCCGAACTCGGGCACACTGGCGAAGTTGGATGAACTCAAGCCATCAGAGACCTACGGTGATCGTGAGCGGCATTTCCCCCCCTTGAAGTTTTGGTTTGGGGCCGTGGGCTGACGGGAAAATGTAGCTATCGACGCGCTGATTGTCGCCGTTGAAACGCAGGACGCTTACCTCGAGCGGAAGCGTACCTGGACGCGCAAAGTAGTCATCATTACTGACGGTGCGTCTCCTATCGAGACAGAAGACTGGGAGAAGACCGTCAAGAAGATGACAAGCTTAGGGATATCATTGACTATCGTGTGAGTGACGAGCATGATTGAGTTTTCGGTGCTGTGGAATAATATTACCGAGGGCAGGGGAGTGGATTTCGACGATGCTGAACTGCCCTACTTTGAAGAAGACAAGTCTGCGATCAAGGTATGTTACATGAACACGGTCACCAACTTGTCTCATCGTGGCTTAAGCGTGTCAACGAATCCTTTTATGCCCACCTCATCAATTCTCTCCCAGAAGATCTCGGGCTTCTGGGGACACTCTCCCGCGCCCTCCTTTCACTTTCCTATCCAAATGTTAAAGAAACGAAGTCTACGTCGGCGCAAACTACTTTGCGATTGGGTGATGTGGAAACACGGGACGAGGAGGCTCTCGAGATTGGCGTCAGAGTTGCCAAATGTACTAGCCCGGCTCGGCCGGGTGGATGGAAGCGCTTTTTTGGCAGCACCGTGGAGAGTGAGGATGATGACGATGAGGGCGAGAGGAAGACGGTTTTCAGGGAACTGCAGAGGCGGACCGAGTATGCCATCGACCGAAGTCCTAAGGGAGAAGACGCCGAAGGCAAAAAAGATGTCCCAGTAGATGCTTCTGTCGATTTTGACGAGGATGAACTGCAGGACGAGGATGAGTCCCAACTTGAAAAAATCGAAAAGGAAAATCTCATCAAGGGATTCAAGTATGGATCGACTTACGTTCCGTGTCCGGATGGCCACTTCCCGAAGCTAAATACGCAGAAAGGTATTGACATCCTGGGATTTATCTCTGAAAAGAACGCAAGTACCACTTCCCCTAGTGACGCATTCATACCAACCTGATCACTCACAGTTCAATCGCGCCTATCCACTTTCTGAGGTCTCATTCGTCTTTGCTGCCCCATCTTCTGCCCCTGATCAGGTCGCGTTCTCTTCCATTGTTCAAGCGATGTTCGAAAAGGGTGTCATGGCTATCGCTAGGATGGTAAAGCTAGAGGGTTCAGACCCAAAGATTGGTGTACTGTCACCACGAGTTTGGCCAGATATTGATGTGATGCTGTGGGTACAGGTGCATATTTTTGCCGTTGACCATCACATTCTAGGAGCTCACATGGCGTGTGTAGA
>Ga0307516_10007897_pt1 | contig 12122 bp, 5 predicted proteins | sample 19_EM_MG_FD_203310 | JGI IMG/M metagenome (GOLD analysis project Ga0307516, IMG submission 203310) | Populus trichocarpa ectomycorrhiza microbial communities from riparian zone in the Pacific Northwest, United States - 19_EM | ecosystem: Host-associated > Plants > Roots > Unclassified | place...
TCGGCCGCAATCAGTTCGACAACGCACTGGAAGCGACCTTCCAAGGCCGCACGGAGCACGGCCGCGCGTTCGAGGTCGTGCGTGTCACGCGGCTGGACCAGCTTCCGGCCTGCCAGATCGTCTTCGTCGACCTGCCCCTCGCCGCGGAGCGGCGTGCCGCGCTCGCCGAGCTGAAGAAGCAACCGATCCTCACAGTCGGCCGGGCGCCCGAGTTCCTTGAAGAAGGCGGCGTCATCCGGCTGATGGCCGGCGAGCGCATCGAAATGAGCATCAACCTGGACCAGGCACGCGCCGCCACGCTGACGATCCCGTCCAAGATGCTGGAGATTTCGCGAGAGGTGGTGGAGAACGGCGCGCTGCGGAGATGGCGATGAGCCCGTGGCGCCCGGTCGGCATCCGCGGCATGCTGGCGCTGGCGCTGTTCGTCGCGGCGCTGCTGGCTTTTGCGATGGCAACCGGCGCGATCCTGCTGTTCGAGCGCTTCACGCTCGAAGACCGCGCACGCGGCGTCGTGCGGCCCTACGCGGAGCTCGTGTCGGTCGGGGCAGAGGCCGCCGTGGCGTTCGGCGACGCCGCACGGGCACAGGAGATCCTCGACACCTTGCGTGCCAATGCGCAGATCCTCGAAGCGAAGATCGTGCTGGCCGACGGTCGCCAACTGGCCCGCTACAGCGCCGGTGATCTGGCCTCACCCTCGGCTTCGCCACCGCCACAACGGCCCGACGGCGTGGCGCTCTCGCCAGATCGGCACTCCGTGGAACTGGTGCAGAGCCTGCAGGACGGCGCGCGCCTGCACCTGGTCATGCACCTGGGCGAGCTCGAGCGCCAGACCCGCAACGCGCTGCTCATGATCGCCGGGGGCTCGATCGTGCTGTTGACGGTCGTCGCACTAGGCCTGTTGATCGGGCTGCAGCGCAGCGTCGTCAGCCCCATTGCGGCGCTGGCCGGTGCTGTGGACCGGGTGCGCACGCGAGCCGATTACAGCCACCGCGTGCCGGTCGCCGGCGCCGACGAGGTCGCGCGGCTGGGCGGCGGCTTCAACGCGATGATGGACGTCATCGAAGACCGCGACGCCGAGCTGCGCCATCTCTCGGCCCTGCAGCGCACCGTGCTCGACAACGTGGGCTCGTGCATCATCTCCGTGAACCCCGACGGCGTGGTGACCATCTTCAACCGTGCGGCCGAGCGCCTGCTTGGCTACACCGCCGATGAAGTCGTGGGCAAGCTGACGCCGATGGCGTGGCATGACCCGGCCGAAATCGCTCGCAAGGCACGTGAGTTGTCTGCGGAGCTGGGGACCACCATCGCGCCTGGTATGGAGGTCCTGTTCGCCAGAGCTCGCCGCGGCCTGCCGGACGACGGCGAATGGAGTTATGTGCGCAAGGACGGCTCCAGCCTGCCGGTGCAGCTGTCGCGCACGGCGCAGCATGGCGAGGGGGGCCGCATCACCGGCTTCGTCGCGCTGGCCCATGACCTCACCGAACGCAAGCAGGCCGAGGCGGCGGCGCGCCGTCATCAGGACGAGCTCGAACAGACGGTGCAGCAGCGAACCGCCGAGCTGCGACTGGCACGCGACGCGGCCGAGTCGGCCAACCAGGCCAAGAGTTCATTCCTGGCCAACATGAGCCACGAGATCCGCACGCCGATGAATGCGATTCTCGGCATGTCTGCGCTGGCCTTGCAGGGTGACCTCGCGCCGCAACAGCGCAACTACGTCCACAAGGCGCATGCCGCGGCGCAATCGCTGCTCGGCATCATCAATGACATCCTCGACTTCTCGAAGATCGAGGCCGGCAAACTGGAGGTGGAAGCCATCCCTTTCACCCTCGACACCACGCTGGACAACCTCGTCAACGTGCTCGCCATGCGGGCCGAGGAGGTGGGCCTGGAGCTGCTGCTGGACTTGTCGCCCCAGCTGCCCACGGCGCTGGTGGGTGACCCATCGCGGCTGGGGCAGGTGCTGCTCAATCTGGGCAACAACGCCGTCAAGTTCACCGAGCGTGGCGAGGTCACGGTGGCCGTGAAGCTCGCGTCGTGCGATGCCACCTCAGCGCAGCTGCGCTTCGAGGTTCGCGACACCGGCATCGGCATGAGCCCCGAGGTGCAGCAGCGCCTGTTCCTGCCGTTTTCCCAGGCGGACGCATCCACCAGCCGCCGCTACGGTGGCAGCGGGCTGGGGCTTGCGATCAGCCGGCACCTCGTGCGGCTGATGGGCGGCGAGCTCGAGGTCGACAGTGAAGCGGCGCGGGGCAGCCGCTTCAGCTTCACCCTGCGCTTCGGCCTGCAGATGGGGGTGGCACAGACGTCGGCCGAGTGCCGGGCCCAAGGCTTGCGCGGGGTCCGCGTGTTGATCGTCGACGGCAATGCGGGTGCGCGCAACGTGCTCGCTGCAACCTGTGTGGCCCTGGGGCTCCAGGCCGACGCCGCAGCCGATGCCACCGAAGCACTGCATCTCGTAACGCAGGCCGACGCGGAAAACGCGGCGTACGAGCTGCTGCTCGTCGATTCGAAGATTCCCGGCATGGACGACCCTGCCGGCGCCGCCGCGCTGGGTCGGCGCGGTCCGCAGCGACCGCAGATTCCGGTCGCGCTGATGATGCCCGCCGTGTCACGCGAAGCCGTGCTGCAAGGGCTGGCCGAGCAGCAGCGGGCGGTGAGTGCGCTGCTCGTCAAGCCGGTCACGCCCTCGACCTTGGTCGACGCCTGCAACATCGCACTCGGCATCACGGTCCCTGGCACCCTGCACGATGCAGCGCATGAGCCTGCGAACTTCACCGACCCGAGCACCACCCTTCGAGGAGCTCGCATCCTGCTGGTCGAAGACAACGAGGTCAACCAGGAGCTGGCGCTTGCCCTGCTGGGCGGCGCCGGCATCGACGTGAGCGTGGCGCGCAATGGGCAGGAGGCGTTGGACGTGCTAGAGCACGAGGAATTCGACGCTGTTCTGATGGACTGTCAGATGCCAGTGATGGACGGCTACGCCGCCACGCGGGCACTCCGAAAGCGGCCGCTGCGGCAGACGCTGCCGGTCATCGCGATGACGGCCAACGCGATGGTCGGCGACCGCGACGCCGCGCTGGCCGCCGGCATGAACGACCACATCGCCAAGCCGATCAACGTCAACCAGATGTTCGCGACACTTGCGCGCTGGGTGACGCGCGGCTCGCCGCGCGTCTGAGCTCGGCCAGCCCGCCGCAGGTCAGAACAGCCCGGCCTTCCCTGCTCCGGTCACCACCGCTTTCGCCAGCTCGGTGACTTGCGAATTGAGGTCATCCGAAGGTGCGGCCGTGGCCTTGCCCGTCCACATCAAGCGGCCACTTGCGACGTCGGTGATCGACCCGTTGGCGGCATAGCCGGTAGCGACCTTGGTGTCGCCGACGGGCGCCGATACACCCACACCGCCGCCGAAGCCGCCGCCCCCAAAACCGCCGAGCCCGAAGCCGACGGTGAAACCTGACTTGGCGACGGAACTGTCTGGTGCCACGGTCGTGACCAGCACCGCCTTGGCACTCGCCGCCGTCGCGGCAGCCAGGTACCGCGCCGGGTTGCCCGAGGCATCGGCTGCGCCATCAGGGGCAGCGACGGGCGTCGCACCCGCCGCAGTCACTTGCACGCCGACCTGGTCCTGGCAGATGCGTCGAAGTACCAGGTCTTGCGCTTCGCACACCACCAACACGCGCGCGCCTCGCAGCGGGTTGCCGCTGGTCAGTTGCGGGTCGGACCACTGAGCGTCGAGCGTCTTTGTTGCACAGCCGGCCAGCAACAAGGCGCCGGCAAAACCAACGGTGGCCACGGCCAAGAATTCAGTGCGGGTTCGAGCGACGGTCATGCGAATCTCCTGGGTCGGCGCTCGATGCAGCGCCACAAACCACAGGGTACGCTGCCGGGCCAAGAACCCGGGCCCCGCAGGGGCAAATCCAGAAAGCGCAGGCAGCGCGCCTGCTCGAAACGTTCAGGCGACGCAGGTGCGGTTCTTACCGGTCCGCTTGGCCTCGTACAAGGCCTCGTCGGCCCGCTCCAGCGCCACCTCGATGCGCTCACCAGGGCGGTAGGCCGTGACACCGGCCGAGAAGGTGACGAAGACCTGCTTCTGCTCGTGCATGAACAGGCCGCCTGTCAGCGAGCGCTGAAGCCGCGTGAGGATCTGCTCGCCCTCGGCGACCGGCGTGTTGGGCAGCAGCACCACGAATTCTTCTCCGCCGTAGCGGGCCACCAAATCCATCGGCCGCAAGGCCTTGCTGACGACCTCAGCCAGCGATTTCAGCGCCACGTCCCCTGCCCCATGGCCCAACTCGTCGTTGAGCTTCTTGAAGTTGTCGACGTCGAGCAAGCCGATCGACAACTGCGTGCCTTCGCGCTCCAGGCGCCCACGCTCGGCCTCGAAGGCCTGAAGCAGCCCGCGGCGGTTCGCGATCTGCGTCAACTGGTCGGTCGACACTTCTTCAGACAAGCGCAGCAGCTCGGTTTCGAGTTCGACCACGCGTTCGGACAGATCGGTGGCACGCCCTTGCTCGTACTGCAGCTTTCCTTGCGCCACCTTGACCAGCGACTGCACCGTGCGGCTCTCTTCGACCATCTCACGCACGACGCCTGCCAGGCTTTCCAGCGAATCGGCCTTTTCGATCACGCCGGCGTAGCGGCCGAGGTTGTCGTGGAAGCGGCCAGTCTGCGACCCCAGCTCACCCAGCTCGCTGAGCATCTGGTTGATCAGCGTCTTAAGCGAATCGCGGGCCTTGGCGCGCTCGATGCGAAGCTGCTTCTGCCGGGCGCGCGTGTTGTCGAGCAGTTCACCGACCGAGCGCACGCTGCGCGCCGTGAGGCCATAGGCGATCTCGTTCTGCATGGCCTCGCACTGGCCCTTGGCCCAGCTTTCGTCCTCGGCCAGATCGGTCAGGCTGGCGGTGAGCTGCTCGCACAGGCCGCCGAGCTGGTCGATCAGGTGATGGCGATGCGCCAGCACGCGCGAAGCACGCTTGCACAGCTGCTCCAGCTCATCGCTCTGCCCGACCGTGGGGCCGCGCTCACGAATGCGCTTGGTGAGTTCGGCAATCTCGTCGGCGAGCTCGGCGTTGGCGGCCGGCGCGGGCGGCATGGCCTGCTGCAGCGTGCCGCCCAGGCTGCTCAGCAGCTCTTGCCAGATCGGCGTGGTCTCGTTGGATGGCGCTGCCGAAGCCTCCATGGCCAGCGGTGCAGGTTGTGTCGGCTCGCCCCAGGGCTGCTCGACTTCGACAGCCAGTGCCTCGGGGTCGACGGCGCCATCCACGGTGTCGCTTTCCCAACCGGCCAACAGCTGCGTGAGACGCTGTTGCATGCGCTGCACATCACTGCGCGAGCTGGACAGCACGCGTTGCAGGCTGTCTTTCTTGCGTGCAACCGTCCATTGCCGACCACCGCGCTGCACGCCCCGCACAACGCGTTCGATCAGGCTGGCCAGCGCCACCGCCTGGGCGGCAGACTCCTCCTTGTCGACTGCAGACGCTGCCGGCGTAGCCGCACCAGGCACCGGCGTGCCGGCTTCCAGGTGGTAGGCGCGGGCGTAGTTTTCGGGGGTGGGTTCGAGCTTCTCGAGCACCAGCCGGCGCAGCGCGGCTTTGGCAAGCTGGGGTGGCAGAGCGTCTGATGCGGCTCGCGGAGCAGCGCGTGTCGTGTCCATCGGGAGTCAGATCAAAAGAGAGGCGAGAGGCGCTGTGCCCTCAGGGCGTGAACCGCGAACGCGCCTCGACGGCGGCTCGCAGCACATCGGCTGCATCGGCCTCGCCGGCATTGACGATCCACGGCGCCTTGCGCGGCAGCACCGTCTGCTCGAGCCACTGCTCGAGCAGGTCGGGCGGTTGTGCCTTGCTGAAAAGAAAGCCTTGCATCACCACGCAGCCCAGACGGTGCAGCACCTCCATCTGGCGCATGTTCTCTACGCCCTCGGCAATCACGCGCAGGCCGAGTGATCGGGCCAGCGCGATGATGGCGGTGACCACGGCCGAGCTTTGTGGCGTCATGCCCAGGTCGCGCACGAAGGAGCGGTCGATCTTGAGTTCGCTGATAGGCAGCGTGGTGAGGTAAGCCAGAGACGAATAGCCGGTACCAAAGTCGTCGATCGAGATCTCGACGCCGATTTCGTTGAGCCGGTGCAGCGACGGGATCACGTTCTGCAGGTCCTTCATCAGGCCTGTTTCGGTGATCTCGAGCTCGATGGCATGGTGCGGCACACCATACAGCGTGACGGCCTGGTGGATGTTCTCGACCAGATCAGTGCGTTCGAACAAGCGGTTGGGCAGGTTGACGGCAATCGAATCCGAGAAGCCGAAGCTGTCCTGCCACAGGCGTGCCTGGCGGGCGGCCTCGCGAATGGCCCACTCGCTGAGCGGAATGATCAAACCAGTTTCTTCGGCCAGCGGAATGAAATCGCCCGGTGGTACCAGCACACTGCCGCGCTGCCAGCGCATCAGCGCCTCCACGCCCACCATCTTGGCGCCACGCACGTCGACCTTGGGCTGGTAGTGCAGCACCAGTTCGTTGCGTTCGATGGCCTTGTGCAGCGCCGATTCCAACTCCAGCTTTTCGCGGCCCTTGCCGGCCAGTGCCGGGCGGTATAGCAGCGCTGCATTGCGGCCCTGGGCCTTCACCGAGTACATGGCCACGTCGGAGTTGCGCATCAGGTCGGCCACGGTGGCGCCATCGCGCGGGAACATCGCGATGCCCACGCTGGCCGTCACGAAACACTCTTGCCCACCAACGAAGATCGGCTCGCGCATGACATCGAGAATGCGATCGGCCACGCGTTCGGCGTCGCTTTCGTCCGAGACCTCGGGCAGCAGCGCCACGAACTCGTCGCCACCCAGGCGGCCCACGGCCTCGAGCGTGCGATGCGAGCGCGAACCCATCGACTCGATGGAGCTTTCCATCACCTGGTCAGAGTGGCGCACGCACGAACGAAGGCGGCGCGACACCTCCATCAACAATTCGTCGCCGGCGCCATGGCCCAGCGTGTCGTTGATGACCTTGAAGCGGTCGAGGTCGATCAGCAGCAGCGCCACCGGGTGGTTCAGCCGGCGTGCATGTTCGAGTGCGCGCTCGGCGCGCCAGATCAGCTGGCGGCGGTTGGGCAGGCCGGTGAGCGCATCGAAATTCGCCAAGTGGCGAATCTTGTCTTCGGCCATGCGCCGGTCGGTCACGTCCTGCACGATGCCGGTGTAGCCCGACAGGTTGCCGTGTTCGTTGAACTCGGGCTCGGCTTCCACGTGCACGATGCGCTGCTGGCGCCCATCGGGCAGCGTGACGGGGATGTCGGTGGCCAGCACGGAGCTGTGACGGAACACGTCATGCAGCACCATGAGGAACCCCTCGCGATCGTCGTTAGGCACCATGCGCAACACACCGCGCATCGTGGCGACGTCGCCCGCCCCCAACCCAAACACCCGCAGGCCTTCGACCGAGAACACCGGGCTGCCGCTGCCGAGCCGCCAGTCGAAGCTGCCCATTCGGGCGAGGTCTTGCGCGCGAGCCAGCTTGGCCTTGCTTCGCTCGAGCTCGAGACGGGTGCGCGACGACCGCAGCAGGTAGCGTAGCCGGCCGGCGAGCAGGCTCCACTGGGTGGACTTGACGAAGAAATCGGTGGCGCCGGCTTCGTAGGCGCGAGTGATGGACGCGTCGTCGTCGAGGCCGGTGAGCATCAGCACCGGCAGCGACTCGAAACCCGGCAGCGCGCGCAGCTCGTGGCAGGTCTGGAAGCCGTCGAGCCCCGGCATCAGGGCGTCGAGCACCACCACATCGGGCAGCCAGTCAGCCAGCAGCTGGATGGCGCGTTCGCCGCTGGTGGCTTCGGTGATGGCAAAACCGCGCTCGCGCAGGGCGATGGCGGTGAGCAGCAGGTTGACCTCGTCGTCGTCGACGAGCAACACCTTGGGTTGAACCAGCAGATCGTCGTCGACCAAGGCGGCGCTGGAGGTCATGGGTCAGGCGCTCACGATCCGTTGGAGCGCGACGCGGACGATCTCGACTTCGGCCTGGAGCTGGGCAATGCGATCGGCCATGCCCTCGGTTTGCTCATGGCGGGCCCTGGATTCGACGTCCGAGCACATTCTGGACAACTTCATCGCTCCGATGCTGGCAGAAGACGATTTTAGGGTGTGGGACACGTGGCGAATACCCCCCAGTTCATTGGCTCCCAAGGCGTCTTGCAGCTGAGGCATGAGGCGCATCACCGAACTCTCGAAGGCCTTGACCACACGTTCCATCAGGCGATTCTCACCCGTGGGGTCGAGTTCGCGCAGACGCTCCAGTGCCTGTGCATCGAGCACCGTGGAATCGGATTCCGCATTGCCAGCCCCGCCGACCAAGACGCCCGGGGTCGTGGTGCCACTGGAAGCACCTCTGTCGCCGGAATCGGCGGGAGCAGCAGGTCGAAGGTGTTTGGTCAGCATTGCGAGCAGTTGACTCTGGCGAAACGGTTTGGACAGATAGTCATCGAAACCCAGGCCCAGGAAGCGTTCCTCGTCTCCCCCCAGGGCATTGGCCGTGACCGCAATGATCGGAGTATCTGCTGAAGTCAGGAAGTTGAATCGGCCCGCCGTACCGCGGCGGAACCAGTTGAGCGCCTCCACGCCGTCCATGCCCGGCATCTGGATGTCCATGAGCACCAGGTCGAAGGGCTTTTCGCACATGGCCCGAAGACCCGCCAATGCGCCGGAACTCACCTGCACCCGGCACCCGAGCGTTCTGAGCATCTGCCCGATCACTTCCTGGTTGACCACATTGTCTTCCACGACAAGGATGTGGGCGTTCAGTCGTGGCGTCAATCGGGCCACCTCCGTAATCGAGGTAGAAATGCCGAGAATGGCCTGTCGCAACTCGGCCTTTCGGATGGGTTTGGGCACGAACCTGTGGAAACCTGCCTGGTGAGCCGCGCGCACGTCGTCGGGCGATGACACCGAGGACAGAAGCACCATCTTCATCTCGGGGTGCGAGCCCGCTGCCTGCAGCGCCAGGGCCAGGCCCATGCCATCGAGGCGGGGCATGCGCATATCGACCAGGGCCAGGTCGAAGTGGGGGTCGGTCGCCGTCTTGCCTTGCAGGATGTCGAGCGCCTGACGGCCGTCTTCGGCCAGCACCACCTGCATGCCCCAGGCGTTGAGCATGTTGTCGAGCACGATGCGGTTGGTGTCGTTGTCTTCCACCACCAGCACGCGCAGTTGCGGCATGGTCAGCAAATCGAGGCCCAGTGCGGCGTTGTCGGTTTCCACCACGCCGAACGGCAAGCCGAAGACGAAACGCGACCCGATTCCGGGCTGGCTCTGCACCTCGATCCTGCCGCCCATCAGCTCGACCAGCTGCTTGGAGATGGTCAGGCCCAGGCCCGTGCCGCCATAGCGGCGCGCCATGCCCACGCTGGCCTGGGTGAAGGCGCTGAACAGGCGCGGCAGCACATCGGCCTCGATACCGATGCCGGTGTCATGCACCGTGAATTCGAAACGGCCGGGCACACCCGGTATGGCTCGCAGGCTCACCACCACCTCGCCCTGCTCGGTGAACTTGATGGCATTGGCCACCAGGTTCGTCAGCACCTGGCGCAGACGAAGCGGGTCGCCGTTGACGACGATGGGCAGACCGGCCTCTTCGCGAAAGCTCAGCTCCAGGCCTTTTTCATGCGCACGCGGAGCCAGCAGTTCCAGCGTGTCTTCCACCACCCCGCGCAACACGAAGTCGATGCTGGCCAGCTCGAGCTTGCCGGCTTCGATCTTCGAGAAATCGAGGATGTCGTTGATGATCTCCAGCAGGGACTCACCCGAGCGGTACACCGCCTGGACGAAGCGGCGCTGCTTGTCCGACAGCGTGGTGCCGAGCAGCAACTCGGTCATGCCGAGAATGCCGTTCATCGGCGTGCGGATCTCGTGGCTCATGTTGGCCATGAACTGGCTCTTCGCCTGGCTGGCCTGTTCGGCCGTGTCGCGGGCACGCTGAAGCTCGATCTGCTGTTCGCGCTCTGCGGTCACGTCAGAGGCCAGGCCGAACACGCGTATCTGGCCATCGGGCATGCGGCGCGAGCGGGTGCGGGTGCGCATCCAGCGCAGGCCCATCTGCGGGTGCGTGATGCGATAGACGGTGTCGGTCGGCTCCAGCATCAGCTCGCGCCGCCGCCGGGCTTCCAGAGCCGGCAGGTCCGCCGGGTCCGCCTGCGACTTGGGCGATTCGGCACCGGGGCGGAAGTTGACCAGCGTCTCACGCCGGCCGTCGAAGTTCACGCGCGTCGCATGCTGGCCGCCGAAGGTCACCGGCGTCAGCAGCTCGTAGTGGCTACGGTCGGGGTTGGTGACGAAGAGACTGTCGTCCACCGTTTCGGCGAACTCCTGGAAACGCGCTTCTGATTCCTGCAGCTCGCGTTCGGCCAGGCGCTCGCGCGTCATGTCGCGCGCCATCGCCATCAGCACATTGGGGCGGCCGGCACCGTCGAGCAGCGCCACGTAACGCGCACTGACGATGCGCCGCCCTTTCGGGCCGTTGAGATCGAATTCGCGCTCGACCGCAGTCTGCGTCGCCAGGGCCTCGGCCAGCGCCGCTTCGACAAGCCCGCTCACCTTGGGACCAAAAGCCTCGGGCATCGTCTTGCCCACCAACTGCTCGCGCCGCAAATCGAACTCTCGCTCGGCGTGGCTGTTGATGCCCAGGATGCGATGGTCGGCCACGCTGAACACGTACAGGCTGACCGGCAAGTTCTCCACCAGGGTGTGAAGGAACTCCGGCCCGAGATCGATGCCTGCACGGTCGGGCAGCGACACCGATTGCCTGCGCACAGCATCGCGTTCGGCCAGCAGGCTCAATTGCAGCTGCACGGTTTCCAGCGTGCTGTGCAGGGCCGCGTCGTCGGCACGGCAGGGCACGGCATGCAGCTCGATGGCCGCCACGCAGCGGCCAGCCACCGACACCGGCACGGCCACGCCGCATGCAAGCGTGCCGCCATGCGGAGGCGTGATGGTCGGGTGCTGACACGACACCGCGAGGCCCGTGCCGCTCAGGTGGCTGCGCACGGTCATGCGCGTGGCCGCCTCGATCTCGTCGGTTCCGCTCAGCGCGCACAGCTCGGCCGTGTCGGACGTGAGCGACACCACGCGCCACACCAGCAGGTCGCGTGCACCCAGGCCATGGGCCAAGGTCGCGCCGACCGCGTGAAGCGCTTCTTCCAAGGTGGTCGCGGTGGCCGAACAGCGCGCCACCTGGTTGAGGAGGTCGAGGTACACCGCAGCGGGGTCTGCCGGGTGCGGGGAATTCGATTCGACTTCGAGGCTCGAGCCGACATCACCTTCACCACGAGGGCTGCGTCCCGCCCGGCGCAGCAGCATGGCACCCGCCAATGCCGCCACGGCCACAAAGCTCAGCCAACGGGCAGCCCCGTGAGTGATGGCCAGCGACAAGCAGGCCGCAATGGCCGCCAGACCCAGCAACAGACGAAAGCTCAGCAGGGGCATGAGTAATTGGACGAAGGCATGGACACAGCGAATGGCCACGAGGCGGAGCGAGCAGCACCATTGCGGCTTACCGTGTTGTTTTCGGCAGGTGTGCGAAGCGACTTGAATTGGCCCGCTGTGTCACGCGATGCCGCGTTGTCAGTCCTTACAATCATTGCAATGACGTCTGTGCTGCTCTCCGCGTTGGCGCTGCTCGCCACCGTGGCCGCTGTCGCCTCCGTGGCCTGGGCCCTGCACGCGCAGCGCCGGCAGCAGCAGCTCGGCTGTGAACTGCAGGCGAGCCGGGCCGAGGCCCATGCCCTGACCGGCACGCTCGACGTCTGGCAATGGCGCACAAACGCACAGCACCGGCTCACGCAGCTGCACTCGCCCGCCACGGCGACGAACCCGCAGACCGACGTCGACGGCAAGCCCTTGCTGTGGGAAATCTTCCAGTCAGAGGACTCCCTGTTGCGCGCCCGTGCGCAAAGTCACGCTCAGCTCGACGCCCTGCCCGTCTGGCGCACTGATGCTGCCGGGCAGCGGCATTCGCTCGTGCTGCGCGGCGCCGCGCTGCTCGACAGCGAAGGCCGCTTCTCGGGCTACGTGGGCACGGCGCGCGACGTGCCTGCCGTCTCGAGTCTCCCCGCCACGTCCTCCGTCGAAGACGACAACGGCGACCATGAG
>Ga0307516_10007898_pt1 | contig 12122 bp, 8 predicted proteins | sample 19_EM_MG_FD_203310 | JGI IMG/M metagenome (GOLD analysis project Ga0307516, IMG submission 203310) | Populus trichocarpa ectomycorrhiza microbial communities from riparian zone in the Pacific Northwest, United States - 19_EM | ecosystem: Host-associated > Plants > Roots > Unclassified | place...
CGTGCGCAACATCCTGAACAAGCTGGGCTTCCACTCGCGTACCCAGATCGCGAGCTGGGTCGCCGCCCCCGAGAGCTAGGGCGCCTTGCCGCTGGATCCGGACCGGCAGCCGGTGGCCGGCACGCCCGTGCCCGGATAATCTGCCGGGAACGCGGGGAGGATTCGATGAAGGCCGAAACAACACGACTGCGGGCCGACGCCCAGCGCAACCGCGACCACATCGTGGCCGTGGCCCGGGTCGTGTTCGCCGAGATCGGCCCGGGCGCGCCGATGGACGAGATCGCCCGGCGGGCCGGCGTCGGCGTCGGCACGCTCTACCGCCGCTTCCCCGACCGGGGGTCGCTGCTGCGCGCCGTGGCCCTGGAGAGCCTCTCGGCGATCCTGGCCGACGCCCACGCTGCGATCGGCGAGGAGCCGACCGCCTGGGATGCCCTCGCGCGGATCGTCCGCCGGGCCGTCGACCTGCGGTTCAGCACGCATGTGACCATGATGGACGCACGCACGCGGCAGGCCCTCAAAGAGGCACCCGACTTCCGGCAGGCCCGCGCTGCGGTGATCGACGTGGTCGAGCACCTGGTCGCGCGGGCCCAGGCCGAGGGCTCGATGCGGTCCGACGTCGGCGCCGGTGACGTGTTCGCGGTGGTGTCGTTGCTGCTCAAACCGCCACCGAGCCGGTCCGCCGAGATGTCCGACCTGCTGATGCGGCGCTGTTTGACCCTCATCCTGGACGGCCTGTACTCCGGCGGGCAGAGCGTGCTTCCCGGCGAGCCGATCAGCGTGGCCGACCTCCACCTGGATTCCTGACGACCTCACTGTCAACTCTGGACGAATGTCCGGATTCGGAGCTATTCTCGACGAGTAAGCGGAGGATTTTATTCCGCTTCTACTCGACTGCGATCGATGGAGGTTCCTCGGTGACCGCTCCCACCCTGCAGACCACCCGCCGCTGCCCGTACGCGCCCCCGGACGAGCACACCCGCATCCGGGACACCGAATCCGGGATCTCCCAGGTCACCCTGCCCAGTGGCCAGGTCGCCTGGGCACTGAGCAGGCTCGAGCACATCCGCGCCATGCTCACGGATCCGCGGTTCAGCTCCGACCGCCAGCATCCGAACTTCCCCCGGTTCACCCGCGAGCGACCCGCCCTCGACCTCATGCGCCGATCGATCATCCAGCTGGACCCGCCCGAGCACGGTCCCGCCCGCAAAGCCGTGGTCGGCGAGTTCACCGTGCGCCGCATGGCCGGCCTGCGCCCACGCATCCAGCAAATCGTCGACGAGCACATCGACGCGATGCTGGCCGGACCGCGCCCCGCCGATCTCGTAAGGGCCCTCTCCCTGCCGGTGCCGTCCCTGGTCATCTGCGAGCAGCTCGGCGTGCCGTACCGTGACCACCAGTACTTCCAGACCCGCAGTTCGGCCCTGCTGAGCCGCGCCGTCACCGCCGAGGACCGGCGGCAGGCGGTCACGGAACTGCGCGACTACCTCAGGGACCTGATCGCCGAGAAGGCCGCCGACCCGGCCGACGACCTGCTGGGCCGTCAGCTCGCCCAAGGCAACGACCCCGAGGACGTCCTGTCGCTGGCCTTCCTGCTGCTGATCGCCGGGCACGAGACCACCGCCAACATGATCTCGCTCGGCGTGGTGACGCTGCTGGAGCGCCCGGAGGAACTGGCGGCGCTGCGCGAGGACCCGACGCGTACGCTCCCCGCGATCGAGGAGTTGCTGCGGGTCTACACCATCGCCGAATTCGCCAACTCCCGCGTCGCCGTCGAGGACGTGGAGATCGAGGGCGTGACCATCCGGGCCGGCGACCCCGTCCTGGCACTGAGCAACGCGGCCAACCACGACCCGTCAGCCTTCGCTGAGGCGGACGAGATCAAGCTCGACCGGGGCGCCCGTAACCACGTCGCCTTCGGCTTCGGCATCCACCAGTGCCTCGGTCAGAACCTGGCTCGCATGGAGCTGCAGATCGTCTTCGACGCCCTCTTCCGCCGGATTCCGACGCTACGGCTGGCCACACCCGCCGACAGGCTGCCCTACAAAGACGACGCCTTCGTCTACGGCATCCACGAGGTACCCGTGACATGGGACGATCCGGCATGACCAAGATCGTGGCGGATCTCGATCGCTGCGTCGGAGCAGGCCAGTGCGTCCTGACCGACCCCGATTCGTTCGATCAGAGCGATGAGGACGGCACGGTCGTCGTCCTCCGGGACACCCCGGCGGACGACGAGGCCTTGAAGCGGGCACGGGTCGCCATCGAGATCTGCCCAAGCCGGGCCCTCTCCCTGACGGAGTAGCCGCTGGCACGATGCCCGCCCACAGTGACTTCGGCCCCCGCCACACCCGGTTGGTCTGCCGGGCACAGCGGCCGGGCGTCGACCAGCTCGCCCGTGAGGCGGGGTTGCGCGTCGAAGGTCACCGGCCGAACCTACCGATCGATCTGGCTCGCTGGGAGTGATCGCTTCCAAGGTAGCCGCAACGCAGACGAAGGAGGAACGCCCGGCGCACGCCGAGCCGGTCGGCCCGGTGCTCTACGCGGACGGCCCGAACGCGGTCCCCGGCCGCTACATCGTCACGCTCAGGGACCACGCCATCCGGGTGTTTCCTATGGGGAAGCAGAGCAAAGGCGATCTAACCGCGGTCCGGCTGGGGCGGCTCGACCGGGCGGCTCACCAGCGGCACCGAGGCGGTGTAGGAGACCTGCCCGAAGCAGGCCACCCGGGCGAGGGCCCACCATGCGCCACCGGTACGGGCGCCCGTGGACGCGGACACCGTGAAGGTCAGCGTCCCGGTCTCGCCCGCGGGCACGGCGAAGCCCTGGATCGGCGCGCCCACCGCCAGTTCGTCGCCCGGGTCGCCCCAGGTGCCGTACGGGGTGATCAACTGGGCCTCGCCGCGTACCTCGGAGCGGTTGGGGTTGGTCAGCCGCAGGGTGAGCACGGCCCGGTCCCCGGGCGCCAGGCCGACCTCCGCCGGTTCCAGGACCGCCGCGAGACCCGCGGGCGGGCCGCCCACGGTCACCGTGACGACGTCCTCGAGGATCTGTCCCAGGTGGTCGTGGATCCGCGCGGCGAGGAAGTACCGGCCGGGTTCGGCGGCGCCGGCGTCCACGGTGAGCGCGAAGTTCTGATGGTCGCCCGGCTGTAGGTCGTATCCGTTGGGACCGGCCGGGGTGACCGACAGCCCGGCGGGCACATCGAACTCGACCTTGCCGGCCGCCGCGACGGTCGCGGAGGCGACGGTGACGGTGACGGTCGCGGGCTCCCCGGCCGGGTGCAGATCGACGGCGGTGGGATGCACGTGTACGCCCATCGGGAGGTTGCCGACCGGCGCCGGGCCCTTGTTGTGCAGCCAGTAGCGGGTGTAGACCGGCTGCGCCGCCTCCGTCGCCGGGATGCCGGTGTGCCGCTGGGGCGCCGGTCGGCCGGGCCGCGCGCCGACGGTGACCACATCGGTCGCGGCCAGCGTGACAAGCAGGTCATCGCCGTCGACCGCGACCGGCGGCTGACCCGCGGCGACCTCCTCCCGCACGGAGGAGACCCGCACGGAGGAGACCGGGACGGAGGAGACCGGGACGGACGGTTGCGCCGGAGCGGACTCCGGGACGGACTCCAGGACGGAGGCGATCGCGGGTTCGCGCAGCCCGCCGATCAGGCTGACCCTGGCAAGCGCCGGCACGCCGCTCGACTCGTAGAGCCGTACGGTCACGCCGTCGGCCGGATCGACCTCGCCGGAAAGCCCGGCCGCCAGCGGGTTTCCGCGCGGTTTGAGCGCGGCGAGGATCACCCGCTCCGGCCGCACCGAGCCCAGGCTCGCCCGGGCCGGCAGCGGCCCGGGCCCGGCGGCGACCACGTCGGCACGTACGGGGTGGTTGAGCTCCTGCCCGGCGCGGACGAAGCCGGCCCGGCGCCAGTCGCCCGGGCCCGCCACCAGGCTGTAGCGGAACGTGTGGCTCCAGTGTTGCAGCGCGAATCCGGCCCCGTCGGGCGTGGTGCGGCGCGGCCCGTCGATCCACACCCCGCTGGGCCAGCCGGTGCAGGCTCGCATCAGCGACAGGTACAGCGTGCCGTCGGGCTGGGCCACGAAGCCGGGAGTGCCGTGGTTGACCAGGCCCACGGAGTAGTCGGTGAGGGTGTCCGCAGCCCCGGCGAGCGCGGCCGGCTGGCGGACGTCGATCGTCGCGTCAGCGAGATCGGCGATCAAGGCGTCGGTGTCGGAGTCGGCCACGATGAGCACCGGCAGGTCGCGCGGGGCCCGCAGGTCGGCGTCGGGGATCCAGACCGCGGCGCGCGGCCGGGCCGCCGGCACCAGCACCCGGCCGGTCTCGGCCAGCGTCCTGCGGTAGCCGTCGTCGCTCGCGTCGAGCACCGCGCCGGCGAACGCGTTGCGGGCGCCCACCACGATGCGGATGTCGGGCAGGTTCGAGTCGACGTCGAGCGCGCCGTAGCGCGGCCCGTCCGGGTGGGTGCGGGTGGCGGTGACGCCCTGGCCGACCAGGGTCGCGAGCAGCGTGCGGATGCGGTCGCGGTGTGCCTCGTCGTCGGCGGCGATCACCTCGGCGACGCCGATGGCGTACCCGTGCCGGCCGCCGTCCGGGTCGTGCACGACGATCCGGGCGGTCGAGGAGAGCCCGGCCCAGGTGTGCGCCGGGTTGTCGAGCGTCCACAGGGACTTCGCCGTGTCGACGTCGGGGAAACCGAACGGGCGCCCGATGGCCGCGAAACCCACCTCCGACACCGGCAGGGCGCCGGGCAGGTCGACGTCGAAGCGTACGCGCAGCAGCCGGTCGTGGCCGATCGAGCCGTCGACGTGGGTGCGGAAGTCGATCCGGTCGGCGCCGTTACCGAGCAGCACCTCGCGGGTGACCCGGAGCTCGCCGAGGGTGGCGACGCTGGTCAGCCGGCTGCCCAGCGGGCTGTGCTCGGCCCGTACCTCGGCCGGCCGGTCCGCGAAGCCGGCGCCCGGCCCCTTGGGCAGCAGGTGCCATGGCCCTTCGCCCCAGACCTGATGCCCGTCGTACTCCTCCTGCACCGTCAGTTCCCCGCCGAGCCCGCCCGGTCGCAGCAGATCCCGGCCGGTGCGGCGGTCGACGATGCGGCAGAGGGCGCCGCCGCGCTCCGGGTCCGCCTCGACGGCGAAGGCTTCGTTGTCGATCGCGGTCGCGCCGGGCCGGGCGGCCCAGCCGGCGACGGGTCGCCGCGGTGGCCCGGCCGGGACCGCGTGGAACACCCGGTATCCCAGCGCCGGCACGTCGGCGGCCAGGAAGGACACCTCGACCTCGGCCAGGGTGCCGTCGGCGTGCCGCCGGATCCCGTCGGCCACCGCGGGCACCCCGGCACCGTCGTCGTCGCGGATCTCGATGTCCCGGGGCCCGGGCTCCGGATAGCCGAGCCGCACCCGGGTACGACCGTCGCGTGCCCAGGACATGGAGTTGCTCACCAGCAGGGCCTTGCCGTCGCCGCTGGTGTCGGCCTCGCCCGCGAGGTGGGCGACGGCGTCCCGGCGGGCGGCGGCGGCCAGGCTGTGCGCCTCCTGCCAGCCGGCGACCAGGTCCAGGTAGACCTGGTCGGACTCGGTGCCGGTGACGGCGTCGTGGTGGGCGCCGTAGGCGAGCAGCCGCCACGCCTTGTCCAGGGCCTCGCTCGGGTAGCGGTCGCCGAGCAGCGCGGCGAGGGTGGCCAGCCGCTCGGTGTCCAGGACCAGCGTCTCCACCGCCCGCTGGGCCTGCTTGGTGTCGATGTAGGACACGTCCTTGCCGGGATAGACCGGGTTCATGTCGCGGGTCTGCGGCGACACCACCCGGCCCGCCGGGTCGTGCGCCGGGCCGTGGCCGGTCAACTCGGCGCGGACCGCGGCGAAGAAGTCCCGGGGCACCCCCATCCGGAACTTCGGCCACTCGTACCGCCGCGGCCACTCGCGGTGGATCTCGGTGCACCAGCGGGACGGGATGTTGTGGTCGTGGCCGACCGGCAGCAGCACGTTGCGGGTGGCGGCGACCTTGCGTAGTTCCCGGTACTGCGCGTACGCCTCGGTCATCGCCTCCCCGAGCGTCTCCTTGCGCTCGACGTCCCAGCCCGCCACGTAGTGGTTGGCCATGTAGGCGGTGAGCAGGCCGCGCCCGGTGGGTGAGATCCACTCGAACTCGCTGGGGAACTGCATGCGGGTGATGTCGCCGGTGTGCCGCTTGGCGCCGACGTGGTGGAAGGGGCCGCGCGCCCAGGCGCTCGACGTGAGCCCGGCGTCGGCCATCAGGCCGGGGAAGGCCGGGTCGTGGCCGAAGACGTCGAGCATCCAGGCGGTACGCGGGTCGCCGCCGAGGACGTCACGCTGGTAGCCGACCCCGTACACGGCGTTGCGGATCGTCGACTCCGGATGGGTCAGGTTGGTGTTGGGCTCGTTGTACATCCCGCCGACGAGCTCGACGCGGCCCTCCCGGACCATCCGGCGCAGGTCCGCGCGGTCGTTGACGAACACGTCCCAGTAGGGCTTGAGATAGTCGATCTCGGCGAGCACGAACTGGTAGTCCGGGTCCCGGCGTGCCGCGTCGAGGTGCGCGCGGACCAGGTCGAACGCGGTCCGGACGAACGGCGGGCGGAGCCGGTCCACCCCGGGCACGTCGGGCAGGTCCTGCCACACCTCGGTGAAGCCGCGCTGGGTGTTCCACCAGACCGGGTCGTAGTGGAAGTGCGAGACCATCCACATCGTCCAGCCGGTGGCCGCCGCGCGTACCTCGCCCTCGGCGGTGACCCGCCCGGCCGGTCCGTCGGCCACCTCGCGCAGAGTCGCATGCCAGGACCCCGGGCCGTCGGCCACCTCGCGCAGAGTCGCATGCCAGGACCCCGGGCCGTCGGCCACCTCGCGCAGAGTCGCATGCCAGGACCCCGGGCCGTCGGCGACGGCGGTGACCCGGTGCACGGAACCCTCGCTCGCCGGGGCGGCGACCAGCACGCCGACCTCGACGACCCGTTGCTCGCCGGCGGCGAGTGCCTCGGTGACGGCCGGTTCCGGGGTACGCACGGTGGGGCCCTCGACGCGTACCCGTACCGGTGGGCTGGCCGGACCGGCGGTGAGGGTGACCCGGACGACCTGGCGGGGAGCGCCGGCCGGCCCGAGGAACAGGTCGGTGGCCTCGATCTGGCTGATCAGCATGCGCCGGTCCTTAGCAGGGGTCTGGGGTGAACGGGGTCCAGGTGAACGGGGTCCAGGTGAACGGCTCGGCACGGGCCCAGTCCGCGCCGAGTTCGTGATAGAGCCGGCCGGTCGCGGCGGCCCGCCGGGTGAGCTCGGGCAGGCCGGTCAGCGACCGCTGGGCGACCTCGACCGGTGCCGGGCTCTCATGCACGGCCTCGGCGACCTGGGTGAAGGCCAGGGTCTCGGCGAGCGGGACGAGCAACGGCACGCCGGGATCGGCGACGTGGTCGAGCAGGTTCTCCAGCAGGTCCGCGCGCGGGTGGTCGCTGGTGCCGTCGGGGGTGCTCAGCCGGTCTTCCGTGTAGTGCAGCACGGCGGTGCCGAGGCTGCCGTACACGGTCACGGTGGGCTCGACGGGTGGCTGCGCGCAGAGCGTCACCGCCACGGTGACCGGGGTGCCGCGGGCGGTGACGATGCGGGCGCTCGCGGTGTCGTGCGCCTCCGCCGCGCGGGTCCGGTAGGTGTCCAGGACAACCTCGCGGACCGGCTCGTCGCCGCCGGAGCCGTCGAGCCGCAACGCCAGCGCGACCCCGTGCGCGAACGGGTTGGTCAGCGCGCCGTCGTTGACCGCCCGGCCGTCCAGCCGGCGCCGGCCGGCCCATCCCGCCCGGCCCCAGTACGCGTCGTCGCGCCACCAGAGCCCGGTGACGCCGATGCCGCCGAGCCGGCCGTACCGGCCCGCGCGGATCTGCCGGGTCAGCTCGGTGACGGCGCCGGAGCCGAGCGCCTGGAACCCGACCTGGCAGGACCGGCCGGCGTCGCGCTGGGCGGCGAGCAGCCGGCCGAGGCCGTCCAGGGTGGGCGCCGGCGGCTTCTCCAGCAGGACGTGCGCGCCCGCCCGCAGCGCCGTCACGGCCAGGTCGACGTGCGTGTGCACGGGCGTGGCGATGACGACCACGCCCGGTTCGACGGCGGCGATGAGTGCCGCCGCGTCGGGGCCGTACGCCGCGTCGCCGGCCAGGGCGCGCTGCTCGGGGTCCAGCGGGCGCGGGTCGGCCACTCCGGCCAGCCGGATCCGTCCGGCGGCGTGCAGGCGGGCCAGGCGGTCCAGGTGACCGCGGCCGTAGCCGTGCGCGCCGACGAGCAGGACGCTGGGCCTGCCTTCGCTGGGCCGGCCGGAGTGTCGCGAGCTCATCCGATTGTCAGCCGCGGCGGACCCTGACGGACAGGCCGGTCTTGGTGTAGACCGGCTCGACCTTGTATCCCGGGGTGCGCACCGTGATGGCGGCGAAGCGGCCGGTCAGCTTGCGGGCGCGCAGCACCGGCACCAGGTCGCAGCCGGCGCCGACGGCCAGTTCCAGGATGCTGCCCTTGCCGATCTCGGCCGGGCCGTCGACGGTCAGCGCCGTGGCACCGCGCGCCAGCGTGGCCGCGAGCACCCCGCCCTGCTGGAGGTAGCCGCCGCACACCGACGTGCTCCGGGCCACTCGCAGCGTGCCGTCGCGGACCTCGACGTCGCCGGAGCCGAGGGCGGAACACGAGCCGGCGACCAGCGTGCCGCCCAGCACCCGGACGCCGCCGCCGAACCGGTTGGCGCCGGTCAGGCCGAGCGTGCCGGTGCCGCGCAGGGTGAGCCCGCCCCGGCCGTCGATGTCGTTGCGCCAGGTGTCGGCCCCGTGCAGGCCGCCGGCGGCCGCGTCGAGCGTGACGTCGACGTCGCCCTCGAACGCGCCGTAGCCGTCGGCCGCGGCGAACAGGTCGAGCCGGCCCCAGCCCTCGGGCCCGTCAAGCAGGGCGTAACCGGCGGGCAGGGCGGTGCTGCGCAGCACCGCGCGGCGCTGGGCCGCGGTCAGGTACGGCTGGCGGGTCTCCAGCAGCACCTCGGCGCCCTTCGGTACGGTCAGCGCCACGTCGCGACCCCGGCGGGGCAGGATGTAGGTCAACCGCGGGTGGACCGCGCGCGCGTTGGCCGCACGGTCGGCGTACGGGTCGACGGTGCTGTCGCCGCTGTGCGCGTAGGCGAACAGGGTGTCGGCCGTGGTGCCGGTCTTGGCCTGCAGGTAGGCGGCGGCCTGCGCCCGGGCGTCGGCCTTGAGCTGCGCGTTCGCCGGGTCGTTGAGGATCGCGGCGGCCAGCGCGGTGGCCAGGATGCGGCCGCTGACCACGTCCACCGGCGAGTGCATGCCGGCCGTGATGCGGGTGTCGGAGAGGTCGAAGGCGCAGGCGACCAGTTCCTGGAAGCGCTCCGGTACGGCGTACGCGTAGGCGAGCGCGGCGAGGTGCAACGCGTTGGTGTGCCCGCTGGGGTAGCCGCCGTCCTCGGCCGGCACGAGGCTGCGCTGGCGCAGCAGTTGCGGCGCGACGACCACGTTCGACTGGTAGACCGGGTAGCCCAGCGCGTCGACGGCGCCGGTGTCGATCACCTCGCTGTTCGCGGTCATCCGCCACGGGCGCGGGTACTGGTACGAGAATTTGCTGGGGTTGCCGGAGGAGAAGTTGCCGCGCACCGTGTTCACCAGGTTCACCACCGCGCCGAGGGCGGAGGTGGGTGAGCCGGCGCCGATCGCCGATCCGGCCGGGGCACCCGCCGGCAGGGCGTCGCTGATGGTGGTGGGCGGCGTGCCGGCCGGTGCCTCGGTGATGCCGGTGACCGCGAGCGCGCCGGTCTTGTAGACGCTCGACAGCACGCCGAGGCCCGCGAGGACGGAGTAGCTCTGGTGCTGGCGGTCGACGATGAACGCGCGGGCCGCCTCGGCGCCGGTGCGCGTCGCGGTGCGGGCCTCGCAGAAGCGCACGTTCGCGCGCAGCACCTCGGGCGCCAGCACGACCCCGGTGTTCCAGGCCGTGCCGGTCTGCCACAACTGCTGGAAACCGGAGAGGATGCGCACCGCGCCGTTGGTGTCGACGGTCAGGTTGGCCGTGATGTTGGTCTTGTAGTCGTCGACGAACGCCTTGACCTCCGCGGCTACCGCGGGGTTGGACATCCAGGACAGGATCGCCGGGCCGCCGATCAGCCCGGCGGAGGCGGTGGCGGAGGCGCGCAGGAGCGTACGGCGGCTCAGGCTCATGTGGGGAATCTTTCTCGACCGGTGGGGAGGGGTGGTGTGGAGCTCAGTCCTTCAGCCCTGCGTTGATATCAGCGCTCATCACGTACTTCTGGAAGACCAGGTAAATCGCGATCAACGGGAGCATGGACAGCACGGAGGCCCCCAGCAGAACCGACCAGTTGACGTTCTGCGCGCCGACGATGCTCGCGACGCCGATCTGCAGGGTGAACTGATTCGGGTCGTTGAGGATGATCAGGGGCCAGAGGAAGTCGTTCCAGCGCCACTGGAACGAGAAGATCGCCAGCGTCAGGACGATCGGCCGGGCCAGCGGGAGCATGATCCGGATGAAGGTCGACAGCTCGCTGGAGCCGTCGATGCGGGCGGCCTCAAGCAGGTCGTTCGGCACGGTGACGAAGAACTGGCGGAACATGAACGTGCCGGTCGCGGTGATCACGGCGGGGACCACGACGCCGGCGAGGCTGTTGTAGAGGCCGATGTTGCGAATGACGACGAACAGCGGCGCGAGGATGGTCTCGCCCGGCAGCATCGTGGTCAGCAGGATGCAGCCGGCGAAGATCTTGAGCCACCAGCTGTTGTACTTCGCCAGGGCGTAACCGGCGGCGGCGCTGGCCACGATGGTCAGCAGGGTCGCCGAGACCGCCACGATCAGCGTGTTGACGAAGTACTGGGCGACGTCGAACTTCGTCCAGGCCTGGGTGTAGCCGGACACCGTCCAATGCTTCGGGAAAACCGTGAGCGGGTACGAGAAGAGATCGCCGGCGGGCTTGAACGAGCTCAGCAGGAACCAGATGAGCGGGAGGCCGTAGACGACGGCCAGGAGCCACATGATCGAGCTCGTGCCGATCGACCTGGGCACGTCGCCCTTCTTGCCGGTCTTGCGGCGGCGCAGTGCGGGAGGCTTGCTGGCGACGGCCATCTCAGGACCCCTTCCGGCGGCTGGCCAGCAACTGCACGACGGCGATGATCACGAGGATCAGCAGGAGCACGAAGGAAGCCGCGCTCGCGTAGCCGATCTGGGCCTTCCGGAAGCCGGTCGTGTAGATGTACTGGACGATCAGGTTGTTCTGGGTGCCGGGGCCGCCGGCGTTGATCGCGAAGATCAACCCGTACTCCTTCATGGTGTGCAGGGTGCTCAGCAGCACGACGATGAAGGACGTCGGCGCGATCGCCGGCAGGGTGATGCGGCGGAACTTCTGCCAGGCGTTGGCGCCGTCCAGGTCGGCGGCCTCGTAGTACGACGTGGGCACGTTCTTGAGGGCCGCGACGAACAGCAGCATGTTGAACGCGGTGCCCATCCAGGTCGCCGCGATGACCACGACGATCAGCGAGAGGTTGGCGTTGGACTGCCAGGGCAGCGCCTTGCCGCCGAGTTCGGTGATCACGAAGTTGACCAGGCCGAAGTTCTCGCCGAACAGCCAGCGCCAGATGACACCGGCGATGATCGGGGAGATCAGCCAGGGCATGAAGAAGATCACCCGGGTCACCGTCTTGCCCTTGCTGTGCTGGCTGACCAGCAGGTAAGCGGTGCCCAGCGAGGCGACGAAGGTCAGCGGGACGACGGCGCCCGTGTAGATCAGGGTGCGCCACAGGGCCGCGTAGAACGCCGAATCGTTCAACAGGCGCTCGTAGTTGTCCAGCCCCACGTACGGGGCGGGGCCCACGCCGGTGTAGCTGGTGAACGAGTAGTTCAGGCCGATGACGGCCGGCCAGATGAAGAAGAGCAGGAAGAGCACGAGGTTGATGGAGATCATCAACAGCGGCGCCGTCGTGTAGCTGTTGAGCTTCCGCTTCGGCCACCATCGCGGTCTCGTGGGTGCCGGCTCGCCGCCGGCGGAGACGCTCCGCGGTTCGGCCTGGACGCTGTCGACCATGCTCTGTCCTCCCTCCAGCCTTGTGGGCCCGCCGTCGCCGGCGGGCC
>Ga0307516_10007899_pt1 | contig 12120 bp, 11 predicted proteins | sample 19_EM_MG_FD_203310 | JGI IMG/M metagenome (GOLD analysis project Ga0307516, IMG submission 203310) | Populus trichocarpa ectomycorrhiza microbial communities from riparian zone in the Pacific Northwest, United States - 19_EM | ecosystem: Host-associated > Plants > Roots > Unclassified | place...
CTTGATCGTCGACGACGAGCGCGCCGAGTGCGAAATGTTCGCCGACGCGCTGCGCGACGCCGGCTTCGACCCGAGCTGGGACACGAGCCCCCTGGCCGCCCTGACCAGGCTCGAGACCGAGCCGTTCGATGTCGTGATCACCGACCTGAACATGCCCGGCCTGTCTGGCAGTGAGCTGTGTAGCCGTATCAAGCAGCTCAAGCCCAACCTGCCGGTGGTGGTGGTGACCGCCTTCGGCAGCATCGATTCGGCCGTCGTCGCCATGCGCGCCGGGGCCTACGACTTCGTGACCAAGCCGTTCGACATCGACACCATCGGCCTGGTGCTGAAGCGCGCGGTCGAGAACCACGAGCTGCGCGCCGAAGTCGACGCGCTTCGGCGCGTGGTCGACACCTCGCAGCGCTACGGCGCGCTGATCGGTTCGAGCGAGCCGATGCGCCGGCTGTACGACACCATCGACCACCTGCAGGCCGGCGACTCGACGGTGCTGGTCACCGGCGAATCAGGCACTGGCAAAGAGCTGGTGGCGCGCGAGATTCACGCCCGCGGCTCGCGCAAAGACCGACCCTTCGTGGCCATCAGCTGCGCGGCCATGCCGGAAACCCTGCTCGAAAGCGAGCTGTTCGGTCACGAAAGGGGCGCTTTCACCGACGCCCGCACACGTCGCGACGGCCTGCTCGTCTCCGCGCAAGGCGGCACGCTGCTGCTCGACGAGATTGGCGACATGCCGCTGGCCTTGCAGGGCAAGCTGCTGCGCGCGCTCGAAGAGCGCAGCGTGCGGGCGCTCGGCTCCAACCACGAAGTGGCGTTCGACGTGCGCGTGATCGCCGCCACCAATCGCGACCTCGAAGCGGCGGTCGAGCAGGGCCGCTTCCGCGAAGATCTGTTCTATCGCGTCAACGTGATTCACTTGGAGCTGCCGCCGCTGCGCTCACGCAGCGGTGACGTGCTGCTCTTGGCGCAGGCGTTTTTGGGAGAGCTTGCCGTGCGCAGCGGTCGGCCGATCGCGAAGTTCAGCGCGGCCGCCGCCGAAAAGCTGGTGGCTTACGATTGGCCCGGCAACGTGCGCGAGCTCAGGAATTGCGTCGAGCGCGCCGTCACGCTCAGCCACGCCGAGCTGGTAGACGTGCAAGATCTGCCGCGCAAAGTCCGAGATTTTCAGCCGGGTCACGTGCTGATCGCCGGCGACGATCCGAGCGAGCTGCTCCCGCTAGAAGAGGTCGAGCGGCGCTACATCGCGCGCGTGATCGCGGCCTGCGCCGGCAACAAGAGCAAGGCCGCGCGCATTCTGGGCATCGGCAGAAAGACCCTGTACCGGCACCTCGATGGCAGCGTGCCGCCCGGCATCGACGACGAATGAAGCGCGCCGCTTTTCTACTGCTGCTGCTCGTGTTCGGGGCTTGGCTGTTGGCGGCGCCAGCCGCGCGCGTGCCCGAGCTACGCGAAACGTCGCCCGGCATCTCGGCGAGCGACGGCAGAGCACGCACCGCGGTCGAGCAGCTAGCGCTGCAGTCGGCGACGCCGCTCGTCGCTCGCGCGCCCCGCTTGGTGCGCTTGCCGATCGCGTCGGTTGCGGTACCGCGCGCCAGTCTGACGTTCACGCGCCAAGCTGCGCCCGAGCCCGTTTCTGATTTGCGACAAGCCTTGCGGCGCGTGCAAACGCGTCGGCGCGTTCCACGCCTCTCGGGCGGAGAGCCTCCCTGGTCGTGAAGGGCGTGTTTTCACCCTTCAATCAAACCATTTAGAGGCCTCTTCACCGAGGCGTGGAGTCACACATGAAACGAGAAGAATCCGATAAATCGGCCGAGCAAGCTTTACCCGGCGACGGCAAGCTGCACCCGCCCCCGTCCATTTTGTGGTTCATCATTCCGCTGGGCGCGCTGATGCTCTACGCGCTGCTAACGCGCTGAGCTGGCGCTAGGAAACGGAAGGCGCGCTGTGAGGCGCGGCGTCGAAGTGCGCCGCGTCTCGCGTGCCGCGATCGCGGCATTGAGACTCCCGCGCTGGCGCGGTACGTTGAGCGACGTGCTAGCCGTTCGTACTGCCGGTAGTTTGGTTGTCTTGGCGCTATTGCTCGTCGCCCCGGCTGCGCGCGCAGAATGTGCGAAGGCAACCGCGTTGCGACCGTGTCAGCGGGTCGGAAAGACCAGCCGCTTGTTGCCTCCAGAGCCGCTCGAGGTTTCAGGTCGTCCCGGTGCGCGCAGCGCGGCCCTGGTCATTGGGGGCATCGGCGTGGTGCTCGTGGGCCTGGCTGGCTTTGTATTGGCTGCTGCCGCCAGACCGGCGTGCAGCGATGAGTACGATCACAACCCTTGCTTTCACGCAGGCCCGTTCTTTTACGGAGGCCTACTCGCGGGCGTAGGCGGCGTGGTCGGTGGGAGCGGGATGCTGTACTACGGCGCGCTGGATGCGCCTGTCCAACACAACCAACCGGTAACTTCCCTGACGTGGGGACCTCGGATATCGCGCGGGGCGTCGCTAAGTTTTCGATTCTAGCCTCATTCACCCGGACGCTGACGCTCGAGCCGTGAAGGCTAGTCGGTAAACTTTGAAGACTGACCGCCAGGCAAAGTTCAAGAGTGACTGCGGGCTGCTGTGGGCTGTGCTTCCTTCGCGGCGTGTTCGCCGTCTGCTTCCGCCCCTGCGGCGAGAGCAAGCGCGCGTGCGCGTCCATCACTCGGAAGGATCACGGCATGAGAAACTCTTGGAAGCTTGGTTTGTGCGCCGCGCTCGGCGCGTCGGTCACCTTCGTCGGCTGCAGCAGCGGCGACAACTTGGCCCCCGCCAGCGGCGGTAGCGGCGGCAGCGGCACGAGCACCGCTGGCAAGGGCGGCAGCGCCGGCGGAACGACCCTCAACATCTCCGGCAGCTCCACGGGTGGTTCGAGCTCGAGCGCGGGGACCAGCTCGGGCGGCACGAGCGCCGGCACGACCACGGGCGGGACTACGACGGCGGGCTCGGCCGGCAAAGCAGGCTCGGGCGGCAGCGGCGGCACGACCACCGGCGGCTCGGGCGGCGCGAGCGCCGGTAGTGGTGGCACCGGGGGCACGAGCGGCAGCGCTGGCAGCGGCGGCAGCCTCGCTGGCAGCGGCGGCAGCCTTGCTGGCAGCGGCGGCCTCGGCGGTAGCGGCGGCAGCGCCGGCACGTGCGATGACGGCGACGGCTTCACCGCGGCCGGCGCGGGCGGGGCGGGCAGCGTCGTAACGGCGATCGTGCTCGTCGACAACGTCGTCGTAAAAGATGGCGCCGCAGCAGCTTACAAGAGCTGGTTGTTCGCCGATGCGACGGACATTGTCGACGACAAGGTCGGCAACGTCGGCGACAAGTGGGTACGCTTTCCGTTCGATGCCGCGAGCATCGGCAACAACGCGGGCGCTCACGATGTTTTCTCCAAGTGCGACGGCAATCCGAAAGGCAGCTTGAAGAACGTGGTGCCCTTCACCATGGCCGGCCAATACTACGAAACGGGCGTCGGCTTCGCCGGCCATGATTGGTCGAACTTCACCGTGGCTGCCGACGTGAAGCTGGTCTCCGGCGGCAATTCTCAAGCGGCCTGTGCCGCGCACGCCGAGCTGTTCATCAACGGTGCCGCTGGGCCGACGACCGGCCCGTCCAAGCTGCTGACGGCGGGTGCGTGGGTGTCGCTCGCGCTCACGGCGCCGGCCACGGGCGCCACCTCGACCGATCACATCGGCGTGCGCATCACCAGCTACACCTGCTTGTGAGCCGAAGGCCTCGCGCCGCGCGTTCGTCCGGACTTCGATTTGGACGGCAAAACGCGCGGCGCGTTGTCAGTCAGCGTGAGCCTATGGCGCGCTCGCAGCCGCAGCTCGAGCAGCCAGTAGCTGACAGCGTTGACCGTGATGCGCTTCAGTCGATCGGCCTGTCCGTGCTCGATGTTGTAAAATAGCGGCGAGGTGAGCGCCGCGGCTTCGTCGTGCTGGCGTTCGACGTACATTTTGAGCGCGCGTGCGTCGACGCCGATCACGGGCAAAAACGTCTGTTTGCCTTGGGCACGCCGCACCCGGCTGCGCACCGACACGCAGACGACGGAACCTACGACCACGACGTCGGAGACGTCGAGCCGTGCGACCTCGTGCTTGCGCAGGCCGAGCGCCAGCATCGCCAGCAGCGCGGCTGCGCGCAAGTCGCTCGGCTCGTTCGGATCAAGCGTGGCGCGTAGGATCGCAAATTCTTCTGGTTTTTGCGGCAGACGACGGCTCAGTGGCACCAGGACGTCGATCAGGTCGTTGGCCGCCGGGGGCGAACGCAGCTCACGCCACGCCGCGGGGCTCGGCGCTCGCGTTTTGAGCGAACGAACATGTTGGGTCATTCTCGCAAGTATCGGGGGGGCGCGTTTCCAGCGCGTATCTCGCTGGTTTTGCCTGCTTACACGCGCGCCCCTTGCCAACCTTTTTAGCGGATCTGTACAGAAGCCGGGCGCTCAGGCTGGAACGCGGCGGATCAGCGCCGCGGCTTTCTCTTCGAGCACGCGGAACGTGAACGATTCGGTGATGAATAGCTCTACTTCGTCGCGGTCGTGAACCACGTAGCCGACCGACAAATCTTGGCCGACCGTGAGCTCGTAGTCTCCGCCGCGGGTCGACAAGAGCACCGCGCCTTCTTCTAGTGCCGGCGCCCATACCAGCGAGCCTTCGGCGATGCTCTCTTCCAGGCGCTTGCGCAGCGGGTAGCCGTCGTCACCCTCGGCAGTGAGCTCCGAATAGGCCAGGGGGCCTGCGGCCAGCGCGTAAGGACCGTTCACGCCCGACAGGCGCAGCGCTTCTTTGGCTCGGCTCACGGCGCGCGGCCAGTCGCTGGCTGCGCTCACCGCGACCTCGGGGTGCGGGCTTTCGGCGATGATGCCGCTGATATTGCCCGGCAAAAAGCCGCGGAAAATCGCAGCATCTTCCGCGCGCGCGATGCGCTCGGCGGCCAGAATCACCGGATCGAGATCGAGGTCGTCGGCGCCGCGCGCCGCGGCGTCGAGCTCGGCTAGCGGTAGCGTGAAGCCGCTGCGCAGCTCGACGAGCGGTCGCACTTCGCGAATGGCGTGCGTCACCGTGCCAGGCACGGACGTTTCGGCTGGCTTGAGCCGTCCGGTATTCACGGCGCCGAGCTGCCAGCCGTGCGGCCCCGAGAAGTCGACCAGCTTTCGACCCGCCAAATGCAGCTTGAGCACGCGGCGCGCCTCTTCGTCGATTTGCTGCCAAGCCTCGCTGCTGATGGGCGCAAGCTCTCGTTTGAGCAGATCCATCACTTCATCCCTTTCAAGCTGCCGATGCCCAGCGACACCGACACGTTGGCGGACACCTCGCCGCTACCGCTAGCGGCGCCCGTGACCGCTTGTTCGACCGCGACGATCGGGCCGCTCGACCCGACGTAGGTGGCGATGTTGGCGGCGAAGGTCGTATCTTTTCGGCGCAGCCACTCGAGCGTCATCATCGCGTGCTCAATCTCTTCGTTCTTGTTGTGAAGCAGCACCGCGCGCAGCTCGACATCGCTGCAGGCTTCTGCCCGCTGCTGGTACCAATCGACGGCTTCCAGCTCCTCTTTGAGCGAAACGATGGCGCGGTGACGGTTCCTCGTGTCTTCGGACAAAAGCTCTAGCGGCTCGTGATAGCTCTCGCTGCTCATACCTGGACGGTAGCGCGGAGCCGGGCCTGAAACCCGTGGCATTGTGTGACAAATCGTGGCGCCACACTGAGGCGCAATCCCGCGGTTTACGCAGCCACTGACTTGGCCCGAACAACGCCTGTGATAGGCGTAGTGGGGTGAGCAGTATGGCGGTAACTCAAGTCGACGCGGAGGCGCTCAGCGCCGCGCTTCCGCTCTCGCCGCTGTCGCCACGCACCGAGTTTCTGCTCACCGGTGGCGCGACGTTGCCGCTACTAGCGCTCTGCTTCGCGCTCGAGCGTAGTCTGGGCCTCGATCGCGCGGAGCTCAGCGTGGGCTTTCTGACTTTCTACGGCGCGCACGTCATCAACGATCCGCATTTCAGTGTCACCTACCTGCTGTTCTATCGGCGCGTGCGCGAGCGGTTGTTCAGCGCAGAGCTGCCGCTCGCGCAACGGCTGCGCTATTTTTTTGCAGGTTTCGTGGCGCCGGCGGCACTTTTGCTCTGGGCCGGGTGGGCGCTGTGGGTGCGTTCGGCGGCAGCGCTCGGCGCCATGACGCAGCTGATGTTTCTGCTGGTCGGCTGGCACTACGTCAAGCAAGGCTTCGGTGTCGTCACCGTGCTGTCGGCGCGCCGCGGCACGCGCTACGGCCTGGCCGAGCGCCGCTGCCTGCTTTTGCATTGTTTTGCCGGTTGGGCCTACGCCTGGGCGAGCCCGTTCGATCCCGGGCGCCTCGTCGAAGAGAAGGGCATCGTCTACACGACTTGGGCACAGCCCCACTGGCTAGAGCCCCTGACCCGCGCGAGCTTTTTCGCGAGCGCGCTGGTGCTGGTCGTGATGCTGGCGAAAAAATGGCGGCGCGAGCGCGGCTTGCCGCTAGCGCCGCTGATTGGCCTGCTCTGCTCGGTGTGGCTGTGGACCGTCTACAGCGGCGTCGACCCGCTGTTCATGTACCTGATCCCCGCGCTGCATTCCGTGCAGTACCTGTACTTCGTATGGCTCTTGAAGCGCGGACAAGCCCGCGCGCACGAAGGTCCGCCCGAGTTTGGCCGTCCCGTCGCGCTGGTGCTCGGCACCTGGGCTGCAGGGGCCTTCGGGCTCGGCTTGCTGCTCTTTCATCTCTTGCCGAGCGGGCTCGACGCGGCTTTCACCGACGCGCGCGCCGCGCGTCTCACCGATCTCGGCCCCACGCCGTATTTCGCCGCGCTGTTCACGTTCGTGAACCTGCATCACTACTTCATGGACTTCGTGATCTGGCGGCGCGAACACGCCGAAACCCAGTACCTACGCGCCTAGACTGAACATCTGGGCTGCCGCGCCGCAGCTCAAATCGCAGAAACTTCCGTGTCGTCTTTAGGCCAAGCGGTGGGGATGGGGCGGCAGGAGCCGGACGCTTCCCGCTTTGGCAGTGGTCAATATTGACCACTATCGGGCGAGCTCCGACCTGCTTGGCAGGGCCGATAAGCTTCCATGAAGCTCGCCGCTTAACCATCGACGCCCCATCGAGGCCAAGCTCAAATTATTGGCCAATATTGACCAATAGCCACGCGACGCGCCTGCTCCGACGCGGAGCGAGAGGCGATGTGCGTGCGCGCGTGGCTACGCTCCGCCAAAAGAGGTTGGCTGCGGCCCGGGTTGCGTTCGAAGGGCGGGTCCGTGTTCGCTACCTGGAACCAATTCCAGTTCGGGGAAAGAATTGCGTCGTTTGGGGTTAAATTAAGGTGTTTTGCTGTGGATCGGGCTCGCGCGAGCGGTTTCTGAATGGTACCCCAAAGGTATCTTGAAGCTCACGCGACTCATCCAATTCGGTCTCGTCACTTCCACGACGCTCGCGCTTAGCGGCGGGCTCAGCTCGTGCACCGGCGGCGACGACTCGCACGCAGCCGAGCCTACGGCCGGCGGCGTGGCCGCTGGAACCGGCGCGGGAGCGCAAGCGGGCGCGGCCGCGGGCTCGCTCGCGGGCGGCGGCCGCAGCGCGGTCGGGCAAGGTGGCGCCGGTAGCAGCAGCGTCACCGGTACCGCCGGTAACAGCAGCGTCACCGGCGGTGCCGCCGGCAGCAGCAGCGGTGGCGGCGGGGCCGCGCAGGGAGGCGTCAGCACGAGCGGCGGTAGCAGCGCGAGCGGCGGCACCGCCGCGAGCAACGGCGGCAGCGTCGCCACCAGTGGCAACGCTGGAACTAGTTCCGGAGGCCTTGCGGGCAGCGGCGGCTCCGGCAACGTCGCCGGCACCAGCGCGGGCGGGTTTGGCGGCGGCGGCGGCGCGCCGCCCGTCATTCAGGGCGGCACGCCCGGCTGGGCCAGCCGCTATTGGGATTGCTGCAAGCCCGCCTGCGGCTGGAAAGACAACGTGCCGGGCGGCAGCACCCCCGTGCACTCTTGCAACGAAGCCAACCAAAGCTTGGGCGCCGACTACGGGCAAGCCAACGCCTGCGACGGCAACCCAGCCGCCGCCTACATGTGCGGCAACTTCGGCCCCTGGGCAGTCTCAGACACGTTGGCTTACGGCTTTGCCGCCGTAAAAATGGGCAGCGACTACTGCGGCAAGTGTTACCAAATCCAGTTCACCGGCTCTTCGCACACCGCCGCCAATGATCCAGGCTCGCAGTCACTGCAGGGCAAAACGATGATCGTGCAGGCCATCAACACCGGCGGCGTCGACGGCACCCAGTTCGATCTGCTCATTCCGGGCGGCGGCGTCGGCGACAAAAACGCCTGCTCCACGCAGTGGAGCGGCGTCGAGCTCGGCGAGCAATACGGCGGCTTCTACCTGGCCTGCCAAAAGGCGCACAACTTCGACTACGCCTCCAGCAAGAGCTGCGCCGCGCAAAAGTGCCAGAGCGCCTTCGCCAACAAGCCGGACTTTTTGGCCGGCTGCAATTTCTTCGTCAATTGGCTGGGCGCGCCCGACAACCCGAACCTCGTCTTCAAAGAGACGACGTGCCCCGCCGCCATCACCCAGCTATCCGGCCTGAAGCGTTGAGATTGGAAAATTGGTCCCAAGGGCGTCGCGCGCGTCGAACTGCCCAAGCAACCGATAGGAATCGGCAAGGCATGGCCGAAACCGGTTGGTAACTTCCAGGTGTGAAGTCCACTCGGTTGCCGTGGAGCTCTCGCGCCTGGCTCGCTGTGTTTGCTGCCACGTCCGCGTTAGCGTGTGTCTCGGGCGTCGCCGATTCATTTGACGATTCGCACCTGCCGGCGCAGGGCCAAGCCGGCTCCGGCGTCGCCGGCACGACCGGCACGACCGGCACGCAGGCCGGTAGCCCGCCCACGTCCGCGTCGGGATCAACCAGCAGCGCTGGCTCGGCGGGCTCCGCCACCGGCTTCGGCGGCACGACCACCACGGCCGGCTCGGGTCCCGCGCAGGGCGGCGCCGTCACCACCGCCGGCACCAGTAGCAGCGGCGGCACTGGCGGCACCAAGCCCGAGGCTTGCAGCTACCCGGCGTGGGCCGCCGGTCACGCCTACGTCAAAGGCGACAAGGTCATGTACATGGGCAAGGCCTTCATCGCCAACGACGACAACCCCGGCTACGACCCGCTCGTCAGCACGTTTTTCTGGTCGCCGTACGACTGCCAGGCGGTCAGCACGGGCGGCAGCGGCGGCGGCAGCATGGGCGGCGGCGGCGGCACGGGCGGCAGCGGCATGGTCATCAACAACGGCGACTGCGTGCTGGGCAAGCTCTTGCCCCAAGGCGAAACGACCTACCACGCCATGTTCATTCCGCCCTGGCAAGGCCACCAAGAAAAGTCGCTCTACAGCTATTCAGCCCTGTGCACGGCGCTCAAAGGCTTTGGCCAATTCGCAAACAGCGGCAACGCCGAAGCCGACAAGCGTGAGGTCGCGGCCTTTTTCGCCCACGTCGCCAAAGAGACGGCGTTTCTCGAGCAGACCGACGAAGCCGGCCAACCCTCGGGCTCGGGCGACTTTCATGGTCGCGGCGCGATCCAGCTCACCGGGCAAGCCAACTACCAAGCCGCTGGCGACTACCTGCAAAAGAATCTCGTCGGCAATCCGGGCATGGTCTCGACCGATGCTGTCACCAACTGGCAGACCGCGCTCTGGTTCTGGGTCGTGCACAACAACCCCGGTACGGCCGGCACCAAAAACTGTCACCAAGCCATCCAGGCCGGCGACTTTGCGCAAACCACGCGCATCATCAACGGCGGCGTCGAGTGCCCCGGCTCCGACTCCGCCAAAACCCGCGCGCAATACTTCCAAAGCGACTGCACCATCCTCGGCATCAGCGCCGGCAACAACCTGGTCTGTTGAGGCCCAGTTTGACACGGCCTGCCCCCAAGCTACGGTTTGCGCAGGTGGGCTTCGATGAAGGCGGCGATCAGGTCCGGAAATTCGATTTCGAGATCGTGCGTGGCATCTGGAATGATTTCGATTTGTGCGTGCGGCAAGTTTTGCTGCAAGAGCTGGCCGACGCTGACTGGCGCGATCAGGTCGTCGTCGCCGTAGACGAGCAAGGTGGGGTGCTGGATGCGGCCGAGCTGCTCGGTCACGTCGGTGCGATCTTCGACGAACCAACTTGGTACGTCGGGCTGCACCTTTCGGAAATTGTCGCGCCAGTCCAGGCCGCCGAGCTTTACGACGTCGACGCCGCCGGACGTGGCCATCAGCACCAGCTTGCGAATGCGCTCGGGCTGCTCGAGCGCGATGCGCAGCGCCAGCACGCCGCCCATCGACATCGTCACCAAATCGAACTGTGGCGGTAGCGAAGCCAGCAGGTGCCGCTGCAAATCTGCAAGCGTTTTGAGCCGCGGCTCTGCCGGCGCGCCGCCCAGGCCTGGATAAGCACAAATACGGGTCTCGCGCCGGCGTGCCAGCCGCTCGGCGATGGGGCGCAGAAACTCCACGCGCCCGCCCGCACCCGGGAAAAACACCAAGGGCAGCGACGGCGCCGTTTCGACCATGGTCAAGTCGCTCCGCAAGAGGCCAGCGCACGCCGCTCGGCGCGCTTGGTCTGGGCCAAGTGCTGCACGCTCATTTGACGCCCGAGACCGCGAGCGCGATCTGCTCGTCGAGTGCTTCGAACATCAGGCGATTGCCGTCTTGCGCGTAGCTTATTAGGGCTTCGGCGTGGCGCGGTACGTCGGCCAAGAAGGCGTTGAGCGTCTTTTCGTCGAGGACTTCGGCGTGGCGACCGTAGCCGAGCTCTTGCAAGTAGAGCGCGTTGAGCGTTTGCTCGAATTGCCCCTGCACCGGCAGCGAGAGCAGCGGCTTGTGCAGGTAAACGGCCTCGCCCATCAGGGTGTAACCGCCGCCAGCGACAACGGCGCGCGCCGTTCGTAAATCGTCGATGAAGCCGGCTTCACTGAAGGGACGAAACGTGAGGTTACCGTCGTGCTCGTCGGCCTTGATGCCGCGCCTAACACCGTACACCTTGCAGGGCAGGCCACTCTTTTTGAGGGCGTCCAGCAATTGGCTGTTGGTGGTCGACGTTTGATAGACGATCAGGTGCTCGCCGGGCTCGGACTTGGCGCTCAGGATTTCTGGCCGCAAAATCGATGGCAAGAGCGTGGTTCGGTCTTTGCGTAGCTCGGGGTAGAAGAATGTCGCGACCAAGTAGTGAAAGCAGCCGGGTAGCTTGGCCTTCACGATGTTGCGGGTCAGCTCGAAGTCTTTTTCGTGGCCGGCCAGCAGCGCTGGCGAGTGCTTGGCGCGGTTGATGATCTGCATGTTGTCGACGCTGATGCAGGGCAGCATGTGGTTTCTGGCGTACAGGTAGCTGAACGACTCGAAGTCGCTGACGACGACGTCAGGCTTGAAGTCGTCGACCAGCTGGAAATAGGCGCGGACATTTTCGGGAAAGCCCTTGACGGCGCCTTTGAGGTTTTCGAGCAACGTACCGAGCTTGCGCACCGAGTTACCTTCGTACTGAATGGTTAGGCCCCAGATTTTGTGTACGTTTTCGAAACGCTGCGAAAGGTACTCGCGCGCACGCCCCGACACCACGACATGCACCTCATGCTGCTGCGTGAGATGCTCCAAAATCACGCCCGAGCGCGTAGCGTGCCCCATGCCTTCGCCAACGACGCCGTACAGAATGCGCATGGCGGCAGCTTAGCATTGCCCCGCGAAAACGAGCCATCGCCGACTTTGCCCAGGCAAAGTCGGCTCTGTTCGTAGTTGCGCCGTCGCGATCGCGCGGCGCGGCGGTGTCGTGCGGTGGTGTCGCGCGGCGCGGCGGTGTCGTGCGGTGGTGTCGCGCGGCGCGGCGGTGTCGTGCGGTGGTGTCGCGCGGCGCGGTGGTGTCGCGCGGCGCGGCGGTGTCGTGCGGTGGTGTCGCGCGGCGCGGCGGTGTCGTGCGGTGGTGTCGCGCGGTGGTGTCGCGTATCCGCCGTCGTCCCGCGCCGCAGCGCCGTCTTCCCCGCGTGCGGTGGTCGCGCGTCGCGGTCGCGCGCCGTGGTCCCGCGGCGTCGCAGTCGCGTGCCATGGTCCCGCGGCGTCGCGGTCGCGCGCCATGGTCGCGCGCGTCGCGGTCGCGCGCCGT
>Ga0307516_10007900_pt1 | contig 12119 bp, 12 predicted proteins | sample 19_EM_MG_FD_203310 | JGI IMG/M metagenome (GOLD analysis project Ga0307516, IMG submission 203310) | Populus trichocarpa ectomycorrhiza microbial communities from riparian zone in the Pacific Northwest, United States - 19_EM | ecosystem: Host-associated > Plants > Roots > Unclassified | place...
TTGCAGTTCTGACCAAGGTCTGAGGCATCTTGGAGCTCGGGACGGAGATGCTGTGGGTATGCGTGAGCCACTACAAACACTCATCATCACGAAGACCTACCAATGGCGCTCGTCAAACCAAACAAGGACTGGATCGATCAGCAGGCGTGTGCCAGGCGCAGACGCACCAGATCCTTGGTTTGTGTGATGCTGTTTTTATAAGGAAAGGTCCTGAACTTTCGCCCTGTGCCGGTGCCCACAAAGAGCTCAACGAAGCCATTCTTGAGGCTTGTCTTGCTGGCAAGCGCTAACTGACGCCACAGGAGTGAGAGATGACACACCACAGACATGTCCTGCAGTTGAACTTCAAATTGGCCTTAGAAAGCCAATCAGTGCAAGGTCCCCAAATGATCCGGTTCAGCCATGTCGGGGGTACCGTGGTGATGTCGCCACACGAGGACTTGAGCTGACTAGTAAGTGACACTGAGCTATGCATTAGGACCATCGGGCCTAAGTGCTGATGGACTAGTGTGTGGGTGGCGCAGCGGTGCCACATGTTGCAGCTGTGCAATGGCAACGTCCAAATGATGATGCGCTTCCCACTGCAGAGCCTTGGCATGCATAGAGTATCGCCGCTTCAAGAGGACTGCCACAACAGAAGCCATGGCAATTGGTCTGGCACCGCGAAACGCGGGATTACGATCTTACAGGATATTACACCTGGCAAAATTGATCGGGAGAAGACTGATTAGCGCTCAAGAGACTTGGCAATGATGTCAGAGGCGCGTACTTGTCAATACAACTCTGGCGCGATAGCGTACGCTTGTCGTTATAATAGTAACCAGGCTAATACATTAAGGCAATACAGGTTTGAAATTGTAAGTTTAGTGGAGTGAATGCCTCCAAGAAGACGATCCTTGTCCATGGTATGTGCGTCAAAAGCCCCCCAAACAGCCGCCATCTGCGGCATGCAGTGCATAGCCAGTGAAAGGTGCGAGCGGTTTGTAACACCCATCACTGCTAGTCTCGTCGCTGGCGTAAGAGTACACACGCGTCTGATTCCGCTCGCGCGAACGCGAGCGATCTCGTTGCCTACGACGGCGAGCCTTATGTGGGTCCTCTGGTGACGACCGGTAAGACGGGAATGAGGGTAGGCCATTGCCAGAAGAGCTGCGTTCCTCAGAGTATGAGTCATTATCCCCGCGAATGCGGGGCTTCGGTATTGACGGGGCTGGAGTCATGGACATAGTGAAGGACGGTGGTAGGCTGGTGAAGCCATCGCTCTCATCTGATTCCGACGATAGATCGGGTATCAATGGGGGTAGCATCAAGGGAGAAGTGCGCATGGGGATGGGGTCGTCCTCGACAGGTTGGGAGGGAGAGGACGACGTACGGCTTGATGCCGCACGGGGGTGGGCATGGTTGCCGCTGCTCGATCTTCTTTTAGATGGAGACGGACGCTTGGGGCGTTCATCATCAAGGGTGTATGTCCTTCCAGGACACCCTCGCTCTGGCAAGGCGCAGGCATTGGGCAACACGACGATGGGGGATCTGTCGTATGCCGTAGAGGAGTGAGCGACGTACACTCGAGTCAAGGTGGGCGAGGGGGGGAAGTGAACGGCATGAAGCCTGTCTGGAGATTTGGGTGCAGAATAAACCCGCTCGGTGGCCACGTATTGTTGTTTCAGGATAGAGCGAGGGGCAGCCGAGGGGGAAGGATACATGTTGGTGCAGAGAGGGTCTCGTTGACGACGAAGATGGAGACCACGACGACAGGAAACCCAGGGCGTGTTAGCAGGCTATGAGGACCATGGTGGGCAGGGTATAAGTAATGGTCCTCTAGCGTGGTGGGCTGGGGAGGTTATTTGGTGCGGTGTGGTTGTTCAAAAAGGATCCCGAGTTTTTTTATAGACCACATCCGGATCGGTCTGATTCCAAACCCGCGCCACGGACAAAACCTTTTATGGAGATCTCCGATAGGACCCATTTATGGGAGATTCCACTCTCGAGATTTCGTCTTGCAAGGCCGTCCACCCAACCACACTCACCCCTGGACGTAACGGCGTGAACGTGTCTGAGAAAATCCCCTTGATCATGGTCTGAGTTGCCCGATAGCATCAATATAACGCATGCGCCCATGAAAGACCTCAGACCTTCATGATGGAGCTCATTGGTTTGCGCAGACCATGCTCACATCCTTCTCCTTGAAGCATAGTACAATGCGTAACGCTTGCAACTCGCCTTTGCATCTTCCCCGTATTTGGGCGTGGTATTTCGCCGTTCTGTTGTCGCTCTCCTGTCACGTTCCAGTGATTGGTTTCGTGGGAGCTCTCATTCCACCAGCGCTAGGCCCCCCATGTCTAGTAGACCAACGCAATCGCCGCCGAGTCAAGTAAGTGTTTCATGCTCGAAGCCCCCCTGAACAATGTTGATCGAAACTGCATCAGCTCCCAGTAACGGAATGCCAACGTGGTGACAGGCGTCCCACATACTTACATCCATAGTATGTAGATGTCATGATGCGGTCAACTACGGCAACTCCCGGCTTTCGTGCGTCACTGACCATCCTATGGTAGGTCTACCCAGCTTTGAGCCTCTGCGCTGCAGTTGTACGTGCTGGCCTCTGCTTCAAAGTCCTACAATCTTTAACTTCGGGTAAGTATCGGCTAGTCATGTGGCAAGCTTGAGAACAAGTCTCTCTGCCAATCGGTCATGCTGGCTATCACTTGAGCGATTTCTGCCTCTGGAAGGCTTCACAGGTCGCTTGTATCCAGATTAGATATAGCATCTCAGGGATGAGAGGACGTGGCACCGTTATACCCAGAATGTCACCGCCACATAATTCATAACTCAGGACTCCGCAACGGTGATCCTTGAATGCTGCTTCTTCACCTCATCAATCACCGTGCGTCGACCTGCTTTGCAGAATATGTTTATTGATTCCGAATGTATTGCTGACACAAGTGGCGTTATCCCAGGCAATAAACCGAACGAAATGCATGGTATGTTCATATTTTGCGCGAAACTATGTATGTCGATATTAATAGGGGCCCCGTTGTGTGACTAACACATCACAATTGGCCTGGAATGCCGTTGTTGGCGGCTCGCGAGATAGTGGCTATGGTGATGAGTCCCCTCGGTATGTTCACTGCAAACGCGTCGTTGGCAAGGTTCCTGTTACCATCTGCTTCCAACCTGGCATTTGTTGTCCTTCCTCCCCTAACATTGGAAAGCTAAGAGAGGTGCTGCGGCTGTTGCATTTGCTTCTTCGGCCCCCCAATCCTCGTTACCATCAACAAACACAATGGTGTACCTAGTGCCACGTGCGTACCACCACATGCATTCTTCATTTAATGTTTACAAGTTTTATGGGACTAACTGTAACGAGCCTAGGTTGGTTAATATCTCATGTTCATTTTCCATACTGATACTTGCCGTTGTGCCATAAATGCACTCAAGTGGAGCTACGACCCAACTATCCAATGATATCGCAAGGTGTTATATACCACAGCCACGGTATAGCTTTCCAGTTCCAGAAAGGGGTTGTAGGACAGTCGTCTTCTAGAAGCGGTGACCGTGTATCTTTCAGCCACTCATTATTACTTGGACATCTCAGTCTCACCCCACACTCCAAAACTACTGTGACATCTTGCCAGTCTTCAGGGTCCACTGGGGTGACACTCCTACATTTGCAAGCCGCAGAAAGCATCACAAACAACGGCAAACCCATACCGAACAGGAGATTAATGGCATACTAACTACCCTTGCACCAACCTGTGCGCGGCGATAGTTCGGTTGGCCGATTCGCGAGAGCAACCCACAATTTGAAACCAGGCCAGAACGGCTGGTATCGTAACAGTGCGAATCCTGACACGGGAATGGCAAAGAGGGGGTGCGATCGCCAGTGGCAGGTGAAATGGGGGTCTGAAAGCTTCACCGGCGGGGGTGCACACAGGGGAAGTAGAACGGCAGACCCAAGCCCGTGCCGAGCCTAGCGGGAGAAGGAGAAGTAAAAGACCCAAGATAAGTCACGTGCATCGTGCCGACTTTGCAGCTAATGATGCTGAACACGTACGGTGCGTTAATCTCGGGGTGGGGGAAGAGGCCAAGCCACGAAGGTCAACTTAGAAGGACCGAAGCTGTTCTAATGCTACCCCGGAAGAATTTTTAGACCCACTGGAGAAGGCAACCATGCAAGAGTGGACCGCCTTTTGCCTAACGAGTTGAGGGCGGAGCGTTTGTTGCTTACCCTTCATCGGCGATTGGACGGTCGATCCAGTTGTGGATATTACAAGCAGTGGGCGTGGAAAGGCGCAATTCCGCGGTGCCTTGGCATCGTGATCACTTCGCGGACTGCGCAGAAGCCCCCAGGTGGAACAGATGAGTATGGCCGGACCATATGAACATGTGACTGGCAAATTTGGAAGCTTATCGTGGTCTCTCCTAGGCAGACCCAAGGGAGATGGCTGCTTAAGCACTCGTGCAGGGGGCGATGTGCCCATGGCGTCGGCGATGCTTCAATTGATACAGCAGCTTCATGACATCTGCAGTATGTTTTTTTATTATTATGGTGCTTTGGCGTTTGCTGCCTCATGTCGCCATTTAGTGGCCGAGGATTATCTAGCTGAGCCCTCCTGGTGGCCTACGGCCTTCCCTAGCATACGGGTGCCCCACTGGCCAGGGCTTAAGGTCCCTTGGCGACCCGTCTCATTTCCGCCGCGCATTTTAGACGCACCGCCATGCCTTTATGGGGAGGGGTTTATGATGTTGCTAGGTCTAATCCTGTCTATACCATCACACTCTAGGCCACCTCCGAACGCAGTTGAAATCAAGGGGGACCAAGGGTATGACTTCCTGTTTTGTTATAGCAGCCGCTGCGTATTTGCACCTGGCCCGTCTAGGTGATGAAATAAAGGTAGGCGGAGAGGTACTGGAGTCCGATTGGTATACAATTGGTTTATCGCGTGGAGTGCGCATCCCCCTTGATGATTTTGGTCTTCTAGGGCTTGCCATTGGGCGTTGTCGTTTGTTCGACTGTAGTGACTTGCCGTATCCTCGTTGTTCTATCGTATACTTGACGCACATCGCGCTCATAACATGGACATAGTGCACCCAGGTGGGTCCAGCGTTGCTTGCTCATGAGGCCATATTTATCATCGACAGCAATTTCAAGGTCAGATAAAATGGATCCAAGCGTTGCACTATGATATAACCAAGCTAATACATACTTTGAAGTACGCAACATTGTATTATCTGGCTAAAGCTTGCGGATATTACACGAAGCGCCAGGGACCGCCTCCGCAATGATGTTAGGTACCCCGCTCCATTAACCTTCAGGTGATGGAAGTTATTTATAGCTGTTTAGGGAAACGGACATTACAACGAATGTCAGATTCTGACAAACTCCACTTGGACTTACTCTGGAAATAGCCGCACCTATCTGATCTCCCAGGGTTGTAACGTGTCACCGCCATCTCAGTGTCCAAGTATAACCCGTGTCTGACTAACCCTGTACAGCTGTACTTTATCGTATGTCTCCTCATTTGTAACCCTTTCTGCGTCTATGATGCATTGCGTCATACACCCTCCTGGATAGGTGAAACGGGGCAATAGCAGTGGCACGAATCCAACGTTCTGCGATAAGCCGCAGTTGGCAATATCACAAGGATGGTCTTGCGCCTCGCGGGACTCCCCACTGTGCAGTGCAGTTTCTCATTTCCCTGGCTGCGCTGTAGTACTAGTAAGCGTCAGCCCCATCTTTACATGCTCGTTTGTCGAAATTGACCTAGCATGTGGAACGTTCTGACCTGACTCGTTCTCATGCCATCTTCTCGTGGCATGCTTCGGGCTCGGTGTGTGGAGTGAACGTGTACTGATGACATTGAGGAACGTTGTATACCCCTTCAAAGTTGTTATTTTGGTCGTGAGTTTCTTTGTTCTCGTGATACACCTGGGCACTTGCGATCATACCAAGACGGAAGTGGGCAGCTGCCGCATCCAATCCACGAGAGAGTTGGATCTATCCTTTTCAAGGTTTCCCGAAGATGCCGATTTTGATCAATGTTTCTATGAAAGCAGGGACTTCAAACTTGCCCTACTTGGCAAACTACGTAGCTCGAACCTCGTTCTCACAGGAACAGTCCTGGTGTTGCATCGTTTCGACATTGTGAACCTGCGGTAAACCTACTCCTGATGGCCTTTCATGAAACATGCCTGCGATATTATGTTCTTTATGGAAGTATGCTCAAGCCTCCAGCCTCGTGATATCAAAATCACGCCAAAAGGAGGAAGAGTTTCTTTCAGTGGAAGGCGCTTGGTCCCTTGTAATGTCTCAGTCTAGCGTTATCCCGTGCAATAAACCGAATTTTATATCCATGTGGCCCCGCTCGAAACCCATGCTTATAGCAATGAAGCATGGTACCCGCTTTTGACTGTGGCTTGGAGCACATCTTTCCAGCACAGATCAGGGCCCAATATATAAACGAGTGGCCTTCCATCTCGCTGTTGCTACAAGTTATATCCATATTCTAGAGTTCTATACTACGTACCGCTCCTAGTGAACTCATTGGTTACAGCTTCGGGGCTTGGATGAAGGAGACGCCCTAAAGAAGAAAGTGAATAACCAAGAAAGGATAATGAGTTCAAGGTGCCAAACCTTCTCGATATTGGCAGCAAGTTCAGGGAGAGCGGCATTGACAAGTTCACGTTCTGCAGGGGTGATAGTTCCCAGACCGTTGATTTTCTCCACGCCATTGGGCTATCGAACCCAAAGCGGATCAGTGATTGCGTACAGAGTCACCGGAGATGAAACAACGCTTACCCCGAGCTCTACAGGGGAAGAGAAGTAGTCGAGTTCCCTGCTGAGGTCTTTCTTAAGAGCCTCTCCGCCCTCCGGGTGTGCGGCGAGGTTGACATAAGATGGGACCGTAATCCCCTTTTCACCCTTGATGGCACGGATGACCTTGACTGCAAACTCGGCGCCAGCGTAGGCCATGGACAAGGTAGCTGAGCCTGCACCATCTTTGGCCTTGACGACCTCATCACCTCCAAACTGGATGCGGTTGACCAGGCCATCTACGGATGACTTGTCAAGGCTCGATGGAAGAGGGTGGGAGGATTGAGAAAGGAGAGGAACGATCTGGGTAAGACCAAGGTTGTCAGGTCATTCGGATAGGCGATAGAATACAAGACGTACAGTGACTCCGCTGTGGCCACCGACCACAGGGACAGTTATAGACGAGGAGAGGGAGCAGTCGCCGAGTACCTCTGCCACAAAGGTGGATGCACGCACAACGTCTAGGGTAGTGACACCGAAAAGTCTGGACAACACGACATTAATTTAGCGCATCTCGCTGACTCTGCAACCATACCGTTTTGGGTTGAATACATTGTGCTTTTTGAAGACTTCCGCAACGATGGGGACAGTGGAGTTCACTGGGTTGGAGATAACAAGTACAAACGCCTTAGGGGCTGTGGTGGCGATAGCCGTAGCGAGGTCCCTGATGATCCCAGCATTGATCTGATACCGAGCGATTAGCCATATAAAGTAAAACCTTAGATTCCAGTTAGGTTATACCTTGAAGAGGTCGTCACTGCGGTATTACGATGACTGTATTAGCTGACTGCGGAAATGGGTACGTGTGCAACGTACCGAGTCATCTGAGGGAACAGCGTAGTAAGCGACACTGGATGCAGGCACAATGAAACAACAAACTCACACCAGGCTTCCTAGGGACACCTGCAGGGATGACGACGACATCTGCTCCTGTGAGGGCCTTTTCCAGTCCCTCGTTGCGCTCTTGCTTGGAATCTCTCGGAGGAGGGAGGAACCCCTCGACTTTGGAAGGGGTTGCGATGTGGGAGAGATCGACTGCAACACCGGGTGCATTGACGATATCATAGAGGGCAAGCTGAAACCATAGTCATCACTAAAAATGGACGAGGGTTGTGGGTTGAGTCTCGTACCTCCGTCACATCGGGGTTAATTTTCAAGAGAAGAGACAAGGGCTGGCCGATACCGCCTGCACGTCGAGATCAGTGCCACAGAACCCTAATCGAAGCGGGGATTTCACCTGCAGCTCCGAGAACGACTGCTTTGACCATGTTGTAGGTGAACTGGAGAGATGATTGGGTACCGATCTGGAGTGGAAAGTCGCTTTATCACTACCTCTGAGAATCACGTGATGGCGCATCTCCCGTGCGTGTGAAAGACGGGATTGCGAGCGGGACAGCACGGAACGAGGGGAGTTGTTAACTTCTGCTCATATATGATTCAACAGCCTTTTGCGTTTCTGCTGCAAAGCCCCTTTTGAGGAACGCCGGTTTCTGTCGAAGTAGTATGACAGTTCATTAGGACCTCAGCTGTCAAATACATCACTGTCTTTACTCCTTCCTTGATATCTTATTCCCACCCTGGCTTTCCATGCAGCTACGATGCACGATAATATCTCCAGTGCATCATACTAGACATTTGATAGCTCGGTCAGTTCCAACCATTCGGAATTACGCTAACTACATCAGTGCGCATAGCTCAGTAGCTAGCTAGTATGTTCTGTGTGCTTTAGCACCTACAACACTGCCGTCGTTGGCACGGTCTCTGCAAAAGCCAGGTAAAGGGTGGCGTGTCAACAATGTAGTTTGTCAAGGCCGCGGTGACAGGTGACAGTTTGCTTTCCTCAGGATTACATGTCCGAGCTTCCCCCTGGCATACGACAAGAATGCTCGAAGATGCTGTAAGTGTGTCGTCGGCCAACAGGCTGTAGTGGCTTTAACTTTGAAAATCATAGGTGTTACCAAAAGGCGACCCTCTCAATCCAGAACCAGTGCACTCCCTTTTTACAGTTTTTGCTCTTGGGCTTACTATAACTCGTGGAGAGTACACGAGCCTGGGAAGACATCAAGCTTACTTTCCGCAGCGATCATTATAGTACGAAGGCAGGCACCACTGGCAGTGACCAAGCGTATTACTTCCATGATCGTGCGGCTCTCAATGCTAGTCGCGTGCCTAGACGATAGTTCACCAGCAGAGGTAGTTAACAGTCTTCATTTCTCACTACCAGCGCCATTTTGAGCTTCTGAGAGACATCGCAAATGGTGTCCTGGCATACACCGTTGGTGCCGCTGTCAACGCAAAAGGGTACAAGAAAGGACTAGTTGCTATTGGCCTCATTCTCACCAGTAAGGTGTTTCCGCCATCCTGATGTGACTACATAACATATTGGACTAGAACCACTCTAGTCCAGTCAGCAGATAGGCTCAACCAGGTCGTTGTCACTTCTGTAGATGCCATGCCGTGTGTAGGCTGTATGCCATGATGCTGCAAGAGGCGCAGATTGGTGAATGTCTTTTCCCCTCGAATATGGCTAGTAGTTTACAGCGCAACTTTACTCCAAGAACATGCCATTGTAGGAATCTGTCCGATCCGCGCTACTTGGCCGATCATATGATCCCTGCCAATGCTTCACCCAACTTATTCCTCTCAACTGTAGTGCCGGGCATATCCCCGGGAAATTACTTGACACTATCATCACACAAATCCAGCTCACACCTCCCACTCACGCGTTATTGTCCGGGAATACCTCCAGGTAACCACTTCTCCTTCATCTCAGGCCCCTTCTACTAAGATGATCACGTTGTTCAGCCTCACTTCCCTCTGCATCCTGAACATGCAGCCGAGCTTCATGCCATCGGGAAAGCGACGGAGCAGCGTTGGTGAAGGTTTGGCTGATGCTCTGGGCGGTTTCCGCCATTGGGAGTAGTGTCTTCGCGGTTGTTCGTCTGAAGGCAGGCCCCGTCATTTAAGGTGTTGGCCGGCAGGCGTTGGCAACGAAAGCGGTACAACTACAACAAGTGTCTGCACACTACTTATGATCCAACGACCGTCAACAGCAATCCGATGCGCCGACGCCGACAGCATCAGGCCATCAGCAACCCCAGGACTTCCGTCCCAACATCATCACTGCGCTCGCAAATGCCTTCGAGAACTAAAATGGGGAGCCCGTCACAGGCGAGCGTATTGCGCAACTCCTCGTTCAGGATCATGATGGGCGGGCTTGGGAAGCTCGTATGCCAGGGAAAGTTAAATGCACAACAGATTCAACAGGTGCGTGTGCAGTGGTTCCGTGTGTCACCCCGCATGAGTCGCGTGGGCATTGGACAAAGGGACTCCACAGAAAAGTTCCACTGAATGCATGTGCTTCTAGCGGAAGGAATGAATACGCGGAAAGATATAAGGCTCTGGTAGCTGGATTGAGTACAGTGGCATCAGTATCCATAGGGTCAGCAATGTCCTCGGCCGCAACAACACCAGCGAAGGTGCGCCTCGACGCTAAAGCCACGTCCAACCATGTCATATCATTACAATAGTTGACTACACAAGTAGCTTGCGAAACAACGTGCCAAATAGTGGTAATGTAATCGCTCTAACCTGACATTCTCCCGCTTGCCATACCTCTCGTCAAGGTCGGTCTTCCCTATTGTGACGTGAGCCAAGGGATGGGGCCTGGATTCGTCATGTTGAGCGTCTGACTGATGGGATACCCGACCCCTGTCGCGACGTGAGGTGTAGGGGACCTAGTTTTGAATGTGGACGTCGTACTCACCGACACAGTCGTGGTTTTTTGTCGCCTGTATGCGTTTACGAACTACAGGCATACCATCGTTGCTAGATCAACCGAGGAGACAACATGGTTCTCTGCAGCAAGGGAAAGTTCATCCGTTCAAGTTTAGCATCGTATATCCCTGTGGGAGTCGAAAGCAGCGTGAGCATCTATGCAGATATCATTGACCACATTCCAAAGACCTTTGGTTTTGTCGGGGTTGAACCTTGTTTGTTTCAAGAGCATGAAAAAGATTGGGCGAGGACCAAGTGTAATGGGCTCACCCCCGTAACACAAATCCGCTCTGGGAATGACTGGCCTGGTTCTGTATGAATCTTGCTTAGTATCGCCGTAAGACATGGCTGAAGGGGGTGCACCTTGGCGGTGGCGGAGTAACGTCTTTCTCCTTCGAAGTCTGGGTGGGCTTAGTGGCGACGCCCGGTCCAGACATAGTAGAGACAGGAGGTGGGTGTTTCGATACGCTTGCAGAACTGCTATTACTAGCTTTCGTTGTGCCAAACACGAATCCTACGGGGTTCCCGATGCTCACAGCCGGTTTGCCGAAGCTAAAGGCGGCCGGCTTTTGTGGACCTGCACCAAGCAAGCCTCTCCGCCAAGAAAGCACTCCTACCACTAATCACTTATTTATCACCATCAAACAAGTTCGTCCCAAGACTTCTGGCAAGTTCGTTGCTACTGTCCAGTGTATCCCCAGCCGTCACAGCATTGCTGATTGTTGGAGTAGCAAAGAGGGATAACTTGCCAGTGTCGCCATTGCCCCTGAAAACGGAACTTGATGTACCAAATGCTATAGCTGTTTTGACAGGGGTATCCGTAGACGTGTTCGAAGGTTTTGATGAAGTAAAGCAGTTGGGAACACTAGAGTTAGAGCCAAAAGCAGAGGACCCTAGTGCAGGCAGCGATGATAGACCAGTGGTAGCCGAAATTGTTTCGGATGCATTGGATTGGGGTTTAAATCCGGCATAAGAGCTTGCCGGTTGAGACACAGATGTTGGGTCCGCAGACGTCGTGGGAGGCTGCACACTGAAAGTGAATGAGTTCGAAGTTGCCGAAGATCCAGCTCCAAATCCCGCGAATCCTGCAAAAATTGGAGGACCTGGGGTGTCCTGGACAGATGCAGCCATGAATTGATATTTTAAATTAAACGTAGAGGGGGATATATATACTACTTACCTTGTCTGGTGAGGCAAGAGTAGTTGAAGTGGGGGCAAATCCGTTGAACGAGGCAGCCTTGGCAGCAGATCCACCTAGGGCTCGTTTAGGTAGAACGCATGGCGAGATTGAACACAGTACGCATTAGCTAGTGCGAGGATGCTCACTGTCTCTTTGAGCACAGACTCGTCTGGCCTTTGAAAATTCTCACTGGGTTGGTTTACTTCCTGAGGACCGTCGATTCCGTGCTCGACATGAAGTACACACCTAAACACATCACCTTTATAGTGGTCATAATCGTCCTTTGTGAGCTCGTTCTCAGCTTCATAAAGAGATGGGAACGGATTACTAAATTTGGATGCGGATGCC
>Ga0307516_10007901_pt1 | contig 12119 bp, 2 predicted proteins | sample 19_EM_MG_FD_203310 | JGI IMG/M metagenome (GOLD analysis project Ga0307516, IMG submission 203310) | Populus trichocarpa ectomycorrhiza microbial communities from riparian zone in the Pacific Northwest, United States - 19_EM | ecosystem: Host-associated > Plants > Roots > Unclassified | place...
CTGGGGCCGCGACTGGACGGCGTCCTGCACCGGCGGCTCCGTCCACGGCCGCGTCCTACGCAGGCTCGCCGGCGGCGGCACCATCCTGCTGCACGACAGCGACCACGCCGCCGCCCCCAAGTGCTGGCTCGCGATGCTGTCGGCGCTGCCGGACATCCTGGCGTATTGCGGCGCCCACGGCTGGACGGTCGGGACGCTCGGCGAACACGAGGTCCCACCCGTCCGGCTGTCGCGCGGACCGGATCCCGCGGTCAGCCGCACCTGCTGGTGTAGCCGGACTTGCTGGAGGACTTGCCATCGCTCAACGTGACCGTGACGGTCCAACTGGCCCCGCTGCCACCGACGAACTCCCACCCGGACGCGCTGGGAAAGTTGCCGGTGAAGGTGCGTCCGCTCGTGCTCAGATACACGGTGCCCGACGGTGATCCGTAGTCGGGGTCGACACCGCTGGCGTAATACGACACGTAGGCGCTGCTGATGCTCAGCGTCGTGTCGGCGACGCTGCCGCTGATGGAGACGCCCCATCCGCCCGGCCATCCGGTCGCTTCGCAGAATCCGGAGGCGCTCACCACCGGCGTCGGTTGCGGCACCGGCGGATTGCCTTTGATCTGAGCGATCTCGGTGGCGGTCGCAGCGTGATCCAGGACGTGAACGTCGTCGACCTCGCCCTTCCACCAGGACATCGGCGCTCCGTACCCGCTGCCGAACTCGCGGCCGACGACGAACGCCCGGTTGGCGAACCACGCCGCCCGGTAGCTGCTCGTCGCCGCCAGCGTCCCGTTGACGTAAAGCTTCAGCGTTCCGGCGGAATGGTCGTACACCCCGGCCAGGTGTGTCCACACACCAGCCTGCGGAATGCCGCCACGGGCCACGGCGTACTCGTCGCTGGTGAGGCTGTCCTGTTTGGCCATCCGGAACGACCAGGCGTTGGCGGCACGGTCATAGAGCAGGCTGAACCCGCTGTCGTTGACGCCGTCCTGGCTTAGCAGGGCGGCGTTTGCGCCCAGGCCGTCCAGCCGGCCCCAACCGGCGACGGTGAAGCTGCTCGCCGCCGGCACGACCGGTTCGCCGGTGCGGCCCTGCGCGCCGTCGTATGCCCAGTCCGGGCTGGTCTGCCCGTCCAGGCGCAGCGCCTTGCCGGACGCGACGGTCACCCAGCTCGCGCGTTCGACGAGGGCCAGCGTGTGGTCGTTGTCGCTTGCGTCGGTCGCCAGCGAGCCGCTGCCGTCGTCGAAGGTCCAGCGCGCGTTGGGTCCGTATTTGGGCCACTCCATCCAGGTCGCAAGTTCCGCAGCGGACAGTGCACGCTGGGTCACCTGCACGTCGTCGATCGTGCCGGGCCAGGCGCCGACCCGGAAACCCTCGTTCTGCCAGCGCCCGAACACCAGCGAACTGGCCGCGGGCTGTGCGTTCGTGAACGGCGCGGTCCCGCTGAGCCGGCCGTTGACATAGAGCCGGATCTGACCCGCTTCGTGGTCGTACACGCCGGCCAGGTGGGTCCAGACGCCGACCTGCTCCGCGATGTCGCTCTGCACCCAAGCGGGCTGGCTGCCGGCGACGCTGTCGTCGGGGGTGTCGGCGGCGTTCGCCGCGAAGATCCAGCCGTTGGGCATACCCCAGCCGCGGGAGACGCCGAGCTTGAACCGGCTGTCCCAGCGGCCGTCCTGGCTGACCGCGACGTACTGGTCCTGTCCGGGCAGCCGGTCGAGCTTGACCCAGGCGGCGACCGTGTAACTGGCGTCGGGCTCGATGACCGGACGGTCGGTGTGCGCCCAGCCACCGTTGAACCGGCCCCCGCCACCGTGCCGCGCATTCGTCCATGACGCCGCGGAGTACAGCACCGCGGTGTGGCGGTTCCCAGAGCTGTCTGCGGCGACAACGCCGTCGCTCTCGTCGAATCGCCAGTGCCCTTCACCGGCGTACGGCTCCAGCAAGCCCATGTCCTCACGGATCTTCGCCTCCGACACGGCCAGGTCGAAGACGCTGATCTCGTCCAGGTCCCCGGTCCAGGCCGGGCCGTCGCTCAGCGGCCCGATCCGCAGCGGGCCGGTAGCGGTCCAGGGCGTGGTGAACGGTACAGTGCCGCTGAGCCTGCCGTTGACGTACAGGCGAATCTGGCCGGTGCCGGCGTCGTGCACCCCGGCCAGGTGGGTCCAGACCCCGACCTGTGCGATCGTGTCAGATGCGGCGACGACTTCCGGCGCGTCCGCGGCCGGCCCGGTTCGCAACGCGAACTGCCAGCGCTTGCTGATCTTCTGGTATCGCAGCGCGAACCCGTTGCTGGAATGGCCCACGAGGTCCAGTGCCCAGTCGTTGTCTGTGTCATCGGACAACAGCCGTGCCCACGCGGTGACGGTGAAACTCTGCGCCGTGTCGACCGCGCTGTGCGCGGCCACACCACCGGCGCCGGATGTGCCGTCCAGGTGTACGCCCGGGCCGGCATGTCCGTCCACCCATGACACGCCTGGGTTGAGAGTCAGCGTGCCGTCGGCGCCGGTCAGGGCGAGGTCCTTCGTCGTGGTTCCCTGCTCTTCGGAGAAGCCCAGGTCGACGACGGCGGGCAGTTCCTTGACCCGGAAGACGTAACGCGGGTTGCGCGGACCACGGTTGCCCGCGGCGTCCACACACCACACCCATATCTCGTACGGGGAAATCCCGCCGACCAGCGGCCGGTAGGACAGCGAGCCGGCGGCGCCCGGCGATGCCGCCAGGACCCGCCCCCGCTCCGGTGATCGGCCGGGAGCCCGGATCTCGTAGTCGTACCCGGCCACGTCCGGGTCGGCGCCCGCGGCGAACGTGAACTGACCGACCTGGTCCACCCGGCTGCCGTACTGGGCCGGGCCTGGCTTGATCGGAAGGAAGTGGACCGAGGTGACTGTGGGCGTCCTGGCCGGGCCGCTCGCGTCCACCGTGAACGGACACCATGGGCTGTACGGGCCCGTGTCGACGCTGTCGCTGGCTCGCGCCCGCCATTCGTACCGACCGCCGTCGGCGAGTACCCCGTCGGGCACGTCGTACAAGTACGTTCCCGGCACGGTCCGCGGCGGGCTGTGCAGCGGCGCCTGTGCACCGGCGGCCCGGATCTCGAAGTCGACGCCGTGCCGGTCGCCGGTGTCGTCGTCCGCGACGCTGACCGCCAGCTGTGGTGTCAGCGTGGTGACCCACATCGCCGGTGCGCCCGCGCATCCCGGCATCGACACGGTCGGTTGCACGACCGGCGCCTGCGGCACCGAGTTGTACACCACGCCGATTCCGGGCACCTTGTAGCTGTAGCGGGCGTCGTTTTCGAAGACCTTGCCACCCACGCCGGACGGGCCCTCGTCAGCCGCGAGCGCCATCGTCACCTGTTGCCAGGACTCCGCAGCGGCGCTGGCGACCAGCGAGGTGGCGTCGAACTCGGCCACCGGCGCCCCCGGGCATTCCTCATGACCGGCCTTGAGAGTGGTCACCGGAGCACCCACCTGCGAGATCTTCCCGGGCGCGTTGCTCCACGTCGTGCCGGAGCTGATCGCACCGGTGTGCCACAGGTAGACCGGTTCGGCGGAGCAGTTGTGGGAGTACAGGAGCGTGGCGCGGAAGGTCGCTCTGACGATGTGCTTTCCTGCTGCGAAGGACGTGTCGAGGGTGAAGTAGGAACGCCACTGGCCGCCCGCAGGGTCGTCCGGATCGCGACCGACCTGAGCATGGTATGACGTGTCGTAGTAGCTCTGGGCCGGCAGGGCGGACCACACCATCGCCCAGTGCGGACGAGGCGTCTGCACCTCCGGGTCCAGGTGCAGCGGGTAGACCAGTCCTGGTTCGGACAGCACCGCAGGATCCGGGAGGACGGTCAGGCTGTCGGGGCCGACCCGTACGCTCATCGGACGCTTGCGGGCGCGCGGCGCGGAGTCCCACATGAAGGCGGGCAGTTGGCCGGCCGCCAGCGCCCAGTTCTCGGTGCGCAGCCCGAACCGGATCCGCGAGACGGCCAGGTGCCGTGCGGCTTCGGGCGTGTGCACGACCAGTTTCTCCCGGAATCCCGTGGGAGTGGCGGTCACGACAAGATCGACGCTGGGCAGCACGGCCCGGTAAGTCGCCGAGTCTCCCGCCAGATGTGGCTCCGGCAGCCGGCCAGGCCAGCTCAGCGCGACGTGCCTGCCCCCGTCGGTGACGCTGGCGAACGGCCCGGCGCCACCCAACGAGAAGCGGGCGTCCACGGTGGATGCTTTCGGCGCGAGGTACCCGCCAGGCCGCCGGCTGAGGGTGGTGTCGATGGGTGTCCAGCCGTTGCCCCGCCTGACCCGCACGGGGCTCGCCTTGACGTCGGCGTACATCGTGCCGTCGGGGCGCGCGAAGACCTGAGTGGTCGGGCTGGTCAGCGCGGTCACCTCCACCGGGCGCCCGGTGCGGCGGGCGGCAGTCAGGCCCGCCGCCTCCCCGATCGGCCCGGACCCCCCGCCCGCAACGGTTTCGCGGGGCGCGGCGGACGCGACGCCCCCGGCCGCGGAGCCCGCGACGGTACCCAGGAGCGCGAGACACATCGCCGTTGCCACAAAACGCTTCACGGCACCCACCTACCGCGACGCGGCGAGGACGGTGTACGACGACCCGGGCAAGAACTGGCCCAGGACGACGGTCGGGAAGCGCGGCGCCGCGGAACCCGAGACCGTGGTCCCGTCGTCGTAGTAGGCCACGAACGCGTACGGCCGCTCTGTCACGCATTGGCCCGCCCAGCCGCCGCACTCGACCGGCCCGTACACGTACTGCACCTGCTGCGGCTCCTCGTAGTCGTCGTACTCGTATCCCGGGTAGTCCCAGATGGTGTCGCCCCAGTACTCGCAGTCCGAACATATGTAGTAGTCGTCGTCTACCGACGCGCTCTGGAGCGAGTTGATCACTTTGTCGCGCGCCTCAGCGATGAGCTTCGAGAACGGCGACGCCTTCTTGGGCGCGAGCCCGTCCGGATCCGACAGTGTGACCGGGCTGCCATTGGCGTAGGAGTAACCGTGCATCTGCTGCGGATCAGTGGCGTCCACAATCGGGTCGGCCGAGACGAACCGGCCGATAGCCGGGTCGTACTCGCGTGCTCCCAGGTGAACCAGCCCAGCCGGTCCGGTGGTACCACCGACGAACCCCCGATCGCCGTCCCACCAGCCGGGGGCGGCGCCGCGCGCGCCGCCGAACGGAAGCTGGTACCGCCGCGCGACGGGCTGGCCGGCCTGGTCGGCGACCGCCACCGCGGCCGTGCCCTGATGGTCGTCGACCAGCCAGCTCAACCGAGACGGCGTGCGGACGGCGACAACGCTGCCGGCCTGCCCGTAGTAGCGGCGCGCGGTGGTCGTCCCAGACGTCGAGCGGTGAACCTCCGTGTGTCCGAGATAGACGGTGGTGCCTGTCGCGTCGCGCCGGACCAGCTGGTTGCCGTCGGCGTCGTACACGACGGCCTCGGATCCTGCGGTGGTCAGGCGGCCTTCGGCGTCCCAGGTGACGGTCTGCCCCGGCCGCGAGGTGGTGTTGCCGGACGCGTCGTAGCCATAGGTCGCGGTCGTGGACCCTATGGTGGCCACCGACCGCACCAGGTGCGGCTGGTCGGCCTGGTACGTGTAGGTCCGCGTGGTGTCGCCGGCCGTCGCGTGCCACACCTCGCCGAGCCGGTTGCCGAGCCGGTCGTAGCTGTAGTCGTGCCAGTACGGGGCCGGGCCGCCCAGGCCACCGGACGTCGGCGCCGCCGTGCACTCACCGCCCGGCGTCCATGCCTGGACGAGCCGTCGCAGATGGTCATGCCGGAAGCACTGACGGTCCGTGGTGTCGTCCTGAGCATCCACAATGGAGATCACGTTGCCGACTGCGTCGTAGGCGTACGTCCGGTCAGCCAGCGTCGGCTGCGCCTCCGTGTCGCGGTACGCCGACACGTTCGCCAGCCATCGCGTGGCCGGATCCCAGCCGTAGTATCGGTGAATCTGCCGCCCTGACGGACCCGACGAACGCGAGGACAGCTCACCGAGTTCGTCGTAGGACGTGGCGGCGACGTAGGGCGCGAGCCCGGTCAGCGTGCTCGGGTTGCCCAGCGCGTCATAGCCGTGGGTCACCTTCTCCTGCGCCAGGCCGCCGACCGCCGGCAACGTGGTCGTGGCCGGCTGATCGTCCTCGTTGTAGGTGAACTCCGTGGTGTAGGTGCCGGCCACTCCGGTCTCGGCGGCCGGGATGGTCACCGCCGTTCCGGTACGCCGGCCACGCACGTCGTAGCCGGTGACCGACGTGACGTACGCGCCGCCGCTCGAGTAGCGCGTCGAGCTGGCTGGCAGGCCCTTGCCACCCGGCGCGCCGTCGTACACCCAGTCGGCCAGTGTGACGGCGCCCTCCCGGACGGCGGTGCGCCGGTCCAGGTCGTCGTAGGCGTAAGTCACGGTCCGGCCGCGTGCGTCGGTGCGGGAAACGAGCCGGTCGGCGTCGTCGTAGCCCAGAACGACCGTGCCGGTGTCCGGCGCCTCCACCCGGGTCTGGCGCCCGCGGCTGTCGTAGGTGTAGCGCCGCACGTTGCCCGCCGGGTCGGTGGCCGTCTTCAGCTCGCCCAGTTTCGTGTACGCGTACCGGGTGGCGTCGTAGACTCCGGTCGGGGCGCCACCGGTGTACTGCCGCAGTTCGACGGTACGACCGTGTCCATCCAGCAGGGCTGTTGTCGCCGTCCCGCCCTGCGGCGGGTCGACGTCGACACGGTCGCCGCCGTACGCGGTCGTGGTGCGCGACTTCTGGACCCCACCCGAGTAGAGCGCCTCGGCAGTGACCCGGTCGGACCCGTCGTAGGTGTACCGCGTCTCGCGATCCGGCGCAGTCGGCACGGCCAGCGGGCTCGTGCCGGGCGCCCCGGCGTCCCAGCGCGCGGCGATGTCCCGCGAGACCCGGCCGACGCTGTCGTACACGGTGTCGACAACAACGCGTCCCCCGTTCGGGGACACGGTCTGTGTCTGCGCCAGGCGCAGCAGACCGTCATACAATTCGTAGGTCACGGGGCCGATCAGCGGCCGCGTGGCCACCACCGCGCCCCCGTCGGCGCGCACCAGGTACTCGTACCGCAGGTTCGCCGTCGCGGTGGTGGCCCGGCCCGGCAGCCACACGGCGGCGAGCCTGCCCAGCGCGTCGTAGGCGCCGCGCGTCACGTTGCCGTTGGCGTCCGTGGTCGACACCGCGCTTCCGCGCAGCGGATCGAGGTCGGTGGTCACGGGGTGACCCAGGGCATTCGTCACCACAGTCCGGGTCAGCGGGCCACCGGTCGCAGGCGTGTACGCGGTACGCGTGACGTGCCCCAGCCCGTCGTATTGCTCCACCGGGCGCCCGTAACGGTCGGGGACGGTACGGGAGGCGGTGACGAAGCCGGCGCCGTTCCACTCCTCGACCTTGGTGAGGTCACCGGCGTCGCCGTAGGTGTTGCTGACGCCGGCCAGGATCGTTCCGGACGCGTCGCACGCCGCGTCAAGGGTCTCCTCCCGGCTGACGGTGTCGATGATCCAGGCCGCGGTGTTCTCGGTGTACGCACGGCGCACGCACACGTCATCGTCCGTGGTCGCGGTGTCGCCGAGGTCGCTGGTGTGCACGAGGCGGCCACGGGAGTCGTACCCGAATCGTCGCTCCACGGTCCGCACTCCCCCGGCCGCCAATGTGATGGACGTACGCACGGAAACCTCGTCGGCCAGGGTCGCCTCCAGCGTTCCGGACGCGCGCACCCGCGTCGCGGTGGTGCCGATGAGCGCCGGTTGGGAGACGGTGCGGCTGACCACGGTGGACCCGTCGAGCACCGTGGTCTGCCGGACCATGCCACCGAAGGCTGCCCGGTCATCGACGCCGTCCACTGTGCTCAGTCGTTTGGTGCCGTCAGCCTTCTCGTCGTCATACAGCCCGCGCAGGAACACATGCTCGGTCACCGAGTTGCCGCCGGTGCGCACCCTTACCCGCTGATAGCCGCGCCATTGGCCCCACGACTGCTGCGCGGCGGGCAGTATCTCGGCGTCGTCGTGGCTCCACAGCACCGCGCCGGGATCGAGGTACTCGTACTGCGTGACCTTCGCCGCGCGCCCAGCAACCAGGTCCTCCTCGACGACCTCGTTGACGACATACTTGTGGAACCAGTCCAGCGCGAGCCCGGAGCCGCCGGGATTCCAGAACGCGGGGAAACACTTGCGCACATTGCTGTCGGGGGCCGGTGTGCCGCCCGCGACGCAGTCGGTGAGGGAGTAGTTGATCGCGATCTGTCCGCCGGTTTCGTTGACGATGCCCTGGATCCGGTACTTGTTGAGGGGGACCTTGCCGTCGATGGCGTCCAGGCGGTTGGGTCGCATGGTCCCGGCGAACCTGACCGGCGGGAGCGTGACGGTGCCGCCGACGTGGCCCGTGCGGACGATCGACTCCAGCCACAGGGCCGGTGCCGCGTCCGCGCCGCCGCCACCGGTGGCCGGAAACACGTGGGTCAGCGTCCACGAATCGACGTCGCGGAAGCCGCCCCCGCTGTCGACCTGAGTGGTGATCCGTGCGAGGCGCTTGGTGGACCAGAACGTCGGCGCGGTGTAGGCACAGCTGCTGGTGCCACACTCCTGGTCGTACGGGACGTCCGGGAAGTTGGCCGGTTCGCTGCCGGCACAGGTTGAACCGGGCAGGCACCGACCCGCCGGGGTCAACACCACCCGGGCCGCGCCGCCGCCGTACTCCACGCTGGTCAAAAAACCGCTGCGCACGTACGAGGTGATCGCCCCACCGCGGCTGTAGTTGTTGGTCTCCTTCTCATACGTATACGTGATCGCGTCACCGTGCGGGTCGACGACCTTATCCAGCATCCACCGGTACCCCTGCTGGCACCAGGAACCGTCGAACGCCGACCGGTGGCAGGGCTCGTCGGTATCGTCGCCATAGACCGGCACCGTCCACGCCGAGTTGGCCGGCCCGCTGCTGCCGAAGAAGTACTGCACGCCACCGGGCGAGGTCAGCCGCCAGTACTCGCCGTCGTTGTCCCCGTTCGACGCGCCGGTCAACTGCTCGATGCGCCAACCGCTCTCGCGCTGGGCCGCCCACTTTCCGGTGGCCTCGTCGCGCACCAGTTCGGTCGTCAGATCCGGCAGCACGGCGACGGCGTTCTGCGACAGGTAGCACAGGTCGGTGACGCCGTCGTGGCCGTCCTGGGCGCAGGAGTGGTACGACCGTTCGATATAGCCGGTGCGCAGCTCGAACCCCTCGCCCACCGCCGACGGCTGGTTGTTCGTCGACCCGATGCGCCCGTCGACGGCGCCCGAGTTGTAGGAAAGGCCCAGGTCCGGCACCGGGCCCGGCATCTGCGGCACCGTGATTGGGTACCTCCAGCTGAAGTCGCCCGACGCCAGGCCGACCTGCCAGGTCGCCGACGGTGCCAGGCTCGTCGCCTGGTAGCTTCCCGCGCTGCTGCCCGAGGTGGCCACGAGCGCGTAGACCCCGTCGGCGCCCGTCGTCGCGACCCGGCCCCGTGTCACGTCATTGCTGCTGGGGATTGGCTGGCCGTCCAGACGCAAGAGCTTGAGGCGGGCGGCGTAGTCTCCGCCGAACGCGTAGCGGAACCCGGTGTAGTCCACCTCGATCGGCCCGCGGCCGCGCGTGCCGGTGACGCCGAAGACCAGGCCGGACTCCTTGCCGGAGCGCATCAGCCGCACGGTCGCCGACTGCCCGATCCAGATCGGCAGCGCACCCGCGCGGGCCAGCGTGTTCGAGGCCGCCTTGACCTCCGCTACGCCGGGCGCCGGCCAGGATACTGCGGGGGCCACGCGCCACGCGTTCCGGCTCGCCGGGTCGGCCATCGGCGCGCCGGCCGCGATGTTCGGCCCAGGAGCCGGACCGCCGGGTTTCCCGCCCGGAGCGGCCCGTGCGGGGAGGGGTTGCGCCGCGAGGGACAGGGCGCAGAGCAGGATCAGGCCAAGACGCCGCACAGCCAACCTCCAGCAACGAGTAGCCGGCCCACCCCAGACGGGCGGGCCGGCCAAAGCGTCATGGTGTGCCGCACATCGAGGCGCACACCGGAACGCACCTCGGACGAACGACGACTAGTCGGGTCTCGTCACACTTCCCATCCACTTCTTCACGCCCCACATGCCAGCTTGCGGCGCCACCGTCGCACCGGCGTCGTTGATGGCCGCCATGACGGACGTCGCGCAGTCCTCACCCCGGTCACAGGCGTCCCAGGCGATAAAGCCCGAGGAGGCGATTTGCGCGACGGCCGCGACCCTGCTGGCGTTCATGGCAATTCCGGCGCAAGCCCGGTTGTAGGCATACATACACACACTGGCGACGGCCGCTCCGGTCCAGTTCACGATGCCAGCGACCTCGTGGACCACCTTAGCCGCGTTGACGTAGTCCTTGCGTGTCGGTCCCCCTGGATCCCTCGTCTGTGCCGGGCCTTTCGAACTGGAAGGCTTCGCGGTTTTCGACGGCCCGCCAGACTTCTTCGGCTGGACGAAGCGGCGCTCGTAGTGTTCGCAGGATGCCTTGTTGTAGCAGACCTTCTTCATGTAGCGCTTCTCGTCCTTGCGCTGGCAGGCGGCGACGCTTCCGCCGCACTTCGCCAGCGCGTTGTCTCGCTTCTTCTGGGCTGCCTTTTCCCGCTTGGCCTTCTCCCGCGCCGCCTTGGCCGCCGCCTTGGTAGTCGCGGCTTTGTTCTTGGCGCGAATGCGCTCCTGCCGCCGCTCCTCGGCGGCCTTCTTCGCCGCGGCCGCCTTGGCCGCCTTGGCCCGCGCCTTCGCGGCCGCTACCATGTTGCGCTCCCGTGCCCGCTCCTGCCGGGCCCGCTCGGCCGCTTCCTTCCGCGCAGCGGCCGCCCGCTTGGCGGCGTCCGCCCGCTGCTTCACGTCGCTGCCCGAGCACTGCCTGTCGCTGGCGCAGACGTACTTCAACCCGTCGGGGTCGGAGAACGTCACCGGCGAGTTGTTCGCGTACGCGTACGGGTTCATCTGCTGCGGGTCGGTGTCGTCGATGATGGGGTCGACCGAGATGAAGCGGCCGATGTCCGCGTCGTACTCGCGGGCACCGAGATGGACCAGCCCGGTCGACGGATCCTTGGTCCCGCCGACGAAGCCGCGCTCCGACGGCCAAGCCACGGCGGTGCCGCGGGACTGCCCGAACGGGGTCTGGTACCGCCGGGACACCGACAGATCCGACGCCTTGATGGCGATGCTGGCCGTGCCTTGATGGTCGGATACCAGCCAGGTGAGCCCGGCCGAAGTGCGCACCGCGGAGGTGCCGTAGTAGCGGGTCGAGGATACGACCCCGCTGGTGCCGCGATGGATCTCCAGCCCGCCGAGGTAGAGCGTGGTGCCGGAGGAGTCGCGACGGATGAGCCGGTTGCCATCAGCGTCGTAGACGAAGGATGTGTCGGCGATGCTCGCCAACTGTCCCTCCGCGTCCCAGGTGAGGGCCTGGCCGGCTCGGACGAGCATGTTGCCGCTCTTGTCGTAGGTGTAGGTGTCCGTCTTGGACACCCCGGGACCGGTGGTGGCAACCGACGTGAGCGTGTGCGGCTGCCCGGCCCCCTCCGCCGGGTAGGTGTATGCCCGGGTGGTGTTCCCGCCAGCCGCGTGCTGGACCTCGGACAACCGGTTACCGGTCTTGTCGTAGGTGAACGAGTGCCAGTAGCGCGCGGGTCCGCCCAGCGCGGTCTCGGATCGGGCGTCGCCGCAGTCGCCGGACGACGGGGTCCAGGCCTCGGTCAGCCGGGTCAGGTAGTCGTAGTCGAAGCACTGGTGGTCGCCGGAGACCGCGTCCGAGCTGGACAACACGTTGCCGACCGGGTCATAGGTGTAGGTCACCGCGGACACGCTCGGGTCGTTCTCGTCCTCGCGATCCGTCGTGGCCAGTTCAAGCCGCCCGGTCACCGGGTCGAACCCGAACCCGGACAAGACCTGACGTCCGGGAGCGCCTTGCAGGGTGTTGGTAACGCGGCCGAACTCGTCGTACCACGTGTCGTTGATGTAGGCGTCCACCCCCGAGAGGGTTTGTGGCAGATCGAAGTCGTTGTACCCCTGAGTGAGGGTCTCGCCGGGCAGTCCGGGGGCGGACGGCAGCTCGGTCGTGACGAGTCTGCCGAACGTGTCGTAGGTCAGGTTTGTCTTGTACGTACCGGCCAGGCTCCCCTC
>Ga0307516_10007902_pt1 | contig 12117 bp, 15 predicted proteins | sample 19_EM_MG_FD_203310 | JGI IMG/M metagenome (GOLD analysis project Ga0307516, IMG submission 203310) | Populus trichocarpa ectomycorrhiza microbial communities from riparian zone in the Pacific Northwest, United States - 19_EM | ecosystem: Host-associated > Plants > Roots > Unclassified | place...
AGTACATAAAACGAGAGGACAAACGAAGCACCGAAAAGAGTCGGTACGCGGAAATTGGTGGCTGCGCGGAACGGAGATGAGGGTGCAGTTCCGAATGGTTGGCTCGTGGCAGCTTGATATTCCAACAGTCACTGCATAGTCTTACCGATGATCATATACAGCCTTCAAAAAAATCACCACATCCTGTACGGCATCAGAAAGGCGGACAACGTGGCATCCATCGACCATTGGTTCGTCCGCAGGTTGAGAAAGCTTGAACATGTCACTAAAGACGGTAGATTCGCGGGAAAGCATGGTCTTGTGAACACGAAACTGGGTTCCCTCTGCTTCCAGAATAATGCTCCCATCCTCCATCCAGAAAAGCAGAGCGCATTACTGCTTGAGCGGCAGTGCTGAGATTTACGCCAGATGGAGACGACGTTCTTCGACGTTTGGCTGGGACTCCAGAGGAATTTCGAATTGTGTCTTTCATCGAATTGGGATGGGTCGGGGATTTGGGGCAACGTCAGCCTGAAGACACGACCTGTCACATATCACGGACGGTCTCGATCACCCCCAACTCCGCATTCCCCATATCATCCAGACTCAGACCCCGTCCCTTCGACTTCAATACCTCCACCTCCCTCTCCATCCCCTCCAACACCTCTACACTCACGTCTTCCCCTTCCCCCTCTCCAACCACTCGTCCCAACACCTCCTTAACGTCCCCCTTTCCCCCTCGCCCACCCGCCCACCCAACACTCTCGCCAAGACCCGCGCACTCACGAGGGTCTCGCCCCGTTTCGCGCCAATCGCTTTGTCGGCGGCGACAAATGTGTTGGCGCAAACGAACACGCAGCCTTTGGGTAGCGGGACGGGTGTGGCTGTGAGAGCGGGATAGAATGTGATGCAGAGCGCTGATGACGCGTCGCAGAAGACGGAGGCGACTTGGTCCATTCTAAGGTATTTTATTTTATTCGTATTGAGTCGAAATGAGAATGAAGACTCACCCCGCTGTTAACACCTGGTTAAAATTGAATTCTGTAGGGGAATGGTATTGTCAAATGCTATTTGTCGAGAAGCTCAACTACGCGTTTCTCGTTTTCCATAGCCACGCCTTTGCTGAGGCACTCGTTGCTCTCCCTCAGCTAATCACGGGTTTGAACCGGCGGAATATACGCTATAAGAACCGATGTTGTACCTTTCCATTCACAGCCAGGAAGGCAAGACTACACCCTACGACCAAGGCTGCGCTCGATGATGACCCAGAGCCAGCTGGAACAGACCCTCAAGTAGATCTGCAGCGTCAGGATCCCATTGGATGACGATCGGAAATAATGATTCAAGACGCCCTGGAGTACAACAACGTCGCCGCAGTTCTGTCAGCTCCTTGCGGTTGATGGATAAATTACAAAGAAGCAGACATAATACCCCGCCTTGACGTAACTTTCCCAACGGAGTTCTTTCGTGTTGATATCCACATGCCATCCATCAGCATGCGGGGAAGGAGCAAAAGTCCGAGGAGGGTACTTTGGGTGGAGATTCTCGATAGTCACGGCTCCAGCCTGAGGTCTATCTTGAGAAGGAGATGCGAGCAGCGCATGCGATGAGGATATCGCGTTCTATCGCCCCAGGTCGCCAAAGAGGGCGTAATCGATGTGTCCGCCTCTACTCAGATCAAGGAGATATCGCAGAGGTTTGCTAACCTATTCACCCAACATTCAGTACCCGACGCCATTCGGAAAGTGAATACAAGATGTGGACCTACTACTTGACACGCCCAGGGGCTCGCGCGATGTACGCCGGTTTCCTTCTGTGTTATTTCTCGAATTCTTCCGCAAGATGGTTCCAATGTACTGCATGGTGGAGGGATTTCCAAGGTGAGGTTATTGTACACGGGGATGGGCTGTTGGGCAGCCATGGATAGTGGCGTGGAAAATTCCTGTTACGTTAGTACTAACAAGTTGTGAATGAATTCATTGATGGATGTCTACTTTCGACAGATTATCAGTCTCTGATTGACCCTCCAGGCCGGACACCCTAAACTTATAATAGCTTGGCGCCGAGCTGCCTGTGGTCACGCGCACTGCCCAGCGCTCTATATAGGAGCAGGATCATGATATACGGTCATGCGCTTGTAAGACGGTTGTGGGGCTGCGTGCGGCCAACTTTATCCTTCCCCACAGCTGGAAGAGAAAACGTCTCGGACCGGTACGTCTCTTGGAGGACACTCATGTTCCATCATTGTCAAATATGGCGGTGTTCTCGGAACACCTGAGAAGTACGGCAAGTTTGCGCAAGTATGTATACATAATACAGCTTCGTGGTGTTCATAAGTCCTTCTTTACAGTTGCGGTCAATCAAATTCATACACTATTGAATCGGTCCAATGAATAAGAAGTCCCTCAAAAAGAAACCCGATCACGTACCGCACGCACCACTGCTCGGACGAGTGGCAAAGATGACCTCACCAAGCGCCTCACCCTGCAACCCTCTATACGGAGGATAGGTGACTCCGATCTGCCCAATGAACGACTCGACTCGATCTTCCGCTACAAGCGAGACGGTGCATCCGCCCCAACCGGCGCCTTACCAACGATGAGATGGAAAAGTTATGTGCAGAGAACACGCCCACCAGTAAGTCGACTTCCGAACGCACCCGCTTGTCTCGCTAGCTCTGTGAGTTGATCAAGCTCAGGACACGAGCACTCGAAAAGTTCGGCGCAGCTCGTCTGCGATTCGTCCATCAGGCGCCCGAGGTTCTGGAGCGTCTCAGCAAGGTTTGACCCGGCTTCGAGGCAGGTCTGGCGGAATTGGAGGACGCGGCGGGCTTCGGCGTAGACGTGCTTGGCGCGTTTGTATAGTTGGAAGTGCGTGGCTTCGACTATATCCGCATGAGATCCATCAGTAGACGGGTGAACAAGCCATCGGGGCGCGGCGCACCTTCGACCCACGACAGGTAAACCTCGCGGAACACCTCCGGGGACAAGCCAGACATCTCAACCATCTCTTCCATCGTCACCCCCAACTCCGCATTCCCTTCCTCACCCGCACCTAGACCCTGCCCTTTCGGCTTCAATACCTCCACCTCCCTCTCCATCCTCTCCAACCCCAGCAACAACGCGTCTATACTCACCTCTTCTCCTTCTCCCTCCCCAACCACCCGTCCCAACACCTCCCTTAACGTCAACCTCTCCCTCTCGCCTACCCGCACACCCAACACCCTCGCCAAGACCCGCGCACCCACGAGGGTCTCGACGACACGGAGGTTGTACCCCCGTTTCGCCCCTACCGCTTTGTCGGCGACGACGAGTGAGTTGGCGCAGACGAACACGCAGCCATTGGGTAACGGGACGGGTGTGGCTGTGAGAGCGGGATAGAAGGTGATGTAGAGCGCTGAAGACGCGTCGGAGATGACGGAGGCGGCTTGGTCCATTCTAAGTATTTTTTATTTTATTTCGTAGTCAGTCGTGCCTTTGTAATTTTCTCGGAATGAAAAGGAAGCCTCACCCTCCGCTATTGACGCCTGATTGAAATGGATTTTGGTATTGGTATTGTCAAATGCTAATTGTAGAGAACTCACCGACGCGTTTCTCGTTTTCCATAGCCATCTTCACGAGCTCCCCTTTGCTGAGGCACTCTTTGGTCTTCTTCAGCTAATCACGGCATTGAACCGGCAGAACATACGCTACAAGAACTGACATCGCACCTTTCCATTCACAGCCAGAAAGGCAAGAGTACTCGCTACGACCAAAGCTGCGCTTGATGATAACCCAGAGCCAGCTGGAACAGACCCTGTCACAAGTAGATCTGCAGGTGTCGGGATCCCGTTGGATGATGATCGGAAATAGTGATTCAAGACGCCCTGGAGTACAACAACGTCTCAGCTCCTTACGGTAGACGGGTAAACTACAAAGAAACAGACATAATACCCCGCCTTGACGTAACTTTCCCAAAGGAGCTCTTCCGTGTTGATATCCAGATGCCATCCTTGGGCATGCGGGGAAGGAGTAAAAGTCCGAGGAGGGTACTTGGGGTAGAGATTCTCGGCGGTTACGGCTCCAGCCTGAGGTGCATCGGGGGAAGGAGATGCGGGGCGAGGGGCACATGCGATGAGGATATCGCGCTCTATCGCTGCAGGTAGGACGCCAAAGAGGGCGTAATCGATGTGTTCACCTATGTACTCAGATCAAGGATATATCGCAGAGTTCTGCTCGCCTGCTCGCCTATTAAACTATCGATCCATTTCAGTACCCGGCGTCACTCGGAAAGTGAATACAAGATGTGGACCTACTTGACACGCCCAGGGGCCCGCGCGATGTACGCCGGTTTCCTTCCGTATCTTTTCTGAAATTCTTCCGCGAGATGGTTCCAACGTACTGCATGGTTGAGGGATGTTCCAAGGTTGGCATAAAGGTCCCTTAGGTTGTTGTACACGGGGATGGGCTGTTGGACAGCCATGGAGGGGCTGGACCTGAGGCTGGCACAGCAAGGGGTTCCAAATTTGGCCTCTGCCAATGTTATTTCTCATGTTATTTCTAAATAGTTTGTGAAATAATATTTTGTGGAAAAGATATTTACAAAGTCTTTTGCAGCTGCAAAATCTAAGGGAATGCAAAAATTTGACATTTCGCAAAGGCGAAACGTCAGGCACCCACTTTTGCCTTTGCAAAATATCAAATTTCGCATTTCTTTGACTTTTGCGGTGGCAAAAGTCTTTGCAAATATTTTTTCCAACAAAATATTATTTCGCAAACTATTTAGAAATAACATTGGCAGAGGCCAAATTTAGAATCCTGTGCTGTGTGGCATGTGACTGATAAGGTCGTCATTGATGGTGTCCCACTCCATGGACCATTGCTCATTCTGCGTCACTACTTTTGTCCACATCCGCTCTCACACATCAAGGGGAAAGCTCACGGCAGTTGTGAGATGGGACGGCAGAAGCCGGGCAGTGGCCCAACCAATGAGAATCGTTGAAATTGCAAATCGCACAATCTGCTCCAATAGCCTTCCCTTTGACACGAATTGAAAAGCAGCGATGGACGGACCCTCCCCAGGACCGTCCGCTACTCTGGATTGGACGAACGTCGGCTTAGCTTTCTCCTTCATACTCTTCAATATCTCTGTCTCGACGTACTTGGTCTTGAAGTTGGAAGCTCTCTGTTTACGTCTGCCCTGAGATGTATCGGACAGCTAGCAGTCGTCGGGGCCCTCCTGCAGCAGGTGTTTGCGGCGGACAATCCATGGGTTGTAGGTGGCATTGCTTGTGAGTGATCTTGCGGTGATGACTTTTGGTGTGTCCGACTTGTTGAGGGGTCTGACGGAGATAGTGGTTTTGAATCTCTTGGGGACTTTTGAAATCGGTCAGTAAAGGTGTTTTGAACTATGGCATGCTGATGCGAAAGGGAGGTTATTCTAGTCGTCAACCAGGCAAAGCGCCGCCATCTACACATGGTTATTGTCCGCTTCCTTTCTCACCAAAGTAATAGTGACGAACGACCATTTTAGTTTCAATCGGTCCTTGTTGGCATGCTTGGGTCTACTATACCCATATCTATTATCGGCGTGAAGCTTGCCATGTCGGTCGAGCCATTCTGGAAGCCAATCCAATACAGTCCGCCTCTTACTTATTAGGTAACGTATCACACCTGAATATCTTTGACAGTTCCTGTCGTCGGCATGTTGTGTGGTAGTACAATTTCTGGGATCCTGGTTAGTGTAAGCTATACGCTCAAAGAACTTCAGTGAGTCTCCCCACACCCATACCCACCTCCTCATCTTCTCACATCCTGTTGCAGAGAAAACCGGGACAAGGTCGAGGTGTATCTGGGGTTCGGCGCTACTCGAACGGAAGCCTGTAGACCTATCGTGCGGGACGCGCTCAGACTGGCACTGACGCCTGTCATCAACCAAATGAGGTTTGTCCTGCTTTCTCTGTCCTCCAGTCCCCCCTTTTCAAATGTTAAAACACAGTGTGCTCGGGATAATTTCGATACCCGGAATGATGACGGGAGCGATCCTTGGCGGTTCCTCGGTTGAACAAGCAGCAAAATTGCAAATGATCATCATGTTCATGATAAGCTCGTCGACTGGCTTAGCGGCCATATTCACGACGCTCTCGGTCATCTCTGTAGCCGTTGATGGCGAGCATCGAATTCGTGATGATCGAATAGATGAAAGGGCACATGCTTTGTGGCGGTGGCGGTCGGCCCTAATCGATTTCCTCGCACATGGGGCAGGGACGATGTGGTGTCATTTGATATGGAGAAAACGAGAAGGAATATTGGATGAACGAACGAGCCTCCTTTCTTAGATTATAGATACCCGTTATTCAGGGAATGACACTGGATGCACAGAACAATACTTTCCACTGAAATATTGAACAAATATTGAAAAAGTATTCCAATTATTTTCAAGATTTTTTCTCCATCTTTTTCTTCGAAAAGTCCAAAAAGTATTGAAAAGACATCCATAAAATATGTCCAAGCAAGGAAATTCTATAGATAGCCTTTCAATATCTTGTCCATTTCTGAGAAAGAAAGATGCAAAAGATATCGTAATACTGTACTTTACCAACCAAGTCTTCATATGGGTTCAGGTGTGACATGTTTGATCAACTCTTCATGACTTCAAAGCCAAATTTTTGGCATGACAAGGGTCCAGATCTCTTCAGAATTTCCTTTTTAGATGCCACCGGCCCAAAAATTTCGACTTCCTTACCAAAAACAACTCTTCAAATGGAATTGTGACCATGACAAACCCAAAAATCTCTTCACTTCAATGGGTTCCATGATGCATGACCGAAGACTTGGTTGGTAAAGTACAGTAATAATTAGACTAATTTTTCAATATTTTTTTCAGTATAGTATCTCAGCACTGAATATTGTTCTGTGCATCCAGTGTGAACATATGACAATCAGGATTTGGGTGGGATGATGCAAGCGGAACCATGTCCCCACACTGCACCAAATGAAAGCAAGAGACAAGTGCTGTCCTCAATCTCTCCAACCACCATCACTCTGGTGGTGGTCCTCATTGGCCAAACGTTCGCCACATCTACATTCACTTTCCTCTCCAGAGTCAGAGTCCAGCTCGATTGCTGAACCAAAGTGAACTACAGCTAGCTTCTGTAATGGAACGGCCATTTAACAACTATGTTTCATTTTGTCCTTGTTTGGCTTTGTGGACAATATTATAAAAGATCAACAACATGAATCTGACTTCATTTCATTTTATCTTTGTTTGTCTTTGTTTGGCTATCTCTTATCTCCTTATCTTCTTATCTCTGGCTCATATCCTATTGGTTGATAAGTCTTGGCTACTATAGTATATATAGAGTAGTCTAAAACCTGTAACTCTAGTTGTATTCTCTTAAGATCTCCACTATGCTCTAATGTCAGGACTCTAGTCAATGTAAACTTCCCCTTCATCTTTCCTTGTGTGATTCTTGTAAGCCCGCGAAGACTCTTTTGAGTTTAGTGTGTCTTAACAGAAGAATACAACTTCTCCACCTCATCCGCTTACAGCTCTACAACCATTACCATTGACTCCTCTCATGTTCATATGTTTTTACTCCACACCTGGACTCTAGAGTTAAAGAGACAGCTCAACAAACCTATCTCATATTGAGTAGATGTTCTTTACCTCCACGTGTAACATTGAGTCTGATGCACAGGGTGGACACATAGGCCAACATATCTGATCTTTGGAAAAGATACCGGTGACTATACTGGGTTGGACAGAGCAGACCAGACAGTTTCTACTAGCAACAGAGAGAGGCATACAAGATGCTATCAGGCAACATCCTGACTCCAACAATCAACAGTACTCACACATGTAGGCTAGACCGCAGAGTATTCATCTTTTCTAGGTCTTCTTTCTGCAAAGGTTATCTGACTGCCAAGCAGGACTGACCATTCTTTGGTTTTTCTTTACAGGTTTTCACATCTAAGGTCCAGAACAGAGTTGTGCACCTGGACCAAGGCACTATTATTCTTTCATCACAGCTTTATCTTTCACACAACTATGCTCTACCACCCCCATCTTCTCTGAAATGTCTCAAGAATCCGGAATGAGTTCCATGTCATCAAACCTTGAAACTCAATTGGCTGATACCATGACTGTTATCCAAGTGTTAATGATAAACATTGGAAATCTCATACAACAAGTCAACAATTTGACGCAAAATATGGCTTTTATGCAAGCTGCACAAAATATCCCCCAACCTTCACCTCAACCTTCACCCTGTCATTTTCCTCTTTCCCCTTCACACCAACAACTACTCTTACCACACCCATCTTCATTTGCATTGGTCCAGGACCACACAGCACCTATGCCCTTCTCTTCTCATATTAAGGAACCAAAAATTGCCAACCCCCTTCCCTTTTCTGGAAAAAGGGATGATACAGAGTCATTCATCAATAGTGTTATGGAATGCACTAGCTTCTTATATAATCAGAACCTAAAGAAGGAGTAACACAAACCTGAAGAGGGCATAACACCTATCTAAAGAGAGAGTGGCATTAAAAGCCCTTTCCAATATTCTCTATCTTTTTATTGTTTGGTCTTGTGGATATTATTATAAGGTTTGACAGGTGCTTGGCATTACTCCATACTGCTGACTCAATGCCAAGCCATTACTTCATACTGCTTACACTCAAACCTTATTCTGATTCAGCCATTTCCATATATATTCTTTCTTTCACACCTTCTTATCTTTGACTCTCTTATTTCTGACTCATCTGATAACAGGATCATATCCCATTGGAGGATATCTGGACTATATCCTATTGGTTGATAAGCCTAAGCTAGAATAGTATATATAGAGTAGCACAGAAGCCTGTAACTCTAGTTGTATTCTCTTGGAATCCCCACCTAACTAGTGTGTGACTCTAATGTCAATACTATCTCATTCCACTCCTTTATTGTTTGATTCTATGTGTGAGCCCACAATGCTAGTGCTCTGATCACTGTTGAATGTGTCATTGAGCTTGCTGGTTTTGGTGTTGCTCTAACATCCACTAGCTTGGGCGCTGAAGATTCTATCATGGTCTCAACAGATGTTCAGATAAGCCAGCTCAAAAATGTAAGTAGAGCACTCATAGTCATGGCACTTGCTGGCCCTCAGCCCCACTATTTACTAAATTAAATCAAAGCAGTTAACCATCTGGGATGCACCCACTGGCAGCACTGACCTATCTTTACCCATTGCATCAAGACAGGCATGCTGAGAGATACAGATGTCAATTTGGTGCTCCTGTGACATCATTCCACAATCTTCTGCCCCACTACTGCAGCCCAAGCTGCAGGAGTTAATGGGACCAAGTTTGATTTGAGGCCCTGCAAGTCCTCTGGCAGAGTCTAGTGATCTACATCTGGCAGTCTGGACTCACTCGCCATGCCTGGACTCAGCTCAAAATGGCTTTCACATTTTCTGCCAGTATCATGCATCTGAACTTCCTTCTCATGATCCTGATAAGGAGCTTAGTTTGGAGGATTTTTCAGAAATTCCAAAGCCATCTAGCAGTGGGGAGTGTGACTCGCTGATAGGCTCTTCCATATATGCACCTTATCCAAACAAGAGTTTGTTTTTGCTCAGCAAGTGGTTCTGGAAGCCCAGGGCTCAAATATCCCAAAAGGACTTCAAGAGTCTCCTTGACTTGCTGAATGATTCAGGTTTCAATTTGAGAGATATCAAAGGAACTCGCTGAGATTTTATCAATCAACAATTAGAGAACATGGGCAAGCCAGACTTATGGTCAGACAAATCATGGCTAAATGACATGGATGCTGGTTGGATGGAAGAGCCTATTGTATTAAATGTGCCCTTTCCCAAAAGATCAGCTATTCCTGGGATCAAACCCTTTGAAGCTGGTACATTCTACCGCTGCAGCCTTATTGCAATCCTGTGCAAAAGGATTTCCGCTGCAGATGGCCACCATGTCCACTATGATCCATATGAACTTTATTGGCAGCCTGATCTGAGAAAGGCACCCATGTGCGTTTTTGGTGAGCTCTACACCTTGCCTGAATTTATTCACATCCACCAGGAGCTCCAGAGAAATCTCCTCCTGAACTTGGATGTGGTTTGCTGCATCATGTGGCTGGCCTAATATTTTTGTCAGATGTTATCCACCTCACTCAGTTTGGCGATGCAAAATTATGGCCTGTATACTTGTTCTTCAGCAATGATTCGAAATATTGAAGATGCAAGCCAAGTCTCTGTCTTTGTAACTACATTGTCTATCTTCATGCAGTCAGTTGTTTCTTTACCCGCTATTTCATTGGCTTCGAAGCTAAGGTGGCCATCCCTAGCTTCTGGACCATTTTGATGACTTCACCTCCCATTACGCTGGGAAGGCACCCATGGCATCATTCAAGACATACTGTCATCAACAGATGTTCCACGAACAGTAGAAAGCCATCTTGGATGATGAGTTTATGGATGCATATGTGCATGGCATTGTTATCACATGTGTCAATGGGATTGCTCAGCAATTCTATCCACAAATATTTATCTACATTGCTGATTACCCTGAAAAGTAAGCTATCTATGTTTAATAAACATACTGTTCTTTGCTTTAATGCCCTCTAAGGTCCTGGCCGCAAGTATCAGAAACTGGGGCAATTGCCCTTGTCCATGCTGTATGATGCCATTATCTGATGTCCATAGAATGGGCATAAAGGCAGATCAATCCCAGCGTCACTGGTTGGTGAGGGCTGATACCTTGGCATGTCAGACCAAAGTGGAGTGTAGCATATCTCTAATTCACAAAGACCTCAGCCCTGTGGATGCAATGGCCATTGAGAGTTTACTTTGCGAAGAATCCTTAGTCCCAACTGCTGTATGTATTCTGCTTATAGCTCTTTTCTAGCTCATCTACAACAATAGAATATGTTTTCTGACAAGCTGCACAAGCTTAGTGTGCCATTGAGCTTGATGATTTTGGTGTTGCTCTAACAAATGGCTGCTGTTTATATATCAACAGCAGGGAATCAGAGTTTCCAATAGAAGACACTAAGATTTATGGGATCTTATCGTATATGCAGACTGGTTCTGCCAAGACCTGGCATGACTATGTTGTCGCATTGATGTTCAAGGGACAGCAGTCATTCACAACTAGTGATGAGTTGCTAAGAGAGATTGACCAAAAGTTCAGTGATACAGATAAGAGGACTACACAGTTGCTCAAGATCAGGACTCTACAACAAGGAGACAAGTCAGTGGATGAGCATGTCCAAGATTTTGAAAAGGCAGCTTTGGAAGCTGGATATGAAGGATACCCATTGGTAGTTGAGTTTAAATGCTTGCTCAATGCAGGTTTATGGAGAAGACTCATGGAGCTGCGGCCCATGCCTGTAACTATTGAACAATAGTATAATGAGGCCATAACAATAGATCATCAATGGAAGGCAATAAAGACCAAAGAGGCTTTCTATGGCAAAGAAAACAGAACTGTAAGGAAACCTCCGCAGTATGGCCAACAAGGGCAAGGCCATGGACAAAGACAGGCTTCATCATTACAACAAGGTTACCAGCAACAGTTTTTCAGAAATGAGGCACTACCACAACATGAGCAGCCTCAGAACACTGAATAGCCGCAATGTGACCCCAATACAATGGATGTTGATAGGAACTAGGCATGAAGACTGCCCCTGAAGTGTTTCAAGTGCAATGGACTTGGACATATGGCAAGAGACTGCCAAAGACAATTGGATGTCAGAGGAATGACATATGATCAGATGGTGGAGTACTTCAAAGAAATGAAGGCTGCTGCAAAGGACCATGAAGAACTTGCAAAGAAGAAGGATTTTTCCAACATGGCTTAGTGAAAGCATTTCTACTGAAGTTGCAAAACAAGTTTGAAGGACTGGAGATTGATGACAGTGATACTGATATTGTAGACACAGGCTGTACTACACCAATAAATGGGGCATCTCCTACTGAGCACGGTGCTGCCAAGGCATGCCTAATTCCCCATCAAATAAATTATATTGTCACAATCTGCTACAGTGACTCAAAAAACTGTTTCAATATTTGACCAATTTGAACTATCCAGTGAATAGTAAATCAGATAAAATAGTAGAAATCTCCAGAATATTATGTCAGATAGCCCTCTATCTCAGCTTCAAACC
>Ga0307516_10007903_pt1 | contig 12117 bp, 4 predicted proteins | sample 19_EM_MG_FD_203310 | JGI IMG/M metagenome (GOLD analysis project Ga0307516, IMG submission 203310) | Populus trichocarpa ectomycorrhiza microbial communities from riparian zone in the Pacific Northwest, United States - 19_EM | ecosystem: Host-associated > Plants > Roots > Unclassified | place...
AAGGTTTGTTCTCTATCCATATCTTTAAATTGAGTTTTTATATACATTATTGAAAAAGATTTAGGAATTAATTAAGATTTTTATGATATTTAGTACTTTTTAATCACTTTTAAAAAATAAATGCTACACTAATGGAGTCTTGGATTGATAGGAAACTATCGAGCTTCATATGTTTTTGGAATATTAAATTGAAGCAAAAGTCAAATTAAGGAATTAGAAAAGGAGATGGTAACTCTGGGCCGCATAATAAACAACTCCCAAAAACCACTAAAATTCAACCCCCCCTTTTTTTTTTTTTTTCACGACGTCATTAAGCTTTGTTTTATTAGGCTACGGAATCGTTTGACGTGATTGGAATCATATTTTTAAAAATTTTAATTTTTTTAATTTTTTTATTAAAATTTAATATAATTTATATGTTTTGTATTATTTTGATATGCTAACATCAAAGATAATTTTTAAAAAATAAAAAAAATTATTAACATATATTTTAATATGAAAAATTATTTAAAAAGAATTGCTATTTCACTGCCACACACACTACATCTACATGAGTCTTAATTTCTCCAAAAGTTGTTTTTAATAAAATAGTAGAAATGAATTTAAAGCTGATACATGCAACCTAAATGAAATATTAAAGCTGATACTGCTCTTGAGGCTGGTGGAGAGCTAATTTAGGATGTGTTAGTTTACGAGGCGAACACGTACTTACCTCATAATGCTATTTTTAATAGATTAATAGACAAGTTTTTTTAAATATAAAAGTGGATCTTGATATGATATGAGATGTGAATCCATTCAGTTATAAATAACTGGATATATACTGATTAGATATATGTAGTAGAAAGTGACAATCAGCCGAAGGAGTGGTAGAAAGTGACAAGCAAAGAGATAATTATTTTGTTGACCCCATAAGGAAAAGCACATACTTACCAAAAAAAGAAAAGCACTAGAAAGTGTCCAACAAGAGAGAATTATCGGTCCCTTGAGAATTTCTTGCATAGATAGTGAAGCAGAAGGAGTAGTAGAAGCTAAAGAAAGCATTGTTGAAGCCATCTGAATAACAAAAAATGACACTGCTCGATGATTAGATTTTTAAGGAACGATTTTGATAAAATCAAACAGATCTTTGTGTGATCTAAATGTATTTGTGTGACTGGATTTGACAGAACTGTAAAAATGGCGCTTCAAGTAATGATGGGTTCATTTAAAGAAAACGAAACTCGAAAAAACCGCTTGCCTTTAGAAACTAGAAGTGCTGTTGGCGATAGATAGATACTAGGAGCTGGTCGTCTCTGGTAATTTTCGTTATCAAGGAATATTGTGTTCTGGGTTTATTATAGCTAAATAATATTTTTATTATACCCCATTTAATTTATAACCGGAGTTATTTTTAGTTGGTTGACCTCTCTTATATAATTTTATAAATAAATATAAGACTCGGATATAATTTAGAAGGTTAACTTGAGTTAATTTAAAATAAAATTATTAAAAAAATTAAAATTGTTATAACCAGATTTTTTTAAGGAAAATTGGATATTTTACATTTAAAAAATAAATAAATAAAATAATATAATTAATCTGATTTCTATTATATTCTTTTATTAATTAATGGAGTTATAATTAAGTACTAGTGGATATATTATTAATTACATTATAATTTAGAGAATAAAGATAAAATAAAAGTAACTAGCACAATTTATTTTTGTCAAAACAATCAAAACCTACATTAACATCGAGAGAGGGAGATCAAAAAGGTTTCTTTGCGGAAAATACATGCTGCTGGCTCGAAATCTTGGTTGTTTGGTTGAATTCACAAGAGTAGCACTAGTCTATGCATAGTGTTTGGCTCTGCTCTGTGTTTTTTGTCAAACTCAATAACATTATGTTTGGTTATCTTCATCAGTGTTTTGGTCATTGGACCTACGAAAATTTGATGTTTCACTTATGGTTTTGCGAAACCAATTTTTTTTATGCATCTTGCTGCATTTTTTAAAAGTGAAGAGTGCAGAGTTGCACTCTTTACTGTTCACTTATGTGAACAGTGGGGTGTGGCTCTCCACTGTTCACTTATGTGAGCAGTGGGGTGTTTACGGTCGGACCGAGTCCAATCCAAAGCAATGTATTTAATCGGATCCGACCCAGTAATAAAATAATTTTTATTTTTTTAATTGTATTTTATTTGAAAAATTAGAAGAAGATCGCTTGATGATGTAGTATTTGCAGAATTTGATCGCAATTTCAATTTTGTTCTTACCGGGTCCGATTCAGTTAAAAAATTCAATTTTTATTTTTATTTTTAATTGTGTTTTATTTAAAAAATTAGAAGGAAATCGTTTGATAACGTAGTATTTGCAGAATTTGATCGCAATCTCAATTTTATTCTTGATGATATTTTACCTGATGTTATTGCGCGCTTAAGAAACCATGAAAAATGTAGTCCTTGTTGGATAGAGATTTTGTACGTGATTAAATTACATATAGTTTAATGGAACAATAAAAAATATTTGATATTAATATTATTTATTTCATGTTGTAATAATATTAGTTAAATATATATATATAACCTTAATTTAAAAAACATTTTTTTAACCAAACACATTAAACTACTTTTTATTCAACTTTAATTTCAACCATAATTTTTTTAAAAAACTTTTGATAATTCTCTTCTTTCAAATCTTGCGATTTGCCGTTAGATAATGTTAAATGGTGATGTTTTTACCACATTAATATTTTTTTATATAGAGAAACTGTAGATTTTACAGAAAGAGAGATGTTTCTTTCATCTTATCTTCTCTCTTTGATAGAAATACCCTCCCTTCCTTCTTGTACCTCTTATTAATATAGTCTATATTTGAGTTTTGCTTTATAATTATTATTTTTTCTTTTAATTCCTGACGATCTTGTGATCTCTCTCGATTTAGACTGATCATGTTTTTTTTCTTCTTTAATTTACATATAAATTTCCGGGATCATGTTGATGATGGATTTGAAAATTAAGAGCACAAGTGGGAAATAGAGAGTGTGGAGAGGAGAGTTGATATAATGATCATTAATAAATATTTCTTTACCTAATTCGTGTTGGTTTGTTAATTTTGGATGTTAACGATGCAATTATCATGTTAATTAGGACGTTTATTCCTCCATCCTCACATGTGCTTAAGGAATTTTTAATTTATAAATTCAAAATGAATGGTTATGATTTCACCATATATTATACATTGTTTACATAAAACCAAAACAATTTTCTATAACTTTATAATTAGGAGTGGTTTTCTATATTAAGAAACTATAGATTATATAGAAGAAAATTAATAATAGTTAGGATAGATTACAATTAGCTTGCCAAAGTTGTGTTATTTTTAATGGGGGGAAAAAAAACTTCAATGAGTTAAGAACAAAATCGGTTTGATTGTGGCCACCCACCAATCAATGGACCATAGATCATGTAATTCTTCATGTTTTAACTCGGAAGTTTTTTGTATATAAAATTAATATCACTCTATTCACAGATGATAGGCATAATAATGAGAGAGTAATTAAAGAGAAAACAATTCTAGTAAGAACTTAAACAAAACGCAGACAAAATTAAAAAGGAAACGTTTTTTTTTATCATTTAACAACTTTTTTTTATTTTTTATTTAATTATGTGATAATAAAAATAAATATTTTTAAATTTAAATAATAATCAAATATTGAGATATTTCTTTAAAATTATGATTTCAACTTGATTTAGTTAATTTAACGAGTTCAAAAACAACCAGAATAACTATTTATGATTTTATTTTAAATTTTTTTTAAGAAGTCATTGTTTTGAGATGATGATATAGATTAACCCAATTTTCACAGTTTAACCTACTAAATTTACGAGTTAAATCACAAACCTCATTAAATTTAACAATTTTATTTTTAAACTATTTTTATTTAATAATACAATATTAAAAATAAATCATTGCAAAATTAAATATCAATCATAACATAACATAGAAAGCAAACTTGTCAATCGTTGATCCCTTACTATTCTCAGGGTGTTAAAAAGGGCAAACATGTCAATCGTTAACCTCTAAGATCTTCAATCAAAATTCGTTTGCATCTCCATAGGTAAAGCTTAGGAAAATCTGTTCAGGACAGACCAAATCATTTCGGGGAAAGAATTATCCATGGCATCATGAGGAGGTGCCTTTTTTTTAATTATTAATATGAATATTTAGACGAATTTACATGTACCTCGATTAATCTAATAAGCTCTGAAGTTAACAATTATATAAACTTCCAGTGACCCTAAAAAGACTCGTGACTAGTAGGGAGCAAACCTAAAAACTAACCAGTTGAACTACCCCTCAGAGTTAGGTGTGCTCTTTTACTGGGCTGAGAAGTAAGATTATCTTTACTCATTGAAGACTTGGAGTTTTGGAGCATGAAAAATTATTGCTTTAAAAAAATAAGAAGCACAAAATATCTGGAATATATAGATATTAAAACCGATTCAAAGAGTTGATTTAAGAACCTCGCCACTTTGTGAGATGGTTATGAATTTAATATTCTCTCTTCTTTTTATATTTAATTTTTTAAGATAATAATATTTAAGATATCATTTAATAATTTAAGTTTCTTGGTGAAATGGTTATTTAACAAGGTATAAGAGTCTTATTGATCAAGTGAATACGAGTTTGAATTTCATCATTCACATTCTATTTGATAAAAATTAAGCATAGGATAATATAGATTTGTGCAAATTTCAAGTCTAAAGAGTTTTCACTTGAGAGGGTGTGTTAAAAAATAATATAAATCATATCATAAAACCTTAACTAACAATTGTTGGATAAAATGGTTCTTTCACGTCTTTTTTTTCAAATTAGATCTCATAAAGTAATTAATATAACACCACTAGTTACTTTATGAGTGCCATATTATTTTTTTTTACTTGTCTATACACCAAAATTCAATCATAATACTCATTGGAATGCCAAATTATGGTGGCCTAGAGTTGCCATCTCTTTTTTTTATTATTCCTTAATTTCATTTTCACTTCAAATAATATAACAAAAACATGTGAAATCACTTCCAGTGGTTTTCATTAGTATAACATTCACTTTTTTAAAAGTAATTAAAAATTAAATATCATAAAAATCTTAATTTTTAAAGTGATTAAAATATTTAAAAAATGACCTTAAATCAAACCACCTCCTTGATCTCCCTTTCCCTCTCAATGTTAATGTAAGTTCTGAAGTTATTTTTATTTTATCTTTATTCTCTAAAGTATTATGTAATTAAAAATATATCCACTAGTACTTAATAATAATGCCATTAATTAATAAAAAGAATATAATAGAAAATATGATTAATTATATTATATTATTTATTATTATAATTATTATTTAAAAAACCATATGATATAATTTTTTTAAAATGTGAAATATCCAATTTTCCCTTTAAAAATCTGGTTATAAGAATTTATGCAAGTCCATAAACACTCGGTACGCAAAGGGCATCTCCATGTGAACATAATTCGGACTCTTTTTTATGCTGCCAAAGATTCCTTAACCGTCTTTAGACAGATGTAAAAAATTTCTCTCAAATATTTTGGCTCCGTTTGTTTGCTAAAAAATAGTTTTTTTAAAAAAATAAATTTTGAGAAAATAAATTATTTTCCGATATTTGGTAGTGTCATAAAAAATAAGTTAGAAAATATTATCCAATCTTTAGTTATGTCATGAAAAATGAGCTGCAAAATAACTTATTAATATTTTTTTTTAATTTTATTAAAATAATAAGAAACAAATTAATCTTACAAATTTGAATGAGAATGAAATTGAAAAAAAAATTAATTTCATAAATTATCTCAAATAAAATAAATAACAATTAAAATAATAGAGATCAAATCTAACAGATAAAAAATTTGAAAGATGATGAAAGTAAAATAATAATAATTACAATTTCATAAATTATTTCAATTAAAATAAGTAACAATCAAAAGAATAAGGATCAAATTTGATAGATAAAAAATTTCAATTAGAAAAATAATAAGAGACAAACAAATGACAATCATATAAATAAGAACAAAAGTTAACATAAAAATCAAATTCTAAGTTGTGAAATTGAAAAAAAATTCAAAACAAAATATATAACAATCAAAAGTTTGAGGATCAAATTTTTATAATCAGCAAATAATATGATATTTTTAAATTTTTCACAACTTATCAAAGTGTTTTCCGCCTAAAATAAAAGAAAAACACTTTCCTGAAAACTAAATCAAATTTTTCTTTGATTGAAAAGTGTTTTCTGTTAACCAATTTTTCTAATGACAAACAAATACAGAAAAACATGATGAGTATTGTCATGGGGTTGAGCCACAACGTCATCTGGCGACGACAGAGGCTCTTTGTCGTGCTTCCTAATGAGGTGTGGTGTGTTGGGAAGGGTTTTCGTATTTAATCATAAAATTATGATTAATTTTTAGGAGTCGCCACCTAGTATTATGATCACTAAGAACCTATGGTCTACGAGAGTCTAGGTAAAGGACTGGTTGTGCAAGGGGAAGACACATCACCCCCAGTGCATCCTACCTAAGGTAAGTTGCATTGTTGTTTAATTGTTTTTTTCTAAGTTGGGTTTCTATTTATTAATTTTGCCTACAGTTTAAGGTAGATCTCTCTTCATGAGAGAGTCTTTACCTTATCGGATGAAGTCCTAACCGTTCTAAAATCAAAATTTAGGATCGCATTTTCTACACCTTATATCTTTAATACATGAGGGTGTACTCTATCATTTAGTTTTACACCACTACAAGTTAGTAAAGTTTACATCTAAATCCTAAACAAAATTGTAAAAGGGTTTTTGATATTTTGACCAAATTTTAATGGATAATCATAAACTAGATACGATATCCATTTTGTATTTTAAAACATGATAAAGATGCAATTTTTGTTTTTATGTTTGTTTTTATGAAAACATGCATGGAAAACTTTTAGGATTTGGCCGTATGCATGAAAACAAAATATATTTTGTTTTTATTTTTTTTAAAAGGGAAAATATTTTAAATAATTTAATATTTTTTTTGAAATTTTTCTTGAATTTTTTTGAAAACATTTTGGAAAAAAACAGGTATCTTAATACCAGATTTGTATCTTACAGTGTAAGTATACAACCCAATATTAAGCAAAATTAGTAGAAAAACATTTTGAGAAAATCACAAATATTTTAAAATGCCCCTTGAAAATTTTTTGGATTTATTTTTTGTTTTTAAATATAATAATAATATATAATATATTTGATTAGTACTTAAAAGTGTATTTTTATCAAGGTTTTATATCATCATTTTGCACTTGAAGTATCAATAACTCCTTAACTAGAGCATGTTTTATAATAACATGTCTAATAATATAAGATATCTTTAATTTATGGTAAATGTTCATCTTAAATGCAGGCCTATCATATAAATCAAAAGATTGATTGATGAGTTCAACAACTGAAATTGAGAAGACAAAGAAAGGGTAAGGCTTAGTAAAGAGATGCTAGTTCAGTCCAAACTGGAATATTGTTCAATCATTGGGTCATATTTGAAGCTGTAGATCTTGGATTTCAATTTGGTTTATATGGCTAGAAAGCTAAGACATAGGCCTAAAACATTCATGTGGAGTCCAAGACTCAATTATGCTGTTTGGAAGTCCAAATCTTAGCAACAATGAAGAAGTCAAAATCTGTCATACAGCTCAGACACTGTTCAGTATTCAGCCCATACCTAAAGTTCTAAAAGTCTAAATGCACCAATTTTTTTTTTGTTGGAAAGTCAAGATGTGGCCACCAACTCAATAATTAGTCATCACATCAATAGTTTCAAATTTTGGCCTATAAAAGGAGGCATTTGCCATGCATTTAGGCATCTTAATTTTCAGATCAAAATCATGTTCTTGCTCTCTTTCTATATATTTTTGTAATGCATAAGTTTTGCTTTCATTAATCTCTTGTTTATGCCTTTCATTTTATTTCCTTTACTTATATAATCATGTTCTCCTATTGTTTATCTATGTTTCTCTTCTTCATTATATTTAGCTAAGTTTATTATGTTAAAGTGAAAAGGTTACATTAATGGTGTAAGAATAAGTATAGTATAAACTCAACATGGACTTTAATGTTTGATACTAATATGTTTTGTATTTGTTATCTTGTTCACTCTTAATAATTTTCTTGTTAAATGATTAATCTAGATTTATGTTATATAACCCTTGGTACAACAAATACTTGGCACTTTCATAGCTCAACCGTATAGTATAACCGACATTTGTGCTATGAAAGGAACTTGACTTGTTGTTAACATAAGTTATAATCATGAATATCTAACAACATTTACAAGTATTAGCATTATTCGAATAAGATAACTAATGTAATCATGTTAACAATTTATAATCCGATTGGAACCTCCTTTGTGTGTGATTTCTAGTTGAGTAATAAAAGGTATTTATACTATACTTGTTTGAAATACCATTAGTGGATCCTCTAACCTTGACAATTATTTTTATCCTTGTTTAATCCTTATATCAATATCACATCTCAAAGCTCTCTTCAACTCTTTTTATGTTATTATTTATTTCTTTATTTATAGTTTATACAGTTAACCTCCCTGTGGTTCGACCCTGGTTTTACCAGATTATTTATTACTTCGACACTCCTACACTTGGGAAAGACATCAATATTTTGGTCGTGTCAATATTATTATATTAATATATTACAAAATATATGGGTTGGGCCAGCCCAGATAGCTGGGCCGAGCTCAACCCAGAAAAAAATGGGCTGATATGGGCCCAATATAATCTTTCTTCTTTTTTTAGAGGGGGCAAGCTAGACCTAGCCACTTGGGCTGGTCCATAGCTGGTTTGGCCCAAACCTTGGGTTAATTAATTAGCCGCTGTATGCAAAAATGAATTCTGCATGCAGCAGCCATGACAAGAAAGAAAGAGGCGAAGAAGGGAGGAGAAAGTTGCCTGGCGTGTGAGTCTCGGACGTGATGAGGTGGTTCGGTCGGTGGCTCAAGAGGTATTGGATGAGGGAATGGTGGCCGGATTCGACTGATGGAGGAAGAAGAAAAAGGTTTGTAGAGGAGAGAGAAATGCTGGAAGGAGAAACGAGAGAGAGCCGTGGTGGTTGCTTGGTGGCCGTTTGGTAAGGAGTTCAGGCAACCGCTGGTACTGGAGACGGTGATGAAACGACGGTGGTAGGAATGGTGGTGACCGAAGGCACAGTGGAGAGAAAAGGGGAGGAAAGAGAGAAAAATTGCAGAGTGAATTTCTATACTTCCAAAACAAGAGGTATAGGAAGGATATTTCTAGTGATAATATTTATTATTTTTTATTGCTAAAAGATTATTGTAAAAAACTCTCAATTCCAAAATTATTCAACAAAGACATGTAAGGATAAAAATAATTATTATCATAATTTTAAAACTTAACTGAGGGATTGATCCAGCCTAAAGCTCGAATCTCAAAGACAAATTTATTTTTATGTTTTTGTATTTGTCTATTTAACCAAACATATTTTTTTTATTGTCAACATCTTTTCTGTCCTAGAACAATATTCAACGTTATCGTAAGGTTATATAATAAACCATAAATTGTGCTTATTTTCATAAGAAAAATGTTGTGAAAAACCTGCAACAATTATTGATGAATATTGCAATAAAAAAAACTAGAAAGAACACAAGATTTAACGTGGTTCGATAATATATCTACATCCATAGAGGATGAGAGCTTTTATTTTTCATTATGTCAAAAAACGTTGCATAGCATGTATTTATAAAAGACCTTAAATCGTCGAAGAAAATCTAGCAGCCTAAAAAGTCATAATCACCCAAAGAGTCATATGACCTGTTTAACAAAAAAGCTTAAATTTCTTTGTAATTTTTTTATTTGGGATGCAGGTGTTTAATAAATGAAAAACACCAACTAAGCAGGTTCTCATCAAGCCCTACAAAGATATCTAGTAAACAGAGATGGAAAGAATTAAGCTATAAAACCATTCTTGATTGAATTATAACTAGAAAAAAATGAATTTAATAGTCGAGTTTAGTTTCATTAAAAAAATAATTGAAGTTTCACTAGATGGCTATCTAGGTAATAGAGAATTGGATAGAATTAAGCTATACGACCATATTTGATTGAACTATAACTAGTTGGGTTTGCGTTTTATTTAAAAGGCTTAAAGCTCGTGATGGATGGTCCATTCTAAATTCTTTATATTGCTAATTTTAGTGTTGTATAAGTCTTTACCAATGTAAGATTGTTATGAAATTTACACCCTGTATGAAAAAGATTATTGTAATATTCTATAAAAACAATTAGTCTGATCTAACAATAGAGTTGAAAGTTATTAATATTAATATAAGGGTGGTTGCATATTAGAGAAAAATTATCATGCATCAATATAGCAAAAGGATACCTTCATAAGTCAATATATGCAACCATGGAAGTTTTTGTTAAATGTGATGAATATATGATTTGATTTTACTTACGGTATATATAATATTAGTAGCTGATTGAATAAAGTTTAATATTTTTGAGATTTTGATGCTCTTATATTATCAGGAAATATGTTTAAGTTGAAATGAACATCTTTTATATTAATCATGACACTCAAAGACATCAATTACTTCCTCAATTAAATTTAGGTGTGTTTCTTATTCATCTTAGCTAAGTCTTTTTTTCAATTACTTAATTTTAAATTTTAGAAAATAATATTCTCTTTTAGCATTTATATACATGTATCTCTTCTTCTTCTTCTTCTTCTGTATATATAAAAGACGAGATTTTTATTAAGCAATTGATTGAGCCTTTAAGACAATGGCTAAAGGGGTGTTTGAAAGTGAGTTTCAACCTTTTTTTGTCAAAATTTAATTTTTTTTGCTTCAAATTAACTTTTTCTAGTGTTTTTAAATCTTTTTGATATACTGGTGTCAAAAATAAATTTTTAAAAATAAAAAAAAATATTTTGATGTTTTTCCAAGCGAAAAACACTTTAAAAAACATTCACTGCTACACTCTCAAACACCCTCTAAATGTGAGAAGTAAAATAACAAAGATAAAGCCAGAAAACTTACTATCTAAACATGAACCATGCAAATTTAACTGATTTTTCAATTAACTTTCTAAAATCACATAAATCAAGCAAAATATAAATATATGAAAGATGACTATAACCATGCAACCAATTAGCTTCTCTATGAACTCTATGCTTGGCCAGTATGTTGCATAGTTATTTTCTCTATGAATATATGTAAAATTCAATGGAGAAATGGAAAGAATTAAGTTATACGGTTATATTTGACTGGACTACAACTAAATTGGGTTTTAGTTCTATTCAAAAGGCTTAAAGCTTGTGATGGAGGGTTCATTTTGAATCCTTTATATTACTTATATCTATTAAATGAGAGATATGCTTACCAATAACAAAAGTTTCATATTTTTTTTTATTGGAAAGAGATTATTTTCTACATAGATTGAGGTTGTATACATTCATGGACTCTTCCATTTATACTAGTAATGATAGAGATTGACAGGAAAGTGATTAGTCCTACCCAAAATTAACACATCATTCAAGAGGGTAAAAGAAAAGCCTTTTATGTGGTAGCCATTAGGTAAACCAATTTATTTTTGTATAATCTAGCATAAAACTAAACATAACTCTGCTTCAGAAATTAAAAAAGAAGCACCCAAGGCCAGGATTTTTAAAGAATATTAGAGATCGACCAAAAGGAATTGACAATGACTGCCCTCGAATGTAATTTAAATATTTAAACAAGTTTCTTTTAGTTTTATATTTCTTACATTTAGAAGTAGAATCAAAGAAATTATATGATGATGTTATTGTTGATCATCAAAAAGCTGTTTTCTATAAGAAATTATAATTTTGGGAATTTGAAACAACTAATAAAAAAAATTCATGACACAATCTTGTAGGATCGACGTTAACTTTGTATATTGAACAATGAAAAAGAAAATTTCTTTGATTTGAAGTCCTAATTATGAGATTGTGATTATTATCTTTGTTTCTTCATTAATTTTGGGTGTTTGTTAGGTTTCTTTGCCGATAGAGGTGCTACAAGGTATTTGTGTATATATATATATA